>BNJV01002775.1_pt1 | contig 83687 bp, 153 predicted proteins | sample 8540591 | NCBI WGS metagenome assembly BNJV01 (sample SAMD00202457, study PRJDB9452) | human saliva metagenome | host: Homo sapiens | reverse complement strand
GCGCTGGCCGCTCCAGTCCGGGCTCACGGGCAATGCAGCAGGGACTGGTTCAGCTGGGTCAGCAGCGGCTCGACGGCATCGAGCAGTACGGTCGAGGCGCGCGGGTTTTCGGGGTCGGTGGTCAGCATCGGTGCCTCACATGAAAGGGGATGGGCACGTGGGCTGAGCAAATTGGCCCAGTCGATCACCAGCTTCTCAGAATCCGGTAAGCGACCGATGGCAGACCCTCATCACGAGGCGGGAGCAACCGGGACTTGCCCACATAACACTCTTCCGTTCCACGCTCGATGGCCGAAACCAGGGTCTCGCCACGGCTTCGGGGAGACAGTTTACCTGAGCCCCGCCCCTGGTCATCCGGGTGTCCACCAGAGGGGAAGCACTTCCTGGACCTGTGACATGGGGGCAAATTCCTCGACCTGATAGCGCAGTGCACGGGTAGAGGAACGCAGTCCAGCCTTCGTGGCACAGTACACGGGAGAGGACTTTTGGGTGCCAGGGCAAGTCCGGTGGTGATGTTGACGATGGCTGCCTCGGGCTGGCGCGCCAGTATCGGCAGCATGCCTGCCGACAGCATGATGGGTGCCTCCAGATTCAGGGACAGTTCGAGGGCGGTCGCAGCCTGAATCTCCTCCCAGCCGGTTTTTGTGAAAGTCGAGCAGATGCTGGATGGCCGCGTTGTTGATCAGTACCGCCGTGTCGGGATGCTCGGAAGCCATCCAGGCGATCAGGTCCCTGACGCTCCGCAGCAGACGTGAGATCCAACGTTTGAATGATGACGCCCCATCAGGCGGGAAGCGGGCTCATGACGTGCACACGTCACTACCCTGGCACGACGTTTGAGCAGCGCCGCAACAATGGCGGCACCAATACCCTCTGTTCCACCGGTTACCAATACCTTTTTCCGTCAAGCCGCATGATTCACTGGCTCCTGCGTTGTTCGATGAGTCTGGCGACATGGAATGCCGATCGTATGGCTGCTCCGGCATGATCTCCCGGAGGAAAGGAGGCAGCCCCTACAAGAGTACATGTCAATATCCTCAACATGGTTGGCATTGTCTGGTGTTCCTGCAGGCACGATGCAAGGCGTGACGCGTGGCAGGAATCCATGTCGCTTCCTGAAGCGCTCGGGGCTTACATAGGTGCAGGCGTTGATCGCAGGCCCGATTCCGGGAAGCAGGGTATCGAGATGCTTCAGAATGAAGGACTCGTGAAGGCCTGGACCCCTGGCATCCTCTTCCTTTCCCGTGCGGCGCGTAGAAATACACGCTGGCGGTGCGCTGTCCATGCTGAACACCCAGATCGCTGCAGAAGAAATGAAAACCGAATCGCTCCGGGAAGCATGCCATCCTGGATATCCCCAAACCATTGAGCAATTCCGGCGGGGTAGTACACATGTATGGATGCCATGTGGCAATGAAAACGCAGCATCCAGCCTGAGCCTGGAGCATGCTGGCAGGAAGCCCTTCTGGGGTGAGGTTCCTGCGAGGCAGGGGGCTGGGGGAAGCGTCGAGACAACCGCCCTGGCACGAAGCTCTCCCTCGCTGCAAAGGACACGCTGAGTGCCATCATCATCTCTGACGCATGACTTCCATTCCGTGCCCAGACGGATCTCCCTCCCAGTTGCCTGAATCTGTCGACCAGCGCATCGACGAGCCGCTGGGGCCCGCCCCTGGGGGTCATGGGGCTGGTATATCCGTAGTTTGAACCTGAACTCGTGATCCAGCGCATCGAGCCTGAACCTGCCGGGTGAGACGCCCATCAGGTAGGCAGGGAAGCATCAGAATGTCTGCAGCGTCTCCCCGAATCTGCAACTGCTCCAGCTGGTCCTGCAGCCAGGGTTGTCCAGCATAACCCTGACGGCGGGCCCTTCGCTGGGCCGAGATCTGTTTCAGGATCGCAGGCGCCATGGGAAGCAGCCGCATCAGGGGTCTTCCAGTCCGGGGGATCAGGGTACTGCCGATGCTCATGGAGTACACGGGTACGCATCCTCTCGAACGGAAACGATACGCCAAGTGCCTGCAAGTCTGCAGGGAAGGCCCTTTCCAAAAATCGTTGCATGCAATGACATGCTCATATCCATCATCCATCACGGTTCCGCAAAGCCCACCCGCGCGGTCGAGTTTCTCCAGGATCAGAACGGAGAAACCGAGCTGCAGAAAGCCTGATACCGGTGGCGAGCCCCCAGTCCCGCACCGATGATGACGATCTCTTTATCGACGCCTTCCTTCATGCGTGCAATCCGAACCGTTCACGAACGTGTTTTGGCTGTCCGTAGCGCCAGGGCATAAAGTGTCAGCGTGGGATTGACTGCACTACCCGTCACATACGTGGAGGCGCCTCCCACGTAAACGTTACGCAGTCCGTGGACCTGCCCCCATGGATTGGTCACGGATGTCCGGGGATCCTGTCCCATGCGCATGGTTCCCTGAAGATGGGCCTCGAAGGGGGTAGGATTGATATCGACACGGGAAGCGCCTGCGGCCTTCATGATGCTTGTCAGTGTTTCCCTGGCGCGCCGGTCGACAGCCATATCGTTCTCATGCCACTTGTGACTCGATTCTGGCCTGCGGCATGCCGCGAGCATCCTTCAGGGGTACTGGACAGGGTAACCCGATTGTCAAAATACCGGCATGGTCTCTCCAAAAGGACACCATGTACATGCCATGGTTGTATCTGCGCATGGCGTTCTTGAGCTGTGTTCCCCACAGCATGCGATAGGGGTCACGGCCAGCACGCCCGCCCCGGCGCCATGCGGGGACTCGATAACGAAGCCGCCAACATGCGAATCTGATGCTGAAGGGCGGAGACAGTCCAGCGAGATGACGTTCCCCATGCTGTAGCCGACGAGGTGTTCATACATCGGCTGGTCGATCCCGCGGCGACTGACCCGATATGACCGAACAGGTACCTGCCGATGAGATCATTCTGGTTTGCCAGGCCGGCCGGGTGAGCAGCGCTGGATGAGTTGAGAAAGAGCCGGGGCGTCTCGATGGGGTTGTTACGGACAAAGAACAGCCGCCCCTCGCCTCCTGGCGGCTACCGCTTTCAAGATCGATGTATTCCACAGCCCGAACGCAGTCAGCCCGATCTCCAGTGGTGAGGCGAAGTACCTCAGCCTGGCTCACAAGCTCGATGCTTCCGGATTTCAGCAGCGGATCTATCAGCGCATGATCTGCCTGAAACTCGGCATCGATTCTGCAGGAAGAACGGCAGAACCCGCAATGCATGCAGGCATTTCTATCATCCCTCGTGACGGAGGCCACGGCAACCGGGCCTGGCCCACTGCGGAGTCCGATGCTTGCCATGGCTTCCTTCAGGGCAATGCTGGAATCATAGGGTGCAAATGCGGGGAAGGGAAATGCGTGCTGTCGCTGGTCTTCCCAGGGCGTTTCGGCACCTGCAACCCCCAGTTGATCTTCCGCTTCGTTGTAGAAGGGCTCAAAGATCATCATAGCTGATCGGCCAGTCATCAAGTGCGGCTCCGGGGACTTCACCATACTCACTTTTTCATGCGAAAGTCATGGCGATGGAACCGCAGGGCCACATTGGTCCAGACCAGGGATCCACCTCCAACGCCAAGGCCAAAATTGGGAGCGCCGGTGAACGCGCCACCTTCCACCTCGTACTGGCGGGAGGGCCATACCCTGCTCACATGTCCAGCTCAGATTCCTTGAACTCCTCACGATGATTCCGGTAATGCCTGCCCTTTTTCCAGAATCAGGATTCTCAGCCCGAGTCCGGAAAGCTCATTCGCAAAAATGGCACCGGTGATGCCACCACCTACTATGATGACATCGAACACCTCATTGCCATCATGACTTGGGTTTCCCGAAGCGGCGCCCAGCTCGGCAAGGCTTTCATTCATGCCTGTTGTCTCCAGTAGAAAAGTGTCGGTCAATGGTCATGCGTCATGCGGAAAGGCAGGACATTCCGTATGGATCAGGAAATCCACCCCTGTCTATACTGGGTCCGAGCAGCCCGATGTCCGAGAATCCCTGCGGTTGACCGTAGTAGAAAAGCACCGTCAGGGCCCGGACAGCCAGCCATAACGGCTGCAGCTCCTCCCGCCCGGTAATCGATGTGCCCACCTGCTGAAGCTCGTCCGGATCGAGGTTGCGTGATCTCCTTGCCGTGCGTGTTCTGCACCATCAGGACAACGCCATCGGTCCCGAGGCAACCTTCACCAGTTCTGGCTCGGGCAACGTGCCAGAACACCGGCTACGTCAGTCCGCCGCTCCGAGATCCCTGGCAGAGGGCGTAGCGTCCTCCGGGAACGATGATTGCTGCCAGTGCGCCCAGCACGGCAAGCCGCTGCGGGGTCATGTACTGGCTGTTCGGCGCGGCTGCTGCTACCGTGCCCGGTCCGGAAGCATCACTCCCCGCTTCGCCCGCCTGTGACGACCCGGATCCCAGCTCCCTGGCAGAACCGGGAGAGGCGCATATGCGAGTCCAGCCAGTGTTGCAAGACTGATGACAAACTTGCGGCGACCCTGTTCATTCATGTCATTTCCCTTTCCATGGTCAAGTTTTTCAAACTGGGACGCCAGATGGCTCAGATAAACCGGACGGGCCCATGACCCGCTGCATCTTTCCACTGGGCGTCTGCGGAATGGCCTTTGGAGGCACGGCCATGACATCATCGAGCGTCAGCCCGCACCTTCCTGAACCACTTCCATGATCCGTTCCTTTCTCGCGGCGTCTTCCGTGCTGATCGCCTGTCTGCGTTCATACAGCACGACTATCCGGTTGTCGCCACCGGGCATGTCGACCGCGATGCGCTACATCGCGTCACCCCGTCGACCTTTTCCCGAATCAGTGCTTCAATGTCATAGGGAAAGCGATTTTTCCCCCATGAACCACAAACATCTCGTCTATACGCGCCCCAGAATGACGAGTTGCCCATCGACAAGTACCCCCGGTCCTGGTTCCGCAAAAGCCCTGATCATCCACAATCGTCTGGACGACACCTTCCACGAGGCCGTTCTCGCAACCGAATCGCCGCGAATCCTGCAGTCTCCCGGTCTGTTCATCCATCTTCATGTCGAAGTCACTGACCAGCCTTCCACACGTGACATGCCTTCTGCCGTCGATCTCGACCACCCGATAGCCAGCCCCGGGCGTTCGAGGCGATACGGCCAGCGTTGCTCGGCAAGGCCGTGGCACGGAGACACGGCCCGTCTCTCAGCCCCAGCGGCCTGGCGAGGGTTCTCAAAGGTTTCGAGTGTCTCGATGCGAACCGGCTCCGCCCCGACGCCAAACCATTTGATGCTGCTGACGGAGGGGAGCAGACAAAAGCCGACTTCAAACGCCGGCTGATCGGGTCATGAGGCAAAGTTGGGCATGCTGCAGATAGCTTGCCTCGTGCCTCTCGATCGAGCTCCAGAAACTGAAGAGCCGGCGAACAAACGCATGGGGCGCCATCAGTACCAGATCGTTCTGGTTGATGACCGATGTCAGAAACTTTCCAATCAGCCCCATGTCATGGTAGAGGGGCAGCCAGCTTATGATGGTATCCGTCTTCTCGCCAATCTCCAGATTCCTGACGATGGCGCTTACGTTGGCAAACAGGTTTCCATAGGTGACCCGAATGCCCTTGGGGGCCTTTGTGCTGCCCGATGTGTACTGAACAAATGCAATATCGTCATCGCAGATGTCTGCACACGCCAGGGAAGGCAAACGACCGTCCTGCACGGATTCAGCAGATCTTCAAGAAGGATGATCTCGCAATCCAGGCCGCAGCCAGCCAGGGCCTCACGCACATGGCGGGACTCACCCTCCTGGCATATGTACCTGCCGTGGTACGGGAAGATGCCCTGCATCCGGTTACGGTATGCACCGTCACTGGTCATTGCATGGCGGGGCGGCAGGGGAACGGGCGTGGCGCCCAGCCACATCATGCCAAGCCACAAGCCCGGAAAATGTCTCGTCGTGGTGGCACAAAGTGGGACCTGGTCACCTTGCGAATCCCTCTGGCGTACAGCGCTGCCGCCATATGACGCGCCTGCGTCACCAGATCGGTAGCTCGTACGCACCGTTGAGCGGTCGGTTTCGTTGAAGACACATATCCACGACCGGTATTGCTCTCTGCGCGCGACCTGACAGCTGCTCAAGACGCGACATCAGAAACCCTTCGGCGCTCTTCAGGGCTGCCTTTCACCGTGTCCTTGAGATCACCGGACGGTACGAATGCTGACCGCCTCCTCGAGTGTGATGATCAGATCAATTCATCTTCCATGGCCGCCATCAGTTCGGTCATCTTCAGGAGTCAAAGCCAAGATCCTCGACGAACCTGCTGGAGTCCTGAACTTTCTTTCTTACGCCAGGTGTTTCCTGGATCATCTGTGCAATGCGTTCTTCAAGCACGCTTCGTTTCCTTGTTGTTCGAGTCTTCTGTCTGGAAATCCTGGTAATGATCCTGAATACCTCAACGGCCTTCTCGAGATCATCCCAGCGATGGGTTGCGATATAACTTGTTCTGAAGCCTGCGTCGGACTCCGGTACCGCCGGCGGGCCGACGGGATTGACGTAAACGCCTTTATCCATGAAACGCTTGTAGGCAGAGAGCGCCAGGGTATAGTTTCCAAGAATGACGGGAACGATCTGTGATCCGTGATACGGTGCGTCGTAGCCTATCGCCTGCAACTCGGCAGCCATGTATCGCGCCCTTTTCCAGCGGGGCCTGGCGCCGCTCTGGCTCGCGGCGAATGATGTCGAGAGAGGCAAGAATCGTTGCGATGACAGACGGAGGCAGGCTGGCCGAGAAAATGTGGGCCCCACCGTTGTGCTTGATGAAGTCCACAGGTTCAGAACGCCCCGTTATGAACCCGCCCAGACCTGCAAACGCCTTGCTGAACGTGCCCATGATGATGTCCACCTCATCATCGATGCCCTGAAGCTCCGCTATGCCCGCCCGTTCTCCCCAAAGACCCCCACGGCGTGCGACTCATCGACAAACAGCCTGCATCCATGCGTTCTTGCCAGCCTCGTGATGGATACGAGATCTGCTATGGTGCCCTCCATGCTCAAACACGGAGTCGGTAATGATCATGCGCCTCTTTCCACGTGTTCTCTGCAGCAGGCGTTCGAGGTGGTTCATGTCTGCGTGACGGTAGATCACGCAATCGGCGCCGGACAGACGCACACCATCAAACAGGCTTCTGTGGTTTCTCGCATCCATGAGCACCATGTCGCCGCGCCCGCACAGTGCCGAGATCGCAGCAAGATTGGTCTGGTAGCCGGTGCTACATAGAGCAACGGCCTCCTTGTTCATGAACATGGCCAGTTCATTTTCGAGCTGGTTGTGAATGTCCAGCGTGCCGTTGAGCAGAGGAGACCCTGAACACCCTGTCCCGTAACGCTTCAGCGCCTCGATGGCAGCCGAGACGACACGTTCATCATCGGCCAGGCCCAGATAGGAGTTCGTCCCCAGCAGGATTCTTTCCCGCTGGTCCGAGAACGTGACGACAGAGGTCTGTGCCGAGTTGAACTCGGGATAGAGTCCATATATTCCAGAAAGCCTCATGGTGCTGGACCGATGGAATCTTCCCATGCGCTCCAGGATGTCATGCTCCTCATAAGGGTTCTGATCCCGCTTTACAGCCTGCTCGAACGCAAGAAGGTCATGACGGACGGTCCCCAGCTTTTCCAGCGCGTGGTGTGTCGAGGTATCAGGCAGGTCGATGGAATCGGTGATGAGATGCGCTAGGGTTCGGCCGTATTCACTTATCGCTTCTGTGTCTTACAAAGTAGGCCAGAGGAACGATTTCAGCACCCAGCGTCATCTTGGGCGTATAGTTTGTAATGCCGAGTTCCAGTACAGAGAGACCGAGTTCCATGGCGCGTTGCAGCGAGATCAGTGTCGCAGCGCGATATAGGTTGGCCTGTCTGTAATGACGAAAATCATAGTCAACCCCCCAGTCGAGTACCACATAGTCGCGCTCACCAATCATGTTGAGCATGAATCCAACCATCCTGTCTTCATGCTCGAGACTATGACTTCACTGTTCTCGAGGGAGTGATCTGGAGCATGCCTCAAAGAACGAGCGGTCAAGATTTTCTCTTGAGTAGTCCCTTGGCTTTGCTAGTTGACATTGATCCACAGCCTTTCCATTTCTACGGAAAGGTGTTTGTAGTCTTTCAGTATCCTCCACTGAACATCAAATTTTTCCTTGATCTTTTAGGCTGTTTCTGAATTTAAGCCTGGTCTTGCTGTCCAGAGACTGAAGGTATTCCTCCGTTCCGCTCCATCCGATGGGAAGCCGGGCATTCGGAAAACCTGTCGCAGGAGAGTAGCCAAGCCCCGACAGGACGGTGTTCCAGCGATCGTATTTCTGGACCGGAATATCCCTAGAAAAGAATAAAAATCTACCTGCTCGTCATCCGCAATTTTTGCAGCTCTTCGTTGAGGACAGCCAGAACGACGTCAGTCTGCTCTTCATTTCTGAGTGCCACACCCTCACCAATCATGGTGAAGTAACCCACTCCAGAATTCTGAACTGCATGAACTCCGGGAACCATTTCTTGATCGTTTTTCCGGGGAGATGGCGGGCAAAGTCGAATCGAACGTGGAGAAGTCCGTTTGACTCACAAAGGCATTTGCCTGCGCAACCGGTTGATCCTTTCCGGAAGATATCTGTATATAGAATGGCTTTATGGCGTTGATGCCAGACGACTCCACTACCTCAGAAACGCACGCTTCATCGGTGTGAGGGAATCGGGTCAAGCTTGTCCCAACTGTTGGGGACCTGTGAGATGCTGAATGTTTTTACTGAAAAAATGAGAAGAATTCAATTTTAGTCTCAGAATTTTCATTGTGCGTATACTAACTTTGTGTAAACAAACCAGTCATCCTGGCAAATTTGGTAGCCCTCGTGAAGACAAGCGCCCCTGCGGCATCAGGGCGCTTGCCCGTGCGCTGAACCGCAACCCCAGTACGATCAGCCGGGAACTCCGTCGGCTGGGAGACGCCCCTATGAAGCCAGCCTAGCCGCCGTCCACTACAGACAACAACGCCAGAACAGCCGACGTGAGCCCGTCCTCGTTCCCGGCACCCGCCTGTACCGGTACGTCTTCCACCGGCTCGTGTACCGCCGCTGATCACCCCAGCAAATTGCTGCCAGACTACGGCGTATTAACGACATTGTCCGACTGATGAACGGGCGCCCGCGCCCTGGCGCTGGATGCCCAGCCCTGACGAAGTCATGACGAAAGTTCTCGATGACTACGCCAGACCTCTTGTTGCACTTGACTCTTGAGATTGCCGTGAGCAGCGACAGACTTCAGCCGGCCAGCAGGGGCTCGACGGCATCGAGCAGACGGCCGAGGCGCGCGCGGGTATCAGGATCGGTAATCGGCATTGATGCTCACATAATCGTGCGACAGGTCGCAGGTCCAGACGAGTGGTAGCCACGGCGCCGCGGTTCAGCACCACGCGCACGGTAAATTCGGCCTGGGCCAGCACGCGGCTGCCGTCTTCCTCGCGATAGGGCGGGATCGCGCCCCCTGGCTGGCCACACGCACGTCGTCGAGCCAGACCTCCAGGTTCTGCACATCCAGATCATCGATGCCGGCATAGCCGATGGCTGCCAGAATGCGCCCGAGGTTGGGGTCGGAGGCGAAGAAGGCCGTCTTGACCAGTGGCGAATGGGCGATGGCATAGGCCACGGCAGAGGCTTCGACTCAGTACCTGCTCCTTCGACGCTAATGGTGACGAACTGGTGGCGCCTTCGCCATCGCGCACGATGGCCTGCGCCAGCTCGATAGCGGTATCGGTGAGGGCCTGCAGCACGTCGGCTGCGCCGGGGTCGGTGTCGCTGGCAATCTTCACAGGGGGCTGGCCCGTGCCGCTATCCCGACCCGTACTCACCAGCAGGAAAGGTGTCGTTGGTGGAGGTGTCGCCATCCACCGTGATGCGGTTGAAGCTGGCATCGGCACGCGCGACCCACTGCTGCAACAGCGCCGGCGCAATGGCGGCGTCGGTGGTGATCATGCCGAGCATGGTGGCCATGTTGGGCGGATCATGCCCGCGCCCTTGGAAAGCCCGTCATGGTGACGGTACCGCCCGACACATCGATGCGACGGGACACGGCCTTGGGCGGCGTGCTCGGTGGTCATGATGGCCTCGGCGGCTTCCAGCCAGTGGCCCGGCGCAAGGTTAGATACGGCCTCGGGAACGGCCGCGATGATGCGTTCGACGGGCAGGTGCTCCAGAATGACGCCAGTGGACATGGGCAGCACGGCGGGAATCGGCACCCCGAGGGCAATGGCCACGGCATCGCAGACCTGGCGGGCGTTTTTCCACCCTCGGCACCGGTGCCGGCATTAGCCACGCCGGTGTTGATCACCAGTGCCCGCAGTTCCCCCACTGGTCTGGAGATGCTCGCGCGACAGCGTCACGGGCGCGGCGCAGAAACGGTTGCGGGTAAAGACGGCCGCCGCCCGCGTTCCCTCGCTGAAGCGGACCACCAGCGGGTCACGTCGGCCGGGCTTGCGGATACCGGCGCGGGCGGTACCCAGTTCCACGCCGGCTACCGGCAGCAGGCGGGCGGCGTCGGGGGCGGAGAGTTGACGGAGCATGGGGCTTCCTCGGTGATTGCGCTGGGCGTTCGCCCTGGCGATGTTGGACAAGGGTATCACGCGGTTACACCGTGCTGCACCGGTTCCTGAACTGCCACGCCGTATTGCAACCTGCAATACAACATGGCAGAACTATGGCCTCTTCTCCCGTTTTCTCTTCAGCGCAGGAACCACCATGCCCACCGTAGCCGTTCGCAAGGAACACCCACTGTCGATGCGTCTGCCCAGTGCCGATATCGCGTTGATCGACCGTGCCGCCAGATCAAGGGCAGCTCGCGTACGGAATTCATGCGTCAGGCGGCCGTACGGGAAGCCGAGTTCGTGCTGATGGAGAACACCCCCATCCACCTGAGCCCCAAAGACTTTGCCACATTCATGGACATTCTGTCCGGCCCGGCCACACGGGTACCTGAAATGGTGGAGATCGTGACGCGCCCTGCCCCCTGGGAATCCGGTTACCGGAACGCACATGACGCCTGAACTGTCCTCACCGGAGCCAATCGGCGCGCAGCACGATGTATCAGGATTCTCCTGCGGCAAGCCGCATACTGGACCGCTGGCTCAAAACGCGGGCACTGACCAACCAGAACCGTGGATTCACAGCCGTCATGGTCGTACATCATGCAGGACGGGTTGTTGGCTACTATGGGCTTGCCCCAACCTCGATCAGCCCGGAACTTCTTCCCCGCAGCATACGGACCGGACAACCGCCAGATCCAGTACCCTGCCTGCTGCTGGGGCAACTGGCCACCGACCAGAACTGGGTCGGTAAAGGCATTAGGAACCGGTTTGCTGAAGCACGCGCTGCAGCGATGCGTTGCCGCAGCCCGGTTGATTGGCGGGCGGGCGCTGATCGTTCAGGCCGTGGACGATGAGGCCCGGGCGTTCTGGGTCAGACGGGGCTTTCTCCCCCTGCGGGGTGATGGCAGTCTGCTGGGGCGCAAGATCGAAGATGTGGCGGCGTCGCTGGCATGCCGGTGATCTCAGGCGTCAAGTGCAGCAAGGCAGGTGCTGCGCCGGGCGCACGCATAAAAATACCCGCCAGACCAGAAAGATCATGACGGGCATCGGGTAAATCCTGCTGACCGGGCAGCTCAGGCCAGCTTCCCGTGGCAATGCTTGTACTTCTTGCCGGAGCCACACGGGCAGGGGTCGTTGCGGCCCACGTGGTGGCCGTTGACGATGGGGCGCTGGGCCTGCGGGACCGAGGCGAGCTGCTGTGCACGCAGGGCCACGGCTTCCGGGTCTTCGTCCGGGTTCAGGCCGGGCGCGGCTTCGGCGTGCATCAGACGGGGCGCCACCGGCGGTGCGCTCGGCACGGTCCTCGACCTGTTCGGCCACCTGTTCGGCCTCGGTGGCCGACTGGATCTGCACGTTCATCAGCACGCGGCTGACTTCGGTGCGGATGACCTGCAGCAGGTTCTCGAACAGCTCGAAGGCTTCGCGCTTGTACTCCTGCTTGGGTTTTTCTGCGCGTAGCCGCGCAGGTGGATGCCCTGACGCGGGTGATCCAGCGCCGACAGGTGCTCGCGCCAGTGCTGGTCGATGGACTGCGGCATGATCGAGCGCTCGAAGTTGCCGAACGCCCGGTGCCGACGCGGTCGACCTTTTCCTGGTAGCGTTTGTCGGCCTCGGCGGTGATGCGGGCGAGCATTTCCTCGTCGCCCAGATCCTCGTTTTCCTTCAGCCACTGCGACACGGGCACGGGCAGCTGCCATTCGTTGTGCAGCTCGTTCTCGAGGCCGGCGATGTCCCACTGTTCTTCCACGGTGCCTTCGGGCACGTGGCGGCGGAACACTTCTTCCAGCGCGCCCTGGCGCAGGCCGGTGATGACCTCGGCCACTTCTTCCGCGTCGAGCAGCTCGTTGCGGTGGGCGTAGATGACCTTGCGCTGCTCGTTGGACACGTCATCGTAGTCGAGCAGCTGCTTGCGGATGTCGAAGTTGCGGGCCTCGACCTTGCGCTGGGCCGATTCGATGGCGCGCGACACGAGGCCCGATTCGATGGCCTCGCCCTCGGGCAGGCGCAGCCGGTCCATGATGGCCTTGAGACGGTCACGAGCGAAGATCTTGAGCAGCGGATCTTCCATCGACAGGTAGAAGCGTGACGACCCCTTGTCGCCCTGACGGCCGGAACGGCCACGCAGCTGGTTGTCGATACGGCGGGATTCGTGCCGCTCGGTGCCGATGATGTGCAGGCCGCCCTTCTCCAGCACCTCTTCGTGGACCTTCTGCCATTCTTCCTGGAAGCGGGCGATCTCGGCCTTTTTGGCGGCGGGATCCAGATCGTCCCGCGCCTCGATGGCAGCGATGACGGCCGAGCGGCTGCCGCCCAGCTCGATGTCGGTACCACGGCCGGCCATGTTGGTGGCGATGGTGATCTGGTGCGGACGGCCCGGCCTGGGCGACGATCTCGGCCTCCCGGTCGTGCTGCTTGGCGTTGAGCACGTTGTGCGGGAGTTTGGCCTTCTTGAGCAGGCCGGACACCAGCTCGGAGTTCTCGATGGAGGTGGTGCCCACCAGCACCGGCTGGCCGCGCTCGTGGCAGTCGCGGATGTCGGCCAGGATGGCGTCGTATTTTTCCTTCGCGGTGCGGTAGACGAGATCCTGCATGTCGTTGCGCACCATCGGGCGGTGCGTGGGCACCACCACGGTTTCCAGGTTGTAGATTTCCTGGAACTCGTAGGCTTCGGTGTCGGCCGTACCGGTCATGCCGGCCAGCTTCTCGTACATGCGGAAGTAGTTCTGGAAGGTGATGGAGGCGAGCGTCTGGTTCTCGGCCTGGATCTTCACGCCTTCCTTGGCTTCGACGGCCTGGTGCAGGCCATCGGACCAGCGGCGGCCGGCCATCAGGCGGCCGGTGAATTCGTCGACGATGACCACTTCGCCGTTCTGCACCACGTACTGCTGGTCGCGCTGGAACAGCGTGTGCGCCCGCAGCGCCACCATCAGGTGGTGCACCAGCGAGATGTTGGCGGCGTCGTACAGGCTGGCGCCCTCGGGCAGCATGCCCAGCTGGGCGAGGATCTGCTCGGCGTGCTCGTGACCGGCCTCGGACAGGTAGGCCTGGTGCGCCTTGTGGTCCACCCAGTAGTCACCCTCGGGGTCGGGCTCGCCCGGTTTGGGCTCGGATTCCATGGGGGTGAGCATGGGCGGCACGGCGTTCATGCGCACATAGAGTTCGGCGTTTTCTTCGGCCGGACCGGAGATGATCAGCGGCGTGCGGGCCTCGTCGATGAGGATGGAGTCCACCTCGTCGACGATAGCATGAAGAGCTTAGCGCTGCATGCGCGACTCGGGGTCGTAGACCATGTTGTCGCGCAGGTAGTCGAAGCCGTACTCGTTGTTGGTGCCGTAGGTGATGTCGGCCCGGTAGGCGGCCCGTTTTTCATCCGGCGGCTGCTGGGCGACGATGACCCCCGTGGTCAGCCCCAGGAAGCCATAGAGGCGGCCCATCCAGGCGGCATCACGCGAGGCCAGATAGTCGTTGACCGTCACCACGTGCACGCCGCGGCCGGCCAGGGCATTGAGGGTAGACGGCCAGCGTGGCGGTGAGGGTCTTGCCCTCGCCGGTACGCATTTCGGAGATCTTGCCGGCGTTGAGCACCATGGCGCCCAGCATCTGCACATCGAAGTGGCGCATGCCCAGCACGCGCTTGAGGCTTCGCGGCAGACGGCGAAGGCCCTCGTTGAGGACGGCATCGAGTGCATCTTCCACCGGCTTGCCGGCGTCGACATCGGCGCTTGATGCGATCCTGGAATTCCCGGGTCTTGCCGCGCAGTTCGTCGTCGGACAGCGCCTCCATCTGAGGCTCCAGCGCATTGATGCGCGCCACCCGGCGGCGGTATTGTTTCAGGAGTCGCGAGTTGCGGCTGCCGAAGATGCTGGTCAGTAGTGTCTGGAACATGGGCAGGAGGGTTGGCAGGCGATAATGGCGGCCGGCAACATGCCGGGAGCACCATGCACCCGTTGACGGGCCGGGCGGGTTTGCGAACGGCCATGGCTTTGAGGCACGATGCCGGACTGGCCGGCCGCCGGGAAACCCGCCCGGGAAAGGCCCGGCAACTTCCCGCGCGACCCCCGGACACACCGGCCATGTCGCCGAAACTGACAGACTCTTCCCCCTCGGAAAGCGTGATGCTTTCCTGGGCAAAAGTGAATTGAAAATGGTATCACGCGACCCGGATTTCAACGGCCAGACCCCATCCTGGCCCGGCATGGACCGACCGGCGCGCACGCGGACCGGGCTGGCGGCAGGGGCGTGGGGACAGAAGCAACGGACACCGGCGCCTACGGTTTCCCGTCAGCCGGGCAGGAGGAAGGCAGCGGCCGGCTTTCGTTGCACAGCGGACGTGGCCGCAGGCAGAGGCAGGGTGGGGAGGGCGGGTAGCGAAAGGTGGCAGCGGGCGTTTCTGGTGAGGACGGTTCCTCTGGCACTGCCTTCTCCTCTGCCCGCAACCGGCGCGAGCGCGACCGGGAGGGCCGGCCGATGCTGGATCACATGAAGGCGCGTACGCCGGAGCTGTGGCAGACGTGGCAGCGGGCTCGACCGGCTGGGGGCAGGACCTGCGCACGCTGCTGCCCCGGGGTGCAGCTGATTCCCATCAAGCTGGAGCAGCAGGTGCTGCTGGTGACGGCCCCTCTTCCGCGCTGGCAGCGCGGCTGCGCCAGTACGAGCCCCGGCTGGTGGATGGCCTGCAGGCCCGCGGCTGGCTGGTCAACCGGGTGAAGTTCCGGCCAAACACGGTGGTCATGCCCGAAGCGCCCTCGCCCGCGAGAGGAGGTGGTGCCGTCACGCCGTGGACGCGATGGCGGCGCTGGGGCCCTCGGCCGGCATCACCCCCGAGCTGCGCGCGGCCATCGAGCGCTTCGTGGCGCGGCAGCGGGGGTATCAGCAGGGACGGGTAACAGCAGCGGACGGCTGCAGGGGTGCATGATCCGCATCCCGTGCCTGCCACCCTGTCCGCTTGCGAGCCGCCCGGATGGTATTTCCGGTCGGCTGGTTTCCGACCGGCTGCTTTTCTGACTTCAGGCTTCTGGCAGCAGGGATCACCGGGCAGCTGCTGCGCCGTCCGTGCCCGTGCCAGTCGCCGCAGCGGCATCGGCCTGTACCGGCACGCCATCGGCGGGCACGGCCTCCCAGTAGCGCATGCCGGATTCATCCGGATAGTGCACGCGGGCGTCTTCCACGTACTGGTCCTGCAGTTGCAGCGGCTGACCGCGTTTCCAGCCCGCGGGAATGTGCCAGACCGAGCAGCTCGTGCGGTGCACCTGGGGTGTTTCCACCCGCCAGCAGAGGTCGGCCGTTCCCTCGGTCTTGCCCTGCACGACCATCAGGCGAACCCGGCGATCCCTGGCGTTCTCGTTGGCACGCCATTCCCGCAGCACGCCGAAACGGGCCAGTGCATCGTCATGCAGAACCATGCGCTTGCCGGCGTCCAGCGTCAGGTCGAGGTTCTGGACGACTTCACTGGCGTCCAGATGGCTCACCGTTGCCTGCACGGTCTTGCCCAGCACGACGGCATGGCTGCCCTGCAAAATCATCGGCTTCCACCGGGGCCGTCACCCCGACGCGGACGAAGCGGCGATAGAGTCCGCGGGCTGCCGGGACTGTTGGAATCCCGGCTGAGGGACTGCGTGTAGTCACGGCAGGTATAGGGCCCCAGCGCCGGCGAATAACCGTCAGCGCCCGAATCCTTGTGATCTTCGTACGAGGCGATATCGCACCGGCTCTCCTGGGTGACGCGCGCAGGCTCAGGGCGCATTGGGCACCCGGGTGCCCAGGGGGCGCTGCGGCAACGGCATCCCGGTACTGGGGCAGGTTGACCTGTTTGCGGGCAGCGCGCTCAGCCCATCCAGCATGGCCGAGTGCGGCACCACTGATCCCCTCTTCACCCAGCGGTGCCGTAGCCTTTGCAGGGTACGACATCGGCATCCTCCGCGTTACGGTCCGGGCCGCCGCTCTTCCAGTTCTGGTAATAGCGGTAGTAGTCGTAGGGGTTGCCGTCACTGTCGAAGCGCAGGCGCTCGCGCGTCTCCTGCAGTTTCTGGCCCCGATACGTGAGCGGCTGGCCCGGCTGCCAGTTCTGGGGCACTTCCCACTGGCCGCAGTTCTCGCGCTCCACCTTCGCCACCTGGCAGGGTGCCGCAATCGTTCCCCTCGGCCATGCCCCAGCCTGTCACGTACATGCACAGGTCGAACTGCCGGTCGTTCCTGCCACCGGCAGGGGAACCCGGAGCCACCACTCGACACTGACGGCATTCGGGTCGCTTTTTGTCGCCCTCCCAGCTGATGAACTGCCCGTCCCTCTGGAACCGGGCATTGCGCCGGATGACGGTATCGCTGGCCGCCGTGGCCGTCTTGACCTGGGGCTCGCCGTAGGTACGGCCCCTGGCCCATGACCTGGCGCTCGGCCTGCAGCTGTCGCCCCACCCGCAGCACCTCGGCGTCCTGTGCAGCCCCTGCCGGTGGCGTCGCCAGCGGATAACCGCTGGACAGCCCGAAGCGCACACGCAGGGCATCGAAGCTGTGCGGCACGCGGGTGGCATCGATCCACAGCCGACTGTCGAACGTGAACGGCCCCAGCGCATCGCCCGGATTGGCGGCCGCGGCCAGTTTTTCGCTGTACAGCACGGTGGGCTCGGTCGGTTTCTCGGCAAACCCGCCATCCTTCCATTGTTGCAGCGAGATCTGCTCTGCCGGCGCGGCCAGTGCACGGGTGGCACTGGCACCCTGCACCACGGCCGTGGCCAGGACATCACCACGGACGGCCCGGGCCGTGATGGGTTCTTCCATGGTGGCGGGCTGGCTGGTGTCGGCAGCTGCGGCCTGTGCCGTGCCGGCGGCACCTTCCGCAGCACCCACCGGCTGGCCGGCTGCACTCGCGCTCTGTTCACCAGCACGGGTAGCGGTGCTGCCGGCATTCTGGCTGCCGGTGCTGTCGTCCGTCCCGCTGGCAGGGGCTGGCGGCCTTGCCAGCGTCCGAACCCTGAACGGCTTTTGGTCTGGATGTCACCGGATGACGAAGCCGGCGGAGCACTGCCCTCGCTGCCGCCACCGCAGGCGCTCAGGCCAAACACGAAGATGGCGCCGATGCACGCCACCAGGGGACGCTTCTGAAACAGGGAAATCATGACCATGCTCTCCACGGAAATGGCTCCTGCAGGAAACAGGGGCAACCCTTTCAGTGTAGAGAGCCTGCCCGTCATCTGCCGGCATCGTGCACGGCCAAAGGAGGGTTCAGACGTTATTTCCCGAAATCGTTAAGTTCACGGCCCATCAAAAATTACGGGCAGGCAGTGCATGGGCAGCACATGAATATTTGTTTTGATGACAGAATGTTTTTATTGTCTGACTTTGGATCATTATGTTGCTGTTCGATTCGTACGAAAAGGCGGCATGTCACAGGCGGCCGGGGGCAGTATTTTGCTGATGAAAATCTCAGCCCCAGTCCAGCGAGAACAGCGGTGCGTTCCTGCGCTGGGTGAAAGGTGGCGATCTCGTAGCTGTCGGGATTGTCCAGCACGGCACGCACCAGCAGGTTGTTCATGTGGTGGCCGGACTTGCGGGCGTGGTAGGCACCCAGGATGGGGTGGCCGATCAGGTACAGGTCGCCGATGGCATCCAGTGCCTTGTGCTTGGCGAACTCGTCGCGATAGCGCAGGCCGTCGGCATTGAGCACGCGGTCGTCATCCACCACGATGGCGTTGTCGAGGCTGCCCCCCAGCGCCAGGCCGTGCTTGCGCAGCAGCTCGACCTCGCTGGCCATCACGAAAGTGCGGGCACGGGCGATTTCCTGAATATAGGAGGTGTTGGCGAAGTCGATCTCGATGCGCTGGCCGGTGGCGTCGATGGCCGCCTGGCCGAAGGCGATCTCGAAGCTGAGCTTGAAGCCCTCGTAGGGGTCGAGCCGCACCCACTTGTCGCCGTCGTTGATCTGTACGGGGCGCTTGATGCGGATGAAGCGCTTGGGCGCGGCCTGCTCTTCCAGGCCGGCCGACTGCAGCAGATAGACGAAGGAACCCGCCGAGCCGTCGAGGATGGGCACCTCGCTGGCGGTGATGTCGATCTGCGCGTTGTCGATGCCCAGCCCGGCCAGGGCGGACATCAGGTGTTCGATGGTGTGGACGGCCACTTCCAGGCCCGGGCCTTCGGTGTCGGCCGGAGCGTGGTGTTGAGCCGCGTGTCGGTGATGCGGTGCGCCAGCGCGGGCAGATCCACCGGCGGATCGAGATCCACGCGGCGAAAGACGATGCCCGAATCGGCCGGGCCCGGCTTGATGTTGAGGGAGACCCGCTGACCGGAATGCAGGCCGATGCCGATGGCCTGTACCGGCCCGCGCAGGGTTTTTCTGTCTCAGCATCTTCGGGTTCTCCAGAAACAAAAAAAGGCCGGCAATGATACCGGCATGGGGGCGCCTCCGGCGTGCCGGGCAGGCCATCGGTAAAACCGCCGCTGCGGGAAGGAGCACCGGGAGAGGATCCGGAGGTTCCCGGGGCTGTCTGTCGGCCGGAGGGCGCAGATGCGCGGGATCCGGAGGCAAACAGCCCTGTCATGCGGCACCGAACTGGCTGCGCCGGCCGCCGATCAGGGCCAGGACGGACGATCAGTCGGCCTGGCGACGCAGAAATGCCGGGATGTCGAGACGGTCGACGCCTTTCTGCGACATGGCGTTGACGCGCTCGGCCGCCTGGCTGCGCGGGTTGCGGAACACGTTCGGGCTCGTCCAGACCGCCGATGGCATCGACGGTGTCGAGCGCCATATCGTCGGTACCGGTCTTGACGGCCGGCTGCGAAACCAGCTGGGGCTTGCGCACCAGCTTTGCCGATGCCGGTGGCCACGACGGTAACACGCAGCGAGTCTTCCATGTCCTCTTCGTAGACGGTACCGTGGATGATGGTGGCGTCTTCGGCACAGAACTGCTTTGATGGTGTTGATGACCTCGTTGGTCTCACGCAGCTTCAGGGAAACGGCTGGCGGTGATGTTGACGATCACGCCGCGGGCACCGTGCAGATCCACGCCATCGAGCAGCGGGAGGAGACGGCCTGTTCGGCTGCCAGACGGGCACGATCCAGCCCCGAAGCCTCGCCGATACCCATCATCGCCTTGCCCCTGCTCGCCCATGATGGTCTTCACGTCGGCAAAGTCGACGTTCACCAGGCCGGGCACGTTGATGATCTCGGCAATGCCGGCCACCGCGTTGTGCAGCACGTCGTCGGCACGCTTGAAGGCGTCTTCCAGGGTGGCGTCCTCGTCCATCACCTCGAAGAGTTTTTCGTTGAGCACGACGATCAGCGAATCCACCTGACCGATCAGGGTTCTCGATGCCCTCGTCGGCCACGCGCTGCTTGCGGCGCCTTCGTAGTTGAAGGGCTTGGTGACCACGCCAACGGTCAGGGATGCCCAGTTCCTGGCAATTTCGGCCACCACGGGCGAGGCGCCCGTTCCGGTGCCCTTGCCCATGCCGGCGGTGATGAACACCATGTTGGCGCCTTCCAGGGCGGCACGGATGTTGCCGCGCTCGGCCTGGGCAGCGGCCCGGCCGGCTTCGGGTTGGCCCCGGCGCCCAGACCGGCATCACCCAGCTGGATGGTGCGGCTGGCCAGCGAGCGGGCCAGTGCCTGGCGGTCGGTGTTGACGGCGATGAACTCGACGCCCTGCACACCGCGGTTGACCATGTGGTTGACGGCGTTACCACCACCGCCCCCGACGCCCACCACCTTGATGACGGCGCCGTCGACATCTGTTTCCAACATTTTTGAATGTCATAGCTGAAAAAAACCTCCTGTTTTGAATGAACAGTCGTCAGGCGCGCCGCAACGGCACGTGCCTCCGGACTGGCGGGAGCGGCAACGGGCAAGGAAGCCCTCCTTTCGGCGATCATTCGGGACCAAAGCGCGATTTTGGCTCAAAAGCTCCCGAAAAACCATTCTTTCATGCGGCGTATCGTGTCCCGGAAGGAACCCGACTGTTCCGCAACCTTTCGCCCCCCGCAGACGCTGCTGGCGTGCTTCTTCCAGCAGACCCATCGCGGTGGCATAACGGGGGTGCGCACCACATCCGACAGACTGCCGCTGTAGGAAGGTGCGCCGACACGGACCGGCTTTTGAGGAAGATGTCCTCGGCCAGCTCGGCCATGCCCGGCAGCAGGCTGGAGCCGCCGGTGAGCACGATACCGGACGAGAGCGCATCCTCGTAGCCGGATTCGCGGATGGTCTGCTGCACCAGCTGGAACAGCTCTTCCACCCGCGGTTCGATGACGGAGGCCAGGCCCTGCTTGGACAGCGAACGCGGCCCGCGGTCGCCGATGCCCGGCACCTCGATTTTCTCGCCCGGATTGGCCAGCGTGGGCTTGGCCAGGCCATGGCGCAGCTTGATGTCCTCGGCGTCGGCCGTGAGGGGTGCGCAGCGCCATGGCGATGTCGCTGGTGATCTGGTCACCGGCCACCGGAATGACGGCCGAATGGCGGATGGAACCGCCGACGAACACCGCCACGTCGGTGGTGCCGCCGCCGATGTCGACCAGCGCAACGCCCAGTTCCTTTTCATCCACGGTCAGCACGGCGTTGGCCGAAGCCAGCGGCTGCAGGATCAGGTCCTGCACGGCCAGCCCGCAGCGGCGCACGCACTTGATGATGTTCTGCACGGCCGAGACGGCGCCGGTGACCACGTGCACCTTCACGTCCAGCCGCACGCCGCTCATGCCCACGGGCTCGCGGATGTCTTCCTGGCCGTCGATGATGAATTCCTGCGGCAGCACGTGCAGGATCTGCTGGTCGGTGGGGATGGCCACGGCCTTGGCGGTTTCGATCACGCGGGCCACGTCGGCCTCGGTGACTTCCTTGTCCTTGATGGCCACCATGCCGATGGAGTTGAAGCTGCGGATGTGGCTGCCGGCAATGCCGGTGACGACCTGCTGCACCTTCTGGCCGGACGTGATCTCGGCCTCTTCGAGCGCCGCCTGGATGGAGGCCACCGTCTTCTCGATGTCGACGACGACGCCCTTCTTCAGGCCGTTGGACTCGTACTGGCCGGTGCCGATCACCTCGATCTCGCCGTCGGCATGCAGCTCGGCCACGATCGCCACCACTTTCGAGGTGCCGATGTCCAGGCCAACCAGCAGATCCTTGTTATCACGTGTCATGGTCTGTATGGGCACTCAATGAAGATTGTCACGATGGGCGGCACCATTGCCGTCGGATTCCAGGGCGCCGGGCGCACGCACGGCAAACCCGTTGGGATAGCGCAGGTCGACGACCTCGGCGCGTCCGTTGAGGCGGGCCTGGATGAGCGGGTGGGCCGTGACCCAGCGTGCGACACGATCGGCCACCGGTACGCCCTCGTCACGTCCCAGCTTCAGGGGTGATGCCACTGTCGAGCCGGGCCGTCCACGACTGGCGGTCGGACAGCTCCAGCGCCACCGGCCGCATCGACAGCGGCAGCAGCTGGTGCGCCAGCTCGTCGTAGCGGCGGGTAACCAGCATCTGGCTGCCGTCCGGGCCGGACAGCGTCAGCAGATTCTGGTGATTGGCGACTTCGGCAGGTTTCACCGAGAACAGTTCCCCATGGGTGTTGACGAAACGTCCGCTGTCATCCTTCCAGCGCGCCAGCACCTGGTGCTCTTCCAGCGCGACGAAAAGCCGGTTGGGCCAGATGCGGCGAACCTCGGCGCGCCGTACCCACGGCACTTCCTCGAATCGCCTGCGGACATGATCCAGCCCCACGGTAAAAAAATTTTCCTTCCAGACGATTGGCACCCAGGGTGCCCATCGCCGCTTCATCGACATGATCCAGCGTGCGCCCGCTGACCGGCCCGACCTCGATGGCCAGCAGGTCGAATGCCGAACGCTGGCTGACCCACCAGATGCCGGCCAGCAGCAGGCGAGGCAAAGGCCACCATCAGCATCAGGGTTCGCCATGGCATTGAGCGCGCGCGGATCATGCCACAAATTCACGCAATCGCCTCCGATGCAACACGACGTTGTATTTTCAGCGATGCCTGAGCTGTCAGCCCCAACACCAGATCCTCATAGGAAATCCCGGCGGCACGGGCCGCAATCGGCACCAGCGAATGGCTGGTCATGCCCGGCGAGGTGTTCACTTCCAGCAGCCAGGCACGCTGGCTGGCATCGTCCAGCATGATGTCCACACGGGCCCCAGCCCTCGCAGCCCACCGCCCGGTAGGCGGCCTCGGCCAGCGTGGCGATGTCGGCTGCCAGGTTGGGCACCAGCGGCGCCGGGCACAGGTAGCGGGTGTCGTCGGTGAAATACTTGTTGCGGTAGTCGTAGTTGCCGCCCGGTGCGCGGATTTCCACCACCGGCAGCGCACGTGCCGCCGCCGAATTGCCGAGCACGGCCACGGTGAGTTCACGCCCCTGGATGAAGCGTTCGGCCAGCACCGGCGCATCGATGGCGGCTGCGCGCTCGTAGGCAGCAGGCAGGCGGTCGAGCGAATCGACCCGCGTCAGGCCCAGCGTGGAGCCCCGTGCGGCGGCTTGATGATCAGCGGCAGCCCCAGCCGTTCGGCCAGCCCCACGAGCTGGTGCGGTCCGAGCAGCACTTCCCACGGCGGCGTGGGCAGGCGCCCTGCCCTGCCACATCTGCTGGTGGCGATCTTGTCGATGGCCAGCGCCGAGGCCAGCACGCCCGACCCCGTGTACGGCAGGCCGATCATTTCGAGCACGCCCTGCAGCGTACCGTCTTCGCCATAGCGGCCATGCAGCGCGATGAAGGCGCGATCGAATTTCGATGCTTCCAGCTCGCCCAGCGAACGTTCGGCCGGATCGAAACCCTCGGCATCGACCCCGCGCGACTTGAGCGCCTCGAGCACGTTGCGCCCCGATTCCAGCGACACGTTCCGTTCGGACGAATGGCCGCCCATCAGCACGACCACACGCCCCAGCGAGTGCGGGATCGATGGTCGCGGGAAAGGGAAACGGATACAGGGAATCAGTCATGATCGACTCCTGGTTGCGCGGGCACGGCAGCCGCCGCACGGGCCACGATCTGTGCAGGGCATGGCACCGATGCTGCCTGCACCCATGGTGATGACCACGTCCCCCGGCTGCACCAGCCCCAGCACGGTGGCCGGCAGCTCGTTCACGTCGGCCACGAACAGCGGATCACGCTGGCTGGCCAGCCGCACGGCGCCGCACCATGGCCCGGCCATCTGCCGCCACGATCGGCGCCTCGCCGGCTGCGTATACTTCCGTCAGTATCGGCTGGTCGGCGCGACCCAGCACCTGGACGAAATCCTCGAACAGGTCCCGCGTGCGCGAGTAGCGGTGCGGCTGGAAGGCCAGCACCAGGCGCCGCCCCGGAAACGCACCGCGCACGGCATCGAGCGTGGCGCCGATTTCCACCGGGTGGTGCCCGTAGTCATCGATGAGCGTAAAGGTACCCGAAGCAGGCGCTGCTTGACCAGCAAATGCGGCGTTTTCGGCCCCGCGCTGTGGTATGGGAATTTCACCGTAGCGTTCAAAAACGACGCCCGACGCCCGGAACTCCGCCAGCGCCTCCACGATGGCCGCATTTTCGACGCCCAGCTCCGACGCAATGGCACTGGCGGCCAGCGCGTTGCGCACGTTGTGTTCACCGCTCAGCGCCAGCGTCACGGCCAGCGGTTCCTCGCCTTCACGCAGCACGGTAAAGCCCATGCGGTCACCGCTGGGCTGCACATCCACGGCCCTGACCTGTGCCTCTTCACCCAGTCCGTAGGTGACCACCGGCTTGGACACGAACGGAATGATCTCGCGCACATGCGGATCGTCCACGCACAGCACGGCGGTGCCGTAGAACGGCAGCCGGTTCAGAAAATCGACGAACGCCTGCTTGAGCCGGGCCATGTCATGGCCATAGGTGTCCATGTGATCGGCGTCGATGTTGGTGACGGCGGCGATCATCGGCAGCAGGTTGAGGAACGAGGCATCCGATTCATCGGCCTCGACGACGATGTAATCGCCCTTGCCCAGCCGCGCATTGACGCCGGCGCTGTTGAGGCGCCCGCCGATCACGAAGGTGGGATCGAGCCCGGCCCGGGCCAGAATGCTGGCCACCAGGCTGGTGGTGGTGGTCTTGCCGTGCGTGCCGGCAATGGCCACACCCTGCTTGAGCTTCATCAGCTCGGCCAGCATCAGCGCACGCGGCACCACCGGCACGCGACGTGCACGGGCACGGCGCACTTCCGGGTTGTCGCTGCGCACGGCGGTGGACACCACCACGCAATCGGCCGCCTCGGCATTTTCGGCGCGATGGCCGATGTGCACTTCGGCACCCAGCGACTGCAGCCGCTGCGTGACGGGCGAGCTGTTCATGTCGGAACCACTGACCTGATAGCCGAGGTTGAGCAGCACTTCGGCAATGCCACTCATGCCGGCGCCACCGATGCCGACGAAATGGATTTTGCGAACCTTGTGCTTCATCTGGCAACGGCCTCACAGGTATCGGCCACGATGGTGGCCGCATCGGGTTTGCCCAGCGTGCGCGCCTTGGCCGCCATGGTGGCCAGCGCAGGCCGCGTGAAATGCGCGAGCAGCGACGACAGCCCCGACGGTGTCAGTTCGTTCTGCGGCACCAGAATGGCCGCACCGGTTTCGGACAGGAAGCGGGCATTGCCGGTCTGGTGATCGTCCACCGCATGCGGATAGGGCACCAGAATGGAGGCCACCCCCGCAGCAGCCAGCTCCGACACCGTGGTGGCGCCCTGCGCGGGCAATCACCAGATCGGCCTCGGAATAGGCTTCGGCCATGTTGTCGATGAAGGCCACGGCGCGCGCATCGACGGCCGCCGCCCTTGTAATTGGCCCGCAGTTCTTCCAGGTGCGCACGACCGCTCTGGTGCAGGATTTCCGGCCGGTGCTCGGGATCGATCAGGCCGAATGCATTGGGAATGACGCGGTTGAACACCTGCGCCCCCAGACTGCCGCCCACCACCAGCACCTTCATCGGACCGGTGCGTTCGCGGTAGCGCAGCTCGGGCGCCGGAATGGCGGCAATGGCCCGGTTGACCGGGTTGCCCACCCAGACGGCGTTGGACATCGCCCCCGGAAAGGCCACCAGCACCCGCGATGCAAAAACGTGCCAGCAGCCGGTTGGACATGCCGGCCACGGAATTCTGTTCGTGCAGCACCAGCGGCACGCGCAGGGGAGTGCGCGCCACCAGCCCGCCGGGCACCGTCACGTAACCGCCCAGCCCCAGCACCACGTCCGGACGCACGTCCATGAACGCCTTCTTTCGCCTCGTCGTAGGCGTGCTTCAGGCGCAGCGGTGCGCGCAGCTTGGTCATCAGCCCCTGCCGCGCACCCCCTTGAAAATGCACATGCTTCATCGGAATGTCGTGCTGCGGCACCAGCAGGGCTTCCATGCCGTCGGGGTTGCCCAGCCAGAAGACTTCCCAGCCGCGCTCGCGCAGCACTTCGGCCACGGCAAGCCCCGGAAAGATGTGTCCGCCGGTACCCCCGGCCATGATCAGGGCGCGTTTGGCACTCATCGTTTTTATCTCCCCACGCATCAGTCTGCGGTTTTCGACATCGATGCGCAGCACGATGGCCATGGCCACGCAGTTCATCAGGATGGCACTGCCCCCGAAACTCATGAAGGGCAGCGTCAGTCCCTTGGTGGGCAGCAGGCCCAGATTGACGCCGAGGTTGATGAAAACCTGGATCCCGATCCACAGGCCCACACCCTGGGCCACCAGTCCGCTGAACAGCTCCTCGAAGGCAATGGCCTGGCGCCCGATCTCGAAGCAGCGGCGCACCACCCAGAAGAACATGATGATCACGACCAGCATGCCCACCATGCCCAGCTCCTCGCCGATGGTGGCAAAGAGAAAGTCGGTGTGCGGTTCGGGCAGAAAATTGAGCTTGGCCACACCGGCCCCCAGGCCGCTGCCCAGCCACTCGCCCTTGCCGATGGCCATCAGGGAATGGGTGAGCTGATAGCTGCTGCCTTCCGCATTGGCACGAGCGAACGGATCCAGATAGGAAAAGAATCGTGCACGCCGGAACGGCACGAACAGGATGAAGGCTGCGAACACCGCAACCAGAAAGGCGACCATGCCGAAGAACAGCCGCGAATTCATGCCGCCAGGAACAGCACGCCCATCGCCACCATCAGGATGACGATCAGCGCACCCAGGTCGGGCTGGCGCATGATCAGAAGGCCCACGACCGACAGCGCAATGGCCATGGGCACGAAGGCGCGCCACTGCCCCATGATCTCGCTGTTTGCGCACCGAATAATCGGCCGCGTACAGAATGACGAAGAGCTTCATAAGCTCGGTGGGCTGGATGGTGGTGAAGCCCAGCGTGACCCAGCGCACCGCGCCCCGGCCCGCTTGCCGATGACCGGCACGAACACCAGGATCAGCAATACCGCCCCGACGGCAAACAGGGCCGCGCCAGCTGCTGCCAGCGCTCGGGCGGCACGGCATAGCAAACACGCTGGCCACCAGCGCCATGCCGATGGCGGCACTCTGGCGAACGAGGTAGAACGTGGCCGAACCACCGGTGGGATGCGCGTCTTTCCAGAATGGCGATGGAGGCGGAATACACCATCACCAGCCCCAGCCCCAGCAGCAGCGCCGTCATCCATACCAGCGCGGCGTCGAAACGCTGCACGGAGGTGTTTTCGAGCGCACTGCGACTGAGCGCACGGCTGGCGGGCGAGCGGCGACCGCGCACGGCCTTGCCGGACCCGGGTTCGGTCCGGTCGGCGCCCCCAGCCATCCGAAGGCGGGCAACAGGTTTCCCAGCCGGTTCAGCATGGCTGTCCGGCCTCCTCGGCCATGCTGCGCACGGCCTGGGCAAAGACATCACCGCGCTGTGCATAGCCGGTGAACATGTCGAAACTGGCACAGGCCGGCGACAGCAGCACCACGTCGCCCGGCTGCGCCAGCGTGGCGCACAGGCGCACGGCGGCATCCATGTCCGTGGCGTCGTGCAGTGGCACGCCGGTATCGGCCAGCGCATCGCGCAGTAGCGGCGCATCGCGGCCGATCAGCGCGACGGCGCGCGCATGGGCAGCCACCGACGGGGCGAGCAGCGAGAAATCCTGGTCCTGCCCACGCCACCGGCAATCAGCACGGCACGGCGGCCCAGCCCTGCAGGGTCGCCACCGTGGCACCGATATTGGTGCCCTTGCTGTCATCGATGTATTCGATGCCGTTGACCACCGTCACCGGTTCGCAGCGGTGATGGTCGGGCACGAAGGCACGCAGCGCATGCAGCATGGCGCGCATCGGCACGTCGCAGGCGCGCAGCAGCGCCAGTGCCGCCAGCACGTTGGCATGGTTGTGCGCGCCCTGCACGCGCAGGGCGTCGGCCGGCATCATGCGGTTGAGGATGAATTCCACCGGTTCGGCCTGCTTTCCTGCGCCGTCCGCCCGTGGGCATTTCTCGGCAATGGCCTCGGTCAGCAGGGCCAGGCCGCCCTCGCGCACCAGACCGAAGGCCGGCGCGGTGTGCGGTGTGTGCAGTGAAAAATCGGTACGCGGCGCCCGCTCCGGCTCGACCACCTTCTTTCGGTCTGGCCTTGCGGCCCCGGCCCTTCACAGGCTGTGCGGCCTCTGCAGCGGCGGCTGCCTCGGCAGCGGCCAGCTCCCACGGTGTGGGGATGTCGGGATCGGCCAGCGAATCGTCGAGATTGATGACGCGACGCCGGGCGGCCTCGTAGATGCGCATCTTGGCCGCGCGGTAATTCTGCATCGAGCCGTGCCAGTCGAAATGGTCGGGCGTGACGTTGAGCACCGTGGCGGCCTGCACCGCAGGCGGCCGTGCAACGGCCAGCTGGAAGCTGGACAGCTCCAGCGCCCAGAGACGCGGCATTTTTTCTTTCGCGGCGGCGCTGGGTTCGCGTTTCGGCTGCACCGGCGGCGGGAGGGAAGACGGGGCGTCCTCGTCCGTGGTGGGCACATCGGCGGCAGTCAAAGCCTGCTCGGCCTCGGCGAGTGCGGAGGAAATGCGGGCGGCGGCGCGCTTCGGTGGCGGCTTTTGCCGAGGTGGCTTCCTGTTCCGTGACGGACGCAGAATCGCTGTCTGTGCTGCCTGCAGGCGCATTTTCCTGGATATCGTTTGCAACGCTGGCCGCAGCCCGGGATGAGGCATCTGCCTGCATGGTGTCCGGCTGCATGACACGAGTCAGATGTTCCTCCGACCGGGCAGCCAGTGCCGTGGACGCCGGAACGCTTTCGGCTTCATCCGCCGGCATGGCCTCCTATCGGCGTATCGCCCAGGCGGTCCATCAGCGCATCCAGCAGCGACGGGCTGATGCTGCCGCAGGCCAGCCTCGACCCCGGCCTCGTTGGCCAGGAAGGCACACAGCCGGGTCACGGTGGTCTTGCCGTTGGTGCCGGTAATGGCCACCACCTGCGTGTCGGCGCCCTGCGCCTGCAGCGGTGACGGCATCCGTGAACAGGTCCAGTTCGCCCACCACGGGAATGCCACGGCGGCGTGCCGCTCGAGAGCTGCTGGCCACCCCCGGTCTCGATGGACACGCCAGGACCCAGGCCAGCAGATCGAAGGGCTGGTCACTCAGGGTCGGGCAGCGCAGCTTCGGCGGCAGAGGCGGCATCGCCGGCTGTCGCGCCGGATGTCTGCCGTCCGTGTCGTCGTCATCCTCGTCGTCGGGCCAGACCTGACCATACAGGGAGGTGCACGACGAGGGCGGTCGGCCGCCGGGGATGCTGCCTGTGCGACGGTAATTTCGCCTGCATCGGCCAAAGCTGCATCGGCTGAAGGCTGGCTGGCTGCGGCCGTACCGTTCCGTGCGGGGCCGCTTCCGTCGTTACTGGCCTCCGGCGCAGACACCCCAGCCGCGTCACCCAGCAGCGAAGCATCCAGCGGGCGCGATTCGAAGGTGGCCTCGGGCACGAGCGTGCGCAGCTGCTCCAGTCCCGGCGGGCTGGGCACGGTCATCAAAAACCCTGCACGCGGCTGCAACCGGCGCGCGCCAGCCAGCGCGCCATCGCCAGGCCCGACTGGCCCAGTCCGATGACGGCTGCCCGTTTTTGATGAAGTTCGATCATGCCCATCTCAACGCAGTTTCAGGGAAGAGGTCCAACCAGTACCAGCACCATGGTGACGATCCAGAAACGGACCACCACCTGCGATTCCTTCACGCCGCCCACCTCGAAGTGGTGATGCAGCGGCGCCATGCGGAAGATGCGCTTGCCGGTGCCATGATTTGCGCTTGGTGTGCTTGAACCACGACACCTGCAGCATCACCGAGACGGTTTCGGCCACGAACACGCCGCCCATGATGAACAGCATGATTTCCTGCCGCACGATGACGGCGATGCAGCCCAGTGCCGCCCCCAGCGCCAGCGCCCACGTCACCCATGAAGACCTGGGCGGGATGGGCGTTGAACCACAGAAAGGCCAGTCCGGCACCAAAAATGGCACCGCACGGCACGATCAGCTCCCCGGCCCCGGGCACGATGGGAATCAGCGGGTATCTGGCAAACACGCTGTTGCCGGTGACGTAGGCAAAGATGCCCAGCGCGCCCCCGACGAGCACGGCCGGCATGATGGCCAGACCATCGGCACCGTCCGTGAGGTTGACGGCGTGCTGGTGCCGACGATGACGAAATACGTCAGCGCCACGAAGCCCGCCACGCCCAGCGGAATGCTCCATTCGTCGAAGAATGGCATCTGCAGGGTGAACAGTGTCGGGCATTGGCAACGAAAAGCCACTGCTCATCCACTGGTGAAACAACTGAAACGCTTCTGCAACCGACTGGGTGGGAATGGCGAAGGCAAGATAGAGTGCGGCCACCAGGCCAAGCGCACTCTGCCAGAAATATTTTTCGCGCGCGACATGCCTTTCGGGTCGTGATGGACGACCTTGCGGTAGTCATCCACCCAGCCCACCATGCCGAAGCCCAGTGTGACGATCAGCACCACCCAGACGAAGCGGTTGGAGAGGTCGGCCCACAGCAGCGTGGCCAGCCCCATGGAAATCAGCACCAGCACGCCACCCAGGTGGGCGTGCCCGACTTGACCAGATGGGTCTGCGGGCCGTCCTGCCGCACCGCCTGGCCGATCTTCATGGCGGTGAGCTTGCGGATGACGCGCGGCCCGCACAGCAGACCGATGAACAGCGCCGTCAGCGTGGCCAGCGCCGCCCGCAGCGTGAGGTAATTGAACACCGAGAACAGCCGGTATTCATTGGACAAACCATTGCGTGAGCAGCAACAGCATCAGTGTTCTCCTGCGGGCGTGGCCAGGGCTGCGCCCAGGCCTGGACGATGCGCTCCATCTTCATGAAGCGGGACCCTTTGACCAGCACGCTGGCCGCTGCCTGCGGTGCCGTTGCATGTGCGTCGAGCAGCGCGTCCACGGTAGGCCAGTGCGGGCGCGCTCACCGGCTGCCGCGGCTGCGGCCTGCGTATCGTTGCCGACGGTCCAGATGTGTTCGATGCCGCGGCTGCGGGCGTAGTCGCCCACTTCGCGGTGGAATTCGGTGGCCTGCGTGCCGGTTTCGCCCATGTCGCCCATCACCAGCAGCCGGGGAGCCGGCTGGTCGGCCAGCACGTCGATGGCGGCGCGCATCGAATCGGGGTTGGCGTTGTAGGTGTCGTCGATCAGCGGCACGCCGGCAGGCGTGTCACGAGACGCAGCCGGCCGTTGACCGGGACGAAGGCAGCCAGTCCGCGCACGATGGTGGCGGCCGGAATGCCCAGCGCCAGCGCGCATGCCGCGGCGGCCAGCGCATTGCGCACGTTGTGACGGCCGGCAATGTTCAGGCGGATGTCGACCATTTTCGCTGCCCAGGCGGGCACGGAAATGCCCGGGGCGGGCGTCGCGGGCGGCGGCCACCTGCAGGGGATCGGCCCCGTTCAGCGCGGCTTCATCGGCACGCCCGAAATGCATCACCCGTTTGCCGGCGGCCAGCTGCTGCCAGATGGGCGTGCAGGGATCGTCGCCGGGAAGACCGCCGTGCCGTCCGGGGTGAGCGCGCCGAACACGCTGCCGTTCTCTCGGGCGGTGGCCTCGGGGCCATCCATGAATTCCTGGTGCTCGCGCTGGGCATTCAGCACCAGCGCCACCTGTGGGCGGGTCATGGCGGCCAGACCGGCAATCTCGCCGGAGTGGTTCATGCCCATTTCCACCACACCCATGCGATGGGCATCGGTGAGGCGCAGCAGCGTGAGCGGCACGCCGATGTCGTTGTTGAAATTACCGCGTGTGGCAAAGGCCGCCTGCTCGCCCACGTGGGCAAACCAGAATGGCGGCGATCATTTCCTTGACGGTGGTCTTGCCGTTGCTGCCGGTGACGGCAATGAGCGGCAGGCCGAAGCGTGCACGCCAGCCGGCCGCCAGCGCGCCCAGACGCCAGCCGGTATCGGGCACCCACAGGGTCAGCACACCGGCGCGCTCGAAGCGCACTTCGGAGGCGACACCGGCTGCGCCGGCGCGATGGCGGCATTGATGAAATCGTGCCCGTCGAAACGCTCGCCGCGCAGGGGCGATGTACAGATCACCCGGCCCGGACCTGGCGGGAATCGGTGGTGACACCCGTGAACCGGCCCTCGTCACCCCCGAACACGATGACTTCGGGCAGCCAGGAAGCGAGATTCTGCAGATCAAACATGGGCGTCTCCCCGGCCGGATTCCCCGGGATGCGTGTTTCCCTGCACGGGCTCGGCGGCGCCGGCGGACCAGTGCTGCTGCAGGGCGGCCCGGGCCACGTCCGGATCGGAGAAGGGATGAACACGCCGGCGATTTCCTGGGTGGTTTCCCGCCCCTTGCCGGCAATCAGCACGCGTCGGCCGCATCGGCATCGGCAATGGCGGCATCGATGGCTGCACGGCGATCCACCTCGGTACGCCAGGCCGGTGCCTTCAGGCCGGCCGCCACGTCGGCCATGATGCGCTGCGGGTCTTCGTCACGCGGGTTGTCACTGGTGACCACCACACGGTCAGCCAGGGGCCTCGACGGCATGAGCCATGTCGGGACGCTTGCCCCGGTCGCGGTTGCCACCGGCACCGAACACACAGCAGAGCCGGCCGCCACGCTGGGTGGCCACCTCACGCAGGGCGGACAGCACGTTGGTCAGCGCGTCCGGCGTGTGGGCATAGTCGACCACCACCAGCGGGCGCGTGGTGTCGTGAATGGGAGCAGGTCCCCTGCCGCAGCGTACATGCCTTCCGGCAGGGACATGTTCGAAGAAGAGCCGCGGCTGCACCAGAAACCGTCGCACCGGAAGCAGTCGTACCGGAAAGAGCGGCATCGGAAACGGCTGCGTCGAAAATGGCTGTATCAGAAGCGGATACATCAGCAGCGGCCGCCGCAGGCGATGCCGGCAGCGTCACCACCTCCATCCGTCCGGGCACGGGCTGCAGCAGCTGGATGCCCTCGGCAATGCGCGGAAGTTCCAGCCCAGCGCGCGCCAGCTGCCGGCGGCGGCCAGTGCGTTCTCGTGGTTGAAGCGACCCAGAATGTCGAGCTGCAGCGCGGCCACGTTGCGGAACATGGAGCCGGTAAGCTGTTTGCGGGCCGCATCCCTGCCCTCCTGGCCGTCGGCTTCGACAGTCTGCCGGGCAAAGTCGGTGAGATGTCGGCCGGGGAACATCATCAGCACGAACTGGCCGGGCGCCTCGCCCTGGGTCAGCTCCAGCCCACCTCGTCGCACTGGGCAGACAGCAGGAAGAACGTCGCCAGACGGACGCGGGCATGCTCGTCCATCTTTGCGGCCACATCATCGGCCCGCCCCGTTTCGCCGGGGTTGCGATAGGCGCTGTTGACCCAGTAACCGATGATGCGCGGTGCCGCCGGATGGGCGTTGAGCACATCGATGAGGTGCCGCGCAAATGGATCCCCCAGATTGACCACGGCCGCCTGCAGCGTGGGCCGGGCAAGAAGCGCCTGCTTGGCCCGCCCCGTAGGTGGCCATGGAACCGTAGATAGTCGAGGTGATCGCGGGTGAGATTGGTGAACACCGCCGTATGGATGTCGGTGCCGGCCATGCGCCCCTGCTCGATGCCGATGGACGAAGCTTCCATGGCCACGACGGCCACGGGATCGTCCGTGTTCGAGCGAAACTGCTGGAACAGCGTCTGCGGCGTCAGCGCGTCGGGCGTGGTCAGGCCCACGTATTCGAGCTGGCGGACGGCCCACCCCATTGGTGCCAATGACGACGCCGGCACCAGCCGGCTACCGGCACGTCGCGTTCGGCCTCGCCATCGAGCGCCATGATCAGCGCTTCAGGCCAGCATCCCGGCAAGCAGCCCTGACAGGTTCACCTGGCGCACGCAGTCATCGCGCACCGGCACCATGCGTTGCACCGATCGAGACCGTCAGCGAATCTGCCCGGCAGAGCGGCAGCAGCGCCTGCGTCCCGCATCATCAGACCCCTGTCGGCAGCCAGCAGACCGTCCGCCCGCTGTGCCTCGGCACGCAGATCGTTGATGCCCTGGGCAAACTCAGTGCGTGGTGCTGGTCTTGCCGTTGGTGCCGGTGACGCCACCACGTCCAGCGCATGACTCGGGTGATCGTAGAAGGCATCGGCCACCGGGGCGAGATGGGCAGCCAGACCGGGCACGACGCGAGGCGGGCTGGGCAGAGCCTGACACGGCCAGGTGGCAGCTGGCTACGAGCATGTTGTCGATCGGCCCGTGCCTCCCAGAGCCTGCGCGAGCCTGTCGCGACCGGACACCGTGGTCGTGCGGATGTAGCCGTTCACGCCCGATGCACCGGCGACCGGACGCGCCCTGAACGGCGGTCGGCAGCCGCAGCATGACTGGCGGCCGGGGCCGACAACGCCGAGCACCGCCGCAGCGCCCTTGTCGAGCGCCTGCGCGATGAAAGAGCCGAGCCCTGCAGACGGTGACCCGCCAGCGCAAAGAAGGCGTCTCCGGGGTGCACGCGGCGGCTGTCGAGCAAGACGCCCGGTGGCGGGCAGATGCTCCCGCAACCAGGCGACCAGGGCTTCAGGCTGGATGTGCCGGCTGACCCGGTGGGCGGTTGGCCATCAGGCAGCCTCCGCGTCCGGCGCCCGGACGTTCATTCTCCTGGCGGGACGGCCAGTCGCGGCTTGCCGGGTTCGTCCACGGAAGAAGTCTTCCGGGTACGCGGCTGCAGGATGAGGGTATGGCGCGGCACGCTGATATTCTTCACGCGGCCCACGTCACCCGGCGCGCTGGGCGCTGCCCGGCGAAACCGTCAGTTCGGGGGTGATCGGCGAGATCATCGTCTCGAACGGAGCATCCAGTTCGACGGCCAGCGTGTGCAGTGCCTCGCTGGTGATTTTCGGGAACACCGGTGCTGCGTTTCGGCCCCGTAATGCTTGCCGGCGCCCGGTTCGTCGATCATGACGGCCACGATGACGCGCGGGTTGGACATCGGCGCCATGCCGATGAAGGACGACACGTATTTCTTGACGTAACGGCCCCTTCCAGCTTCTTGGTGGTACCGGTCTTGCCGCCGATGCGGTAGCCAGGAACGGCCGCAACCGCCACGGCGTCCTTGTTGCCGGCCGACATTTCGAGGATGTGACGCATGGTGGCCGCCGTTTTCGCTGATCACCGGCGTGCCACGGGAAGCGGCAGCGCCCTGGCCAACCCGCAGGTCGGCACCCGCGAGGAAACCTGAATGGCCCGCACGCGGCGCTCTTCTTCGGGCATGACCAGCTGGGCCGGCAGCACTCACCCCACCGGCAAAGACGGTGTAGGCGCGCCATCTGCAGCAGCGACACGGACAGGCCGTGACCGTAGGAAATGGTGGCGTGCTCGATGGGCTTCCATTTGGCAAACGGACGCAGGCGACCGGCCGCGGCACCGGGGAAACCGATGTGCGGGGCCTGGCCGATGCCCACGGCATCGAGCATCTTCCAGTGCGCCTCGGGCGACATGCTCAGCGCCATCTTGGCGTGCCGATGTTGGAGCTTTTCTGGATGACCTGCTGCAGCGTCATCAGTTCGCTGTTGCGGTGGGCATCCCGGATGACATCCGGGCCGATCTTCATGAAGCCCTCACGCGCGTCGAACAGCGACGACGGGCGTGTAGCGGCCACTGTCCAGCGCCAGCGCGGCGGTGAACACCTTCAGCGTGGAGCCGGTTCGCTGCAGGTCGGTGATGGCACGGTTGCGCAGGCCGTTGCCGTTGAGCGTGCGGCGGTCGGCCGGGTTGCCACGACGGCCAGTTGGCCAGCGCCAGCACCCTGGCCGTTGCGGGCATCGAGCACGACAGCTGCGCCAGACTTGGCCTGCTGGCTGACCACCGCTTCCTTGACGGCCTGGAACGCCTGATACTGGATGCGCGAATCGATGGTGAGCTTCAGGTCGCGGCCATCCTGCGGTTCGCGGATCTGGTCGATGTCGCTGATGATGCGGCCGCTGCCATCCCGGATGACCCGGCGGCTGCCTGGCTTTCGCCGGCCGGTGTGGACTGGAAGGCCAGTTCGAGCCCTTCCTGGCCCACATGAGCCAGGTCGGTGAAGCCGACGAGGTGCGCAGCAATCTCGCCCTCGGGATAGTTGCGCTTGTATTCGCTGTCCCTGGCCGATGCCGTGGATGCGCAGGGCGGCAATCCGCTCGGCGGTGTCCAGATCGACCTGACGCTTCAGGAAGGTGAAGTTAGCGATCACCGTGTGTGAGCTTGCCTGCAGCTCTTCGGACTTCATGCCCAGCAGGCGGGCGAGGTCGACGAGGCGCGGATCGTTCAGGTCCACGCGGTCGGCGCCAGAGCCCAGATGGAGCAGGGCCGGCAGGCTGGACGCCAGCACCACACCATGACGGTCGAGGATGCGGCCCCGGTTGGCCTGCAGCTCGATGGTCTTTTCGCCCTAGCGCTGGGCACCCTGCGCCTGGAGGAAGGGCTTGGAAGCCGTCTGCAGATAGAACGCCTTGGCAAAGAGCGCCGAGAACGCCACGAACAGCAGCGCAAACATGAAACGCGAACGCCACAGCTGCAAACGCGCCTGCAGCAGGTGCGGGGCGGCGGGTATCTGACTTGGGCATCAGCGGCTTCCTCTCAGATAAATCGTGCGCTCTGGGGTCAGCGCGATCATCCCCAGATCCTGGCGGGCCCGGGCGTCCAGCAGCGAGGGCTTGGCCAGTCGGGTGATCTCGATCTGCAATTGCGAAAAACGTACGTCCAGTTCGCGGGCCTGACCCTGCGCCTGTTCCATTTCGGTGTTGAGCCGGCGGGCCCGGTTCTGCGAGGTGACCAGCAGCAGGGCTGCTGCCATCAGCAGCAGGGCCAGCGATGTTGATCCGGTTCAGCATCATCTTCCGTTCCCCTCAGTGCACCGCCGCCGGCATGCTCCGGCCACCCGCAGGATGGCCGAGCGTGCCCTGAATTGACCGCCTGCTCGGCCTCGCCCGGGCAGCCAGCGCCGACGGACTTCAGCGGCGGCTCGGCCAGCCAGGCACCGGTCACGGGGTGACGCTCGGCATCCCGGCCGGCATGGCGGGCGATGAACTGCTTGACCACACGGTCCTCGTTGGAATGGAAACTGATCACCGCCAGACGGCTGGCATGGCTTCAGGCGCGACAAGGGCGATGTTCAGGATCCGCGCGAGTTCGCCGCCTTCGTCATTGGTGTGAATCCGTAGAGCCTGAAAGGTGCGTGTGGCCGGATTTTTCGCCGAATTCTTCTGCCGCCGACGGATGACCCCGCCACGAGATCGGCAAGCTGTCGTGTTGTCTGAATGCCCTGGCCGTCGGTCTGGTCGCGGCGAGCAGCAATCTCCTGCAATCGGAAAAGCAAACCGTTCGTCACCATCTCTTTTCAATACCTCGGTAATCTGTTCGACCGACGCACTGCATCAGCCACTCGTGGGCCGATACCCCTCGGTCGGATCCATGCGCATGTCCAGCGGGCCATCACCGGGCTGAAGCCCCGGCGCGGATCGTCGACCTGCGGCGAGAGATGCCCAGGTCGAGCAGCAGGCCGTCGATCCGGCCCCACCGTGCTCGTCGAGCACACGGTCGACGCCGAGAAACGGGCGTGCACGATCCCGAACCGTGCGTCCGCGCTTTCACGAGCCCATGCCTGTCCTGCTGCCACTGCTTCCGGATCCCTGTCCAATGCCAACAGACGGCCTTCCGGTCCGAGGGCCGCCAGAATCTGCCGGCTGTGCCCACCCCGACCGAAGGTGCCGTCCACGTACACCCCGTCCGGACGAATGGCCAGTCCCGCCACCGCCTCGTGCAGCAGCACGGGCAGGTGCGAGCCCTGGGTCATTTCGCCCGGTTTCATATCCGCGCCCTTTTCCAGATCAGGGCGCGGAATGTCGCCCAGAGTCTTCTGGCAAAGCCGGCCGCAGCCTGCTGGTCAGATAGGGCTTCCCAAATCTGTTCATCCCACAGCTCCGAAGCGGGTCAGGTCACCGACCATCGACCACCTTGCGGTCGAGCTTGCCGGCTGACGCGGATCGGGCTGACCAGGGATGCGCCCTGCCGCATCCATCTCCACGGTCTCTGCCGAGCCGATGAGCAGACGACGGATGCGGTCGTCCTTGGAAGTCAGTACGGAGGCGATGTGCGCGTACCTTCTCCCACTCGGGCGGCGGGTACGATCCGCAGGAGGTCACCAAAGTGCCGGGTGAGCACGAGCTTCGTCACGCCCTGCTCTTCGAGCATGCCGCGCCACTGCGGGGATCGTCAACCGACCCTTCGCATCCAGCGATAGCGAAAGCTCCCTTCGAACATGGCTGCCCAACCCGGTTAGTGACTGGATTCGGGCAGCAGGGCCGGGCAGGACCCTGTTGCCGTCTTCCGGACGGTGGTGGCGAGCCGTGCGATCAGGCACGCCAAGTGAATTTTCACTCTGGCCCACCTTTTCCCACAAATCCCCACCAGTTCGAAGAATACGGGGTTACGGACAGCGTCAAATCTGGAGAAAACGTTTTTCCTTGCTATGACAATGACTTACAGAGGGATCGCTCATCCTCCGAAAGCAACCCTTAGCCACTTTTTCACGCACTTAGCGAACTCTGTGCAAGTAAGTCATCAAGTAACTGGCTGTTATTTGCAACACTTCTACAGGATTGTCAAAAACAGGGCGCGATTGGCGGCGTTTCCGGCCGACGAACGGTATGCCGTTTCGTTGCCCCGATGACGAAGCCCTGTGGTTTGCCGCCACAACCCGTCGCGGCGGCGCGACCCGTTCTGCCGAAAAATGCCACCCTATGGCAGCCGCGACGCAGGTTTTGACAGCCTTTTTGCCATGCGGATTGACAGGCACCACCTGCTCACCACCCGAACAGACGCGGCAGGGCCCGAAAAGCGCCGGCGCAGCCGAAATGGACCATCAGAACACGTGCTGGCAGCGATCACCGGACATGATTGTGCATGCAGCCTGAATGAGACAGTCCGCAGAAAAAGCGACGGTGAGTAACCGCTATGCCACAGCGGCAGTGATTACGCGGGGACTGTTTATATGGAAGGAGGGAGCGGACCGATAAGCCGGATTCTGTCCCTCTGGCGAGGTGACGGTCATTCCTCTGGGCCTGCCGTTGCCGGCGAGCTCGAGCCATCTACCCGCACGCTCGGGCGGGCACACTGCCGCAGCCAGGGGCTGCGTCGCGTGCCTACGATGTTGCTCTCGGATGGGGTTTGGCCTGCCACGTCTGTCACCAGCCGCGCGGTGGGCTCGCACCCACCTTTTCACCCTTGCCTGGCCGCTTGCGCTGCCGGGCGGTACGTTTCTGTGCCACTGTCCGTCGCTTTGGGGGCGCTGATGGGACGCCGTCCGCTCTGCCCCGTATGGCGCCTGGCCGTTAGCCAGCATCCTGCCCGCTGGGTCCGGACTTTCCTCCGGGTTGCCCCGGCGACCGTCTGGTCTGCTCGGGGAGGGAATGTATCACTGGATGGGGGCCGGTGTGCGCCCATGCTGGGTGCACTAAAAGGAAAGGCTCGCCACAGGGCGAGCCTTTCATGCCTCTTACTGGCAGGGGTGAACGGAAAAACATGCCGTTCCCCGCGAAGCCCTAGCCCACGCTCAATATTAATAGATGCCAGAACCGATACCAACCAGCGACAACCCGACAGATCATGCTGCGGCCATCCGTCTGTAACAAGGCCACCGAGCGACACCGACGGTCGCACCGCCCCGCCAACCACTCATCCCCCGGCACTCGACACGGCCGCATCGCAGAGCAGAGACTGGCGCCGCACAGGAATCCCCTGGAAACGGTGCCGGGCAGTCACCAGTGCCTGAAGGCGGGTGCCGGATGCAGCAACACAGGCACGCTGGCGCACGGTCACGCTGGATGAGGCGTGAACGGTTCGGGGACCAGGAACCGCTCGAGGATCTGTTGATGAATCGCGTTGCAAAAGCGGGCCGCGATGGCCGTCGTTGCCGCTGTCGGTCTGGGCGCCAGCCTGAACGCCGCTGCGGTCGAGTGTCCCGTCAATTTCGGCGAGCCTATCGTGCTGTCCGAGCGGGGCCAGCCCCTGAAGGTGCTGCTGCCCTTCGATGGCGCGCCCAGCGACCGAGCCACCGCCGTGGCCTTCCTGGTGGAGAACACCGGGGTGCCGGAGGGCTTCCGCGCCCCGGTCGCGAAGAACTTCACGGTGATGCGTCTGAAGCGTCCCCTACGTGATCTTTCATTCACGCGACGACGTGAAGGCGCCGCAGAATCGTGCTGACGGTCAACGTGACCGGCGACCCGAACAGCCCTACCAGATGCGGCTGAGCATTCCCGACGGAAGGCAGGCCAGCGCAGATGATGCCAGCGCCGATGGCAGCAGACTCGCCGCGCCGGCACGGGCCGAACTCGTTCCGCCGTGTGAAGGGGCCTGTTGCCCGGACGGACCTGCCACCGAAGTGACCAGCCAGCCATCGACGCAAGCTTGCGGCCATCGATGCCGGCTGTCCGCCACCAGTGCGGCCACGCTGCCATCGTCAGTGATCTGGCCGCTGTCGATGCAGGCACACGCCGTCAATGTGGCCGGCCCGCTGCTGATGTGACCTGCCTGCCGTCGTGACCAGAACCGGGACCAGTCTTCAACATATGCCGTAGCCCGTCACTTCACATCGCAGGCCGGTCTCGGCCCTGAACACCTGCTCGTCCCGATAGAAGGCGGGATCCACGTGGCCGGATCCCAGCCGGGCCAGCCTGGATGGGCGAGTGGCTGCAACAGGGCCGGGCGCAACTCGCCTTCCGGGCCAGCGTCCGCAGCCGGCGCGCCGTGCCCCAGATCCGGCGAACCCCGCGGATCGGAACAGGGCGCGGCAGCGGCGGTCATCGACTTGTAGGGCTGATGCAGCTTCTCCAGCAGCCGTGGCCGACGATGACCGGGACATGCGAGCCGAGGAAGGTACCCGGCGGTCGCAGGCAATCCATCTGTATCGCATCTCCTCCAGACTCTTCCCTCCCAGCAGCATCTGCCGCCTCTCCACGAAGGCGCCGTCCACTGACGCGCCTCCAGCAGCGCCACCCATGCCGGGTCTGCCGCGGGCCACAGGGCGCCGTTTTCATCGAGCAGCGTCAATGCGTCCCGCAGTGCGCCCCGGCCCCTCGCCTTCGGCGCGTCGGCATCGCGAGAGAATGCCTCGTTGCTGTATCGTGAAACCTCGCCAGTTGCACCATCCCGCCATGCAACGACGTCTCACGCAGGCGTCGCCCGGTGTCGGCCTGCCGGCAATGCAGCTGGTTGATGGCCGACTTGAGCCGGGGAAAAACGCAGCCAGACCAGCGCATTGTGAAAATCGCTGGCGCCAGCGCCTCAGCTTGCAGAATCTGTCCACTGGCCACGCTGCGCTCGTAATCGACCGCCCCCATCCTGCCCGCCACTGAAGCGCAGCGGCGTGCCATCAGGCGCACCCAGGCGCCGCCAGTCAGCCGAACGGTTCGTGAAGGGCAGCCAGTGCACCGTGTCCCAGGTGGACAGGGGAAAGATCACCATGGGATGCATCCCGGAAAACACGCCCTGCTCCATCCGGACCCACGGTGGACGAGGCGCCCATAGCTGCGCCCCCACGGCCGAAGCCCCCAGGGACAGGCCGTCGGGTATCTGGATGCCCGGCGTCATCTGGTCACCACCCTCATCCCTCCCCTGCGGCGTGACGCAGAACACACGGCAGCGGCCCCTCGAGGAGCATCCGGCCTCTTTCACGCCATGTGCCACAGCCGCCGCAGCGGTGGCCAGTAGAGGGGGCAAAGCGGGTGGCACCAGGCCGGCGAAGCCAGGCGCTGCAGCAGAGGACAATCCGGCAAACGGGAAGCAGAAACACCGGAGCCAGACGGGACGAGGATGGCCATGGAAAGATCGACATGTCGGCTGATTTTGACAATAGCACAGCCTGCAAACGCCAGGGACTTTCCTTTAATGCCGAAACAGGCATGCCGCTTCAGCACACTGCCCCCTGCCATCTGCGCCCTCTTCTGCACCGTGATCCACCCGCTGCCCCGCCCCGCAGCCTGCTACCGGTACCCTGTCTGTCGCCACCGCTGCCCCACGACGTGACACATGCACCGTCCATCCCCCTACGCAACCATAACAATTTTGCCCACAAACCGCCGTCAACGCCGGAATCTCTACCCGTTTTTCTTCTGTCGGGCCATGTTTTTCCAGACCAGTGCCCTTTCTCCCGAGGAGCACACATGTTCCAGAAGGTTTCGCATCCTCGTCGTTCCCTGCTGGCCACCGGCATGCTGCTGGGGCTGGGTGCCACACTGGCGCAGCACTCAGCAGGCACAGCCATGTCACCGGCATAGCCTTCACGGTGCAGCTCGCCGCTGTATGCGGGGCCCAGCGTGGAATACCCGCAGGTGCAGCGCTTCACGCCGCAGACCCAGGTGAACATCGTCGGGGTGCCCTGCCCGGCTTTGCCTGGTGTGATGTCGCTGGCAGGGGGCGCACGGGGCTGGATGGACGCACGTCGCCTCAGCATCATCGTGAACGGCGACGGCCGCCTTCCCGCCGTTGCCTTCGGTGGGCATTCCCGTGACTGTACAGTTCGTCATGGGGCCCTACTAGGTGGCCACTACAGCGGCCAGCCTGGTTCAATGATCCGCGCTATGCGCAGGCGCTGAATTCGTACCGCGTCCGGAGCCGGGTGGGCAACACCGTCATCGAGTACGGAGCGCAGCTGGCAGGCCCAGCAGCCCGCCTATCCGCCGAGTCTACGTGGAAGAGGCCCCGGTGGCATGTGGAACCGCCGGTCATCTACGCACCGGCGCCGGTCTATCCGCCGCCCGTCTCGGCCGGCCCCGTGTACCGAGGCCCTCCCTGTATGAGCCGCCCTTCCCCGACCGCAGCTTCGAAGACCGGCGCTCGACAACCGCCGCTTCGAGGAAGATTCCGCTACCAGCCGCGCCCCGCGTGATCCGCTGCGCCCCTCGCAATTTTTCCGCGCAGGAGGCACCGCGGGTCAATCCCCTACGTCCGTCCTCCAATTCCCGGACACGCAGCGGGGTGGACAGCCGATTCCCGTCGGCCGACCGCGCCATACCGGGCGGGTGCGGCCAGGTCAGTCCGCCCAACGGGCGTGTCATGGGCTCATAGTAGCGCGCGTCAGGGTTCGCCAAAGCAACGCGTGTCATGGACGCATGAGCCAGCACACGCAGATCAGGGGCCGGCGCGGGGGCAGAATGACTCCATGAATGACAGCCGCGACGCGCTCCGGCCCCCGCAGCCCCTCATTCAGACCAGGAGATCATCCGCACGCATGAAACAGCAGCAGCCCCCGTGCCCACCATAGCCGCCCCTCGGGCGACACCATCCGCGCCTATGAGCAGACGGACTACTTTGCGAGGGACCAGCCGCCCGTCTGCCTGCGCATCGGTGACGCCGCCGCCGTTCATCTGGCCTGGCTGGACCGCCACGCGGCGCACTCGGCCAGCATTCTGACGGCCTGGAACCCGTTGGCCGGGAACTGGCGGGCGAAGACGATGCGCTGCAGGCGCGGCTGCGAACCACCATCCTGCACAGCGGCTGAACTGGCTGCCGGCGCGGGGAGAGGATCGAAGGGCAGCTGGCAGCCGGAGACCACTTCTGCGTGTTCGACATGCCGCCGGACCTGCTGGACGAGTGGCTGATGCTGTTTTCGCCAGAATGCGGCCGTGCGCGCCTCGAACGGGGCACCGGCTGCCGGCTGGTGTGGCATCCGGAAATTGCCGGATGTGGCAAAAAGCTGAACAACAGTTCCCTGGACCGCCAGACACACCAGTACACCCACGAGATCAGCTGACACGGACCACTGCACGATTGCCAGTGGATCTGCATCATGCCGACGGGTCGAGCATACCCGACAAAGCCCGCACGCCACTGAGTCTGCCTCGTGGACCGGCCATCAAGCCATCAACTTTTTCAGAAGAGGGCCGGATCGACCATCATGCGATTCAGGCACACAGACCAGTGCAGGTGCGGTCCGTCACCCGGCCGGTCTTGCCCACCCGTGCCCGATCACCTGGCCGGTTCTGACCCGCTGTCACGCGGGCGCGGATCGGTCAGATGGCGGTATGGTGGGCATGCCACCACCATGGTCCAACCAGACCGTGTTGCCATTGAAGGAAATAATCGCCCGTGTCGATGAGCCGCCGGGGGCCGCCGCCTTCACCGGCGTACCGACGGCACAGCAATGTCCATGCCCCGTGCGGATTGCGGGCCTCGCCATTGAAAAAGCGCCGCGAATCAAAGGAAAGCTGGAACGACGCCGGGGCACCAGCTGGGCCAACCGCATGGTCACCGGCGGCGGGCGGCTGAAAGTGGCCATCACCTTCGCACTGCGCTGACGTTCGCGCTGTGGCGAGGCCAGCGCTCTCGCGGCTGAGCGTGACCTTGCCCGGCGGCACGTTCAGGTGCTGTTCCGGCGTACTGATGGGGCTGGATGGACACGCGGATTTCACGGGAGGCTGGCCACGTTTTGGCCCAGCCGGGCGGCGTTACCGGGCGAGTCTTGTGCATCGGACATCCTGCGCCGGACACGATCAGCGTCAGATGGTCGTGCGGGATGAGCAGCAGAATGCCCAGCACGGCATCGCAGCCTGCAGCCCAGATCCGATGACCGCCGGCACTTCCTTCCAGTGCGCAGGGCTACCTGCCGGGCAGCCCCCAGCAGCACCACCGCCACGCCGCGTACCGGATGCGAGGGCCGGGTATGGCAGCAGCGGAGCGCCTTTGGCAAGCCGCCTGCGCGAGACGACCTGCCGCTCGGTCAGGCCACGGGCTCCCACCGGCCAGCGCCAGCAGATCAGCTCGAACAGGCCCGGCAGCCCATCCATGACTATTTCACGGGATGTTCCACGAAGACGCCAGGAGATGTTTGTGTTCACGAACATGCTCACGTTGCGGCTACCACGATTTCGACGCACCCGTCCCGATGCACCAGCCGGGGCACGCCCATCTGTCGTCCCGGGACGAATCATGCAAACCAGGACGGACGGCGCATTCTCGCCCGCGCATCACTACGGCCTGTGGCGCGTGTCGTGAGGATCAGTCGCTTCCGCGCTGGTCCGATGGTTTCCATCCTCTGTCGCCCTGCGGCATGTCCCTAGCCACCATTCGCCCCCTTCCTGGACCACTCCTCTCGACCGGGGCAACCGGCAGCGGTACGATAGCCACATCGAAGAAGTCAGAGATATGACCACGCTGACTACCCACTACGAAACGCCTGTTTCCTGCGTGATCTGGCCGAGAATCTGCCTCCATCCGTCCGGACACCTACACGCCTGAACTACGGGGATGCTGCAGAGACTGGGCCGACGAACAGATCGCCCGAGCACGTCATGATGAATCGGTTAGAGCAAAGGTTGCGGGCACGCCAGCAGCCGCCCCTTGCTGACGATGGAGAAGTTCGAGCCAGTCTGGAAGAGCGCATCCGCGAGGCGGCAGCAGATGGTCTATGAGGTCAAGTGGACGGCAGAGGCCCATGAAGATCTGCTGGATCTGTTCGATTATCTGATCGAAAACGTCTCGGCCCGTGAGGCCGGACGCATCTGTTCAACGGTTTCAGTTCCACCAGATACCTGGGCGATTTCCCGCGTCTGTACGAAGAAACGCCACAATACGGGCGTGGCGTCCGGCGCATCGGCTGTGATGGGCAGAACGTCCTCTACGAGGTGAGACGACGTTGCCCGGCAGTAAAGTTCTGGCGGTCAATGGACAACGCGAGAACCCGCGCAACATACGCTGAAACTGATTCCGGGAAGCACTCAAACCGACCATTGTGCCTCTCCTCACCCCGCAGACCGGTACGACACCCCTGCCGGGCATGCGGTACAGTGCGAGTTTCCGGGAACCCTAGCGTCTGCCGCGCAGACACTGACTGAAGGACACACATGGCGCTGCCAATCTGCTGACCCTGATCGACGACATTGCCAGCCTGCTGGATGAGTGTGGCTGTGCTGACGAGCCGCCGGCGCCAAGACGGCGGGCGTGCTGGTGACGACCTGGCCCTGGATGCCCAGCAGGTCTCCGGCGTCCGGGTGGACCGGGAACTGCCCGTGGTGTGGGCGGTATTCAAGGGCTCGCTGCTCAACAAGTCGATTCTGGTGCCGCTGGCGCTGGCCATCAGCGCCTTTGCACCATGGCTGGTCACGCCGCTGCTGACCGTGGGCGGGCTGTTCCTGTGCTTCGAGGCGCGGAGAAGCTGCTGCACGCCATGCTCGCATGGCAGAGTCGGAGGATCACGGACAAGCCGACCATGCCGAAGCCCCTCGACGAGAGGGACCGCATCAAGAGCGCCATCCGCACCGATTTTCATCCTGTCGGCCGATCATCGCCATCACCCTGGGTACCGTGCAGGGCGAGCCGCTGGCCACGCAGGTCACGGTCATGGCGCTCATCGCCGTGGCCATGACCGTGGGCGTGTATGGCGTGGTGGCGGCCATCGTCAAGCTGGACGATCTGGGGCTGTATCTGAGCCAGCTGCAGGGGGGTGGCCTGAAAGCCCCGCTGCGCGCCATCGGTCGCGGCATTCTGCGCGCCGCCCCGTGGCTGATGAAGGGGCTGAGCGTGGCCGGCACCATGGCCATGTTCCTGGTGGGGGGCGGCATCGTGGTGCACGGCTTTCCGTGGCTGCATCACCAGATCGAGCATCTGGTGGCGCCCCTGCAGGCACTGACGCAGGTGCCGGCCTGGCTGACCGGACTGGCCACACCGGTCGCCCAGGGGTGGCAGGGCCTGCTGGCGGGACTCGTGCTGGCGCTGGTGTTCATGGGAGTGCAGAAGCTACGGGGGGCCGATGCCCACTGAAAATCAAAACACCACCAGCGGACGTTCCGGGTGGACCGGATGCGGCATGACCAGCGCCTCCACACCATAGACAGCACGCAAGGTGCCGGGCGTCAGCACCGCAGACGGCGTACCGAACGCGACGGCGCGCCCCTCGCCGATCAGCAGCAACCTGTCACAGCAGCCGGCGGCCAGGTTCACATCGTGCAGAATCACCAGCGCTGCGATGTTCTCTTCACTGGGCCAGCCGACGTACCGCCGACAGCAGGGGTCAGCTGATGATGCGGGTCCAGACTGGCCGTGGGCTCATCCAGCATCAGCACCCGGTACTCATCCGGCCCGGAGCGGGCCAGCAGCAGCTGATGGAGCACCCGGGCAAACTGCACCCGCTGCTGTTCCCCGCCGGATAGCTGCCGACTGGCGCCGGTCGGCTGGATGGCCGACATCGGCCAGTGCCAGCACCTGCTGCGGGATGGCGGCATCGGCTGCCATGGCACCGGCGGCAAGCGAGTCCCCGGCAGGGGGTCGTGGCCTTCGTCCATGCATCCGCCACGCCGGTTGCAGGCCCTGTTCCCGGCGGCCACAGCAATTCAGCCATGGCACCGGCAGAAGCATTGTGCCCCCGGCAGCAGCAGGCACCTGCTCCCCGGGGACAGCGACGCGCCCCGCCAACATCCCCGCCGCCGGCGTCTTCCCGGCGCGGTGCACGTGCGGATACGTCCCCATGCCGATCACCGTTTCCACCGGCAGATCGAGACTGCAGCGACGGGCTCTGGGGCAGCACGGCGCCACCGGAGCAAGCGCTGCCGCCCGGCCAGACTGACGGCGGCTGGTCATGCAGCGTGACGGTGCCTGCCGACGCACGCAATTCTCCTGCCAGCACGGCCAGCAGCGACTTGCCGGTGCCGTTGGCTCCCAGCACCCCATCACCTGCCCGGCAGGCAACGCAAGATCGATATCCGCAGGGATCTGCCGCCCGCCCGGTGGATGGAAGGCCGTGAGGCTTTCAGCGCATGGACCTCCACACCTTAGCCTTGGGCATGCCCGCCTGTGGCGTGTGCTGCTCATCCTCACACCCTCCGGTGAAAGCAATATGAAAAGTGAACATTAACATGGAGCCAAGAACATGAGCAAACCCGGACCCCCGGGAGAAAAAGCACCCTGAGGCTTTCCTCCTGTTCGCCGCTCAGTGGGTCTCGCTGCTGGATGAGGACTGGGACGCAGCCACCACGCCGCCGTCCGCCGGCAATGTGCAACCGCACAGACGACAGCCATACCAAAGGAACAGAAGCTGTCTGAAGCCGAACGCAAGAAGCAGGAAAAAGAAGCGAAAAAGCGGCTCAAGCACTTGCGCTGACCTTGGCACGCGAACTACGAAGACAGAAGTTTGACAAAGTCGAGTGGTAATACACCGGCACTTTGACGGCAAGCTCGACGAAAACAACCAGCCGTCAGACGGAAGCCGAGTGTGACGTAGTCGTTGGCCTTGATGGCGAAACGCGCTGGGCCGAGCAGATGGACAAATGGGGGCGAAGCACTGGCGAAATTCGTATCTCTGCACGGGCCACGAACCTCTACCAGTATTACAAGGACAATTGTCCCGGTGACGCGAAGGTCTTGACCCCTTGCGACTGCAGGGAGAGGAAGGCCAGGAATCATGCGTAACACCTACCGTTGCATGGCGGGTATCTACGTGGGCCGAACCGAAAGTGGCAAGATGTGCCATACATTCTTCGACCGGGGATGGCAAGGTCTCGCACGTCAATGACAATACGGCTGTTTACCCGTTCAGTCCGGGTTCATTGTTCCGGAAGTCAGCGTCAGGGGACGTGGGGAGATGGAGCTTCCCGACAGCGGCTATCATATCGCCGACGGTTTCGACATGACGTACGACCCTGCAACGGGGCGTTCACGATCATGAAGGGAAAGATATAGTACAGAAGGTTCCTGTCCTGTTCCAGTTTTCTCCCGCCTGGATGTCGGCGGAAACATGTTCATGATCCTGAACCTGATGCGTCGCTATGCCAACCCGCTTGGCGTTGAACGAAAACTGGATGTAACACAAAAACTTCCGTACCCAGCAAGCACGTGTTCAAGTTCAACTCGTCCGCCCAGACCATCGACATCTTCCAGTACAACACGGACAGTGGATGGTACAGGCGCACTGGAAGACATTGCCCGATGGCGAACTTCCGCGCGCCGGTACTGGGAGGAATCAAAAGCCGACCGGCACATCACATCGAGTTCAAGCAACTGAGTCTGCGCAGCGCGTCGTCATGCGATACCACAAAGAGAACGTACCGACGCTCATCAAAAGGCCGGTGCTTGCGCCGGCAAAGACAGATGTACCAGTCAGCGGGGCGAAAGCCCCGCTTTTCGATGTGCACTACGCAAACACACAACACGGCACGCAATGCGGCGTGCATCCATCAACTTTCGCCTTCCCCGACGCTCACCATCAGCGGCGAAAACCTGATCACCGATCGGTCGATGGTCGCTCCACCGGAAGGCTGGACCTTCTCTCCTTCCAGTGCGGCCATCGCGGCCTGCGGATCGGTGAGCTGAAGCAGGATCAGGGCACCTGCCTGTGCACCGGTACCGCTGCACTGCCTTTCACGTAAATATCGAGATGCAGGCTGGAGACAGCCCTCGGCATGGCACGGCACACCAGATTCGCGAGCCCGCGTCTCCCGCCGAATCAGCATGAACAGCGCGGCGCACCCAGCAGCGCCGTGACGGTGCCGATAGGGCGAGTTCCGCCGGCAGCACCACCAGCCAGGCCACCCAGTCAGCCAGTGTGAGGAATCAGCGCCCCCGCCAGCGCGACAGGGGCAGCGGTGCGCGATGTTCGGCACCAGCCATCAGCCGGATCAGGTGTGGCTCATCAGGCCCATCGAGTCCGATGGTGCCCGACACCGCCGCCAGCGGCCGCCAGCAAGGGTGACCAGCAGAATCAGCCAGCCACGCAGCCTGTCCAGATCGAGAGCCAGATGCATGGCCTCGCGCTCGCCCAGCAGCAGTGCGTTGGGCGCCCGCCACTGCCAGAGCAGCAGCGCCAGCAGCCCCAGGTCCAGGGGCCAGCCGCCAGCATGGCCCAGTCGGCCGTGCCCAGACTGCCAGGTTCCAGAACGTCAGGCTGCGCAACTGCGTCATCCGTACGTAGGTGGAACGACACGCCGGCATGGCGCCGCCAAAGGCGTTGATGGCAATGCCTGCCAGCAAAATGCCCGCCGAACCCGGTGCCTTGCGTCCCAGCGCCCGAGGCCGCCAGCGTAGCCAGCAGACCGCCGGCGACGCCGCCCCCGCCAGCACCAGCGGCTGCTGGCCACGCAGCACGATGGCGCCCACCGCACGGCGCCACCCACCGATACCCCCCACCAGCCCCGGCTCCGGCCAGCGGGTTGCGAAACAGGCCTGCATCACCGCCCCGGCCACGGCCAGCGCGCCTCCCACCAGCAGGCCCAGCGCAATGCGGGGCAGGCGGATGTCGAACAGTACGCCGCGCCGAGAGGCTGGGGTGGGGAGGGCTGGCATCAGCAACTCAGGCAACGCCTCCAGCGGAATGCGCACCGCCCCGCTCAGCGCCGAGCCAGTGGCCGACAGCACCAGCAGCACGGCCAGCGTGATCAGAAGGGCGTGAAGCGGGCGGGTTTCGACTGGCTTGCCGGAAGTATCCGGGCATCAACCACCGGGGTACCATGGGCCGCCGGCACATGGCTGCCCTCCGGCACGCCCTTCTCCTTCAGCGCCGCCGCCATCGCCTGCGGATCGGTCACTTCCAGCAGGATCAGGGCACTGCCCTTCGACCCTGTCACGGTGGCGCTGTTTTCAGGTAGATGCCGATATTGGGCGTGGGCACGGCCTCCACGTAGCACGGCACCTTCGCATCGCAGGCAATCCAGCCTGAATGGATCAGGCCCGGAATGGTCAGGCGCTGACGCCTTGTTGCGCAGCTCGAGGCGCCGCCGTCCTGACCGGATACACCACCACCCGCTCCATGTCGGCATAGGGCACGGCAACCTGGGCGTAACCGCTGAGCTGCAGGCCCTGTTCATCCAGCGCCACATCCCGCCGCAGCACGGACGCGATCATCAGGCCAAAGGCGCAGACCACCACGATCACCGCCAGCGGAAACACGCAGGTTTTCTGCTGCGGATCGTTCCGCCCCATCTTTCGGACGGTGCCAGCGCAAACAGGGCGATCACGAACAGCCCACCCATGACGCCCCAGACGCCCAGACCCACACCCACCAGATTCATGTCATGATTTCCCTCTGCAGCACCCGCTGCCTTTGATTACCGTAGTGCCGACCGCCGAGATGCGATCTGATTTTTCCCGACCGGATGTCCTTTTTGCCTGTGGAAGCATCGGCCTCGGCTCGTCAGTCCCGGTACGACCCATCCGCAACATTCGGTCCGAAGACGTTCACCCTGGCGCAACCGGTTCATCGGGCGTCCGGCCCCTGCTGGCCAGCATCCGCAGCCCCTGGGCCGGCCCAAGATCGGATAGCCCCTCGCTGATCTGCTGCAGCGCCTCGCCCACACGCAGGCCAAAAGCCCAGCAGCAGCATGTCATCGAGCACGATGATACGACGGTTCACCGCCGCCGGTGTGCTGGCAATGCCGGGCTGCGCGGCATAGGGCTGCCAGCCCGCCATCGCCCAGCGACAGGCGTGACGTGATGATGGCATCGGGCTGCAACGCGGCCACGGCCTCAGCCGACATCGGCTTGTAGCCCTTGTGGCTGCCGGCCAGCAGGTTGGTGGCACCCACCATCTGCAGCAGCGCGTCGATAGGCGGTATCGCGCCCGCGCCCCGCATCCGCCCCACGTGGTTGCTCAGGGGCACCACCCGCGCCGGGCGTTTTGATGCGGTGGCATCGGCCACCCTGCTCGCGCAGTTTCTTCACCAGCGCCTCGCCCTCGGGCTTTCTGTCGAGAACCTTCGCCAGTTCGGTGATGCGTTCGACCAGATGATCCAGGTCGGGCTTCAGCGCGATCAGCTCCAGCCGGAATGCCCAGCTTCTTCAGCCCGTCCAGCGCCTGTGGCGGACCGGATTCGGCTGCAGCAATGAGCCAGATCAGGGGTGCAGCGAGGCCAATCCCCTTCCACGGAAAACCCGCGGTGAGTAGCCCACCTGCGGCAACTGGCGCGCCTCCGGCACGGATAGAGGCTGGATGCGTCCGGTGCACCACAAGCTGGCCACCCGCCCCCAGCGCGTGAGATGATTTCGGTCGGCGTGCCACCCATCGAAACGATGCGACGGGGAGCGTGACCGCACGCGTCCCTCCGGGACACGGCAGCATGGGGAGGCACCAGCACTGGGCCGTACTGGCCGCGCCGGCAGCCGAAGTGGCAGCCGTGAAGCACCTGCACCGGCCGGCCTGACAGCCGCGCTGGCTGATCCACCCTGCCAGCACCCACCCGGCCGGTACCAGCAGGGCAGCACCCAGCAAACCCCGCAGCAGGCTGCGTCTCCGGTCGAGGCAACGATACCTGCATCCTGTCAGTCATGGCATGTCCTCCTCATGGATGGAATGAAGAAGCGAATACGGCTGCCCCATGCGCCCCGCGCGCCTCCGAATTCGCGTACTGACAGGGCGCCGTACGCAGAGCATGGCACGAGCCCTCCTCGCCTGCATCGTATCAACGATGCAGCGGCTTCGCCGCACAGCCCTCCATCAGCGCGCGCCATGCCTTCAGCTCGGGGTTGCCCGGTTTGCACCAAGCCAAAGAACTGCACGATGATGTCGCCATTGTCGGCGTACAGCTCCAGCGAAGTCACCGGACCATCGTCCGTGGGACGATTGACCACCCACGACGACACGGCGGCATCCGTATTGACGTGCAGGTTGAGTTCGGGTCCAGGATGTTGAACCACCGACCGGCCCGCATCAGTTTCTTCACCGTGCCCCGCTGGATCTGCACGGCAGCATGGTTGCCGGCGAAACACCGCGATCGGCAGCTCGTGTTCCGACGCGTACTGCAGCACCTTCTCGATGGCCAGCGAGGTCGGTCTGCTGGCACAGATCCTCACCCACGTTGGCCAGCGCCGTGATGCGGCTCAGCTTCAGCTCCTGCAGCATGGGCCAGAGCTGGTGCGGATCGGTCATGGCCAGCCAGCGGTTGCGCAGGTGCAGGCGGGCGGCCTCGTCCAGCGTGGCACCACGGTCGGTGACCGCTGGTTTGAGCCAGCTCGAAAGACACGGCGCATCACGCACCGCCAGCAGGGGCTGCCGCCTGCTCCGGCGTGATGCCAGCGGCCTGGGCGCGGCCCCACCAGAAAGCGGCCGCCGCCGAAGGCGCTCCCCGCCCGGCAGCCACCGCGGCGCCAGCAGCCTGCACAGGCGAAGCGATCGGCTGCCTGCACCCTCGGCCAGCCGCAGGCGCCAGCGCAAATTCATCCACCAGTTTCTGCCAGCGGCCAGATCGGTGTTGTCCGTCTGGGAAGATTTTCTGGATGGCCACGCCTTCCCGGTCGAAGAACTGCAGGCTGATGCGACCGTTGTCGTTCCACCTCCCATGCACGGGGTCCATTTGTGCGAAGAAAAGCCGCGGGTCGATGTCGGTGCCCAGCACCAGACCCACCTTCGGGTTGACTTCCACCATCTGGAACTGGCCGTAGCGCTCGTGCACGGCCCATTCATTGCGGGCCAGGCGCAGGATGCGCCCAGACTGCCCAGCTGGATAGATCTCCACCGGCTTGCAGGGCGATGGGCCGGGCCGTCACGCCCAGCTGGCGCGCCACCAGTTCGCCCTCGGTCACGCGCAGCTTTCTGGCACGGTCGCGAATGCACTTGCCCAGCGCTTCGGCCATCAGCGCGTCATCACCGCGCGGCAAGGTCCTTGAATGTGATCCATGTCGATCACCTTGTAATGCAGAGGCGGAAAACCCACCCTTCATTTCCGCGCCCTGCTCGGCGCGCCGCGCATCCATGCACCGGCCAGCCAGCGTGCGGATACCTGCGAGCGTACCCGGGCAATGGTGTACCGAAGTGCCAGGCCGGGACGGCGGATGGTGCACGCGCGCCCAGATGCCCAGGCAGTGACGTACCGAAGCATCAGGAGCCCAGGGGCCTCCCCGGCCATCCCGCGCTTACTTCGCTGGCGCCCGGCTGCACGCTCGAACTCGAGACGTCCAGGTCTCGCTGCGAGGTGGCGCTGGCGGTATCGGCGTAGTCGATCTCGTCCAGGTGGAAGCGGGCAAAGCTGGCCCCGTCACCACCCTGATCATCGCCCCCTCGCCGGGGTCGGCACCAGCGTATGGGCCGTGGCGCAGGCCGGCGGCCTGGGCCAGGGCGGCCGCCGGATAATACTCGAACCAGCCATCAGGTCGAAGCTGCCACTGCTTTTCGCGCTCGGCCTTCGGATTCAGGCGCGAGCCTGCTTCGTCGCCTCGCCACCGGCCGTGGCCGGGATGGCTGCCGAAGTCAGGTACGACAGCGTGGAATCCGGCGTGGCGGCAATCAGCGCCGACGCAATGGCATCACCATCGGCCTCGTGCAGGCCAGCCGGAGCGATGCCCACCGCCCAGGAACCCAGCGTGCCGGTACTGTTCAGGCGCATGCATAGCGGGTTGAAGCGCAAATGCCAGGTTCCGTTTTCGGAAGCCACGGCGCCGGTTTCGAGGGTTGAAGCACACCCACTCTGTCGTTGTGGGCATCGAGCTGCACCACGCACCTGCTCGCTGGAGCCGGCGGTTCACCCAGCGGAACTTCGGATAGCCCGATTCCGTAGCCGACGTGCCGCCGTGTAACCCGTCACCTGCAGTGCGCACACCGGCGAGGTGCCACGGTACCAGCAGTGCTGTTGCTGGGCCTGCCGGTGCGGAGACGAGGAACACGCGATACGACGGGTACAGTTTACGATCGCTGGCGCCGCCCAGACCATATTCGAAGGCCGCCGAATCATGGCATTGGCCGCTGGGTGCCACTCCGCGGCGTCCACAAAATGATGTGCGATGGCGGCTGCTGTCCTTCGCCCGGAACCTCGTGCCGGTTTCACAGCAGCAGGTCGGCTCCAGTCGTGTCAGGGTAGTACTCTTTTGCCCGCGCCACGCCACCCCTGCCCGGTACCCGCTGACACCACTCGTTGGTGAACAGCTTCAGCGTGCCACGGCCAGCCGGTGCCGCTCTACGTCCCACGCCGTGCCGTGCAGCCCGCCATCAGTGGCTCCCTCGAAGTCGTAGCAGACCGACTGGCCGGTCGCCGGCATGGTCACCTTCCAGGTGGCCTTCTGCGTGAACTGGTTGCCAGTGGTGGTGCCGGTGGTGCCCGTCGAATCCGTACTGCCGGTCGAGCCGGTGGCACGGTCGTGCCGCTGCTGTTGCTGGCGCCGGAACTGCGCGGTGGTGCGGAGGGTGTGGGAATCCCACCGCCACCGCCGCAGGTGGCCAGCAGCACCGCCAGTGCACCGGCCGTCGGAACCAGTTTGCCCTGACTGCTTTGATCGATTTGTTCAAGATGTCACCTCGAAGGGGGAATCGTGGACTGCCCCGCTGCCCGATACGGCACGGCGGCAGACGGCACCCTGATCGTTTGAAGGAAGACTGAGAAAGAGAGACGCATCACGAGAAACCATCATGGGAACATCTCAGGGCAGCCGCTAGCCGTGCGCCGACGGGATGCCGCACGCCTGTCATGCGCACATCGGTTCACCAGGACAACTCCCCGTTTTGCCCATGACGGGCCGTCAGACTCTTGCACGCCAAAGCCATATCGCAGCCCCACCATCCATCCGGCCGGGTCAATCGGCCCCAGCTGGGGTCTGCGAAAGTCGCGCTCGCTTTGCCGAACAGGTTGTCCACCCGCAGGAGGCCGACAGGTCAGCGTCGCCCTGCCGCAGTTCAGGACCACCACCGTCCAGGGATCGGGCGCAGGTTGCTGGCCGTGTCCGACAGCTCGCTGCCCTGATGGCGCCGACCCGCACCGTCAGCTGCGTAGCCTCGGTGGCCTGCCAGTCCACCCCCAGCCGGGGCGATGCGCACGGGCCGCGCGATTTTCGGCCGGTGGCGAGGTCGCGCGTGCGCCCAGCGGTGAGTGCCGCGGCACCGAGTGCGCCAGCGCATCCGCTGCCAGACGATGCCGAGTTTCCACCCCGTGCGTGCAGGCGGGCCACGTTATCGTAGGTGACAGGCGGAGATGCCGTTCTCTTCGCGCGGCGTTGTCGCGGTCGGTTTCGATCAGGTCCTTCACGCGGTTCTACGTAGGCGTTCACGTCCACCGTCCACCGCTGCCCAGCGTTAGCATCGGGCCCCCAGCTGGAAGCTGGTGGACGATTCGCTTTCAGGTCCGGGCTCACCCACCCAGTAGCCCGAGCAGCGCTGTGATCAGACAGTAGTGGCGCTCTCAGGTCGGGCACGCGTTTCCCTGCCCCACGCCGGCCCCGCAGCGTAGGGAATCGTCCGCCTGCTGCCAGACCCTGGTCTGAACCGCCAGCTTCGGTGCCCAGTGCTGGCCCGAAGTCGGAATCGTCCTGCCAGCGCACACCGGGGCACCAGCCCCAGGCCGGTGTGAGGAAACAGGTCGCCCTGCAGGAAACAGCTCTGGTTATGGCGCCGCACCTTGCCATCGGCCCGCAGTTCGGACTTGCTGCTCTGCGTCTGCGCCAGCGCCTCGCGGTGCAGATCAGCTCCCCACCTGCCACTGCTGGTCCTGCACCGGCGGCAGATCGAGCTGCAGGCTCAGGTGGTTCGTCGCTGCGCGAATGCCGGTCGATGGTCGCGGACACCGTTGACAGGGTCTGGCCGTGGGTTTTGTAGTCCTCATTCACGCCATGCACATCCAGCACCGCCCCTGGCCGAAAGCGATGCCGGCCGCCCAGCGCCAGCCGGTTGCGGCCGATGTCTCCGTCTTGTGCTGCGGCACCCGCACGGGCGCGCACGAAGGTGGTAGCGCCGCAGGTCGTGTCCTCAGGGGCGACCGGATTCAGCCGACAGCCCGGTCTGCGCCGTGGCCTGCCAGAACATCGCCGCCTGTGGCCTGTTCGCGACGGATACGGTCGCCCTGTGGGTCCAGCCGGACGGATCCGGCGAAAACCTGGTCACTCAGCCGGTCGTAGCAGACGGCCTGCAGATTTTCGGTACCGCCTGCACATGAGCCTGCAGCTGCTTCACCGCCGCCGACATCCGCTCGCCGAATCAGTCTAGCGCCCGCGCGTGCCGACGCCCATCTGGATGGCGCCCCTGCACGCCCGTGCCGGCTGGCGCGCGATGACGCTGACCACGCCTCCCACGCCGCACTGGCCGTACCGGGCCGATGCCGCCCCTGACCACCTCCACCCCGCTCCACGTCACCGGCAGATACTGGCTGAGATCCACCGACGAACCGGTACTGCGCCGAGATGGGCAGGGCCATCGATGAGCACCAGCACCTGATCACCCGCCAGCCCCTGCATGAGCCAGCGAATAGCTGGACTTGCCGTGCAGTTCCTGCAGCCGTGCAGGCGCCTTGATGTTGGCCAGCGCCTCCTTCGCGTCTGGGCGCCGGTGGCGCGAGTTCTTCGGTACTGACCACCTGTGCGGCACGGGCGCCTCGTCACGCGCCTTTTCCGTGCGGGTGCCGGTGACCACCACGTCCTTCAGGCGGGTGGCGCCAACATGGCTGGAGGCCGGATCTGCAGCCATAGTGGCCGGCGGCAGACTGCGGACGCCCGCCAGGGGCAGGAGTAGCCGCGTCGTCTCCAGACCGAAGGGCGCCAGACCTCCGGGTACGGCAAACTGCTTGCAGACATGGAAAAGAAGGCAAACGTAAACGGCGTAAAGCAAATAGCAGCAATCCGTATTGTAGTAAGCATTCTTATTAACTATTGCGTGGAGCGGCGAGCGCCTGCGCCGTGCATCACACCCAGCTGTCAAAGGGCCCGACCCATTGGGCGTGCAGGACAGGGCGGCAGGGGTCACGAATCCCTGAAAGGCTGAGGCATCGCCAGCAGGGTCAGGCACACCAGAAGGGTTCTCCGGGCTGTTTCAACTGTGCGCCGTTGGCGTTGACCTGCTTTGGACAAGGCGGGACCAGCCTTGCCTGTGCGGCATCAATAGTCAGCACACGACTGGAGCCAGCGCCGGACGCATGGCGCTCAATAACTCGCTCCAGTAAACAGCCTCCGTCTCCCCTTCCCCATGGTGGGGCAAGAGGCAACGAGGCCGCGGGTACAGGTATGCGCAAACCCGCCTGCATCAGGCTTTCGCCGGCAGGCTTACTTGCTGAGGGAGCTCACCTGTTCTTCACCTGCGAGGCTTTTTCCTTGGTTTTGTCCCACGGCGAGGGATCGGAAGAGGTGTTGCCGTCCGAACCGCTGGTCAGCTGCTTTCGGTGGCTGGCGAGTGGAACCCGAGGTGCTGTCCATCGACTCGTGCTCTGCTGGTGTCGGCCGAGCCTTCGCCACCCATGCGCTGTGATCATGAACCATGGCGCCCTGATCATTGCTCATGGTGCCCTGGTCGGTACCCATGGTGCCTTTGATCGCCACCCATCGAGCCGTGATCGTGGCCGGTAGTTTTCGCTGGAACCATTTTTGACATCGTCAGCTTTTTCCAGCTTCTCGCCGCCTTTCTGATATCGGCGCCCATGCCGGACATCGTGTTGCAGCCGGCCAGAACGACGGTAGCGCCCAGCAGGGCAGCGGGTCAGTTTCTTGATCATGTCGAAATCCCTCGATCCTGTAGATAAGATGCAGTGGAATAGATGGGCCAGTATGCTGAAGCTCCGTGCATGAGGCAAAAACCCCATGTGCCACTGGGGCAGCATGGGGTGACACGATCGTTTGCAATTTGTACCGGCTATGATTTGTGCGGCCATGGCCTGTCAGCGCCGTATCAGAGCATGTCATGGACGCACGCGTTCTACCGGTCAGCGGCGTCCAGCTTTTCGCCGCCGGCCTTGATGTCCCTTGCCACACCAGTTACGCCGTGCTTTGACGGCCCGCCAGCTGGCACGCAGCGCGTGCAGTGGCAGCGGTCAGATATTTGATCGCGAGGGTTTCTCCCGCAGAGGAATGAGATCGACGGCTCGGCCAACTGGCTTCGCAGAAACGCAGCAGCATCCACTATCTCTACTGCGGACCGCCGTTCTTCTCCGCCGGCGGCGGGCGGCATTTTCTCGTTCCGCGTTCATATTGCGGCGCGTGCGCGACAGACTGGCTGGATACGGCATGCTGCCACACTCCACGACGTCAGTGGCGTCGGCAGCCGGCGCTGTCGGACGCCAGCGCGTGCACGCCGTCAAGCGCCTGCGCAGGCGGAAAGTGAGAGAAACGGATCGAGCGCTGCGCGGCGCCACCACCCGCCACGGCTGGCGTCTCTGCCGGCGGCCAGCGGCACGATCTCGGTGCCGGCAAAGGCGGGCTTTTCTCGAGGAATGTAGTCCAGTTCTCGCGCCCCAGCGTGATTGGTGCCCTCGTTCAGCCGTTTCGCCGAAGAACTGCGCACCATGCGCTGCCAAAGGTTACAGTCTCGTCCAGAGCACCCAAGCCGCCTCGGAAGGCCCAGGCGCAGAGGGCGCGCGCGCATGCCGGTACCAGCCAGCCGGCACAGAGGCGGCGACTGATTTCCTTCATCATCCGCGCATGCACGGCGCGCTGTCGGTGCCGAGGAAGAAGCGTGAGATCGCCACTGGCAGCCAGCTTCCACCAGCGCCGCGCGGTGGGTTTCGCGCTAGAGCGCGGCGAGACGCGCTACCAGGTGCGGCCGCAAGCCCGCCCGTGAGAGATGGCGTTGCGACTTTATAGATCAGATGCTGCGGGCGTGATGGTGTCGCGCCCAGCCCAGCCCGCGCCGCCGTGCTCGCCTTCACGCATTCGGCGGCCTGCTGTCGGGTGGTGATGTGCTCGAGACACCCACCCAGCCAGCGTTGTGCAGCTTCGTGCGCGGCAGGATCATCGCGGTCGATGAACACGGCCTCGCGGTCGGTGAGCACATCGATGCCTGGATCCGCTCACCTCGCTTGTGCACTGCAGCAGCGCGTGTGCCCTGTTTCGCCGCCCATGGCTGCAGCACCGGCATCCGCGCTACTTGGTCGATCGGGGCTGCTGCGCCGGCGTCCGACATTGGTGGTGGCGGCTGGATGAGAGCTTGACGGCCTGCCACCACATCCACTTCGGCCGCCCGCCTCGCTGGATAGATCGGCCACCGAGGTCTTTTCGGTGGGGTGAGCGTCATCAGCGGCTGCTGTCATGCCCTGCGCAGCGGTCGTTTCGCGCGCGCCACGGCATCGTTCAGCGCCGCGCGGATGCACGCTCACGAGGAAGCCGTGCCTCGGCACACCGGTGATCGGGCGCTTCAGGTTGACGCCAGTGATGGCGCGGCATCTGCCGGGCACTTCGGCGGCCACCACGGATTGCAGGCAGCGGCACCGTCGCGCGGGTGCAGAGTGCCAGTCGTCGGGTGCGGAGGTAGATGCGTGTTCATCCCTCAATGGTAGTCAGCCCAGGGCTGGGATGATGTCCGCGAGTGCGATGGGAGTTCACGGAGCTGCGCGCATGGCGTCGGTAGACTTTCACCGCCTCCTCCCCGCATGGCTCATCGCGTCATCGCATGGGTTCCCGCCGGGAAGCGGCACAGTGTCCGTCGATGGCGCATCGCTCCGCGACAGCAGCAGTTCCGCTCCGCGCGAGACCCGTCGCCTCGACACACGGTCTCGCATCCAGGCCAGCATGGCCCACGCCGCCCGCAGGATTTGCGGATAGGACTCGCCCTGACGTTCGATACGCTCGCCGCTCATGCTCGCAGGCGAACGCGAGGGACCAAAGGGCGATGACGGCAACGTTCGCGCGTGATGCCAGGACCCGATCACGAATGCGAGCCGCCGCTCAGGGAATTGGAACGCCGACCTGCACACATCGGAGAGAAAAATATCCCGCACGGCAACAGCGAGCTCAGATCGTGTTCCAGCTCGATTCGTTAATCCCGCCGCCCCGTCAGCTCGCTGCTCGATGAAAGAGGAACACCGGCGCGCGAAGCGCTGCCGCGCCTCGATCTGATGCCAGAATCGGGCTGAGAGCGCGTCCGAGATCCGATTCCTGCGTGCATTTGCACACCTTCAGGATAGCCTCGGCGGGACAGGCTGGATAGATCCACTGGACTGGAAAGCGAGAGACTCGACAGAACCCTGCAGTCAGTGGCGTTCTGCGGACGAGCCATGAAGCCCTGAGTCGCTCACTGAAAGCCGGGACCGCCCTCCCTGAGACCGAGAGGGAGCATCGGCCCGCGGGATCGGCCTGCAACATGTCCGGATGGATTACCTGCCCTCGAACGGCCTCTCCCACACACAGAGCGCATGAGGCGGCGCATGTACGCTTCAGGAGGCGGATCCGCCGCCAGTCATTTCAACAGGAGCAGTCCAGCAAAAGTGATTGCGGAGCAGGGCCGCTGAGAACGAGCAGAACTTACGGCACGCAGCAGCCGCCCAGATTCACGAAAGCGCACCTGCCATCAACGCTGGGCGTGTCGCTGGACTCATGCGTGTTCAGCGTGCCGGCGGCTGTAACTCAGACAAAGACGCACCGCGCAGAGGCAAGTGATCGTCTTTGCCCGTCTCGATAGCAGTAAGCATCCATCGCACAAACGGATCACGCTCTCTCCAATGCTGGCAGCGCCTCACCGGTCGCACTTGCGCCGCCGTACGACCCTCAGCAATCATCAGCACTGCAAACAGGTACGCCCTCGGCAAACCCCGGCCACCAGCGCATCGAGGCAGCCTGGCCTCGGCCTCGCTCATCGGCCAGCACTTCGTCGCGCGCACTCAGCCGCTGGCATGCCGAGTCCACGCAGTAGCCGTCCTGCGCAGCGTGGCGCAGCCACGAAGCGTCGCCACGACCAGTACGGTGCCTTTGCTGGCTTCGCACATGGCGCTGCCACCAGGCGCGCACCACGTGGGTGCCCCTTTGCACCGTCGGAGTCCGAGCCCCAGGCAGGCAATCTCACGGGTATGGGTTCTATCCTCGGGGGTTTGGGCACACCGTAGCTTCCAGCACGATGGGGTCCTGCACGGCCAGAATCGCCTGCTGTTCCGGCGCCCGGTCTTCCTGGAGAAAACGGCATGTTCAGCCCGGTACCCGGCTCGGCCAGCCGAGATAGCTTTCAACCAGACGCGGGTCCCTGTCCAGCGGGCTGGCGGTGTCCAGGGCAGCTCATTTTCTGCAAACGAGGCGCAGCGGGCACTCATCAGCTGCCGGGCCTCTTCCCGCTGCGACGAGGTCGGGGGCAGCACGGTGTGTAATGTCATGCTCAGTGCGCCCAGCCGATTTCACCACCAGGCGTTCAGGAATGTAGCTGGCGTCAGACCCGATATCATTGGATGCCAGCGGCGACTCAGAACAGCGACGCGATAATCGCGCGCCTCCTGCAGCGCCCGAAATTCTCTGCGGCCTGCGTCCTGCGTTTTGCCGCGACGCGAGCGGCCTGATCAGCTCCGGCGTTCTTTTTCTCACCTGTACCCTTTTGGGCACCTGCCCCCTTGTGGGCATTTCCGGTCTGTTCGTCAGCCACCAGTGAGCACTCGTCACCCGTCGTCGTGCCTTCACCAGTCATGCCGTCGCCCGGTGTGGTTTCACGGGCCGCTGATGCCGCACCGTCAGGCCCTGCCATCATGCCCCCCGCCGGTGCCACCGGGCTGGATTTCACCGCATAGCGTTTCCTGTCCGCGCATGTGCGCTCGCCGGAAAAGGTACTGGCCGAAAACACGCCCGGCGCAAAGGCCCCCTGTGTGACCACACCCGACGCCGGCAGGCACGCCGGTCTGCATCGCCAGCAGGGCTGCCCTCATTGTCCATGAACTGGCTGCTGCGGACATGGTCCACGTAGCCCAGCCCACCCATCAGGCCAACAATACCAGCGATGCCGTCCAAAAACCCTGTGGAATTCCATAGTACCTCGTGTCTTTCGGTATGCTCTGCAAAAGTCCTGAAGCACTTTGGCCGAGCGTTCCCTGATGCCCCACGGCAAACGTTCCGCATCGCAGGTGTCCTGCATCCTGCGGTGCATCCTTCAAAGCGTGCCGCGGGGCGTTTTCGAAAGCCCTGGCAACCATGCTGCGACACGTTTGCCGGGGCGCCCTGTATGTGCGTGAGGGCATCATCCGCCTTTGTGGTGGAACGCGTCGCGTTCAGTTAGCACGGCAACAACGACGGGCCGACCAGGGAGCAGCGGCCTATGGCGGATATCCATCCGCCGATTGTTTTTCGGAGGTCGGTGCTGGCATCATTCCCCGGTCTGGCTGGCTGGCCCGCGCGCATGTCATGGAGCATTCGTCCCGTCGCAGGCCCAGATCCGTATGCCGGCCAGGCAGTGTGCCCTGCCAGCAGGGGCGCATCAGGCCTCCCGGTCCGGCCACTGTCCGACCCTCCCTGGAATGTCCTGATGAACGCCCCTGCCCTTCCGCCCGTCTGCTCCGATTTCAGCCCCGATGCTGGGCTTCGCCGTCTGTGCACCGCTGGCCGGCTGCTACGTCACCCGATTCGACCGAAACCGAGGCCGTCCATGCCCGAATCATCCGCACAGCAGATCAGCAGCAGGAACAAAGTGGCGCAGGAGCTGCGGCCAGCACGGGACTGAACCATGCGCGCGCCCACTCCCGAACGAGGGCCGGCGGTCAGGAAGCATCTGATGAAAGCCACGTCACAGCCGCCGGGCGTTCCTGGGTACCAGCTCTCCAGGGTAATGCGTCCGCTCTCCCGGGAGACGTGTCATCTGCCAACGCAGAAGGCCAAGAGGACCAGCCCGGCCGCAAGCACCGCAAGAAAAAGCGCTCGAGTCATCACAAACGCGGCGCCGAGCTGCCCGACAATCCGGATGATCCGCACGCCCTGCGCGTTCTGGACGCTCAATGCCGAGCACCTGATGTCACCCGCCATTTTCGAAAATGGCAGGCGTTCCTGCAGCCCGCAGGTGGGCAGGACCGGCGCAGTCATCCGCGGCCGAAGGGTTCGCCCTACTGCGATGCGCTCAGCGGCCGCGACCAGCAGGGATGGCTGATCCTCGGCCCCTGCGCACGCGCGGGACGACCTGCAGGCAGTACCGGCGCTGGCATCGTCTGGTGGCATGGCGCACACCCGGACGTGGTGCTGATGCAGGAAGTGACCGATGCAGCCGCGGTGCGTGCGGTGCTGGGCGAGGCTGGACCATCCACACCACGGCCGAGCTGTGGAAGGGGGTGCGCAGAATTCGCAGAATCTGGCGGTGGCGTGGCGGCAGGGGCATTTTTGCATACCGAGCCGCAGGTGGGGTGATCGGGGAAATCTCGCAGTACCGAGCAGGCGCATCCGGCCCGGGCTGGCCATGTATCTGCCATTTTCGGCCATCCATCGAGTCAGTGGTAGTCCCGGACCAGTGGCGCCCCTCGACCCGGCAACGCAAACCCAGACGGCGAAGCGCCCGACCAGCCACACTCACCGGGCAACGCAACACAACCGGGCCCGGCGGCAGCGCACCCGGTCAGCAGCCGGACACGACCGCAGACACCCCCAGACACGGCCATCCTGAACGTCCATCTGAGGCCCGGCTGCCGCAACGGCCGCATGGACCCGCACACCCAGTCGCCAGCCCGCGCAGATGGCGGCGCCAGAACGCCCGTGAGGTGCTGCAGAGACCAGGTGCGGCAATCGAAGGCTGGCTGACCGGCAGATCGCCGCGGGCCATGCGGTGCTGGTCAGTGGCGACTCAAACCGCAACCCTGCGGGAGAAGCAGAACCGCCAGCTGCCCGCCCGCGTGACAAGCCCCGCCTCGTCCTCGCTGCGTGCCGCGCCGGCGCACGCGCAGCGCGTGGCCAGCGTGCCGCCCGAACTGAACGATGAGCGACCCCGTGGGCGCCGACCTCGTGCTCGATCCGCAGCGTCTACGGCAGCTGGCGCAGTGTCACAAGTACATCGATCCATTCATTGCCAGCCGCGGGCTGGCAGCCGGGCTGCGGCAGCCGCTGGACGCCCTGCAGGTGCGGGTGATTCTCGAAGCACCACTGTCGCCGAGCAGCCCCGTCCCAGCGACCACTGCCTGCACCTGCTGGCGCTGCCGCTGCGCTGAGCCGGCACATCCCGCCCGTTGCCGGCACGCATCACGGGCTGGGTCGCATTCCTGCCGGAGCGCGTCATGGAAGCGCGCTGGAAGGACAGGCTGGTAAAGCCGCACATCACGGGAACGGGCCACAGACTTGATTGCCAGCCCGGTCATCCGCGCCCAACCGGATTTCCTGGGGACGAATGCGGGATTTCGCGGGGACGAAGCGTCCATGACACGCCCTGAAGGAGGATTTCCCTGCGGGCTGGGTTATGCTATGAGGGCATCACCAACAACGCTGCATACCCACGCGCCTCCCTTCCATGAGTGATTCCAGGTTCGCCACTCCATGCCCGCCCCCGACGGGCTGGCTTCCTGGCCGCGTACCGATGCTGGCCGTGGTACCGATGCCGCCCGACAGCAATCCGAACGCGTATGTGTTCGGCGGCTGGCTGATGGCTCAGGCGGACATGGCCGGCGCCCTTCCGGCCACGTGGGCGCGCCCGTGCCCGGGTGAGCACGGTGGCCGTCATCGGATGACGTTCATGGCGCCGGTGTTCGTGGGCGAACGGGTGCTGTTCTCACGCCGACGTGCGTGGTGGGTGTAATACGTCCATCACGGTGAAGATCGAGGGTCTACACCGAGCGCAACCAGGCCGAACCCGCTACGGTGAAGGTGTCGAGGCGCAGTTCGTGTATGTGTCGCTGGACGGGCAAACCGCAGCCGGTGGATGGGCCGCGGCCGGCCTGAAAGCCGGAAAGATCAGGCGATGTAGGGCGTATCCTTGCCCGGGGCCAGCAGCATCCGATGCTGCGATGCCGTCTTCCAGATAGGGTTCGGACACCTGCTGGAAAGCCGGCGGCCTTGTAGAAGTTGACCAGATGGGCCTGCGCCGACAGTGCAGCGGCAGGCCCGGATACGCCTCCGCCGGGCGGTTCTGCACCGCAAAGCCCAGCAGGTCTTGCCCAGGCCTGCTGCCGGAAGGGCTGCGCCAGACACATGCGGCCGATGGACGGGTCGTCGAAAACTGGTGCCGGGCGACAGGATGCGCGCGTGCGGCAATGCATCGAACATGCGGCCTGGCTGCCGGTGGCGCCCCAGGACGGATGCCCACCACGTGCAGCCCCTGCGGATCCTGGCCGTCCAGGTCCCGACTACAGGCATTCCTGCTCGATCCATGAAGATGCTGCCCGCAGTGCCAGTATGCGATAGAGCACAGCCGATCAAGCGCGTGGAAGGGCATGGCCACCCATTCGATTCCGTTCCTCGCGACAGCCCCTGGCAGGCTCGCGCTCAGGCTCCAGGATTCTTCAGCTCCTTGCTCCAGTTATGACATCTTACACAAAAATATCACTATCAGCTGCCAGGCGCATCCGACATGGCGCAAGAAAACGCTGATGTATGGCCGTCGCAGCTGGGCCTGTCCGTACCCCTGAAACGGCAGCGTACAGACGGATGCGTTCACGACACGCGCGGGTCAGCGAAAAATGGTATCAGCTGTTACATGACCTGCGAGGTTGGCCGGCCAGCCAGCGACCACCCGGCGGCAGTTCGGCCGGCTGGCCGATGCAGGCGGGCTCACGCCAGAGCATGCGGCGCCAGTCGTCATCGGGCATGTCGTCGATGGCGGCGCTGACCGGCCCCGGATTCCACACCACGGTATGGCAAAACCGCCACCATGGCAATGCGCAGCCGTCCCAGGCTAATTTGCAGCGCCAGCGGACGCTGCACGCCCAGGTAGATGTCGTCGATGGCCCCGGTGAGGACCAGCCTCGCCCGCGCAGGCCCCTGCGTTGGGCCGCCACCAGTGTATCGACCCGGGTACCGCCGGCCGGACCATCTACCGGCTGGCGGTCAGTTCTGTGACCGCAAAGTACGTGCAGGGCGGCGGTGAAGTGCATCGCGCGCAGCCCTGCGGGTCGAGGTTGTCCAGCACCAGCTGCGGGTCCAGCTGGCCGGGCAGCATGCGGATCGTGCAGCTGCAGGCTGAAATCGTGCGTCAGGGCAGCCCGCGTGGCCTCGCTGGCATGCAGGCCCAGCACCAGGGTCGGTGGCTGCAGGCCGGCTGCAAGCAGCGTCTTCCGCACCGACGATATCATGCGCGCACATGGCTGCCGGCAGTGCGGCAGCCGGGGCGGAGGCACGCGTGCGCCGGCTTTCGTGGTCACCCGCTGGGGCCGAGGCATCATGCAGGGCACTGGCGGCAAATGGCATCCAGCCGTTCCACGGCTGGTGGCGGGCAAAGCCATGGCGCGGCAGGCTGAATCCGGCCCCGCAGGTTGAACTGCGGAAGATCACCGCACACCACCGCGTACGGGTTTGGGGGTGGAAGGCAGACGCGGCGGCAGTACATGCGCTCGATGCCGTCGGCCGTCATCCAGGACAGTACCTGGGCGCCGTGCGCAGCACGACCAGCTGGTCGCCCACGCTGTTGCGCAGGCTGAAGCGGCTGCCCCGCCACGGTAATGGTCTCGACGGTACCACCGGCTCGGGAATCGCTTAATATGGTTTCGCTCCTGTCTGGGCGGCACAGGGTTCACCGTTGCCAGGCACTGTGCCAGTTGTGCGTGATGAATCGCGATAGCCGGCCCGCACCCCCATGGGGCCAGGATACGGCTCCGTCAGACCAGCTACCCGCGATATCAGGGCATTGCGTCATCGCGGCGTTGCGGCGTTGCGGCGTTGCGGCGTTGCGGCGTTGCGGCGTTGCGTGTCGCGTAGTCGCGGTGTCGCGTCGTTGCTGCATCAGGACACCGGAACACGCACGATGCAGGCTGGACCTCATTCATCCCCGAGCAGCCACAGGTCGGCCACCACGGGGGCATGGTCCGACAGCCGCGCCCGCTGATGCCACGCAGCACCTCGGGCACTTTTCCACGGCAAAGCCGCGCACGTAGATGCGGTCCGCGCAGGCAGGGCATCAGCGCCGGAAGGTGCGGGCGCGTCGAGCACTGTGCACGGCCAGCGCCTCCACCAGATGCTGGCTCAGGGGCATCCTGCCAGTCGTTGAAGTCACCGGCAATCAGCGGTGGCGCGCCCGAAATCACCTCGGCGCGAACCATTTCCCGTCAGCGCCTCGGCCTGCTGGGCCCGGCTGCGGGCAAACAGGCTGAAGTGGATGACGCAGCAGTGCACCACCCGGCTGCCCATCTGCAGGGTGCAGTGCAAGCGCCCCGCCGCTCGAACACGTGATCGAGAAAAATCGCGGTTCTCGGAGGTGAGCACCGAAACTGCGACAGCAGCGCACTGCCATGATGCCTTCGCGCAGGTACCGCGCATTGAGCCTGTACACGGCCTGAACGGCCGACCGACGCCGGATCGAGCGCCGATACTGGGCCTGCAGGTGCTGGCTGCTGCTGCAGGCGCTCAGCCACGTGGCCCGTTCTCCTCCTGCACTTCCTGCAGAAACACGACATCGGCCTGCAGCTCGTGCAGGCGCTGCGCATTTCATGCACGGTGGCACGCCGGCGCAGGGACGGACTGTACGACACGCCCTTGCGATGTTGTAGGTGGCTACCCGCAGCTTCAGTGCACTCATCGGCAGGATCCTTTCCCGTCATTGTCGCGCATCAGGCCGCCGTGGCGCTGGGTCAGCCGGCGTCGCGGGGTCATCGCCCGGCACGGAACAGCCCGACACAGGTCGTGACACCCGGCGTGGAACAGCAGGGGCAGGTCCCGCATCCGGCGCGGGATCATCCGCCGGCACTGCGCGGCCGCACCAGCTCAGCCGGCTGGCCAGCAGCCGGATGGCTTCGGCATTGCTCGGCGAGAAGCGGCGCGCCGCCGCCTCGGCCCAGGGCAGCCATGCAAAGGCCACAGATGCTCGCGCGGCGCCAGCCCGTACCGCGCAGGGGGCACCGGCAAAGCGCAAACACTGGTTCGGTGTTGCGTCACGCCCGACCGTAGCGATGGCGCCAGTGGGCAAAAGATCTCGTAGAGGTTTCTGATGCAGATCCCTGCAGCAGCAGGTACCCGCTGGTCTTCACCCTGGGAGCGGCTGGGTGCGTGTGGCTTCCATCGCGCTGGCGGCCACCGGCGCGCTGTCATGGCCGGACAAGGCAGGCTCGCCGGGCGGCGAATTCCGCGGCGACTTCTGATCCCCTCGCCGCCCGAAGGCCGGTTTCCTCGAAGACCTCAGGCTGCCGCCGCCAGCGCCGGCGGTTCATCCGCGCATCCAGGCTGCCGGTCACCGACTGCCGTGAAACCGGGCCGGTCGGCCCGTTCCAGCAGCAGGATTCGCCCGTCGGGCGTGTGGATGACCACCAGCACCGAGACGGGAATCTTGAGGACTTCCCGGATGCCGTGCGCCACCTCATGCCGTCCACTCAGGACGTACTGTCCTGGCGGCACCCGGCTGCGCCACCACGGGCTGCGCAGGCGGATGTGCAGCTCGCGCAGCTGCTTCTCGTCCACCGGCGACGGCGCCTGCGTGAGCAGATCCCAGCACGCTGCGTCTTGGGGAAGGCGATCACGTCGCGGATCGACTCCGCACCGGTCATCAGCGTGACCATGCGGTCCAGACCGAAGGCCAGGCCACCGTGCGGGGCGCACCATAACGCAGCGACGACAGCAGGAAGCCGAACTTGGCTTCGGCCTCTTCAGGTCCGGATGGCCAGCGCGCGGAACACCTTTGCTCTGCACGTCGTCACGGTGGATAGCGCACCGAGCCGCCGCCCATTTCCCAGCCGTTCAGCACCAGGTCGTAGGCCTCGCGATGGTAGGCGCCGGATCGGATTCAGCAGGTCCTCGTAGCCGTCCTTGGCGAGGTAGAACGGGTGATGCAGGCCACCCAGCGCTTCTCGTCCTCGTCGTACTCGAACATCGGGAAGTCCAGCACCCACAGCGGCTGCCAGCAGCCTCGAACAGGCCGTGACCCCTTTGCCGAACTCGGAGTGGCCGATCTTCACGCGCAGCGCGCCAATGGCGTCGTTGACCACCTTGGCACGGTCAGCGCCGAAGAAGATGATGTCGCCGTCCTGGGCACGCGGTGCGCTCCAGGATGGCGGCGATGGCTCCCGTCATGCGCAGGTTCTGACGATGGGCGACTGCAGGCTCTCACGGTCATGCCTTCACGTCGTTGACCTTGATCCAGGCCAGGCCCCGGCACCGTAGATGCCCACGAACTGCGTGTAGGCGTCGATCTCGCTGTGCGGCTGATGGACGCGCCACCCGGCACGCGCAGCGCCACCACACGGCCGTCCTTGGCGTTGGCCGCCCGAGAAGACCTAGTCCACCGTCTTCATCACGTCGGTGAGTTCGATGAACTGCAGCTTCACGCGCAGGTCGGGCTTGTCCGAGACCATACAGGCGCATGGCCTCGGCAAAGCTCATCGTCGGAACGGATCGGGCAGGTCCACGTTCATGACCTGCTTGAAGACCGTGCGGATCATCGGTTCGAAGATGCCACGGATCTCTTCTCGGACAGGAAGGAGGTCTCGCGGTGATCCGCGTGAACTCGGGCTGGCGGTCGGCACGCAGGTCCTCGTCCCGGAAGCACTTTGGTGATCTGGTAGTAGCGGTCGAAGCCGGCCACCATCAGCAGCTGCTTGAAGAGCTGCGGCGACTGCGGCAGCGCGTAGAAGAAGCCATCGTGCACGCGCGACGGCAGCCAGATAGTCCCGTGCGCCCTCGGGTGGAGCGCGTCAGCATCGGCGTTTCCACATCCACGAAGCCCAGGTCGTCCAGATAGCGGCGCACCGCCATCGTGACCCGGTGGCGCAGCATCAGGTTCTTCTGCACTGGCCAGGGCGGCGGCAGGTCCAGCACCCGGTAGGTCAGGCGGTGTTCTCGGACAGAGTCTCGTCGTCGAGCAGGAACGGCGGCGTGACCGACGGGTTCAGCACTTCCAGCTCATGGCACAGCGGCACTCCACCTGGCCGCTGCGGATGCCGTCATTGACGGTGCCTCTCCGACGGCGACGCACCTTGCCGGTAGATGCGGATGCAGTATTCGTTGCGCAGGCTTTCCGCCGTGCGGAAGGTCTCGGCGCGGTCAGGGTCGCAGACGATCTGCGCCAGACCCTCACGGTCGCGCAGGTCGATGAAGATCACCCGCCATGGTCCCGCCGGCGGTGCACCCACCCCATCAGGGTCACTTCCGATCCAGAAAGGCCTCGGACAATCCCACCGACATAACAGCTACGTTTCACTGATTCTCTCCTGGCAACTGCGGTATGGCGCCCGGCCATGCCGGACACTGGTTTCTATGGCCCCTGACCCCGGGACCGTCGTTCTATGGATTCCGCCGGTCGGACCGGACGCTTCGCCCGACCTCGACCCGCGGCCTCATTCATGATTGGTTTCAGCTTCGTTCCGGTCGACTAGGGTGCCACCACCCCCATCGACACGATGTACTTCAGCGCGGCATCCACGCTCGCGTCCAGCTCCACCGTCTCTTCACGCCGCATCATCAGGAAGAAGCCCGACGGGATTGGGCGGTGGGCACGAACACGGACACCATCGTATCCTCTTCCTGCCCGGACGACACGCCCATCTTCGCCTGCATTGCGGCCGAGGGCGCCCCGGTCAGGAAGCTCAGCGTCCAGCAGCCACGACGCGGGTACTCCACCAGCAGCGCCTTGCGAAACGCCTGCCCATGCAGTGACAGGATGGTGTCGCTGACCTGCTTTGACGCTGGAGTACAGCGCGCATTCCACCGGAATGCGCGACAGGACCCATTCGCCCAGCTGAAACCAGCGCCCGGCCGATGAAGCTGGTGGTAGAGCAGCGTGACGAAGACGATGAGCACCGTCAGCGCCACGCCCACGCCGGAATGCTCGCGCCCCAGCCAGACCTGCGGCTGCCACTGGGCCGGCAGCAGTGCCAGGGCTCTTGTCCATCGTGCCGACGATGAGATTCAGCACCCAGACGGTGATCACCAGCGGAACCCACAGCAGCAGGCCGGTCACGAAATAGCGCTTCAGCATGGGCAGGGCCCTGGGACATCCCGATACGATCAATCACTCGCCCGAAGCAGCCCCCGCATCGCCGGAGGCTGCTGACGACGCCGTGGTCCCGGCACTCGACCCACCGTCCGTTGCTCCCGGACGAAGCACTCCTTGCCCGAATCCTCGAACCGGGGTCTTGCCTGGCTTGGCGTCCTGCCCGGCCGGCTTGGTGCCGTTGTCGCGTGAAGTCCGTCACGTACCAGCCCGTGCCCTTGAGCTGAAAGGCGGGCGCGGACAGTTACGTTGTGGAAATCCGGCTTGCACGCACGAGGACAGTCCGTCAGCGGGCGGCGGAGATTTTCTGCAGCACGTCCTGCTCATATCCGCAGCTGCTGCATCGATAGGCGCAGATCGGCATGATCGAAATGCACAGGAAAAGCCCTTCATCTACGAAAGCGGTACCCATGACAGGGCGATGACCCGCCGAACGGCCTCCGCGCCCTCGGACCGGCGTTGCGGCATCGACACACCCAGCCCGTGCAGCAAGCGTCGCACAGGGCAGACCCGCATGACAAGCGGTTGGGCGTATCGCTGCCGGATGCAGAGCACATCCTCCCAGGGAACAGAACATGCCTGCCTCCTCCGGAGCCCGGGGAGAAAGGCCCCTCGACACCCTGAATCCGGCACCGCCAGCGGCAGCACCAGCCAGCGAGGAAGACGCCCGCCACTTGTTCGAGATCGCCCGGGCATGCTGTCCGATGGCCTTCAGACCGGCGAGACCGTGCGCGTGGCCACCGAACTCGGGCAGCGCCTGGGGCAGGAAGTCATTCTCAACGCCGCGCTGGGGCGAACTGATCATGCGCACCCCGGCAGCCGAACCACCGGCATGACCTGCTCGACATCGCCCCATAGCTCGCCACACGCGGTGGCCATGCACCGCGTGCCGCCATACGCACCCGGCGCGCACCAATTCGTCTGGACAACCTCGCGGCTGGCCCCTCCTCGCCTGGGCACCATCCAGCGCATGCACGCCACCCCGTTGCCGCTGTACATGCGCAGCCTGCATCGGCGGGGGCCCTGGCATGCCTTTCATCTCTGGCGCCCGTCCTCGGCGCCATCGGCCTGATGTACGTCAGCGCCGGATCGGGGAGCCTCATACCGTCGTCAGATGGCCCATCTGGGCATCGGCATCGTCCGGCAAGTGGGTGTTGCCGCCTGGCTGCCGCGTCACTGTGCCTGGCCGTGCGCAGGATCTCACCTCCCGAGCTGCATCTGGTAGGCCCCGGCCCAGCCATGATCCTGGTGCCCGGCCCCGCCATCCTCAACGGCGCTGATGGACCTGTCGGCTACCTGCGCTAGCATCGGGCATCGCCCGGCTGGCCTACGCCAGCACCCTGCTGGCTGCCATCTGCACGGGCTGCTGCCAGGCCTGTCGCTCAACCACGGCTGGCGCTGCCGCTGCTGCCGGGTGCACGGATTGTTCCGCTCTGGAGGACGTGCTCGCCGGCTGGCGGCTGCAGCCTGGGCCTGCTGTTCTCGATGCCGCGCATGCACTGGTCTGCCGGTCTGCGGGCATGGCTGCCCGCGCTGAACTGGCTGCAAGAATCCGAGTTCGGCCTGCTCGCCCGGCGAGGCTGTAGGACTGGCGGCCGGCGGCGGTCTGGTACTGGCGCCGCGCCCACCGACTGGACCTGCCCTTTGCCGCATCGGCTTTGTACTGCCGTGGTTTCGATGATTCCGGGCAGCTATGCTCTTCCGGATGGCCAGCGGTCTTCTGCAGCCGCAGCAGCCCGATGTGGATGCCCTGCCCACCCTGGTGGCCACTCTGTCGCCATGGCGTCACCGCCGTGCAGATCGCACTGGCACTGTCCCTGGGACTGGTCATCCCAAGCGCATGCATGACGAATGGGTGGCCGCCGCGAACGGCTCAAACGCATGGGCGCGTAGGCACTGCCACACCGAAGCTGCGCCCCCTGGACGCAGCCCTCAGATCCTTTCCGTCCATAGCGATAGGCGCCGCAGATGCGGCGCTACGGGTTGGTTTTGCCCTGAACGGGCGTAGGGTGATGCCGATGCGCCCCGGACCGTCGGAACGGAATGTCGTCGTCCATCGTCGAAGTGTCGGGGGCCGGACGGTTGCCACCGGCCAGGCGCCAACATCGGCAGACGCGCCACCGCGCGAACCCGCCGCCGCTATAACCACCACCCGAACCACCGCCATAGTTGCCGCCGGAACGCTGCCGCCGTCACCGCCGAAATCACCGCCACCGCCGCCACCTCGCGGCCGCCGAGGCATCTGCATCTGCTCGGCGGTGATGATCAATGGCGTACGCCTCGACGCCGTGGCATCGGGTGTACTTGCGGGTCTTGAGGGCGGCCCTCGATATACTACCGGACGGCCTTTCTTCAGGTGCTCGCCGGCATCTCCGCTGCCAGGCGGTTGAAGAAGGTGACGCGGTGCCACTCGGTCTCGCGGCGTTCGCCCGAGTTGCGTCCTTCCACGTGGGAGGTGGTGGCCACCGAGATGCTGGTGATGCGAACCTTTCGGCCGTGTAGCGGACTTCGGGTCGCGACTCAGATTGCCCACCAGAATGACTTTGTGACTGATGCCATGCACAAACTCCTGAAAACCAAACAGGGTGGAAAACAACGAAAGGGATTGTCGGTGCCCCGTCCTCAGCCATCGCCAGGATGACCAGGCGACCTAGGGCCAGATGACTCGTCCGATGACCGGCCCACCCGGCTGCAGCAACCGGTTGCAACACGTGCCTCCCTGCCACACAGGCCAGGGCCGCTGCACAGGCAGGCACGGCAGACCAGCCCCGTGATCAGCCTTGACCCTCCGGGACCGTCCAGCTGCGCGCAGCCTCCCTGCTCGCGGCTTCCTTTGCCGGCTGCCCTGGCGGCAGGCGAGGCTGCCGACGGCCAGCGCCGTGCCGAGCGAGCCAGCAGCAGCCACACCACTAGCAGGCCGGCCGAGGCCAGCTGCACCCCGGTGCTGCCCGCCATACTTGAGCACGCCAGCCCGCCAAAGGCCCCGCCGGCAAACACACCCAGCGACTGGCAGGTCCAGCACGCCCAGCGCCAGCCCCCGGCCATTGGCGGGCACCAGCCCAGTGACACCAGCGACGGCAGCATGGCTCCATCAGGTTGAAGCCGGTGAAGAACACCAGCAGCAGCCCCGCCAGCGGCCAGACGTGGTCGGGCACGAAGGCCAGCCTGGCCTGGCTGGAGCGCCAGCAGCGCTCACGCCGGCCAGAAAACACCGGCTTCGTGCGGTTGCCCATTTCGGCCGAGCATCGGCCCCAGCATCAGCACGAAACCCAGTGCGCCGACCGGCAGCTACATCTTCCAGTGATCGCCCACCGCCATGCCGGCGGCCAGCAGCCGGGCCGGCAGCACCACGAACAGCGCCATCTGCGTCAGATGCAGGAGAGATGCCGGCATTTGAGCCGCCACAGGTCGCCATGCAGCACCTCGCGCACCGGCGGCCGTACCTGCTTCACCGGCGCATGCGGCGTTAGCGGAGCGTCCGCAACACACCCTCGATGGCCAGCAGCGCCAGCCCCCGGTGACCCAGGAAGATGCCCGACAGCCCCACGTGCTCGTACAGCAGCGGCCCGACGATAGAGCGACACCGCGTAGGACATGGCGATCATCACGCCGATCAGGCCATGGCGCTTGTTGCGGTTCTGGTCCTGCGTAGAATCGGCCACCAGCGCACTGATGGCCGCCGACACCGCACCGGCCCCCTGCGAGCGCCCGCGCCCATCGCCAGCATCGTCACCGTACCGCCATGGCGGCCAGCAGTTGCGCTGGCGGCCATCACCAGCAGCCTGCGGTGATGAGCGGCTTGCGGCCGAAGCGGTCGGACGCCGCCCGTAGAATCTGGAAGAGCGCCTGCGTCAGGCCGCCCAGGCGCCGAACGCGAAAGCCCACCCAGGCGGATCGGCCCCCACCCGGCAGCGTGCGGGCATGCAGCGCAAACACCGGCCCGACCAGAACAGGCCTAGCATCCGGGATGGCGTATAGGCTGGCCAGCCACAGGCTGGACTTCAGCTCCTGCCGCGACATCGCACCCGCTCGCCGGCGACAGGTGCAGCACACAGCCGGCTCAGTACTGACCGATTCGTTCATCGATGGAGACCCGACAGACAGCTGGATGGACTCAGAAGGACTGGCGTGTGTCATGAACCCGTCGTTCGCCCGCACGGGGACGAAGTGTCCACACCGATGACGGCAAGCATCTTCCCCGAGCCAGTCGTTGCACGAGGACGAATGGGTCCATGACACGCTCTGACGCGCGCCAAAGCCTGAGCAATGCGTAGTCAGCCACCCTGGCCGGCAGCGGACGACCGGCCGGGCGCCTGACTCCTGCACGACAGTCTGCTGTCCCCTCGGCGGGCACTTTTCGGTATAGTGTCGGGTTCGCCCGAATTTCTGAGAGGCCTGCCGATGATCCGCAGGTGCGTGGTGCCCACCCACAACCTGAAGAACATCTCGCTGGACATCCCCGCAACCGGCTGGTGGTGCTCCACGGGCTTTCGGCTCGGGGCAAGTCGTCGTTGCCTTCGACACCTCTAGTGCCGAGGGGCAGCGCCGCTATGTGGAATCGCTCTCGGCCTACGCCCGGCAGCGTTCCTGCAGCTGATGGATAAGCCCATGTGGACGCTGATCGAGGGGCTCTCTCCCGCCATTGCCATCGGAGCAGAAGTCCACCAGCCACGAACCCGCGCTCCACCGTCGGCACCGTCACCGAGATCAACGACTACCTGCGGCTGCTCTGCCCGCACCGGCACCCCCTACTGCCCGGATCCACCTCGACCAGCGGCTGGAAAGCCAGAGCGTTTCGCAGATGGTGGACGCCATCCCGGCCCAGCCCGAAGGCACCTGGCGATGATCCTCGCCCCGTGGTGTGAACCGCAAGGGGCGAGCACCTGAGCTGCCCGAACAGCTGCAGGCCCAGGGCTTCGTGCGTGTGCGCATCCGCAGCGAGGCTCTGCACCGTGGCACCGACGTTGCGACCGAGTGACACCGCCCCAGCCCCAAGTCTACGACCGAAGTGCTCGATCTGGACCGCTCCGCATCGCCACAGCATCGACGTATGTGGTCGATCGCGTGAAAGTAAGCGCAAACATACGCCAGCGCCTGGCCGAATCGCTGGAAACGGCGCTGAATCATGCTAACGGCCGCGTCATCGTCCAGCCCATGGACGAAGGCCCCGGACACGCCTGCTGTTCTCGTCCCGCTACGGCTGCCCGGTCGCAACTGGTCGCTCGCCGAGCTGGAGCCACGGCTCTTCCTCGTTCAACAACCCCATGGGCGCCTGTCCGGAGTGCGACGGGCTGGGGCACACCCTGTTCTTCGACCCCGACCGCATCGTGCAGTTCCCGGATCTGAGCCTGGGCGCCGAGCGCCATCCGCGGCTGGGACCGCCGCAACCAGTTCTACTACCAGCTGCAGGGCTGGCCAGCCACTACCAGTTCAACTCGGCCTGCCCTTCAACCGCTGCCGGAGAACATCCGCAGCATCCTGCTGTACGGTTCGCGCACGAGGCCATCACCTTCACCCAGTTCAGCGCCACCTGGCAAGCCCACCACGAAGACCGAACCTTCGAGGGCATCGTGCGCACTCTCGAGCGGCGCTTCCAGGAAACCGAACCACGCTGCGCGAGGAACTGGCCAAGTTCCAGCACACCCGCGTCCTGCCCGGCCTGCCACGGCACCCGCCTGCGCATCGACGCCTGCAACGTGCGTCGGCCCCTGCGACCGACAGGGCCATCTGGAAGTCAGCGCCTGGACGCTGGGCGAGACCGCCGACCGGTTCTGCAGGCACCGAAACCGACGGGGCCAGGGCTGCCGTGGGCGAACGCATCATCCGCGAGATTGCGTGCCGCCCTGCGCTTCCTGAACAACGTCGGTCTCAACTACCTGCTCACTGGGGCGCTCGGCCGCTTCCCTCTCGGCGGCGGAGGCCCGGCGCATCCGCGCGCTCACTGCAGATCAGTCTCCGGCCGACCGGCGCGTGATGTACGCTGCATGCTGGGCCCAGGCCCTCCATCGGCCCTGCACCAGCGCGCGACAGCGACCGCCTGCTCGAAGTCTCACCCACCTGCGCGACCTGGGCAGCTCGGTGCCGGTGGTCGAGACACGACAGAAGACGCCATCCGCGCCGCCGACCACATCATCGACGCAGCCTGGGAGCTGCGCCGCCGGGCACGGCGGCGAAGTCATCGCCCAGGGCGGCGTGCGACATCATCCAGCGACACAGATCGGTCACCGCCCAGTACCTGGGCGCGGTGTCACTGAAAATTGCCGTCCCCATTATCGGCGCAAGGCGCGGCGGCCAGAAGATCCAGCATCATCGCGCGCCACCGGCAGCAACCTGAAGGAGCGCATCGACATCCCGTGGGCCCTGATGGTAGTGGCGTCACCGTGCATCGGGCGGCGGCAAAGTCCACGCTGATCAACGCAATTTACACCACCATGGCCCGTGCAGCTCATCGCGCCCAGACCGAAACCCGCCCCCGGTCAGAGCAGATCCGCGGTCTCGAGACATTTCGACCAAAGGTCATTGCCGTGGGCGAGGCATCGCGCGCACGCGCGCGCAACCCCGCCACCTACACCCGGCCTCTTTCACATCCGCGAACTCTTTTTGCCATGCGTACCGGCGTGGCCTGCGAGCTGCGGCTTCTGGCGGGATCAGTTTCCGCTCAACGTGCGGGGCGGACACGCGTGAAGCCTGCGAGGGCGACGGCGTGCTGCGCGTGGAAATGCACTTCTGCCGGACGTGTACGCTCGCCACTGCGACGACACGTGCAATAGCCAGCTACAACCGCGAAACGCTGAGATCCGCTACCGAGCCGGAGAGCAGTGCCGGACGTGCTGGAACGCGGCGAGTGGAAGAGGCCCTGAGCGTGTTCTTCGCTGAGGCCCATCCCAGATCAGCAGCCGCCGGCTGCAGGCACTGATCGATGCGGCGCAAGCTACATCCGCCTGGGCCAGAGTGCCCACCACCCCTGTCCGGCGGCGAAAGCGCGCGCGTGAAGCTCTCGCAGGAAGCTGTCCGGCGCGACACCGCCGCACCTCTCGCATTCTGGACGGAGCCCACCGCGGCCTGCACTACCATCGACATCGCCCTGCTTCTGGCAGGTACTGTACGCGCTGCGCGACCAGGGCAACATCAGCTGGTGATCCATCGAGGCTGGCAACTCGATGTCATCCGAGACCGCCGAACAGATCATCGACATGCGCCCGAAGGTGGTAGCGGCAGGCGGTGGCCGGCTGGTGGCCGCCGGCGCACACCGAGCAGGTGGCCACCGTCGAAGGCCAGCCATCACCGGACGCCACCTGCGCCTGCTGCTCCAGTCCCGCTGCCGTGCGGCCCGCTTTCTGCGCAACGTGTGGGCCATTGTCCCGCGTCCACGGCCTGCCGCCGTCTCGCGCTCGCCAGCGGCCCGTCGCCGCGCCCCTGCTGGGCAAAGGGCACGAAACATTTTGCTGCGTCTATGCTACGCACTGCGCCTGGCGCAAGCCACGCGGAAAGCCGGATCACACCGTGCGAGTACAGGCCTCCCCTCCTCACACGAGCGACGCCCACACACCACGCTGCGGCCATCCAGCCCAGAGCTGATGAGATATCCGCATGCCTGTATGTTCCGATCACCGCCGCAGCCCTGGCGTGCTGCTCCTGCCGCCTGCAGCGGGGGTGGCGGTGGCGCCGAGGGCAAGGCCGTGATCCGCGCCCGAGACGCCCAGGCAGCAGCAGCCCGGCCGGCACGACCAGCCGGCAGCCCGGTACAGCACGAGCCCGCAGGCACCGCCGGTACATCGGCGGCAGCGGCACGGGCAGCAGCACCGCAGGCGGCAACAGGCAATTACGACTGGCGGCGCGGATACGACGGGCGGCGCAAACTGGCTACGCCAGAACCATCGATTGGCGGCACCAACGCCAACGCTTGCCATCACCGCACCGGTCGCGCCCGCGTACCGCCCACGCAACGCCCGGTGGCCGCCTTTTCGGACGAAGGCATTTCGCGGCGACGTGCTGCTGGCCATGCTGGACCCAAGCGCACGCCTGCAGCAGCGACTGGCGTGCGCAGCGCCGCCATGGACGGTGAGCCTGCGTGCCCGGCGCCCTGGACGATACCCCACATCGTGCCGACCCTTGCAGAACCTGCGCGGCAACACCGGAAACCGGCGGCAACTACGCCCGCAGGGCCCGGCGCCACCTTTGCACACCCGCGGTGCTGCGTTATGTCCCTGTGCCGCCTCGGACCAGATGCACGCGGCCAGGCCCGGCACCACCTACGCTGGCGCGGAACGCAATCCCGTCTACCGCTTCTTTGCAGGAATCCGCCAGAGCGGGGCTTTCCACTACTTCGCGCAGATATGCTCACAGCGTGGGCGACCAGTCCTTCACGCCCTCGGCCGGGGCTAGCTGCCAGACCGCACGCAGGATCCTGGGCAAGGCATGGAAGCCGCCCACCCGGACGCCTCAACGAATCACGAGGTCCATGTAAGCTGGAGCCTGGAGCACGCCGCGGAGGATCATGACTGTCGTCACAACGGCAGCCTGGTCAAATGGGCGCACTGCAGGAATCGACGCTGACTGTGCCAGCCCGTCCTACCAGAATCATGGTGCTCAGAGGCAGTGCACCGCAGCAGCGCCTGCGCCGGAACGCCAACGCGCCGGTCATGCGGAAAGCGCCTGCACCGCACGGAATGGATCATCCCGGCCAGTTTCAGACGCGGCGATGAGACTGAAGGTTGCCCAGTCGCCGCAGGACGACCGCCAGCACCTACACCGAACACGAAAGCTGAGTTTCGCCGCCACTGGCGCGCCACGCAGCAACCGCGCCACGGAGACCGGATGGCTGGCGCAGCCGGCATTCCGGCAGCGTTGCAAAGCAGGCCAGAATGCCCCCTCATTTGCGGGAGTGCAGCCTCACAGCCCAGACACGCAGCGCAAGTTAACGATTTTATGTAGCAGGCGTTTCCATTCCCATGAAAAAGTGACGTCTCCGACCCCCATGGCGGACAGTCATCACTCGCAAACGGTGAGTGCACCAGGGCCGGTATGCTGATGCCGCGAGGTACGAGATTTCCACCATGGGGGTGCATCATGCCCCAGGCACATTTTCGCGCACACTGGCCGCCATTTGCCCTGGGCGTCCTGCACTGGCTGCCTGCGGCAGCGGTGGCAGCAGCGATACCGCCAGCAGCGACAGCAAGGCGTCGTCCTCTCCAGCTCCCGGCACGTCGTCCGTGACGGGAACGGCATCGTAGCGATTCCGCCCCATCCAGCACGAACACGGAAAGCACGGCGGCCAGCACCCGAAGTGTGCATGCACAGCGGAACGCATCCAGTACAAGCCACCGCTGCACACCGAAGGCAGGCAGCGTACTGAGCGCGCAGGAGGTGCGTGGCGACCTGCCGCTGGCTCATGCATGTTGACAGCGTCCCCTGCCCGCGGATCCCTCGGAAACCAGTACGGTGGACGGCCCGGCCTTCCTGGCGACCCGACAATACCGTCCTCCGACAGCAAGGTACAGTTCAAGCCCTGGCGACCAATCACCCCAGGATCCCGATTTCAGCTGACCCATGACGCCATTCCTGCTGGCCCGTCCCCGCAGGGCGTTCATCTACCATCCACTGCCGGCACGGCCATGTGCGAGAATGAACGTCTCGTCCCATGCATTTCAGCCGCACCTGCCGCGGTGAAACTGGACAGGCTGCAACGACTGGCTGGCATCCAGCTGCCGGTCACCATCAGCGACGAGCGGCTCGGCCATCGCCACTGAGATTCACGTACGGACCAGGCAGCGATCCCAGGTCCCTATCCGGGCGCCGTGCAGAAAACGGTGACGCCCGAGGCGCAAGGACATGAATCACAGCCGGCGCCTTCAGTTTCAGCCCTGACGGGCAGCACCCTCGCTGGGCGCGCGCCGTGTCGCGAATGGAAATCAGGCACCGATTCCCGTGCAGCTGCTGCTGTTGCCCCGGCCAGACTGACCAGGCGAGGTCTGCTGGAACGTCAATACAGCTCGTCAAGCGCCTGCGAGTGCACGCCGTCCCAGCGAGGTACCCGCCAACTTCGGAAAGCGCGGCCAGGAACTGGAGAGCGTCGGCAGTACATCGTGGATGACCGCAGCGTTTGCTACCCGAACGAGGCAGGGCGCCACGCTACGCCCGTATTCTGCACGTGCATGATGATCAGCCACTGACAGCCGTACGTGGCTCGATGCAGGCTCACACAGCCCGGCTCGGATGCCGGGCTTTTGCCCACGTGGCGCCACGCTGCGCCCGAAAGACCACACAGCGGCTTTATGCCGGGCGCACTTTCTGCTGCCTGCGCAGTGCTCACCGGCGGCGCGACGGATCCGGAGCCAGCCCCGGCGGCGATTGCAGTGGAACGAATCAGCCCATGACCTTGGGCTCCGGGGTTATCGCGTCATCTCGAAAATGCACGCCATGCGTTCAGGACGGAGACTTGATGGCACCTGCAGGACGCCATTTCCGTTCAGCCAGCACAACCCATTCCGGGAGAGACCCGCGTCCATAGGCGTCAGACTGTCTCGTCGGCGGACGTGGAACTCCAGATGGAACAACCCGGCACGCTCCATCGCAGGAAAGCCCACGCACCGTCACCACGGCGACCTGGGGCGCAGACGGCATAAAACCGCACAATCCGCCCGCACATTCTCACTGAAAGTATGCAGAATTGGCAGGAAAGGCTGGCCCTGCTCCTGCACCAACTCCGCTGAGATTCAAAGACACTGCGAAAGTGTGAGCTTGCGTTCCACGTGACGCGGGCCCACAGTTCTCGTCCAGCACTAAAGCACACAAAGCGGTTTGATCGCTTATTGCAGGCGTCCTGAATATCTGCCATGCGCGCCTCCGCGTATCCCGTGCACCGGGATACGGCGAGTGATTGGCATAAGCACGCGCGCGTCCATTCACGGTCCATAACATGCAACCCGGAATCCCGGCGGATGGGTCCTCCGCATTTTCTAGGATGCCCACGTGCAGGATTCCCGTCCGTTTCGCAACTCAGGAGAACTTGAATCTTCACTCGAAAATCCATGTCACCATGACCGCGGCGCAGCTGCTTTGCTCGCCGCTGTCACAGCATCGCTTCTCCGTCATGGCAGAGGGCAGCGCCCGGAATCCGGTGCTGTCGCGGGTGGGCAGGCAGCTGCGTCCTCGGAGCATCCAGGCTGCTGCTGCGCAATGATCAAGCCACGCATCGCCGGCAGCGCGGCCGCTGCAATGAACGGCAGCCTGCTGCTGCCGCCGCAGAGGCCGCCAGCACTCACACCAGGCCAGTCAAGAGCCGCACCTGCCCGATGGACAACCTCCCATTGCCAGCAATGGCGTACGAGGGTGATCGTCACTGCTGGCCGTGCTGGACCGGCGCTTGCGCTGCAACGCCCAGGACAACGGCAGAGGAACCGAGCTCCAGCACCGCAGCGGTGAGCGGATGCAAACCGTTCCGCAGCACCTTCGAGGAGTTCGGCGCAATTACAGAGCGAGCGTGCGTAGCCAGATGCTTCGGCGTTCTGCAGAACGACATTTGCCAGGTACAGCCCGGTTACTGGCGTGGGTAACCACACACCGCCAAGCACCGAGAGCCATCGACTGCGATTGCACCCACGGCTACCTCGGTCGGACCACCACGCATCGCTTCAACCAGTGGAAGGCCTCCATCCCCACTCACCACCACGGCCGACAGTTTTCACCCTGGGGACAGCCGTGAACGCCGAAGCCAACATCGACACGCGCACAGTAGGTGCGCGGCGCACCGTGAGGCAGAACCAGAAGCCGTGGCCGACCGCGACCACCCCCTTTTCCGCACGGCTGGACGGCCGCGTGCCCTATGACGTACTCACCGTCTGGGAAAGATGCGCAGGGAACTGCATCACCGGCTGATGTACCTTGCGAGGCGACGCACCTCCGAGCAGGCGTCGCCTGTGCTGGAACGTCAACGCCAGCATCGTCATAGCGCCTGAGCTGCACCCGTGACGGTGCCAACGGCTGGAAGTGCGGGCAGCTGCTGAACGTGGTCGGCCAGCACGATCGATGATCGCACCGCCACGGCGAATCTGCTGGT
>BNJV01001364.1_pt1 | contig 83696 bp, 89 predicted proteins | sample 8540591 | NCBI WGS metagenome assembly BNJV01 (sample SAMD00202457, study PRJDB9452) | human saliva metagenome | host: Homo sapiens | reverse complement strand
CGCTCTACCTTCATGCGTTGTGTTCTTACGCAGGATATCCATAATTCGCGTCCATTCAGCCCTCGCTGCTCTAAACGTTTCAGAAACCAAAGCTAATATCTTTCAATCGTGGAGTTGGAATCCCTTGTTTTAAACGTAAAGAGTTCTACCCATCTGTTTCTTCGTCTTATTTTTAGATAGCCCTTTGCTTCGACTTCGATTGGAAGTTCCTTAATCATTTGCTTCCTTTTCGGAAGTCGCATGTTCAGCCAGTTGTGTTTCATTTTGAAATTCTAAAACCTTTTCTTTCAGTTCATAACAGTCCTTCTTTCTTAAAAAACGTGGAACAGTTTTAACACGCCTCAATTTATTTAGGTAATAACCAACTTAGGTGATTTGCGTCTGGTGGTGTTTTTGTGATGATAAAGTTTGACAGTCCGCCTTCAACAATTTTTGTGCGGTGCCATTGGAATCATCGCTACTGCGTAAAGTACAAAGTAAATAAATAAGTAGTTCTTAAAGTCAGTGCTGCTCACAGTTACTGTTGAATTGTTTCAATAACGGTAGAAGTTAATTCGCTAGCAACCTTACCTAGAAACGAACCACTAACATCCGAATCATAATCACAATGCCAGATGAATGAATTGATAAAAGTCCTCGCCTTCCTGTAATCATAAGTGATTTCCTGGAATGTAAGATGGATATGGAATATATGCTAATAAAATTTTGCAGTCCTTCGTATGTAACATCGCAACTAAGACGTGATGAAGTAGCTGCGATATACGCAGCTCTGAAAGTTAATCCTCCGGCGCATTCCAGTATACTGCTAACTAATAAATAAAATAAAATAATTAGCGTGCATTGAAACCTACCTTCTCCAACAAATCTTATTTGTAATTCAAATTGTTTTTCTAATTGCTTGTTTTCTAGTTGCATCAATCAGAAGGGCGTTTATGTTGAACGGAGCGCAATTCTTTTCTACTGCTCCACGTTTCTTTCAAAGCGACCACTGCTTCTGCTTTACCAAATTGATTCGAGATGGCGTTGATCGTTGCGAAGCGCTGCTGGCCGTCGACATGGTGTCAGATACTCCAGAGGTGATTTGATCACAATTGTTCTTGTAAGACGCACAATACTTTTGCATTTCTTGTTGCGACTTACGACCAATGATCGTATAAAGATTTCCCTGAAAGTCGTTGCTTTTACTCTTGTTTTGGTTGATTCACAAAGACCCTCTCACTTTCTCACATAATATCACCTGTATTTTTACCATTTTTCATTTATACACTAATAATCCTGAAAGTGGACGGATGACAATAAAGTCATGAGTATGCTAAAAGAAAAGGAGACGTACATAGATTCATTAACTGAAATATCACCAAGACAGAGTGCGACCATGGGCAACCTACGCTTCATACACGCAATCTCCTCCACCACGCAACATTGCGTCTAAAGATCGACGTTTATCGATTACGGCCTATAAATCAGTGCAGGTTCTCTTCAAGGCAAAGGCATTGAAGACTTTATCCAGACCAACTCGAAATCAGTCGATTGCCACTGCAAAAGCCGGAGACTCCACTCTTCCAGAAGGCTTTGCGACTTGGGCGTCATCGGAAGCTTGATAAGAAGTCAGGCTTAGCGCTACTTTGGTGGACCACTGACCGTTGGCGGCATATTCAAAAGAAAACATCGCCACACGCTAAGCGATGGGCGTTCGCGATTCAAAAGATATGACGGACGACGATTCAAAGGCTCTCGTTCAAAAATCAAAAGCTGTGTCTTATAAGTTACTCGCACTTTGGCCGAAAAATATAACAGTCCAACAAGTTAAAATCTAAAAGCAGAGATGAGGCACTAGCTACATAGCAAGCCTCCATCTCTTAAGCGAAAAACTCGCTCCTGAAGCTCCAGAAGCGTACTTAATCGACCAATTCTGTAAACCAGACTTGTATTACCGTTATCTCAGGTCAAGACCTTGTGATGAAAGATAGAACATGCTATTCTACAAAGGCGAGTCACCATATCGCAGTTGCGGCCGCTTCTATGATTGCTAGATGTGCCTTCCTCGATGGCCTCGATTGCTTAGCGCCGAATATGGATATGAACTTCCAAGCAGTGCCGGCGCGAGACAGTCGATAGAGTAGCGGCCACTATTTTTAAAAACACGGCGGCATGGAACTCCTCGTAAGTGGCCAGACTCCACTTCGCCAACACCGAAAAGCTAGAAACTAATCTAACCTCCATCACCAGACGAGGTTGAGATAGAGTCTCCTATTCTTAGATTTCCAAAAACACTCCTACTGGATAGGAAGTAGTTTTTACGTGCTTACTCAGCAAATGATTACGGAGAATCTTGTGGATTTTTATTGTAGCGGTAACGTGAATAGCAAAAATGCGAATTGAAAGGGGAGTTGGAATTTATTCCTTACTCCCTTTTGAGACTTTCAGGCGCAAGACCAAGGCTTGCGCCGGTGCACGATGCAGCTGTAAATAAATCACCAAGTTCAGTAATCGTACACATATGGACACATAAAGCAGAACAGAAACACTTTTTACGACACACAAACAAACACCTTCCTATCAAGTAGGAAGGTGTTTTTGAATAATCTTTCATAATGCGCTTGATAATCTGCGACACGCCTATCCAACCGAATGCGATAATCAAAAGAATGATCATCAGCCGTGTCTAAACTCCGTAAATGGAATTTGCACATTCATCCCAAGAGTCCCGTCACAATATCCGGAATCGTCATTAAAATCGAGATGACCGTTGAAAATTTCATCGTGTCGTTCAAGTTATTATTCAATACATTGTATACGTGTTTTGCGATTTGATGCAAGATTTGAAGATGCAACTCCGTCATCTCTACTAATTGATTCGCTTCGATGATGTATCTTCCAACTGCTCTCTTTCATAATCGTCGAATTCTTTGAAAAGCTTGTTGCGTCTTCAGTTGCTCGAGTACAACCGCATTTTGCTTCGTTGCTGAAACTAAAGTGCATTCCCTCAATCTCCATGTCGGACAAACGAGAATAAATTATCCTTTGTCGTTTTTCTTTCGAGAAGCAATTTACTAATTTTTGTTGTTCTTTATTTAATGTCTCAGAAATTGGAAAATAGTTTTTCCGAAATTGTAAATAAACTATAGCAATAAGAAATTAAATACGCTCCAATGCATATTTTCTTCCAGCTCTTCACGAATTTGATCAATAATATATTCATTTTGCGCATTGGAAATCGTAACGATTTGATTTTGCCGTACGATAAACGTCAACGGAATCGTATCGTAATAATTTTCTTCACGCGTTAAATTGAGGGACATTATAAATGAACACGCAATGTCTTCGTTCGGCGATTATACTCCATATGCGCGCGTTCGTTTTATCAAGCGCGTATTCAATCACTTTCGTCATCGATATCATACGTATCGTAAATGGATGAATATTCACTGATTAAATCTGAATCAATGTTAATCCAAGTATTGTTTTCGCCAAATTGCATGACTGCCATTTAATTCCCTCCTTCAACTAGAATGCTGTACTAGTATACCATAAATACCGCTAAACCACCTATTCATAGGAAACAAAAACACGCAACTCTTCTTTATTAAAGAGTTACGTGTTTAAAAGTTCTATTGTTCAACCGTTGTCGCTTCTTCAGTAGTAGCAGTTTCTGTTGTTGCAGTTGTTTCTTCCGCTGTTTCTACAGAAGCGGTCGTACTTTCTGTCGTTTCAGTCGTTTCTTTCTCTGTTTCTACAGAAGCAGTCGTACTTTCTGTCGTTTCAGTCGTTTCTTTCTCTGTTTCTACAGAAGCAGTCGTACTTTCTGTCGTTTCAGTCGTTTCGCTTTGTGTCGTTGTTGTCTCTTCGGATGGTTTTTCCTCTGAAGGTTTCACATCTAGGATAGAGCTCTTCGGAGTGCTGTTATCTTTATCCGATTCATCCAGCGCCATTTTCAGCGAAGTCTTTTGCCTCTTGGAAAATACTTTGTTCTTCTTCAGAAGCCGGTGTTAAAATTTCTTTCAGATTCTTTCCGATTGTCGCATCGACTTTTCCATCGAATTTCGCATGAGATTCTTTAACCGCTAATTTTGTACGATAAGATTCGATAATGAGGGATTCAACAGGTGTCGTCGCAAAGTTCAATCGTGAACCCATATAACAGCAATTAAAGCTTGCCACTTCTTCACGAAGCGTAGCGGGTAATTCTTGGTCTAAAAACGTGTTGTGTTAAAGAAGTATAAGTAACGCATTCCTTCAATACTAATACGGTCGTTGGCATCACGCAAAGCTTGTACTAATGAACGAATCGCGTTCACTTGCTCTTCTGTATTGGATGCACGCGCTTTTGAAGCTAAGTCTTTTAACTCGTCAGCCGTTACGCCGTAGTCTTGTAAGTTCAACTCCCCGACCATACGAACCGTTTCTTCGTGAGTCGCGTTCATCTTTTGTTCTTCAGGACTTACTTCTTCTGCAGCGACTGTCTCGTGATTAATCGTTTGCGCCTCGAAGCGTTCCAATCCTTTGACGAATCCTTCTGTTGAGTTCCCTTTTAATTGCACTTGTTCTTTATATTCGTTCAAGGCTACTAAAATACGGTTGAATGTCACTGGATCATCTTTGTATTTTTCACTGGCACGCGCTTTGACTTCATCGATTTTCGCAAAAACGTCATCCACGTTTACATCTCCTGCCACAAATGGCGAAACGATGACTGGAAGTTTATTTTTCTCATAGGCTTCGATACCGTCTTTATTAACGATATTCATTGGTGACTATGGTCTCCATGCGGAATATCGAAGCGTCCATTCACAATACGAATCGCTGTACGAGAAATCCCCATACGTCTTGCGATTAAATCAATTTCCTGAGAAAGTCGCACTTCTGCAGGAATCGATGCATCAGAATTTGGCACCTCAGAATCGTTTCAATGGAATGACCCAAGGATGGATATGATTCTTATCTTGTCCTTGCTCCATGTTTTTGGAACGCGAGATACCCTTACCACATACTCGCCCTTGTCGTTTGTTACAGATTCGAACTTAATCGTATCTCGTTCTACGCCGTAAGCATAGACGATATAGTCTAAATATTTTTGAATCTCTGGCGATTGCAATGTCCACTCTTCAGCTTGTGGTGTCGCAATATCTGTTGCAGGCGGCGTTACAGGTTGTGTGCTTGCGGTATTTGGTCTGGATGGTGTCACAGCACCGATTGTACTAGCGACTCCTGTGTTGCTTCCACCAGTCGATGGTCTTGAAATTGGTTCATCGTCAAAGGCGAAAGAAGCACTGCCGTCTCCACAGTCTAACACATCGTGGAAATGGTCGCCGTGTGGAATACGTAATAATTTACAGCTTCTCTTCTTGCCGTGTTCATCTTCTCTAGTCACTGTCTGTGCGTTTGCTAATTGTGAACGGTAGATAAAAGTGAAGTGGTCGCCGTGTCGAACGACAAATCCTAATTCATTTTTCACTCACGATATCATTTGGATTGAAGACGTAATTGTCTTCTACTGTACTTGTTGTCGCACCTGGTTTTTCTGTTCATAAATCGCATCTGCTGGTGGCGCATCCATATACAAAGTGATAATGGTCTCCATGTTTTTCAAATAACCATTCTCAAATACTTCTCCGACAATTGTCTTTGGTTTATTATCTTTAATTTCTTGTGCTGCCTGTTCGTATTTCGCCATACGCTCAGCATCAATCGTTGTCTCCTCAGTTAGTTTGTCTCCGTTGTTTTGGGCTTGTTGCTGAGATAATACGGCACCTGATGCAAATAACAAACTAAGCGCAACTGCCCTCCTAAAAATAACCTTTTCTTTCTTGTTCATAATTTCTCTCACTTTCCAAATCATAAAGTTTTTACGTTTTTAGAGTATACTCCCTGATAGAACCCTTGTCAACAAAATTCTTCAAAATTTTTCAAAGACCAAAAATAGCCTTCCCAAACACTGTTGGAAAGGCTCGATATTAACTTCTACTAATGAACTTAAAAGATAAGCATCGACTAACTGTTGCGTTGCTTCAACCGAATCAGATGCGTTCTTTCATAAGAGTGGCTGATTCAATTCCAGCACCGAGTAAGGCGTGTTACTTCTGCTCCGGCATCGCTTTGCTGACATCACTACCATAATAAGGATAAATATCTAATTTAAATGGAATATTCTTCTCCTTACATAGAGATACAAGATGTTGACGAAATCAAAAATTATATAGGCCCAGAACCATCTTTCACACGACCAGAAACAGTGTATTCGTCTGTTTGTTGGTCATCCCCCATCCTTTTCATATCCACGGCTAAAAATTCAACCGCTTTTCTGGAATGCTACTGTTGGCTCCTGATTTCCAGTTTTCTTCAATACAACTGAACATGAAATGAGTTGTTACTGGCAATGTGATTCCTTCTGATTTGTATTTCTTTAATAAGGTTAATAAAATCGCTGCGCTCACTTTATCATCTAAGAAACGGCTCTTGATGAATCCTGTTGGTGTGAGGATAAAACGTGGATCAAAGGATAAAGTCCCCTACTTCAATTCCTAATGCACGCGTTTCAGCTTCGTTTGTCACTTTCGCATCCAAAACGAACTTCCATATTATCTTGGCTGCGCTCCACCGTTCCGCTTCACGGTATACGTGTACGCTTGTTTGATGTAATAAAATTGTTCCTGAAACAGTCGTTCCATTGCTAGCAACGTGAACCGTACAGTTTTCTCCTTCTATCATATTCCAAAGCAAACCCACTAGCGGTCGAGTTTTAAGCGTCCATCTGGTTTTACTGCGCGAACAATCGCACTAAGTGTATCGATATGTGCCGTTACCACACGCTGTTTCTCATCCATTGCTCCAGGTACTGTTACAACCACTAATCCTTTTGCTGTACGTGTTGGCTCATATCCCATATCTGTTAAGACATCGATTAAATAATCCTGCACATCTCTGGTGTAGCCAGTTGGTGACGGAATTGCTACAAGTTCTTTCAAGAAGTTTACAGTTTGATTCATACTTTCTCCTCCATTTCACTGTAAGATTAGTATAGCACATTTGCTGTTAAAATCAAACTGTGTAATTGTCAACCTTCATTAGAATCCATTTTGTAAAAAGGCTTGCATATTAAATTATTAGATTTGTAATATATATATTACAACTTGAAAGGATGTATTTCATGAAAAAGCGATGAAATTATTCGCTGTGTTATTTACGCATTATTCATACTATTAGGATGTGCGAAAGAAGAAACTCTACTACATTCGAACTTAAGGAAGGTCCGAAGTTACTACAACATTAACTTATTACTATAAAAGGGACGTCGTAACAAAGCAAAGTACTGAAACAAAATCGCTATTTCTGATTTTACAGTCTCTGAAGAAAAAGCAATGGAACAGATCTTAAAGCAGAATAGAACGGGTTATACTCTGCTAATCAAGATTACAAACTGCTAGCTCTAGAATCAAAAGACAGGTGATCACTCAAGTCTTTAACGATTGACTATTCAGTAGCTAGTGGAGATCATGAGCTTTCGACAGTCTTTCTCAGGAGACGCAATGCGGTAAAGGATTTCTAAAGAAGCAATGGACTAAAATTGGTTGGCAGGTAAAGAAAAATAATTAAATACAGTAAGACGACGAGTAGCTCTCTCTCTTTCTGGTTTTGATACATAACTAACAGTTATGGAGGTATATTTACAAACCAAGAAAGGACTAGATGCATGAGCAATGAAATTATTCGCTGTATTATTTACAGCATTATTCATACTAATAGGATGTGCGAAGAAGAAACTGCTACATTCAAACAAAAGCAAAAAGGTCTTGTTTCTACTTTAGTTATTACTATAAAGGAGACGTTGTTACAAACAAACAACAAAATCTGAAATTGTTTAAAAAACTTCCAATTTCGAAAGCATAAAAATTCAGAAAACACGAATGTATAACTCAGTTAAAGATTAACTACTACTCAAAGTTAAGATGGCATTATTAATCAATTTGTGACTGTAGACACTGTTTGTGGCTTTCTGATTTAAAAGCCATCTAAAGTGTTTTTCTAGTCCAGGTGAAAGTAAGTTTCAAAACTACAAAAAGAAGCACTGATTAAAACTGGCTATATAAGAAAGAACTAATTAAATAAAAGAAGACCAGTAAGAGCTCTCTCGGTTTTACGATATAACCAAAGTGGTAAAAATCATAAAACAAAACAGCATTCGCACTTCTATTTACAGCTGGTCTAGTATTGGCGAGTTGGTAAAAACAGACACCAACTGCTACTCCAAGCAAGCAAAAAGCAGAAACAACAACAAATTTGCCTTACCGGCGGCAGCTACTCCGACTCTTTGCTCAACGACTGTTGCTCAAGCAAAAGCAGCATGCCAGCAGATGCTAAAAAACAGTTCTTGAGGCTGGTGACGAAGCCGTTAATATGTTGACGTTATACTACCAAAAGATGATGTTTACTAAAACAGAATCATAACTACTTATATTGTTTCCAAAAATGGAAGGCGAGAATCGCTTTAGAAACATAAGAAATCTAGTGCAATCTAACGAAGAACGTCTGAAAAGAATTTATCGGTAAAGGATTTGAGTTTAAAACAGATTACAAAGATGATGTTTTCACGATTACTTATTCATTCGATTACACTAAAATCGATGAAGAGATGAAAACTATTCAGGTTTAAATCTACGTGACAACACTCTTGGCTTACTCTCAATTTAAAGCTCTTAACGGTGGCTGTAAGAAAACAATAGTAAATTTCTAAATTTAATAGGGAGAGGTGCATTTCTCCCTTTTTTAAAATAAAGGAGATAATGTATGAAAACTGTACAGTAACAGCCTCCTCTTTACAAGTACCTCCTCTTAACCGCTTGTGGTCAAGACAATAAAGAAAGAAACAACAGTTGCTACAACACAAACAACGACAGTTACTCCAACATGCTTCTCCAACTGTTTATAGTTTAGAAGATACTTAAAAAGCAGTTTTGAAATTAGTGATCGAGTTGGTACAATAACAATGACATTTTATTATAAAGATGATGTCTTATTAAAACAAGAATCTGTAGAGAATTATACACTGTCAAAAAAATTGATGCAGATAATCCTCTTGAATTACTAAAAAAATTCTTCTGCGGAAGACGAACAAAAAAATACAAAAGATCTTATCGGTAAAGGTTTTGAGTATAAATCAGAACACAATAATGACTTTTTTTCACTGTTACTTATTCATTCGATTACACTAAAAATCGATATGAAAAAAACTCAAAGAAATTGAGCCAAATTTACGACTAACTGATGACAATACGGTTAGTTACTCTGACTTTAGAGATAAACTTCTCAAGGCTGGTTATGTAGAAAAAAATAATAATAAAGTTTCAAAATTAGGGATTATTATGAACAAACTGACAAAAGTATTCGCACTCCTCTTTACGAATGCATTTCTATTAGTCGCTTGTGGTCAAGACAAGAAAAGAAGAAACTACGGTCGCTACGACGCAAGCAACAACTACACAGGCAACCACGCAAGCAACAACGACTACACTAGCAACAACAACTGCTCAGGCTCTAACAACAGTCGCCAAATCGGATGCTAAAGATGGACAAGTCGTATTTGAACAAATCAATGGAAACAACATAACGAAAGTCAAAATTACATTTAAAGATGGCTTGATTCAAAAAAATGGCCACCGATTCCATTATCGATTTTTGACATATCAGGCTTGCAGAAACCCTCTAAAGAAGCTTTTTAAACAAGCGTTGCAAACACAAAAAGCAAACTATGGAGCAAAGTTATAATCAATTAAAAGAGCAAATTAAAAGATGTCACTGGTCTAAAGCTTGATATTCGTATGGAAGGAACTAAATACATCCAATCATGAAGTCGACTATTCGAATATAGACTTCGACAAGCTAAAAAGAAATTGATCCTGATTTTACATCTAAGGAAGAAGCAACGAATTACGAGCAAATCATACAGTCACTACTCGATGCCGGTTTTACAAGAGTTGAATAACCATAAACTCATAGAAAGGATTTTTATAGAATGAATACAAAAATCAAACAACTAACGCTTTTAGCAACTGCAGGTTTCTTACTTGCGGCATGTGGACAAGGTAAAAAAGAAGAGTCAACCCAAGCAACAACTCAAGCTCAAACAACGCAAGCGACAACACAAGCGCAAGCAACTACAACTGCTCCTACTCAAACAACAAAAGCAGCTCAATCAGATGCTAACGAAGTGAAAACTGTATATCAGCTAGTAAACACAAATGTTACAACAAAATTAACGCTTTACTCAAAAGGAAACATTATTGAAAGAACGATTACAGAAGTTATCACAGATTTTAGTGTTGATAATGTTCCAGAAGCTTCAAGAGAAGCCGTTAAACAAAGTTATGAAATTCAAAAATCTGTTTTAGAACAAACATATGGAGACTTAAAAAATAAAATTACAGAGCTTAAAGGATTTAAGTTTGATTCTAAAAAAGAAGGCGATAAGTACATCCAAACTTATGAAACTGACTACACAATTGTCGATCGTGAGAAATTGAAATCAGCATATCCACCAGTAGTTTCTTTTGACGATCCTACAAACTTAGCTAAAGTAAAAGAAAACCTCGTTCAAATGGGATTCAAAGAAGTTCAGTAATGTAACCTAAAAGCAGAGCCCACTTGATGTGCTCTGCTTTTTTCTTTAAATGGAGGTAAATAAGCTCTTATGAATAAATCAATCAAAACATTCGCACTACTGTTGACTACTCTCTTCTTCCTTCTCGGTTGCGGAGGGACTCAGTCATCTAGCTATATCCTAAAAAATGAAATGGCACAAACCACCACTACGGTAGAACATAAAGGTGATACCGTAACGAAAATTACCATTTTAAACGAATGGGATTTGAAAGCAATGGGACCCGATTTTCCAAAACAAAGTGCTCAAGCCTTAGCACAAGCCACTCTAAGTTTATATACAAACTTACCGGGCGTCACTTCTAGCATGTCTTCAACAGACGAGAAAATCACTTTTGAAATTACAATCGATATGGAAAAGGTGGATTTAGCAAAACTGAAAGAACGATTCCCTAACGAATTCTCTATCGAAGGCAATAAGCTCAGTTTCAAATCATTCGAAAAAACCTTATTCGATGCTGGATATACGGCTAAATAACTCATTAGAAAGGTATATAAAACAAAATGAAAACTCTTAAAACATCACTCGTACTACTCTCTTCAATTTTTGTACTTGCGGCTTGCGGACAAAATAATTCAGCTAGGCAATGCGACTGAGACAAACTCAAAAACGCTCAAGAAACAACACAAGCAAATACTAAACAATCGAAAACTGAACCCAGCTAACAATCAACAGAGCCAAGAAAAAGCAGCAGACAATCAACAAACTAAAGAAAAAGCGACTAATAATCAACAAAACAAGAAAAAGTCGAACACACAAAATAGCAGCAACCTTCCAAAAGACGGTGAAGCTGTTTATAAACTAGAAGATAATGGTAATACTACAACCTTAAAAATATTATTTTCAAAAGACGATATCGTTTATCTACAAGATGCAATATATGCATTCAATCCTAAAGAAATGGGTAAATCCGAAGAAGAAATACAAAAACTTCTCAAAAAAAGACACTCTATCTACAACGGAGTGAAAGGAATTGAATCCACTATTGCACGAAAAGATGGAATTTACTACCATACACTCAAAAATTGATTACAACAATATCGACTGGAAAAGAGCTTCATAAACGTGCTCCTGAAACATTCCCAGACACTAATCCATCTGCTTTAAAAATATAGTGAAGCTGTCCCAAAAATTACTTGAAGACGGTTATGTTAAACAATAAATAGTAAGGGATTTTGAGGAAGGGTTATACCAAAATGAATAAACACTTGAAAACATCGATTGCATTACTCTCTTTAATTTTTGTACTTGCGGCTTGCGGACAAAAAGCTTCAAGCGGCAGTGCTACAGAGACAACACAAGCAGCTCAAGCAACCACGACTGCTCCAACAACACAAGTAGCATCGAATAAACAAGAGGCAACAGAAGCTCTGCCTAAAGATGGTGAGGCTACATATAAACTTGAAAAGATTGGCGGAACAACGATACTCCAATACTTCTTCAAGGATGACATCGTCTATAAGCAAATTGGAATTTACACTTATGACCCTAAAGGATTAGGTAAGTCTGACGAAGAGGTTGTTCAATTTCTGAACAAAAGCCAAGATCTTTATGATGGGTGTGACTGGAATAAAATCTACCGTTGAGAAGAAAGATGGAAAAATACATTCAAACAGTAAACATTTGATTACCAAACGATTGATTGGAGAGAGTTATATAAACGCGATCCAGATCGATATCCATGCAAAAAGCTGAAAGCCATTGAAATTTAGTGAAGCTGCAGCTAAAAATTACTGAAAAACGGCTTTGTTAAACAATAAATTCAAACATAAAAGAACAGCACCAAAGACGTTCCTCGACTGCCCTTGGTGCTGTTTTTCTTATCTTCACGATGTAACAAAAATGTGACGTAACATTTTTGTTACACCCTCTTTGTATCATTTATGATACGTATCATGATGATACAAAAAAATTATCATATATGATAATTTCTTTTCTCTTCTCTTACTTTTAGCGAGAGCAGTAGAAGTATTCCTGTTTTAACTCGCACAATAAAAAAGTACGAAGATTATCTATCTGATGTATAAAAACAAAGATTACCTCGGTTTCTATAATAACAACAATAGCGACTAGTAACCGATGCGAATTAGATTCTCTTGAAAATTTATTTTCTAGAGAATCTTTGAGGCTCAGTAGGATTGAGACCTTGGCTCAATCCGGTACAGCTATTGTCGTTATTATGAAGATAACCGAAGGTAATCTAAGTTTTTTATAGTACTACATAAAATAATCTTCGTACTTACTTTATTTATTTTTCGAATGATAATTGGGCAGATAGTTCTACCGCGCGCTTTTCAAAGGTCACCATTCCCTCTTTCAACGCTCTTTGCAGCCCTTCTAGAGAACCGTTCACTAGCTTCTTGCCTTCTACAACTCTTTCCCCATTAATCCATACATCTTGAACATTAGAGGCATTGGCAGAATACACCAAGGCCGCATATGCATCATGCACAGGGAACATATTCACAGAAGAGGTTTCAACAAGAACGATATCTGCTTTCTTGCCTGCTTCAAGCGTTCCAACTTCTTTGTCGAGTCCAAGCGCTTTTGCCCCGCCTCTTGTCGCCAAAGCCACGATTTCTTTTGAAGGGAACGCGCTACGGTCTTTCAGATGCGTTTTATGGAAATTAGCGACCATTCGCATTTGAGTGAATAAATCGAGCGTATTCCCACTACTTGGACCGTCCGTTCCTAATCCAACCGTCACTCCATGGTCTAGTAAACTTCGAATCGGTGCGACTCCTTTGGCAGACTTCGTATTGGCGCCGATACAATGAACAACGCTGACTTTTGGATACTTAGCCAGAATTTCGACATCGGATTCCGTCATCAGGATTCCATGCGCTAGGATAACCGGCACTTCAAAAAATCCAAGTGACTCTAAAAATTCGATTGGTGTTTGGTTATAGGTTTTACGGAAATAATCCATCTCGTACGTCATCTCAGAAACATGGAGCGTAATAGGAACTTTGTTTTCTTTTGCAAACTCTAGAATCGCTCTCATCACTTCTTCGGTATTTGTATTCGGAGCATGAGGGGCAATTAATGGGTGTACGAGTTCATCCTCTTTCCATTTATCAACAAACGTTTGGGTATACGCTAAAGCTTCATCTGTATTTTTACTATCGGGCGTCTTCATATCGATAATCGTTTCGCCTACTAGAGAACGCATCTTCATGTCCTTTGCGACTTTGGCAACGGCGTCTTCAAAATAATACATATCACACATCGCCGTCACTCCTGCTAGCTGCATCTCTGCAATCGCATAGGCCGTGCTTTTGGCGATTAACGGTTCGTCTACCACTTCTTGTTCTAGCGGAAATAGGAAGCGTCTGAGGCGGTCTGGGCAATCGTCTCCTAATGAACGAAACGGAATCATCCCGCAATGCGTATGAGCGTTCACGAATCCAGGAAGCAGAATTCCACCATGCGCATCAATCCACTGGTCTGCCTTTCTCTCCTCAAATTGATTCATCGCACCAATTTCAATAATTGAGTGCTCCTCCATTACTAAGTACCCACTTCGGTACTCTGTGAAGGCATCATCCATCGTTAAAATCCATGCATTTTTATAACCGATTCTCATTACTGCCACTCCCTTTCCTGTCTTCTTTATTCTAATTGAATTCCATTATAAGAACAATCAAAACTCGCATTAGAAGAACAAAGCCGCCAGTCTAATAACTCTCTAGCGGCTTCATCTACTCTTTATTCTGATCTGTCCTTAAATAAAATTCAAAATCCTATTGGTTTAAGATTTTATTCCATTGGTCAATCCAAGATTTAAGGTTTTCGTTTACAAGTTTGAAATCAACTGTTTTCGCACGTTTTGCAACATCCCCATAAGTCATTGTTTTCACTTCGTTGTCTGCTAATTTTACATCTTTATTAACAGGAGCTTCACTCAATGATTTTGCTTTTACAGTTTGGTTTTCAGCGCCGATACGGAAGTTGACATATTTGTACGCATTTTCTTTGTTCTTCGCATCTTTAACGATATTCACTGTGTTGTAGTTTGCATAAGTTCCAGATTCAGGAACGACTGATACAACATTAGGATTAGCTTTTTTTACTGTAGAAATAGCAAAGTCTACAACTACTGCCACTTGTACTTCGCCAGCTTGGAACATATTTGCTAAGTCACTTGATTTAGAATATGTTTTAACGATATTTGGTTTTAATTCTTCAAGCGCTTTGAAGGCTGCTGCCCCTTTATCGTCTTTAAGAGCTTTTCCGCCTTTATCAGCTGCTACAGATAAGAATAATGGACCACCTGTTGTTGTGATGTCAGGAATCGCCACTTTGCCTTTCAAATCTTCTGACCATAAATCGTTCCAATCTTTAATTTCACGACCTAATTTTTCTTTATCGTAAACAATCGCAATACTATTAATAGAGAATGGAATTCCTCCGCCGTTTTGGAACACTTCTTTAGCGCCATCTGTTAATAACGCAAGGTTTGGAATTTCTTTTTCAGTGACTGTTTCAAATAATCCTTCAGTTGTTCCTTTTGTAGAACCTGATTGTGATAATTCGATAACGTCGATGTTGCTTCCGCCGCTTTGAACTTTTGTTAAACGTTCTGACGCATTCCCTACTTCTAATGTCACTTTAACGCCATTCGCTTCAGCAAATGGATTGATAATGTCGCGCTCAACGATATCTTGGCTTAATCCGAATGTGGATACGACTAATTCAGAAGAAGCGCCTTTTGAAGCATCTCCACCTGTTGTGGCATCATTCTTTGGTAAATTCGCTTTGGCTATTTCCGCAACCTGCTAAAACTAATAACGACGCTACTGCAATACCTGCAATTGATTTTTTCATGTGTGTACACTCCTTAAATTTTTTATTTTATAACACAATGACATGATCTTTAGGGAACGCTAGAGAGACTTTCGTTCCGACTTCTAAAACGGCTGGGTTGTTCACAAGAAGTACGCCCACGTCCGTTTTCACTTCATACTGATACGCTTTTCCGATGAAGGTTCTTACTAAAATTTCGCCTGGAAGAACACCATCGCCCTCGTTCAAGAGTTCGATATGGTCTGGACGAATCGTTACCGTCACATCGCCTTCTTTAGCATGTTCCAGCGTTTCAAGAACAAGTCCATTCGACAATTGAACTGTGTGAGAGTCTTGCACTGTTCCTTTAATGAAGTTTTCAAATCCAATGAAACGAGCGACAAACTCAGTGGTTGGATGTTGATAAATTTCTTCAGGAGTCCCGTATTGTTCGATAATCCCATTATTCATAACAGCTACCTTATCTGAAATTGAGAAACATTCCTCTTGGTCGTGCGTTACGAATAAAGTCGTAATCTTGAATTGTTGCTGGATGCGTTTGATTTCTAGACGCATTTGCAGTCTAAGTTTGGCATCCAAGTTACTTAACGGTTCGTCGAGTAATAAGAGTTTTGGTTCAATGACAAGCGCTCTAGCAAGGGCCACCCGTTGTCTTTGCCCTCCTGACAGTTGTTTTGGATAGCGGTCGCCAAGTTCTGCCAAGCCGCACACTTCAAGCATTTTAGCGACTTTCTCGTCAATCACTGCTTTACTTTCTTTTCTCACTTTTAATCCGAACGCTACATTTTCAGCCACTGTTAAATGCGGGAATAATGCGTAGCTTTGGAATACCATCCCGAATTGTCGGTGGTGGACAGGCACTTTCGTCATATCCTCACCATCTAATTCGAAGGTTCCGCTATTTTGATTGAGGAGTCCCGCTACAATACGAAGCGTCGTCGTTTTCCCACAACCACTCGGGCCGAGCAAGGAAACTAATTCCCCTTTTTCAATCGATAAATTCAAATCTTTTAAAATATGATGCTTATTATCATAGATCATATTTACATCTGTTAATTTTACAAATGACATATCTTTCTCCTTATGAAATGGAAGCTAATCCCAACGTTTTTCAATCGCAATCATAATCCCCATCGTTACAAACATTAAAATCACAGATAATGCTGAAACAGATGGATCGTAGTTGAATTCCATGTAACTTAATAAAGTCGTTGGAAGCATGGTCACTCCTGGACCCGATAAGAACATCGATACAGGAACGTTATTGAATGAGTTCACGAACGCTAGCATAAACGCCGCGAAAATTCCTGAAGTGATATTTGGTAAGAGCACCGTCGCAAAGGCTCTCTTCTTCGTACATCCAAGCGTCCAAGCCGCCTCTTCCATCGAAACATCAACTTGTTCCATACTAGAGCCAACAACACGAATCACATATGGGATACTAATGAGGAAGTGCCCAATGAGTAATCCTGGTAGAATTGGGAATTTAAAACTCACAACAATCATTTGATAGAGAGAATACCCTACGACAATCCCAGGAATCATCGTTGGCGATAAGAAGAAATCCTTCATTAACTTCTTCCCTTTAAATTGGTCTCTGGATAATACATAAGCAGCTGGCACCCCAATGACTAAAGCAAAGAAGTGTTGCCACAACGCCCACTAATAAGCTGAGTTGTAAGCTCGACATAAAGGCTTTTGACGTAAGCGCCATAATGTACCAGTCGATGGTAAATCCTTTAATCGGGAAGGTGATAATCGCTTCTGTCCCAAAGGAAGTAATCACGATAATCACGAGTGGTAAGAATAGGAATAAGAAGACAACAGTCGCAATCATCGTTAGTAATTTATTTTTACGCAATATCTCCACCTCGCTTATCCATCGATTTCGCTAAGAGATTCAATGCCTTCATCACGGCAAATGTAATCACAATCATGACAAGCGCAATCACACTCGCACTTGTCCAATCACCAAGCGTTGTCGCACGTTGGTAAAGCAATGTCGCTAGCATCATCTTTTTATTTCCACCTAATAATTGTGGAGTTGTATATGCGGTAAGTGTCCCTGTAAACACGAGAATACTTCCGACAATCATCCCTGGTAGCGACAGTGGCAAAATAATCTTGAAGAATCCTTTTAACGGGCTAAGTCCAAGTGTTGCAGCCGCTTCTAGCAGGTCATCATCAATATTTTCCAGAACACCTACAAGGGTCATAATCATCGTTGGTAAGAATAAATAAACCGAACCGATAATAATCGAGAAGTCTGTATATAAGAGTGACATTGGCTCAGTAATCACGCCAAACATCATTAGTAAATTATTGATTACTCCGTTTTTACCAAGAATCGTAATCCATGCAAAGCTTCGAATAACAGAGTTTGTTAAAAGTGGGAATAGCGTTAACGCAATCAGAATCCCTCTCCATTTCTTCGATACTCCAGAAATGACGTATGCTGCAGGCAAGCCCAAAACAGCACAAAAATAGTAACGATCAAGGAAATACTAAGCGTACGTCCTAACACCGCCATAAAATAGGAATCTTTGAAAAAATCAATATACAGTTGCAAAGAAAAACTACTTTCTGGGAATACCGTTGGAATCAAGCTACTTAGTAACGGAAGGACTAAGAAAAAGCATAATAAAACAATCCCAGGAAAGAGCAACGTATATCGAACGTTCTTTTTCATAACACATCTCCTTGTTCGTTTTTAGACTTATATTATATGCCTAAACTGATAAATTTTCAATACGGTTTTCAAAATTTCCAAACAAAATTTTATATACGCTCTATTTAATTCGTGTTTAAACCCCTTTTCAACCCGACATTACCAAATATGGTAATTACCATATTTGGTAATGTCGTCCTCCTCTCTTATCAGCGAGCGAAGAAGTAGTATTCCTGCTTTACTTACTCGCACAAAAAAGTACGAAGATTATCTGTACTCTGTATAAAAACAAAGATTACCTCGGTTTCTATAATAACAACAATAGCAACTAGTAACCGATGCGAATTAGATTCTCTTGAAAATTTATTTTCTAGAGAATCTTTGAGGCTCGGTAGGATTGAGACCTTGGCTCAATCCGCTACAGCTATTGTCGTTATTATGAAGATAACCGAAGGTAATCTAAGTTTTTATAGTACTACATAAAATAATCTTCGTACTTACTTTATTTTATCGAATAGATACGTTTTCTAAAGCAACTAATGCTTCTTCTACGCGAGTCATGGCGGACTTAATAACATCCTCTTCCAACGTCGCATTGCGGTTCACAAACAATAATGAATACGCTAATGATTGGAATCCTTCTGGCACGTGTTCCCCTTTATAAACGTCGAATAACGTTACTTTCGATAAGAACTCACCAGCATTCGCACGGATGACATCTACTAACTCAGCATGTGTTAATGAAGTTGGTGCTAGAATCGCGATATCGCGCGTCATGCTTGGATATTTCGCAACAGATTGAATCACTGCTTCTTGTAAGTTCGCTTCAAGTAATGGTTCCACATCTAACTCGAAGACGAAAGTATCTTGTAAGTCTAACGCTTTTTGAACCGTTGGATGAACTTTACCAATTAGACCAATCGCTTCGTCGTCTAAAAGAATGCGCGCTGTTTGTCCTGGGTGTAATTCTTCAATGTCTGTTAAAGGCTCGAAGCGTACACGATCTAAGCAATCAAGTTGCGCGAAGTACTCTTCTAGAATTCCTTTTACCACATAGAAATCCACTTTCTCTGCTTTATGATTCCAGTTCGCACTTGTCACGTCTCCTGCTAAAATACCTGCAATGACTTCGTTCTCGATGAAATCTTCATTGCCAGCAGTACCTAACTTGAACACACGGCCTGCTTCGAATAATTTCACGTTGTTTTGTGAACGAGCCACATTGTATTGAACGGCTTCTAATAAACTTGGTAATAGTGATTGACGTAATTCGCTACGATCTTCACTCATTGGCCAGCTTAAACGCACGCTTGTTGCGTCTTTCTTCGTAAACCATTTGATTTTTCTGGAGTTGTTAATGCGTAAGTGTACGCTTGTGAAAGTCCAGCTCCTTGCATGAATTGACGAGTATAACGGATGAAGCGTTGTTTATCTGTTAAGCCACCCACTGTACTTTCAGTTGTTGGTAATGTCGCAGGAATCTTGTCGTATCCGTAAATACGTCCTACTTCTTCCACTAAGTCTGCTTCGATAGAAATATCAAATCTCCATGCAGGGATTGTCACGTCGAAACGTGTTCCTTCTACAGTTGTTGGATATTCTAATTGTGCAAATACTTGTTTCACTTCATCAAGTGTTAAGCTTGTTCCTAAAACGTGGTTTAAGCGTTCTAGAGTGATGCTTACAACTGGTAATTCTAAATCATAGCTTTGTGCAGAAGCAAATTCTTCTTTCACAGTTCCGCCACCAAGCTCGGCAATCAATGCTGCTGCGCGTTTTCCAGCTTGAACAATTGTTGCTTTGTTAATGCCTTTTTCAAAACGAGCACTTGATTCGCTACGTAAGTTATGTTTTTGTGAAGCTGAGCGAACCGCTTTAGGATCGAATAAAGCTGCTTCTAATAGCACTGTAGTTGTCTCTTCAGAGATTTCAGTGTCTAATCCACCCATGACCCCAGCTAATGCGACAGGTTGGCCGCCTGAAGTAATCACGATTTCGTTTTCTAATGTACGTTCTTCCCCATCTAAAGTCACTAAGGTTTCGCCTTCTGTTGCGCGACGAACATGGATGGCTTTTTCAGGTAATTTATCGTAGTCAAATGCATGAAGCGGTTGACCGTATTCCATTAAAATGTAGTTCGTTACATCCACTAGATTATTGATTGGACGAACGCCAGCTGCGATTAAACGGTTTTGCAACCATTGTGGACTTGGAGCCACTTTAACGCCTTCGATTAAAAACGCGTGGTACGCAGGAGCATCTGCTTCGTTTTCTACAGAAACTGTAACAACTCCTGGAATTTCAGAAGAAGTTCCTTTTTCGAATGCATCTGGTTCTAAATTGTTCTTCAAGTTGTAAATCGCACCGATTTCGTGAACAGAACCGCGCATGCTTAAGGCATCTGAACGGTTTGCAGTGATGTCTAGTTCTACGATTGCTGAATCAAGCGCTAATGCGTGAACGGCGTCGCTTCCCACTTCAATGCTGTCATCTGTGAAGACGTAAATTCCATCTTCGTATTCTTTTGGTACTAAGTTACTTGGCACACCGATTTCTTGCAATGAACAAATCATCCCTTGGGATTCTACGCCACGTAATTTTCCACGTTTAATTTTATGACCGCCAGCAATGCGTGCACCGTGAGTCGCCACGATAATCTTTTGGCCTGCTGCGATATTTGGAGCGCCACACACGATTTGAAGCGGCTCGTCAGCTCCTACTTCTACTGTAACAACGTGTAAGTGGTCTGAGTCTGGATGGTCAACGACTTCTGTTGCTAAACCAACCACTAGTCCTTTTAAGCCTTCGCCTGGAACCGTTACGCTATCAACTTCGATCCCTGTACGAGACATTTTTTCTCCTAATTCTTGAGGAGTGATTTGTGATAAATCAATATATTCATTTAACCATTCGTATGATAATTTCATGTTCTTCCTCCTCTTATGATTCTTTCGTAAATTGGCTTAAGAAACGTACATCGTTTGTATATAATGAACGAATATCTTCAATCCCATATTTCAACATGGCGATACGGTCTTGACCTAACCCAAAGGCAAATCCACCGTAAACACTTGAATCCACACCAGCAGCTTCAAGCACGTTTGGATGCACCATACCACTACCTAATACTTCAATCCAACCTGTTCCTTTACATACAGAACAGCCTTCGCCACCACATTTGAAGCAGCTAATATCCACTTCTAGAGATGGCTCAGTGAATGGGAAGTAACTTGGACGAAGACGCACTTCACGGTCTTCCCCAAACATTTCTTTGGCAAATGCGGCAAGAGTCCCTTTTAAGTCTGACATCGTAATGTGTTCATCGATCACAAGACCTTCGATTTGATAGAACTGATGTGAGTGAGTCGCATCATCGTTATCACGACGGAATACACGACCCGGACTTAACATCTTCAATGGGCCTTTTGTAAAGTCATGTTTTTCCATTGTACGAGCTTGTACTGGAGAAGTTTGTGTACGAAGTAAGTACTCAGGAGTGATGTAGAATGTATCTTGCATATCACGCGCTGGGTGATCTTTTGGCAAGTTCATCATCTCGAAGTTGTAGTGGTCGGACTCCACTTCTGGGCCTTCTACGACTTGGTATCCAAGGCCGATGAAGAAATCTTCCACTTGGTCTTGAACGTGCGCTAATACGTGCGCAGTTCCGCGTTCTATTGGACGTCCTGGCATTGTGACGTCAATCGTTTCAGATTGCAACGCTTCTTCTAGCGCTTTTGCCTCTAATACTTCTTTAACAGAAGCGATTTTTTTCTTCTAAGACAGAACGTAATTCATTGGCAAGGGCCCCCACTTTTGGTTTCTCTTCGTTGGCTAAGTTTTTAATGTTTTTAAGAACTTCTGTAATTGGTCCTTTTTTCCCTAATTGTTGTACACGAATTTGATCAAGCTCTTTTAATGTTTTTACTTCTTCTAGCGAAGCAAGCACATCTTTACGAATCGCGTCAAACTGTACTTTCATTTCTTCTAAATTCATTGTATTCCTCCTTATAAAAATAAAAATCCCTTATAGCCAATAGACTATAAGGGACGAAATTTCGCGGTACCACCCTTGTTCCTTGAGACATGCTCAAGACACTTGGACGCTGTTAACGGGGGCGACCCGAACCATTATTCATCAGTGAATCCCAATGGTCACTCCGGAAGTGAAAAGTTTAAAACGTGACTTGGAAGACTTGCAGTCAGGATCTTCCTCCCTGAAAAGCTATGTTAAAAACCCTTTCCATCAATGTGTTTTCTATATATGCTTTATCCTATCATAATGCCGTGAAAATGAAAAGGAAAATTATTCTAAAAGAACATTTGAATCGCAAGAATGATAATTAAAAGAACTACTACTGAAACAAGCCATACGTTTAAGAAATGGTTGTACTTTTTTAGTCCTGATTTTGGAGTACGGTGTACTTGTACACTTTCTTCCTCATGTTCAGACTGAAACTCTTCTTCTCTTTCATAAGAGCGTCCACGACTGTCTCTTCGCTCTTGTCTAGTTTCTAGTTCTTCTAACTCTCGATTCTGTTTTTCTAATTGTTCTTTATACGATTTTCTCGTTAATAAAGGTTCATTTGGCATTGATTATTCTCCTTTATGCATCCAAGCATACTGTGCTGCAATAATCGTCTTCGCATCCGCAATTTCGCCGGCTTCGATTTTTTGCATCACTTCTTCGAGTGGCATCCATAAGATTTCGACAAATTCATCTTCATCTGCAGGTTTTGCATCTTCCTTGACCGTCACATTTTTTGCTTGGAACAATGTGATTTTCTCATCGCAGAATCCAGGAGTTGAGACCATTTCCATCATCTTCACCCATTCTTCGGCAACAAGATTTGTTTCTTCTTCTAATTCACGTTTTGCAGCTTCTAGAGGCACTTCTTCCTTCGAGTCTAATTTTCCCGCTGGAATTTCTAAGAAATGCATTTCTAATGGCTTTCTATATTGACGCACGAGTAACATCTTTCCGTCACGAATGACAAGTACTGCTACTGCTCCTGTATGGAATACGAGGTCCCTCGTAGAAGTTTTCCCATTTGGTAGTTCCACGATATCTTGTGTCACCGTAAAAATGCGTCCTGAATATTTAATATCTCGTTGAATTGTTTTTTTCTGTAAAGTCCATAATTTCGCCTCCATTTTGCTTTTATTATAATTGGTTTTACGTCTTTCAACAATCGATTTTTACTCAATCTTTAATCGAAAAAAACTGAGTGTTTTAAACGATCACTCAGTTTCTTCAAGTAGTTTATAAATTAAACAATTATCTAGTTTAGCTTGCCTATTTCCAGTTTTTTTTTGATTTGAAATAGACTTCATAAACTTTGTTTAGCTATCTTTGCCCCAAAAGTCTATATGGCGATCCACCTTTTGATAATAAGGAGCCACAACTGCTACAGCAATTTCTGGATTATCTTTTGGAGCGTAAGAAATAAATGTGGCATTATCAACAGCTACTTGTTGATATTTTGGAACTGGTCCACCATAAAACGCTTCTGCTGTACCTGACTTTCCTACTACTACTGGTGGAAAAATCTTTAAATGGTGCAATAGATGTCCCATTTTCACCATGTGTTACTAAATAGAGACCTTCCTTCACATGGTTTAATACCTCTTGACTAACTTGTAAAGAGTTCATCACTTTGATAGGAAGTGTTGTCTCTAAATTTCCAATGCCACCTGATTTGCTAGTTTCATGAATTTCCTTAACTAAATCTTGGAGCTACACGAGTACCGTTATTGGCAATTGTTGAAATATATTGTGCTAATTGTAATGGAGTATATAAGTCGAACTGTCCGATACGCAAAGTCCAGTGCAGAGAAAGCATCTGCTGTTCCACCATTTATCCCTTTACCTTCATTTGGCAGTCAATTCCTGTTCTAACTCCTAAACCAAACTGTGCATAATATTCACGCAATTTATCAAATAAACTTAGATTAATATTTAGTCTTCCACCTTTTACATAGTTTTCAGATTGGCCGCCCATTTTCATAGCCAATTTAATCATATATACGTTTGAAGACCTTTCCAGTGCTTGAATATCTGTCAACTCGATTTGACCATTCCTGTTAAACCATGAACTCTTTCGGCGTTTGACGCTTCAAATTCGATGGGTTCATCTAAAAATAGTATTATTTTCTAAAGTAATAGCCCGTCCATATAACCCTGAAAGAACTGTTGCAGGTTTTACAACTGACCCCATTCCAAACGAATTATTGATAGCTCCCAAGGCATCATCCTCGATTCCAACCGCTTCAAAGTTTTCGTTATATTTGATTTTTTTACCTGTAATCCCGAGAATATCACCATTCTTTGGATTCATCACAACAATATAAACTCGGTCAGCTGTTTCATTTGTAATTTCTCTTACAGTGTTTGTAGCGATATCCTCTAGTTTCTTCTGGAATTCGGTATCAATTGTTAGAATAAGATTTGACCCTGCTTTTCCAGGGTAAGTTTCATTACTATTGACCACTTCACCCTTTGTATTGGTTTGTGATTTCATGACTGTTTTAGTTCCGCTAAGTACTGTTTCATATTGTTCTTCTAAATAGCTAGTTCCCACACGGTCATTGAGTGAATATCCTTGTGCTAGTAAAGATTTTACTCTATCCGCTGGAAGACCCGTTTTTTCAGATGAAACAGTTCCAAGGATAGTCTTCAACATATCCCCCATTGGGTACTCACGATCCCAGTCAGAATCGATATCGATTCCTCGAAGCTCTCCAAGTCGTTCGCTAATTTTAGCAACTTCTTGTTCTGTGACGCCTTCATTTTTAAGTGTCACTGTCGATAAAGCGTACGCACTGTTCATCTTTGTAAAGATAGCAATCACTTGTTTTTCCGCATCGCTATAATTTATTTCGTCGGCAGGAATATGTTCCAATTGCATTTCATACGTTTTGACTTGTTGAAAGATTTTTCTTTCGCGATTTTTCTTCTTCTCATCCGCTGTAAGAAGACTATCAAGTTTATCTGGATTTGTCGCAACCCAGTAATCCTTCAAATCACGTTCCTTCAAATCAGACACATCAACAGAAATCAATGTTGTTAATTTCTTAGCAATCTCTACCATCGTAGAAATTTTTTTGCATCCGCAGGGTCTCGTATAGTTAATGGCAAGTTTTAGGCTTATTTCCCTACTAGAACACGCCCTTGACTATCGTAAATTGAGCCACGAGGAACAGACTTTTTCGCTGTTGTCGTTTCTGTTCGTCGTACAAGTGCTACGAAATCTTCACCTTTAATTAATTGGATAAACGCTAATCGTGCTACTAAGGCAATAAACGAAAAAGAATACAATTAAAAATAATAAATTCAATCGAAATGGAATATGTGATTTTTTTCTTTTTTTCTTTTTTAAATTTTCTTTTAGTAAGCATAATACACTCCATAAACTTTCTAGTAACTCATAATAGTATACCACAAATCTTCCCCTAATCCGTATAAAAAGGGGTTAGAAAATAGTTAAGTTTTTTCGAATTAAAGACTAATTTCCCGTGCAGCCTCCGTGTTTTCATGCTATGCTAACAGTAACGATTAGAAAGGAGGATATACATGCAAAAATGATGACAAAGAAGAAATACTATACGATCGAGTGTTTTTGATTCCAGCAGTGATGATTTTAGCGATTTTTCTGCTATTTTCAATCATTCCCTTTGGACATCACACATGGTTGACGATTGACCTTGGACAGCAATATGTCGACTTCTTTAGTTACTACCAGGACACCCTCCTACATCATCCGGAGCAATTCTTCTATAGTTTTTCGAAATCTATCGGTGGTGAAATGGTGAGTTTATGGTCGTACTATTTACTGAGTCCGTTTAATCTGATCTTTTTACTCATCCCTCGTTCGGCAATCGCCATGGGTGTCTCCTTCTTATTTTCTTGAAACTCGTTTCTTGTACAGTAAGCTTTTGCAGTGTTGCTAGATGTGAAATTCAAAGCAAAGAAATGGAACAGCGCTTCTCTTTGCACTCTCTTACGGATTTATGAGTTATCTTTCAGCCAACCAATTTAATGTGATGTGGTTGGATGCCCTCATTGCCCTTCCACTCATCGTCCTTGGAGTAGATGCACTCTTACAAAAACGGAATCCATTATATTATGTACTTCCTGTATCGCTCACTATTTTGAGTAACTACTATACCGGATATATGATTTGCCTCTTCCTAGGCCTCTATTTCCCGTATGCCTTTTTAATGATGAATGACTCGTTTTCATGGAAAACCTTTGGAAAGCAATTTGGCCGTTTTATCTTTTATAGTGTTCTATCGATTGGGCTTATGATGGTCATTCTTCTCCCAACATTTTATAGTCTACTTGGAAGTAAAGGGACAGCGACTACCATCGCTTGGAGTCTAACATCTGAATATAATCCCCTGCTCATGGTTTCCAAGCTCTTTCTAGGTAGTTTCGACTTCCAAGAAATGCAAAAAGGATATCCGAATATTTTTGTAGGCAGTCTGGCCTTATTTAGCTTCCTAGGTTACTTCAAAGAGAAAAGGATTTCCCTATTCCAACGTCTCTACGCGTTATTCATTACGGTTATCATCCTCATCAGCTTTAATATTGAGATGCTTTGATAAGCTGTGGCATGCCGGGGCAATTCCTGAAATTGGTATTCCTATCGTTTCTCCTTTCTCTTCAGTTTCTGGATAGTCTTTCTCGGCTACCAATGGGCACTGAAGAAAAACAACTATTGGTGTTCGTGAGACATTCGTTTATTTCATCCTTATTTTAGCTGCGGGTATTGGATTTTATCCTCTTCCCACAAGACTATTTACAAGGCTGGCAAATAGCGCTTGGCTTCGGGCTCTCCATGGGAATCTTGTATAGTCTCATTTTAATCGGACGTGGCAAAAGAATGCATCAAAAATTCCTGATTTCATTTGTGGTGATTGAACTGCTCTTAAACAGCATCATTACCTTATCTAGACTGGGTTATGAGATGAATTCTGAATTCAGCGCTTACCAATCATCATTAGAAAACTGGTCTACTGTATTACGCCCTGCAAAAAATGAATTTTATCGCAGCGAGAAAACGATGCTTCGTTCGAAAAATGATAGCCTCCAAGTTCCAACTTATGGCGTATCCCATTTTTCATCCACCTTTGAAAAAGAAACGGAACGATTCTTTGATGCAATTGGAGTCCGCCAAGGAAACGCCTATGTGAACTACAGTAATGGTACTCTATTAACGGATGCATTACTGGGTATCAAAAAAATACCTTTATCGAGACCACAGACGCCACTTATAATGAACGTTGGGAACGAAAAGACTTGGAAGATTTCTCAACAATCGCGAGCTTTGACGAAGGACACATTGTCACAAATCCAAACGCCCTCTCGATCGCATATCCGATGAAAGCTATCTTGAAATCAATGAAGGTGCCAACAAACCACCCGATTACGATGCAAAATCAATTAGCGAATGCTCTTAGTGGAACAACAAGTCCAAAAAAATATTTTTCACAAAAGTGCCTTATGAGACGACTTTCGAAAAATATTAGTGCCTCACCTGTTGTGTATCAGCGGGTTCAACTTGAGGACAACACTCAAGTTGGAACAATGACACTGACCTTTACTCCAGAAACCGACGATCCGATTTACTTAGAAATGGCGGGAACGATGGGAGAAGAAGATTTGGAAATGACGCTAAACGGTGAACCGTATGCCCTTTATCCGGTTCAATCAAAACCCGTGCTTCTCAGCATCGCCAAAAACCAAAAAGGCCAACAGCAAACTCTTCAAATTATCGTGAAAGCGGATGGCTTTGAGTTTTCTAAACTTAGTCTATACTCGTTAAACACGACTCTCTTAAACGAGCGATTAGAACAAACGAAAGCACAAGAGTTGAAACTTGAAACTTTCTCTGCTACTCATTTTGCAGGAACAATGGATGTACTAGAAGACTCTACCGTTCTTACAACAATTCCTTATTCTAAAGGTTGGAAAGTATGGGTGGACGGCCAAGAAGTGCAAACTTACAAGATTTTGGATAGCCTGCTTGGATTTACAATTTCCAAGGGAGCTCACCACATCGAGTATCGTTATACGACTCCATTCTTACTGGAAGGAAGTCTTGTGAGTCTTGCTTCACTTCTACTACTCAGTTACATTTTATATAAACGCAAAAAGACCGATGCCTCTTAGTGTACTGACCCCAAAAAGTTAGACAATTAATTTAAGCAAAGTATTTAGTTCTGTATTGTACAGGACTAAGTCCTTTTAATTTTACTTTGATTCGTTTGTTGTTGTAATAATCAATATAGTCGACGATTGCCCCCTCAAGTTCCTTTTATAGACTTAAATGTCTGCTCATAGCCATAAAAACATTTCTGATTTAAGAATGCCAAAGAAAGATTCCATCATGCCATTGTCAGTACTATTACCCTTGCGAGACATAGATGGCTGAATGCCCTTATCTTCTAAAAAAACTATGATAAAAACTCATGCTGGTATTGCCAACCCCTGATCACTGTGGAGAATAGTATTCTCGTATTCTTCTTCTCTAAAAAGCTTGTTCTAACATATCCTTTACTTGTTTTTAAATTTGGCGAAGACGATAGAGTATACGCTATAATCTCGCTGTTATAACCATCTAAAAATTGGTGATAAATATAGTTTTTGATTACTTGTTGGAATAGAAAAACTCTGTAATGTCTGTATAGCACTTTTTCCATCGGTTTTTCAGCTGTAAATTGACGTTGAATAATATTCTCAGCTTTCTTACCAACTTCTCCATGATAAGAAGAATACTTACGTTTTCTACGAATACGAGCAGTTAGCCCTCAACAGTTTCATCAAGCGTTGTACCTTCTTATGGTTTTACGATGAACCCACGGTTTCTAAGTTCAAAGAGTAATACGACGATATCCATAATTACCTTTATGCTCGTTATAAATGGTTTCTATTTCGTTTTTACGGCCTGATTCTTATCTTCTAGGTTTAGCTGCTTTTAAGTGATAGTAGTAAGTTGAACGAGCAAGTTTAATAATCTTTAGAAGAATATCTAAAGGAAACTCTGACACTAACTCTCTGACAATCTGCGTCTTTCTTCTTTCTTTTTTTCCTCCTTCAAGCGGAGTTCTCTCAACTTTTTAGAATGGCATTCTCCGCTCTTAAATACTCATTTTTCAGCCTGAAGGCGTTCTAGTTCTGTCATCTCTTCTGGTTTTTCTTTGGCTTACGTCCCATTTCAGGTACTCTCCTCTTGTTTTCTCAACAATAGTATACTTATTTTTTTCTTGTATTGTGCGAGCCAGTTGGGAAGAGTGGCACGCGCAGGGAGGCCGTATTCGAGAGAAACTCTTTCTTTACTCCAACCTTCGAGTAAGACTTTATCAATCATTTCTTGTTTTATTTCTGGAGAATAATAATTATTTCTCCCTTTTTTTAACTATCTCTAACCCATAACGTTCAATCAATTTAATCATGTAGGAAAGATTTCTCGCATCTATACCGAACATATCTGCAAGTCGTGAGTAGCTAAATCCTTGTTTTTCTGAGTTCATAAATCTGAACTTTATCTTCATAAGTTAATTTCATAATAAAAACACCCCAAAAGTTAGATTTTGTGTCTAACTTTTGGGGTGCACTTCATTAGGAGACACCGGTCTTCGTTTTTTTATAGATTATTTAGCAGCTTCAAAACGGCGAGCTACTTCATCCCAGTTTACAACATTCCAGAATGCTGAAATATAATCTGGGCGACGGTTTTGGTAGTTTAGGTAGTATGCATGTTCCCATACATCTAATCCTAACAATGGAGTTTTACCTTCTGATAGAGGGCTATCTTGGTTTGGAGTAGAAACTACTTCTAATTTTCCGTTAGAAAGTACTAACCAAGCCCAACCTGACCCAAAGCGAGTTGCTGCTGCTTGTGCAAACACTTTTTTGAATTCCTCGAAGCTTCCGAATGCTTCATTGATAGCTGCTAATAAAGCACCTTCTGGAGCTTTTGCACCATCAAGAGATAATTGAGTCCAGAATAAGCTGTGGTTTGCATGTCCGCCACCATTGTTGCGAACAGCTACACGGATATCTTCAGGAACAGCGTTTAAATCGCTAATTAATTCTTCAACTGTTTTTTCGAATAATTCAGGGTGTTTTTCTACCGCTGCGTTTAAATTTGTAACATATGCATTGTGATGTTTGTCATGGTGGATTTCCATTGTACGTGCATCAAAATGTGGTTCTAATGCGTCAAACGCGTATTCTAATTTTGGTAATTCATAAGTCATTACTAAATTCCTCCTAAAATTAAATACAGTTATGAAAACTGTTTCTTTCTTCATTCATCATACCACCCACTAAACACGATACGCAAAAATTATGCCCACTCTCCCAAATCCCCCAAGCGCGTTAATTTATGGTATAATAATCCCGCTACATAGAGAAAGAAAAGAGATGAAAACATGAAATTTACAGATTATGCATTACAGCCCTATTTGCAAAAAAAGCCTTGGCTGACTTAAAATTTACACAACCAACCCCTATTCAAGAACGTATCATTCCTCTTTTTATTAAAAAGGAGAATCTGTGATTGGTCAATCGCAAACTGGGAGCGGAAAGAGTCACAGTTTCCTATTACCACTTATCAATAAAAATTGACCCTAGCCGTCAAGAATTGCAACTAGTGATTACTGTTCCAAGTCGTGAACTCGCAGAGCAATTAACCGCTGTTGCAGCTCAACTGATTTCATTTAGTGATACAGAAATCTTATTAGAAAAAAATGTATCAGTGGTACAGATAAAAAAACGACAAGTGGCAAAATTGACACAAACCCAACCTCATATCGTGATTGGGACACCTGGTCGTATTTTTCGATTTAATGCAAGAGAATGCGCTCTTCGTTCAAACCGTTCAAATGATGGTCGTCGATGAAGCCGATATGACATTTGACTTAGGGTTCTTAGAAACTGTCGATGAAATCGCGTCTCGTATGCCAGAAAACTTACAAATGTCTGTTTTCTCCGCAACAATTCCAGATAAGATTAAACCATTCTTGAAGAAATACTTGGGCAATCCAAAGGTGATTCAAATCGAGAATACACAACTCGTTTCACCAACGATTAAAAACCAATTACTAGTTACAAAGGCTCAAAATCCAATGGACGTTCTTCGTCAGTTACTTGTAATGGGACATCCTTACCTCGTACTTATTTTCGTAAATACGAAGCAAAAAGCAGACGAAGTGACAAAAGACCTTCGCAGCCATAACTTCAAAGTAGCAACGATTCACGGAGATATTCCTTCAAGAGAACGTCGTCGTGTGATGAAGCAAATCCAACAAATGGATTATCAATTCGTCGTGGCTACTGACCTTGCTGCACGTGGGATTGATATCGAAGGCGTTTCCCATGTCATCAACTTAGAAATTCCTGGCGAATTGGAATTCTTCATCCACCGTGTTGGTCGTACTGGACGTAATGGTCTTGAAGGAACAGCTATCACCTTCTACACACCAGATCAAGAGCAAGCCATTCAAACATTAGAAGGAAAAGGCATCTCATTTGAAACGGTTGAATTGAAAAATGGTGAGCTAGTAGAAAGTTATGACCGTTCTCGTCGTGAGAAACGTAAAAATACGCAATCCAAGGACTTGGATCCGCGTCTTAAAGGGATGATTAAGAAGGCGAAGAAAAAAAGTAAAACCTGGGTACAAGAAAAAACTTGGCCAAGAGATTCGTCAGAAACAGCGCAGACAAAAATCGTACAAAAAAATAAATAGTACAGAATATTTTTAATTTAGACGATTACGAAGAATCCTTACGGATATCTTCATAGTAATAGTGACGAGGCACCAGCTCGAGCCTAGTGTCTCTCGCCTTTAAAGCCTCAAAGGGGACGTACGGAATTAAATTCCTACGTCCCCTAATTCGTTTTAATGCAACTTCCCGTCACTATTACTATAGAATCCGTATATTTCTTCGTAATCTCAGTATAGAAATTTAGTCTCTACTATTTATTTTTTATCGATTTTGTCAAAAGAAAAACTCTTAGAAACGACTTGTTCGTGGTTTCTAAGAGTTATTTTTTATTGGTTTTTATTTTGCTGAGCGATGAATTCTCGCATTCCAAGGAGCCAGTTGAATGTCGATGTCACTAGTAGATACATAAACATCCCTACTCCTCCGCCGATTCCTAACACGCCAATCACCATATAGATGGTTGCTGGTAGGAACATAGCAGCAATCGTTAACTGTTTCGATACGGTTGGATGCATTTGAATGTAGGCTCTCATAAACAACGCCGTTAATAATCGTACGACGAAGCTGATGATAATCATTAAAAATATAAACGACAATCGTATTATAAACAAAAGCCGAATAACATAACACCGATAAATACCATCCACAATTTTGATTGGAACTCTTGAATAAACTGCTCTACATTTGATTTATTAAAAGCCGTTTAAGCCTTCATAAGAAAAATTTTGAGGTATTAATGATGGTGTCTACAACAATATGGTCTTGTAAAATCCCGATGGATGGAATCCCTTTGACTAGATTCAGACGTCACATCATTATCCGTTGACTTCCCACTTGGGTCAAATACAATATTGAAAACATCAGAACGGTAAACAAATCCTGTATTGTCTCCCGCCGATAACTTCCCATCTTGAATCGAGAGGTCTGGGAATTGTTTCGCAACGATTCCTAAATTCGTATTCATGCTTGCAATATCTTTTCCAGCACGAATAAAGCCAGGAATCGATACAAGTAATACGAGTAGGAAAAAAATTCCTTTGATTTTCTTTAGTGGATTTTGTAAAATCGTCCAAATTTTATTAGGTTTTAAAATACTCAATTGAATAAACTCTCTAATCGTCATGCGCGCCTCCTATATAGAGAACAGTTTACAGAAAAAGAGCGATTTTTCAACAGAAGGGCGTTAATCGATGAGAATGCATTCTAAGATATTCCTAAAAATCTCTCTCTCAGTCCCCTGCTTAACGCTGCATTCGTGGCTTGAAACGTAGCTTCCTGTTCTTTTTCAAGATCCTCAGTTTATTATAATAGCAATTTCAGCTTCTAAATATGTAGTTTGTTCACGTAATTGAACTAATTCTCTTTCGGATTCTAAAAGATTATCAGTCATAACTTCTTTATTCATAATTGGCTCCTTAGATAATGGTCGTCCTTTTTTTCTCATTCTGTAAGAGTTTCCCCATTTAAAACCTGTAGCACGCATGTCAATTTTTTTCTCTAGCATCTATTTCCTTTGTGTTCTAACGTACTCTAATCCAAAGGGCCGAGAATTATTCAATTTTTTTCAAATACAAGTATGTTTTTCCGGAAACTCCTTTTTCATAACTCTTTCATGCGCGTCAGCCCATATTCCTCGTTGATATAATTCGACACATTTCATATTGAATTCCAATAAGTAGCGCAAAATAAATACCCCCTTTACTAGTTTTTCCAGTAAAGGGGATACATATCAGGTAGCCTACCTACCTTTTTAACTTCTTAAATTGTTCTTGTTAAATAATAAGTATTTTACGCTTTCTTACGTTTGAATAAGATTGTTCCTCCAAAGAATACCAAAAATAGTACCTACAACCATTGAGACTGATTTTGTTGTACCAGTATTTGGTAATTCTTGTCCAGATGCACTAGCAGACGCTTCTGTTACTGGAGCTGCCGTTGTTGGTGCTTCTGTTACTGAAGCTACTGTTGTTGGTGCTTCTGTTACTGAAGCTACTGTTGTTGGTGCTTCTGTTACTGGAGCTGCCGTCGTTGGAGCTTCTGTTACTGGAGCTGCCGTCGTTGGTGCTTCTGTTACTGGAGCTGCCGTCGTTGGAGCTTCTGTTACTGGAGCTGCCGTCGTTGGTGCTTCTGTTACTGGAGCTGCCGTTGTTGGTGCTTCTGTTACTGGAGCTGCCGTTGTTGGTGCTTCTGTTACTGGAGCTGCAGTTGTTGGTGCTTCTGTTACTGGAGCTGCAGTTGTTGGTGCTTCTGTTGTTGTTGGTGCTTCTGTTGTTGTTGGTGCTTCAGTTGTTGTTGGAGCTTCTGTTGTTGTTGGAGCTTCCGTTGTTGTTGGAGCTGCCGTTGTTGTTGGAGCTTCTGTTGTTGTTGGAGCTTCTGTTGTTGTTGGAGCTGCCGTTGTTGTTGGTGCTTCCGTTGTTGTTGGTGCTTCCGTTGTTGTTGGTGCTTCCGTTGTTGTTGTTGGTACTGCCTGCCAAACACGCACATAATCCACAAGCATATCAGAACGAGAACCATCTCGATAGCTGTCAATATATTTAGTCGCATCACTGTAATCACGACCACCAGGAGTTCCATCTTTTAGGAATGATCCTCCGACCATATGACTCAAACGTAATGTCATTCCATTTTCAGGGTCAATTAATGGGTTTGGATCTTTAATACCTGAAACAGTCTCCTTAACCGGCTTACCATCGTAATAGAAAGTAATTTTATCCCCGGTTTTTAATACCCCGTATGTGTGGAAATCAGATTGTGTATCTCCATTATTATCGATACGACGTTGAGTTTGTTTGCTTGTTTTTGCATCCGCTGATTTCGGCGTATGAGTATTGGCTTGTAAGAAGCTAGGATCATATCCTTTTGATTCGAACACATCAATTTCGCCATTGCCAGGCCAATCTTTACCATTAGTCCCCGTTAACCAGAAAGATGACCAAGATGATTCACTCATTGGTAATTTAATACGAGCTTCAGTATAGAAATCACCTTTAAAAGATGCTTTTTATATTCTTTTTATCATCAAAAAGTATTAATGGCCCCAGATGTAAATGGTGCAGGATAAACCTCAACGTTCCCATTTTTATCTTTTCTGGTGTTCGTTCTCGGAACAGTTTCCATTTTTTTAGTTTCTGAATTCCATTTTTCACGTGTTGGTGAGTAAAGTGCTGTTAGATGCAAAACACCATCCGAAACTGAAACGTTCTCCGGTTTATCTGTATTATGCATTTGAGTTCTTGCTGCAGTGTCGAAAGACGAATACGCATATGCCCATTTTGTTTGATCCAATTTATCTCCATCAAACTCATCATGCCATACCATGTTAAAATTTTCTGGCACTCCAACTGGTTTACTATTTTCAGCCTCTGCATTACTAACGCTAGACTCGGCATATACTGTATTGATTGGTGCAAAAAAACCACTACCAACCATCAAGATAGTCCCTAAAAAAACTAACTCCTGTGACTACCTTATTTCTATTTTTTTAAAATACGCAATATTATCCCTCTTTCTTTTTACACTAGATTTAAATTATTTTTAAGCGCTACCTCTTCAAGATTGAAAAATACTATCAAAACAATAATATATCTTGAATAATTCAAAAATAAAATCACGTAACATACATATAAATTTTAATCTAATATTTTTAGCGAATATCACTTTTTAGTATACCACAATTAGTATTTTTCAATAAATTGGAACCAAAAAAATTTCTAAAACGATAAGAAAAAAACTGTTAATAATATCCCAAGTATTCTTTAAGATTATTGTTATTTTATAAAATTAAATTTCACATTGGCATTTACTTCTTTTTGAATATTTGTATTTATGTACTTTAAATTTAAAGATATGAGAAAAAAATTACAATTAGAGTTCCTTTTTCATTCATCAATAATATTACAAACCTTTAAACAGCCGTTTTTAGTAATATGATTTGGAGTTATTTTTGACCAACTCATATTACCCGTATTTTTATTATTAGCAATACATTTCAGAGTACTATTATTTTTTTAAAAAAGAATAATCCTATATACACAAAAATATTTTTTTAATCTTGTAAATAACATCTCTAATCTTATCTTAGAGTAGCAATTCCAATTTCGGGCATTATTTGATAATTCATAATCCATAGAAGACTTGCTTCCTTTTTTTCTTGTCACCTATTTCATATTTTTAAATGTAAAATTCTAACTCTTCGACTTTTTCAATATTACGATCTTACAATTCGTAGTTTTTTTATATCCATTGTACTCCCATAAACCATTTAATCGTTTAATCGATAGTTCTAACAAATATGAGATTTTTATTATATTTAAGCTACTGAAAACTGAATAAAAATCCCTTTACCGGGAATCCAGCAAAGGGGAATATTTCTTATTCTAGTTAATTTATTTATCTTTATTTTTTTATAGAGATAAATCAAATTATGCTTTCTTACGAGAAACTAGAATCACTGTTCCAACTACTACTAATAATCCAGCAATTACTACTAAGAATGAGTTAGCAGTACCAGTATTTGGTAACTCTGGTCCAGGTGTTGTAGTAGGAGCTTCTGTTGTTGTAGGAGCTTCTGTTGTTGTAGGAGCTTCTGTTGTTGTAGGAGCTTCTGTTGTTGTAGGAGCTTCTGTTGTTGTAGGAGCTTCTGTTGTTGTAGGAGCTTCTGTTGTTGTAGGAGCTTCTGTTGTTGTAGGAGCTTCTGTTGTTGTAGGGAGCTTCTGTTGTTGTAGGAGCTTCTGTTGTTGTAGGAGCTTCTGTTGTTGTAGGAGCTTCTGTTGTTGCAGGAGCTTCTGTTGTTGTGGAGCTTCTGTTGTTGTAGGAGCTCTGTTGTTGTAGGAGCTTCTGTTGTTGTAGGAGCTTCTGTTGTTGTAGGAGCTTCTGTTGTTGTAGGAGCTTCTGTTGTTGTAGGAGCTTCTGTTGTTGTAGGAGCTTCTGTTGTTGTAGGAGCTTCTGTTGTTGTCAGGAGCTTCTGTTGTTGTAGGAGCTTCTGTTGTTGTAGGAGCTTCTGTTGTTGTAGGAGCTTCTGTTGTTGTAGGAGCTTCTGTTGTTGTAGGAGCTTCTGTTGTTGTAGGAGCTTCTGTTGTTGTAGGAGCTTCTGTTGTTGTAGGAGCTTCTGTTGTTGTAGGAGCTTCTGTTGTTGTAGGAGCTTCTGTTGTTGTAGGAGCTTCTGTTGTTGTAGGAGCTTCTGTTGTTGTAGGAGCTTCTGTTGTTGTAGGAGCTTCTGTTGTTGTAGGAGCTTCTGTTGTTGTTGTAGGAGCTTCTGTTGTTGTTGTAGTTGTTGTTGTAGTTGTTGTAGGATTGTTTACTACTTCTTTAGTAGCAACATTGCTGCTTCCATCAAATTCTGATGGATCAACGATAGTTTCTGCTACGTCAATAACATATCCTTCAGGAGCTTCAATTTCTTTAACAATGTATTTAGTTTTTAATAATCCTGTAACTGTAATGTCACCATTTGCATCAGTTTCATATTCACCAACGACTTGTTTTGTAGCTTCACGAATAACTTGGAATTTAGCTCCTTTTAAAGGATTTCCTTTGTCATCAGTCTTATGAACGTGAATAGCAAATACATAACCTACACCAGAACCACCAGCGATTTGGATTTTTGTATTTGAGTTTGATTCTTTAATCACTTTATCGTTGCTTTGAAGAGATACAGTATTAACAAGTAATTCGCCATCAGCTGGCTCATAATCTAATTGAACATCGTATCTAATCTCAAAGTGATCGTCAGCTGCCAAATTACCTAAAGTAATTTCAAATGAACCGTCTTTAATGTTCTTTGTATACTTATCAGTTACATTTTTCTTGTTCTCTAATTTCCAAGAACCGTTAGTGTATTTCCAATCGCCTTTCCAAATTTCAAAAGATCCATTAACATATTTTTGCAGCTTTATATTTTAATTCATCAAGAATTTTAACATTATTTAAAAGCTTCACTTGTTCTGTTAATTGGAACAATATAGTGAATTGTTTTACTATCTGGACTTACCCAGCTAGATTTTTTAATTACGTAGTTGTTTGTATCTCCAACACCATCGTAGCTAACTTTTCCACCGAATTTAGGTTTTCCATCAACACTAACCTTGACAGGAACATCTCCACTATTTTTTTGTTTTGCTGAATCAACAGCTGCATAGAAGAAGAAGTTTCCACTTACATTTGAATGTGTGTCAACAAATGAAGTATAAGTCAATGTAATTGTACCTGCTTCTTTGTCTACATGCGCAGTTGCAACAGTTTGACCGCTAGCAGCATCTTTTTAAATCAAAGTCAGTAGAACTAATAATGATCGGATCTTCTAACTTGATAACTGTTGTATCGCCTGCAGTAACACCTTTCCCTTCTAAAGCAAATTCTCCTGCAACTCTAAATTTGTCCCATTTACCGATTTTTCCATCAATCTCTCCGCCTTTATCATTTTTTTGATTTCTAGCTTTGTGATTGTGTCAACCGTTTTTAGTCGTTGCCGCACTTGCGGAATTCCCACCAAAAAGGAACAACATTGTTAAAGTCACAATTAAAAATGAAAAATATTTGAAATAATTTCTTTTTAAAAATTCATTTTTATCATCCTTCCGATATGATATATATTCACATTATACATTTTTCCCCTAAAAAGCAACAGTTTTACCTAAAAAAATAATATTACAGATGTTTTTCATTTAATTTAGACATATTTTACATCTTATTTTTCAATACTACTTTGACCGTTTTCTTTTTAATTAGATTAGATTATTTTCTTGTTTCGATGCTCGTTGGCTAATTACTTAAGAATATTTTTAAGTGTTATTTTTCAATATTTCTCTTTTTTTAAAAACTATTTATCAAACCGTATTTTTATCGTATTCTTACTATATATAGTAAGAATATTTATATTATTGTTTTTAACATGCTTTATATCAGCTCTTAATTTAAACTATGTACAAACAGATTGTTTTTTTACTTTTATATATCATTAATTAATTTCATATTAATTGTAATTAGAAAAACATGGTCATAAAATTACTGACCATGTTTTTATTTGAAAAGGATATTTAAAAAGTAAAGTAGTAATTGATACCCTATATTCATACTCCTTTGTGGATTTGGATATCATTATTTCTCCATTATTAATTGATAGGAAGTTGCTCGAACAATCAATAGCTTAATTTCTTGAAAAAAATATTACCTGTACTAATCGAGTTCGATTTGGCCTGTGTATAGTTTGTAGTAGACTCCGCGTTTGTCCATAAGGCTCTCATGGTCTCCGCGTTCGATAATCTCACCGTGATCCATTACCATAATCACGTCCGAATTACGAATCGTAGATAAACGGTGCGCAATTACAAATGAAGTACGGCCTTCCATCAATTGGTCCATACCACGTGAAATTAACGCTTCAGTATGGCTATCGATTGAACTTGTTGCTTCATCAAGAATCAATACTTTAGGGTTCGCAACGGCAGCACGCGCAATCGCAAGTAATTGACGTTGACCTTGTGACAAGCCTTCGCCGTCCCCTGTAATTTCTGTTTGATATCCTTGAGGAAGACGTTTGATAAAGCTGTGGGCGTTGGCTAGTTTCGCCGCCTTAATGACTTCATCATTCGTCGCATCCAAGTTCCCATAACGAATATTATCCGCAATTGTTCCAGTAAATAAATGTGTGTCTTGCAATACAATCGAAATTGTCTTACGTAAGTCATCTTTCTTAATCTTCGTTACTGGAATCTCGTCAAAAGTAATGACCCCAGAATCGATTTCGTAGAAACGGTTGATTAAGTTCGTAATAGTCGTTTTACCAGCACCAGTCGCCCCAACAAAGGCTACTTTCAATCCTGGTTCAGCCCAAACATTGATATCTTTCAAGATACGTACCCCTGGCACATAGCCAAAATCAACATTGTGTAGTTGGATGTTTCCGACAACCGGAATACGTTTGTCACCATCCACCCAGTACCATTGGTTTGGATCGCGTTGGTCCAGAGTAACCGTTCCTACGTCGACTTCAGGTTCTTCACGAAGAATGGCAAAGATACGTTCTGCCCCGGCCATCGCACTAAGAAGTACGTTCATTTGTTGAGACATTTGTCCAAGTGGTTGTGCGAATGTTCTTGAGAATTGTAGGAATGAGGCAAGTCCCCCGATATCCATCGCGTTAATAATCACCAAGTATCCACCAACTGCTGCGGTAATCGCATAGTTCACGTAACTGATGTTTCCTAAGATTGGGAACATGATACTTGAGTAGAATTGTGCGTTATTAGCAGCTTCTTGAAGTTCAGTGTTGAGTTTATTGAATTCATCCAGCACTTTATGTTCGTGGTTAAATACTTTCACGACTTTTTGTCCTTCAATATGCTCTTCCACGAATCCATTCACTTGTCCAAGAATCGCTTGTTGCGCAGCGAATTGTTTTCCTGATTTTACCCCTAGTTTCTTCACGATTTGGAACATCAAGAATACCATCGCAATCAGAAGCACTGTTAAAATTGGTGAAAGAATCATCATCATCACAAACGTCAATACTAATTGAAGCGTTGAGCTGATAATCATTAACATACTGTTGTTAAACGCATTTTGAATATTTTCAAAGTCGTTTGTAAAACGAGACATTAAGTCCCCGTGCTTATTCGTATCAAAGAAACGAATTGGCAAACTTTGAATATGGTTGAATAAATCTGCACGCATTTTTTCGATGGTATTTTGTCCCACCGTTACCATTAAACGTGCTGAGAAGTAGCTGGCTGTTGCTCCAAGTACATAGACAATCGCGATAAAGCCAAGCATTTTCGCTAATCCGGCTAAATCTCCTGTTTCAATAAAATCATTGATTAACGGACGAATCGCATAAGTCCCGATAATTCCGGATGCACTTGCAATAATTAAGCAGACTACAACAACTGCAAGAGTCCATTTACTCTTCCATAAATAACCCCATAAGTCTGCCAAAGTTTGTTTTCATATTTTCTGGACGTTTTGGCCCTTTATTTCTACTCATCTCCTTTGGCTCCTTTCATTTGGGTTTCGTAAATATCACGATACAAGTCGTTTGTTTCCATTAACTCTTCGTGAGTTCCGAGTCCATTCACTTTACCATCATCTAATACAAGAATATTGTCTGCTCCTTGGATAGATGAAATACGTTGGGCAATAATGATGACCGTTGTATCTGGTAAATGGTTGAAGAACGCTTCACGGATTTTCGAGTCAGTCGCTGTATCGACCGCTGAAGTTGAATCGTCTAAGATTAACACGGCTGGTTTTCGTAGCATCGCACGTGCAATTGTAAGACGTTGTTTTTGTCCACCAGAGAAGTTTGAACCACCTTGTTCTACACGAGTGTCATATCCATCCGGCATTTCCATAATGAAGTCATGGGCTTGAGCATGTTTGGCCGCTTGAATCATCTCTTCTTCTGTGGCATCTGGATTTCCCCATAAGAGGTTCTCACGAATCGTTCCAGAGAATAACGTATTCTTTTGTAATACCATCGATACGTTTTGACGAAGGTCTGCAAAACGATACTCGCGTACATCATGTCCACCCACACGAACCGTTCCTGCAGTAGTGTCATAAAGTCGAGGAATCAATTGTACAAGAGAAGATTTCCCTGAACCAGTTGGCCCGATAATCCCGAACACTTCACCTGGTTTAATCTTGAAGTTGATGTCGCTAAGCACTTCTTCGTCTTGTTGTTTTCCGTAAGAGAAATGAACATGATCAAATTCCACTTCACCGTAAACTTTGTCAACTGTAATTGGGAAATTCAGGTTCTTCCACATCGATGTTTGTATCTAACACTTCGAAGATACGGTCCATAGAAGCTTTTGTCATGGTTAACATGACGAATACGAATGAAATCATCATGAGTGACATCAAGATTTGTGTGATATAAGAAATGAAACTGATAAGGTCCCCAGTTGTCATCGTTCCGCTAATAACGAGTCCACCACCGAACCACATCACCGCAATCGTTACCGCATAAACCGTTAATTGCATGATTGGGTTGTTCCACATTACGACATACATCGCATGTAAGGCACGTTCTCTAAATGTAGAGTTTTCTTTGCCGAATTTTTTCTTCTCGAACGTTTCACGTACGAATGATTTTACAACGCGAATTCCGATAAAGTTTTCTTGTAAGGTACGGTTGATGCCGTCTGTTGCTTGTTGTAATTTTCTAAAGCGAGGAAAGGCTGTAGAAATGATGAGCGCTAATGAGAGCACTAAGATTGGAACTGCAACCATGAAGACAAGTGATAATTGTGCGTTGATACTTACCGCAAAGAAGATGGCGAAGATAAACATCATTGGCGCACGCGCTAAAATACGCATCGTCATAATGGCTGTATTTTGAATATTGTTTACGTCACTCGTCATACGCGTAATTAAGGAAGCATTTGAGAAGTGATCGATGTTCTTAAATGAGAAGGCTTGAATTTTCTTCATCTCAGCAGAACGTAATTCTGCAGCTACCCCAGTACCGGCAATCGATGCAAATTTCGCACCAAGGACACCGGCTGAAAGAGACACAATCGCAACTAGAACCATAATCAATCCTTGTTGCACAATAAAGCCTAAGTCTTTATTTGGAATCCCTTCGTCGATAATTTGCTTCATAATAATCGGTTGGGCAACTTCACAGAGCACCTCGATTAAGATGGCAAAAAACGCTAAGAAAGGATATTTTTTATACTTACTAAAAAACGGAATAATCTGTTTTAGCATTTTTTCACTCCTTTTTAATGATTTTTGATAATAAAAAACTGCCCTTGAGTTCCTCTCAAAGACAAGCAATTAGCTACGAATTACTATAAATAGTTTAACAATTTTTTTGTTAACTTTCAATAGATGGCCTCCGGATTTTAATCGAATTTTTCATTTTTATGTTACAATTTTTTCTGCTTAAAAAACGAATACCAGCTTCAGATTTTACACTTCGAATGTGCCTGTGTTTTGTGTTTAGACCGCGATTTATGGTACAATGAGCGCAACGAAATTTTAGAAAGCGAGGGACTCAAGTGTCCACAATTCAATACATTAGTACACGAGACACAAACAACCGCGTTACAGCTTCACAAGCCATTTTAAAAGGAATTGCTGAAGACGGTGGTTTATATGTACCAACTGCCCTCCCAGAAGTGACTCTGGACTGGGAAGTGTTAAAAACTCAAAGCTATCAAGAAATTGCCATTGAAATTTTATCTGCATTTTTAACAGATTTTACAAAAGAAGAAATTACAAACTGCGTGCATTCTGCATACGACACAACGTTTGATACAAAAGAAATCGCACCTGTGAAAAAAGTTGGCGACCGTCATTTCATGGAACTCTTCCACGGAAGAACTATCGCCTTCAAAGATATGGCACTATCCATCTTGCCATACTTACTTACAACTGCTACGAAGAAAAACAAATCTGACAAAGAAATCGTGATTCTAACAGCGACATCAGGAGACACTGGTAAAGCTGCCCTTGCAGGATTTGCGGACGTACCTCATACAAACATCATCGTCTTCTATCCAAAAGGTGGCGTAAGTACCATCCAAGAACGTCAAATGGTGACACAAGCCGGCGACAACACATTTGTTTATGGCGTAGAAGGAAACTTCGATGACGCACAAACAAAAGTCAAAGAGTTATTTGCGGATAAAGCGTTAAACGCAACACTAGCAGAAAAAGGATTCCAGTTCTCTTCTGCAAACTCAATTAACATCGGACGTCTTTGCCCACAAATTGTGTACTACGTATTCGCGTATGCACAATTAGTGAAAGACGGCACTCTAGCAATTGGAGAACCAATGAACGTTGTGGTTCCGACTGGTAACTTCGGTAACATCCTAGCAGCATACTATGCAAAAGGAATCGGTGTTCCAATCAATAAACTTATTTGTGCTTCAAACGAAAACGATGTGCTGGTTGATTTCTTCCAAACAGGAACATATAACCGACTACGCGAATTTAAATTAACAAGTTCTCCAAGTATGGATATCCTTGTTTCAAGTAACCTCGAGCGTTTCGTCTTCGAATTAACAGGACGTAACTCGCAGGAAACAAAAGCACTCATGACTTCCCTAAAAGAAAACGGAAGCTACTCTGTTCCAAATACAGACACGGCTCTATTCCAACAATTTTATGGGAACCGTGCAAGCCAAGAAGAAACGGCTCAAACGATTCATGATGTATTCACGAACGAGCATTATTTATTAGATCCACACACTGCGGTTGCGGATGCTGTGTATACGAAATATAAGAAAGAAACAGGAGACACAACTCCTACAGTGGTCGTATCGACAGCAAGTCCATACAAATTCCCACAAAGTGTTCTTTCAGCACTAGACGTGGACACAAACCAAACGGACGCTAAATTGATGGAAGCTATTCAACAAGAAAGTGGCATTGCCATTCCAACAGCTGTCACAAGCGTATTGGATGCCCCAATCCGTCATACAAAAGTTCTTTCAATTGAAGGCATGAAACAATCTGTTCTTGATTCATTAAACATTCAATAAAACAAATAAAGACAAGAAATAGTTGCACCAACTATTTCTTGTCTTCTTTATTTACTCTTCTGTTAAGAACCCTTGTGCTTTAAGTACCTCAAGCATTTCCGCACGCTTTAGCCCCGAGCGTGTGGTATTTTGTAGACACTTGTTTTGTAAAGGCATCGACACGACGGTTCGCATCACGAAGGTCATAGTATTCTGTCACTGTCGCATCATACTCTTTCAACTCTTCTAATGGATTTTCAAGCTCACGGTATCCATTTTCCATATGAATCACTTCTTTTGGAAGGCGTGGTTTTAATTGTGGCTCTTGCGCTGGCCAACCTACCGCTAATCCGATTGCTGGGTAAGTGTATTTCGGTAAATTTAGTAACTCAACAATTTTTGCTGTATCGTTAAAGAAAGCTTCCTAGATATACTGTTCCCATCCCTAGAGATTCAGCCGCCACAACTACGTTTTGAGCCGCAATCACCGCATCTGTTAATCCAGATACGAAACGGTCTGCGCTGCCTTGAACGCCCACTTCTTGTCCTAGAGCTTTTGCAATTTCCGTATTACGACGTTGGTCCACCACGAATACAAATAAATGTCCGCTTGTCGCCACATAAGGTTGTCCACTCACAGCCGTTAATTCCTTCTTCAATTCTGGATCCGTCACACTAATAATCGAATAGGCTTGCATGTACATACTTGACGCTGTTCTTTGCGCTACTTCTACTAGTAAATCCACTTCTTCTTTTGTTAAAGGTTTCTCTTCAAACGCACGAATCGTACGGTGATTTAATTGTGTTTTGATAGTTTCATTCATATGAATTGCTCCTTTGTATCAAAAAAAGAGTCGACTGCTCAACTCTTTTCGGTTTTTAGAAATATTGTTTACCTGTTTCCAAGGCAGCTTCTGGCATAATGACTTCGCCGTATTCTTTTAAGACTTCCCATGAAATTCTTGAGAACTCAGCATACTCTCGAACAAGCGCCATTTTCGCAGCGACTTCTTCTGGTTTTTCCACTTGATGGAAAACGTGTAAGAAGTAATGTCCGCTGTAACGGTAAAGAACAGATTGTTCGAACTCCCCTGCTGTTTCTTTTGCCATTGAGACGAAATCTTCGAAATCTTCAAAGACGACTGTCACATCGATTGGTTTCAATGTTGAAGATTTATCTTCCGTATTAATGACTGGTTTTGGAGAAATTTTTCCTTCTTCTTTATCCTCTTTACGCTTCTTCCCAATACGGTCTGTTAGAGAATGTTGAATCGTATCGACGATATTGCGCACCATACGCTCATCAGTCGATTCATCTCCCATGTCCACGATACGTGTAACATAGAGTTCTAAGCCGTCTGGATTTGGCATGATTTGGAAACTCAATCCGTCTGAATCTTCGAATTGATTCAAGACGCCCATCTCCTCTAAAATACTATGGAAAGCCTTCGATTTCGCCTGGATTTCCAAGTAATTCAGGTATTGATGTACCACGGTCGATTAGATCTTGGTTCTCGATACGCAACAAGAATGTATCGTCGTTAATGCGTTCCATTTCCATAATATTCACCCCTTTTTACCTTATCTAACTATTTTAGACCAAACCTGACAAAAATAAAAGAAATACGATTGGAACACGAATACGAATTGGTTTGCGCTTTGTGCTTTTGTAGAAACATCTTGGAGAGGCAAATTGAACTTGCGTTCAAATATACTAAAAAAAGATTACTCCGAATTCCTTGCGGATTCTATTTATAATCGCTGTTACGGGGCACCGGTGCAAGCCTGTAGTCTTGCACCTTCGAAGCTTCAAACGCGGAGTAAGGAACAAGTTCCTACTCCGCATAATTCTTCTTCGATGCGATTTCCCGTTACTGCGATTATAAAATCCGCAAGATTCTTCGTAATCTTTTTTATTTAGTTTCGTTCAATTTGCCCCTCCAAGCTGTTTGAAAAGGTGCTAACCCATTCGTATTTCTTATTTTTGAAAGGTGGAAATGATGGGAAGTGGCCGCGAAACGACGATACTTCTTCTCTTTTTATAAATATAGGGCTTAGGCTTTTCTTAGGGTGAGGCCGAATTGTCTTGTTCGGATGTGTTGGATGCTAAAGGCTAGTGCTGCATACAAGATTCCGAATAAGAGGACCATTCCTAGGTTCATGGCATAGCTTGAGAATTCTAGCGATGGGTTTTCAGTTGCAGTGATGACATAATATACTGGGAAGAATTTCGCAATGCTAATGGCTACTGGGTTGAGTAATTCGAGCGGAACGAAAATTCCAGAGATAAAGGATACACCCATCCCCACTACTGTACTTGCTGCAGAATACCCATATGTGTTATCTCCGATAATCACCGAGCAAAGGAATGCCAGTGCATAGGCGGTTAGCGCCGATGCGAAAGTGAGCATTAATGCCTTTGGAGCGCCTGCACTCACATAGAAGCTTGGTGCCACAATAGCCACGAATAGTAAGTTGATGCCGACGATAATTCCAACGACCGTTAATCCACCGAGGAATTTTTCAATCGTCACTTGGTTTACACTCTTCATACCGATAATGATTCGTTTAGCGACTTCATCATTTTCAAGTAAGGCAAAGATTAACCCAAGTAAGAAAATAAATACTGAGATATAAACGAACGGTGTATACGCAAAGTAGATTTCACCAAATTTCGCATAGTAATCGTCATCCTTAACTGTGGCGTCTTTTGAAATGACACTTACTGATGCCTGCTCGCTTAAAATCTTATTCATATTTTCAACGCTGAAGTTGCCTTGAGCTTTCAATACAACCGCATAGCGAATATAGGAATTGACGTACTCACGAAGAATATTTCCATTTAAAGAATTCCCAATCTCCATAGTGACCGCTGCTTCGCCATTATTGATTCTTGCATCAACGTCCGATGGAATCCAGAGTGCACCATCCACATCATTCCCATAAACAGCTTCTTTCATGCTGTTATCGCTATTGGTTGTGAGTGTGACTTTATGATCTTTTTGAAGTGCGGCAATGAGTGCGTTGATAATGTCGCTACTGCCATCTGATTCGTCTTTAATCATGACTTGATACTGTGTCTCTTTAAAACCTGTGACTTCGTTGTTTCCTAGCACTTGAGAAAGGCCCATTGCCATAAAGATGACTAGGAAAAGTATCGCATATGATTTTAATCGATAAGCAAGTTTTAGAAAATATTTATAGACTATCATAACGTGTTCTCCTTAATCTCCATAGTGCACATCCTAGAAGTGCTAGGGTGTAGACGCCAAGTAAAAGGTAAGTTCTGCCGAGATCTGCACTTCCTACAAGGCGATTTAATTGGTAAAATCCTGTAACCATTAATGCGACCGGATTAAATTGGTTAAATCCTGGCATAAAGGTGTTGGCAAATCCTTTCATTGCCGTTCCCATCATTCCCGCAAGTGCTGAAAGGACGAGGTTTGAAATCAATGCGAAGATGATTCGGCCTTGCATTGTGAGTTTTTGATTGGTTCCAATGAGAAGCCCTGCTGCAATTCCGAATACATTTCCTAGCAATATGAGAAGAAGGCTTCCTGCCCAATCTGCAAATAGATTAATTTTCAATACTTGTGTCGTATAGACCAGCATGATTGCGTTTGAAGCGATATTGAGTAATAACCCAATCATAAAGCAGTTCGCAATTAACTTGCCTTTGCTAAATGGGCTACCCATAATACGGCGTCCTATTGGTGATAAGTTTCCGTTTAAGTACGCTGCACAAACGACACCGCTAAACAACGAGTACATCGTGAAGCTGGCAATCGCTGTGTAAAATAACATCGTCCCCTGACTGACATCGGTTGTTTCCTGCGTCACCCAGCTCTTGTTAAAGTCGATCAACGTTGCACCTTGTCCAAGACTCTGCACTTGTTTGATTTGTGTCGCTACATTTTTCAACACGCTTTGCGGAATCCCCATTGATTTACCTACAACCACGTCTAAGTTTTTTTCTACGAATCCGTCTGCTTTATCCTCTGTAACGAGTGCTTTCCCTGCTTCCTCTGACTCTACATCGATAATCTCGAAGTAATCTCCGGCTTGTTCAAATACATAGTGATACGGATTGTCGGCTGTCATAGCTACGCGAACCGTTCCCATGTCTTGTTCCATGATTCCTGAAAAGGATACGAAATACAGTGAAATCAAGATAATTGGATAGAGTAACACCCAAAACGAGAATGAAAAGTCTTTTAAGGCGTCTTTTGATAAATACGTAAATAGCTTTAAGAATGTCTTCATGAATCTCGAAGTCCTTTCCCTGTGTACGCAAGGAACACATCATCTAAGCTTGGCTGTTCACTGTATAAACGAACATAGCTTAAGTTCAATTCTTCAAGGGTGTTTGCCACGTGAAGTAAGTGATTCGTTCCTTGTTCGAAGTTAAATTTCAAATGATCTTTATGATGCTCTAATACAAGAACGTGTGGTATTTGTTTTAAGCGAGCCACTTGTTCTTCAGTTGGAATTGTTGAAAGTTCCACTTGGATAATTTCAGAAGTCGCGATAGATTTCTTCAATTCTTGCGAAGTTCCTGAGACAATGCTCTTTCCTTTATCCATAATCACGATGCGGTCACTTAATCCGTCCACTTCGTCTAAGTAGTGTGTTGTATAAATAATCGTGCTTCCTTGTTCGTTGAGTTTGCGAATTCCCTCTAAAATAAATGAACGACTTTGTGTGTCTACCGCAACAGTTGGTTCATCGAAGAAAATTAAGCTTGGCTTATGCACGATACCGCAGGCGATGTTCAAGCGGCGTTTCAACCCTCCACTCAATTTCTTTGGAACAAACTTGCGGAACTCTTGTAGTTCTACAAATTCGATGGCCTCTTGTACATATTGTTTACGTTGTTTTGGATCTGAAATATAGAGCCCGCAGAAGAAATCAATGTTTTCTTCTACTGTTAAATTTTCTAAATACGCTAAATCCTGTGGAACAATCCCGATTTCACGTCGTACTTTATTGGATAACGGGAACTTATTCTCTCCTAGAACGGTTACCTCACCGCTATCAAAGGTTAAGAATCCTAACATACTATTAATCGCTGTTGTCTTCCCACAGCCGTTTGGTCCAAGAAGTGCTAAAAGCTCTCCTTTACGAATTTCAATATCAAAATGATTTAATGCCATCAAGTCTTTGTAACGTTTTACAAGACTCTTTACTTGGATACTATTTTCCATGTCCTCACCTCATTAATTGTTTTTACACTCTTAGTATATCGACCACCCTTGTCACAAACTAGTGTCAAATGTCGTTAGTTGTATATGACATTTGTCATAAATAGCTAGATATTTCTCCCTTTTTCGGCTAAACTGAAAGAAAGAGTCTTGGAGGTGAGAGGCGTGCGCACGTTTTTAGAGAAGCTAATGTTTTTTATTTTGATTAGCATCTATTTAATGGGACAACAAACAGAAGTCTTTACTATATTTTTAGGTCTTTGTATTTTTATTCTTTCTCTATCTATAGAAGTGTTTGAAAATAGTTGGATTCAACGCATTTCGCTAGTAATATCTGGTGCTTTATGCATCTTCTATCCTGAAACGGGATTGTATCTTTCCATTTTCATCATGCATGCTGCCCAACTATTTGGGCTCCCAGGAGCTTTTGCTGGCATCATCCTTTTACTGCGACCAGATTTATTCACATTAATCCTAAGCGTTATCGGAACGTACGTTATTTTACGTAGTCGCTATGATAAAGAATTCCGTACGATGAGTCACCATATTCAAGACGACTTAGAGCATGAACGACTTCTACTATTGCAACGACAACAATTTAGCCAAGAGGAAACCTTGAAGCAAATGGAGGTCGCGACACTTAAGGAACGGAATCGCATCTCTCACGCCTTGCACGATCAGATTGGACATACGCTGAGTGCTTCGATTATGCAACTGGAGGCCTTACAAATTATCACCAATGAACCCGTTGTCGAGAAGAAGTTAGAACAAGTTTCTGGCATCCTTCAAAACGGGATGGACGAGATTCGAACGACGATTCATCAGCTTTACGATGACTCTTTCCTCCTCTCTCAAAAGATGGACGAAATTCTTCACCCACTTGAAGAGAAGGCGCAAGTCAATTATCAAAATACGATTTCGGATGAAATTCCAATCGGATTGAAATACGACATTCTTACTATCTGTAAAGAGATGGCAACGAATTTTATGAAGTATTCAAACGGAAATCAAATTCAATTATTTTTACTAGAACAAAACAACTACTACACGATTCAATATAAAGATAATGGGAATGAGACGAGAAATGACACCCCAGGCATGGGTCTTACGATGATGAAAGAACTGGTGGAGAAACATAAAGGGGTTATGACATTACAAACAAATAACGGATATGACATCTTTATCCGTATCCCAAAACAGGAGGTCAACCATGATTAAAACGATTCTAGTCGATGACGACTTTCTAGTGCTTCAAGCGCTCGAGACGATTCTATCCGTTCAAGACCATATCGAAGTGGTTGGAACAGGCAGCGATGGACTTGATGCTGTCGAATTATATATCACTCATCAACCAGACTTAGTCTTGATGGACATTCGTATGGAACCTACTACCGGAATCGAAGCGGCAGAAACGATTTTAAAAGACTTCCCTGACGCAAAGATTTTATTCCTCACGACCTTCCAAGACGACGAGTACATCACAAAGGCGCTATCACTTGGCTGCAGAGGATATTTATTGAAGCAACATATTAAAGGAATTCTTCCAGCCATCGATGCCGTGATGAATGGACAAATCGTCTATGATTCAACGATTGAAATGCCCGTGAAGAAAACTTTCGAGAAGAAATCGAGTGCTCATCTAAGCGAACGTGAAAATGAATTACTCTATCTCGTTGCAGAAGGTTTCAACAATAAAGAAATCGCCGAGAAGATGTATCTCAGTGAAGGAACGGTAAGAAACTACTTGTCTGCCTTACTCGAAAAGTTAGAGTTACGAGATCGTACACAACTAGCAGTTTATTACTATAAAGAACTATAAGAAAACAAGCACCTCAAGTTGAGGTGCTTGTTTTTCGCTTATGAATATTTATTTCCAAACTTTTCCAAAATTCAGTAAATTTTGGGTACAAAAAAAGCCCTGAATCATCAAGGCTTTTGATCTTTAAAAGTTAACTAAGCGTTGTGCCATATCTAATTCATATGCACGAACTTCACGTGGTAAGAAGCGACGAATTTCGTCTTCGTTGTACCCTACTTGGAATCTCTTTTCGTCCAACATAATTGGGCGACGTAGTAATCCTGGGTTGTTTTGGATTAATGAGAACAATTGATTTAATGGAACTTCATCTAAGTCAATTTTTAACTCTTGGAATGCTTTTGAACGAGTTGAGATAATCTCTTCTGTTCCGTCTTCTGTCATTCGTAGGATGTTTTTAATTTCGTCAATTGTTAATGGTTCTGAAAAAATGTTTCTTTCTGTGTACAAGATGTTATGTTCTTCTAACCATGCACGAGCTTTACGGCAAGATGTACAGCTAGGTGATGTATATAATGTAACCATACGTCGATGTCCTCCTCTTCTAAAGTCTTCGGTCTTATCTACGTGTATTATTATATATGATATATAAAAAAATCTATATGATTTTTTTGGATATTTTTTTAGATTTTTCACAAACTTTTTTTCACTTTTTGATGAAAAAAATTTAATGTTTCATAATATTTTCACTCGCTTTCATTTCGTGATTGTGTCTTCAACAGAAAAATCTCTGAATTCACAAACGTTGAAAAACAGTTGTAACTATTTTTTTCATGAAAAATCCATTAGAAATAAGGTATAATAAAAACTAACAAGTTTAAGGAGCACTTATATGTCTAAAAAAAGAATTTTCTCAGGCGTACAGCCTTCAGCCATCCCAACAATCGGGAACTATATTGGAGCGATGAAAAACTTCGTGGCCCTACAAGATGAGTACGATTGTACTTACTGTATCGTAAACCAACATGCGATTACCGTTCCGCAAGATCCAAAGAAATTAAAAGAACAAACACGTTCACTTGCAGCACTTTACCTTGCGATTGGTCTTGACCCTGAAAAGTCAACGATCTTCGTACAATCAGAAGTTCCTGCACATGCCCAAGCCGCATGGATCGTTCAATGTAATGTAGGCGTCGGTGAATTAGAACGTATGACACAATACAAAGATAAATCTCAAAAACAACAATCAGTTTCTGCTGGTTTATTAACATACCCTCCTCTAATGGTAGCCGATATCGTTTTATATAACGCCGAAGTGGTACCTGTTGGAGAAGACCAAAAACAACATATGGAATTAACACGTGATTTCGTAGAACGCTTCAACAGCCGCTACGGAAATGGCAACCAATTACTTGTAATGCCAGAACCATTCATTCCAAAAGCTGGCGCACGTGTCATGAGCTTACAAACACCAACGAAGAAAATGAGTAAATCAGATGCCAACGTGAAAGAATATATCAGCATGCTGGATGAGCCAGCTGTGATTCGCAAGAAAATCAAGAGCGCTGTGACAGATTCAAGCGGCGTGATTGAATTCGATCCAGCTGAAAAACCTGGAGTATCAAACCTATTAACAATCTTCTCTGCTTTCTCTGGCGAAAGTATTGAATCACTCGTAGAACGCTTCAAAGGCGTTGGTTACGGCCAATTCAAAGAAGAATTAGCTGATGCCATTATCGGAGTAATGGAACCAATCCAAGAACGCTACTATGAGTTATTAAAATCTGATAAGTTAGATGAGATTCTTGATGAGGGTGCTAAGAAAGCGAACTATGTAGCGAATAAGACGCTACGCAAGATGGAAAAAGCGGTAGGCTTAGTGAGATAAACTATTTTTAATTGATGAGATCCATTCATTTAGAATGGGTCTTTTTTGATTATCTGAAAAACATCAGTTTTATATTGAAAGAGTCATAGTGGGACACCGGTTCGAGCCTTACGTCTCTCACCTTTGAAGCTTCAAAGGTGGAGTAAGGATTTCATTCCTAACTCCACCTAATTCACATTCAATGTGATTCCCCACTATTCTTTCAATAAACTGATGTTTTTTCTGATAATCAACAACCCATCTATGAGGCGAATCGCTAAAAATTGTTTATCTCCCATCGCTGAAGGGAAAAGGCTAAATAATTACTTTCCGACTTAATAAGCAAAGCAAACTCAAATCTTATAAAGTCCGAGGGACTCTTTTTCTTTATGTACAAGTGAACTTTTTTTAGTTTATTTCCCATCGCAAAGAGAAAAGGTGCTTAAAAATAAAAAACACTAGGACAGTCCTAGCATTTTCTATCGTTTGCTATTCTATTACGAGCAGGCCGGCACCGATGATTCCATTATCCCCCTTAATGGTTGATGCTTGGATATGCTCTAGAATATGTTTTTGTTCGTGATGAAGGAGTTCGGCTAACTCTTCTTTCACGAGTTCTATAAAGTCTGGGTTGTAGTTTGAAACACTACCTCCGAACACAATGGTTTTTGGATCTAGTAAGCAGACCATTCCATGAAGAACACTTGCTAATCCCATAGCTGTTTCTTCGATGATACGGCAAGCCGCTTCCTCACCATTGCGCCATTTATCAAAGACGTCTTTCGTTGTTAATGTCTCGTCTTCGTAAATTTCGCGTCCTGTACGCTCGATTCCGACACCCGAACAAGCCACTTCTAACGCTTCGAGACATTCAAAGTAAGGCACTTTGACAAACCCAATTTCGCCTGAGAACCCTTCCCCGCGTAAGATTGTATTGTTGACGATGTTGGTGGCTGCGATTCCTGTTGATACCGTTACGTATCCAAACATGTCTGTAGGTTTTAGATTGAGTAATCGATATTCCGCATAAGCCGCTACTTTTACGTCATTATCGATTTTCACCGGTATGTCTCCGTACGTTTCCTTCAATTTTTCTACAATTGGAAAATTAGCCCAAGGTATATTGTTTTGGAAAATCGCTACCCCGTTTTCCACATCTACCTTCCCTGGTAATCCAACACCAATCCCATACGTATCTTGAATGCGTAAATCATTATCATTGAGCACTTTATCCACCAGTTGGACCACACCCTGATACAAACTTTCGGCACTCGCTGTTTGGCTTGGGCTTTGTGAACGACTAACGATCTCCCCATTTTCGTTAATCAACGCAACCGCTACCTTCGTTCCCCCAATATCAATACCAACCGCGACTTTCATCAAAATCCCTCCGTTCATTATGATTTCGCTTTCATAATTAGTTTACACCGAAAATCGCTTCCTGGCTTTCCCTATCTTGTTCTATACTATAACTATTTTGCTGTCTTTTAAGCAAAATAGTCCCACCTCTCCTATTCTCTCTATCTCTCCCACTTTTCTCCGCAAAAATTGCCTCGTTTCACACCTAAGGATAAGAAACAGCGCTTGTTTTAGAGAAATTAATGATGAAGTCACATTGAAAAATGATAACCGAAGATAGCCGTTATAGTGGAATGAGTGATGGGGAATGGCATCGAATGTGAATTAGAGGGAGTGCGAATTCATTCGCTACTCCCTCTTTGAAGCTTCGAAGACCGAGAGACCTAAGGCTCGAGGCGGTGCCCCATCACAAACTCCACTATATTCAAACGGCTATCAATCAGGTTAGCATTTTCAAACCACCTCATTAAATAGTAACTCTATATAAAACAAGCGCTGTTTCTTATCCCTTCAACCTTCGGTTGAAAATCATCAATTTTTGCACAAAAAAGGAGGGGAAGCAAATTTGCTTTCCCTCCCTAATTCCTAGGAATTATTTGTTTCAAGTTGTAGAACGCTGATAGACCTTGGTAAACAGCTAAGTCACCTAATTGATCTTCGATACGTAATAATTGGTTGTATTTAGCAATACGGTCTGTACGGCTTAATGAACCAGTCTTGATTTGTCCAGCGTTTGTTGCAACTGCGATGTCAGCAATTGTAGCATCTTCAGTTTCACCAGAACGGTGTGAAACAACTGCAGTGTAACCAGCTTTTTGAGCCATTTCGATTGCGTTGAATGTTTCAGTTAAAGTACCGATTTGGTTAACTTTGATTAAGATTGAGTTTGCAATACCTTGTTCGATACCACGAGATAAGATTTCTGTGTTAGTTACGAATAAGTCGTCACCAACTAATTGAACTTTACCGCCTAAGCGTTCAGTTAATAATTTCCATCCATCCCAGTCGTTTTCGTCACAGCCGTCTTCGATTGTGATGATTGGGTATTTTTCAACTAATTCTGCTAAGTATTCAACTTGTTCAGCTGGAGTACGTTTAGCACCTTTTTTTCACCTTCGAAGATTGTGTAGTCATATACGCCATCTTTGAAGAATTCAGATGAAGCACAGTCAAATCCTAAGTAAACATCTTTACCAGGTTCTAGACCTACTTTTCTGATTGCTGCTAAGATTGTTTCTACAGCATCTTCAGTTCCTTCGAATGTTGGAGCGAAACCACCTTCGTCACCTACTGCAGTTACTAAACCGCGGTCGTGTAAGATACCTTTCAATGCGTGGAATACTTCAGCACCCCAACGTAAAGCTTCTTTGAATGAAGGAGCACCAACAGGTAAGATCATGAACTCTTGGAATGCGATTGGAGCATCTGAGTGAGATCCACCGTTAACGATGTTCATCATTGGTGTTGGTAATACTTTAGTGTTGAATCCGCCTAAGTATTGGTATAAAGGTTGATCTAAGTAGTCAGCAGCTGCGCGTGCTACAGCGATAGATACGCCTAAGATTGCGTTAGCTCCTAATTTACCTTTGTTTGGAGTACCATCTAATTCGATCATTAATTTGTCGATCGCCATTTGCTCACGAACATCATAACCTAAGATAGCTTCAGCGATAATGTTGTTTAACATTGTCAACTGCTTTTTTTGAACTCCTTTTTCCTGAGTAACGAGATTTGTCGCCGTCACGTAATTCAACTGCTTCGTATTCACCAGTTGAAGCTCCTGAAGGAACCATACCGCGTCCGAACGCTCCGCTTTCTGTGTAAACTTCAACTTCGATAGTTGGGTTCCCACGTGAGTCTAGTACTTCTCTTGCTAATACATCTGTAATAAATGGCATGATTTATTAACTCCTTTAATATTTATTTTTGTACGTTATTATTTTTAATCGAAAAATCATCAGAGTTTCAACCTTTGGAAAGGGATTCTTTATTTTTTTCGATTAATGATTCACCAGTCATTTCTTCTGGTTTTTCAACATTTAGTAAATCAAGCATCGTTGGAGCAACGTCTGCTAAACGTCCACCCTCGCGTAATGTTACACCTTTCTTCGTAACAATCACTGGTACTGGCACTGTTGTATGTGCAGTATGTGGTGTTCCTTCTGGTGTAATCATTGTTTCTGAGTTACCGTGGTCAGCAAAGATAATTGCGCTACCGCCTTTTTCAAGGATGGCGTCGACAACTTTACCTAAGTTTTCGTCCACTGCTTCAATCGCTTTGATTGTTGGTTCTAACATTCCTGAGTGTCCAACCATGTCTGGGTTTGCGAAGTTTAAGATGATGGCATCATTTTCATCATTGATGATTGAGTTGTATAATGCATCTCCTACTTCGTAAGCACTCATTTCTGGTTTCAAGTCGTAAGTTGCAACCTTTGGAGAAGGAATCAAAATACGGTTTTCGCCAGGGAATTCTTCGTTACGTCCACCATTCATGAAGAATGTTACGTGTGGATATTTTTCAGTTTCAGCAATACGTAATTGTGCAAGGCCTGCTTTAGATAACACTTCACCAAGAACGTTTGTCATTGGAATTGGTGGGAATGCAACTTCTGCATCCACGCTTGGGTTATATAAAGTCATTGTCACAAATTTAACGTTTGTAGCACGTGCACCACGGTCAAAGTTAGTCCACTCTTTATCAGTGAACGCATTTGATAATTGGATTGCACGGTCAGGACGGAAGTTGAAGAAGATGATTGCATCGTTGTTTTCAACTTTTGCCACTGGTTGCCATCTTTAACGATTACTGATGGAATGACAAATTCGTCTGTAACGTCTTTAGCATAGCTATCCGCAATCACAGCTTGTGCGCTTTCGAATTGTGGGCCTTCGCTATGAGCGATTGCATCATAAGCTAATTTCACACGTTCCCAACGTTTGTCACGGTCCATTGCATAGTAACGACCTGAAACTGTTGCGATTTCTCCAACGCCTACTTCAGCTAATTTGTCTTCTAAATGTTTTGATGTAAGAAGGACCAGCTTTAGGGTCTACGTCACGTCCATCCATGAATGCATGAATGTACACTTTGTCGATTCCTTTTGCTTTAGCTGTTTCAACTAATGCTAATAAATGGTTGATATGGCTGTGTACCCCACCATCAGATAACAATCCGAATAAGTGTAATGCAGAGCCATTTTCTTTTACGTGGTTAAATGCACCGTTTAATGCTGGGTTTGATTCGAATTCGCCTTCTTCGATTGCTTTGTCGATACGAGTTAAGCTTTGGTAAACGATACGTCCAGCACCGATGTTTGTATGACCTACTTCTGAGTTCCCCATTTGGCCATCTGGTAGACCTACATCTAATCCAGAAGCTTTTAATGTTGTATGAGGGAATTCGTTATAATAACGATCAAAATTTGGTTTTTTTGCTTGTGCAACGGCATTACCTTCAACTTCTGGTCTCCATCCGAAACCATCTAAGATAATGATTGCAACTGGTGATTTTGCCATTATTTTACTGCCTCCAATAAAGCTAAGAATGAATCTGGTTGTAAGCTTGCTCCACCTACAAGAGCTCCGTCCACATCTGGACAAGCCATGTATTCAGCAATGTTTTCTGGTTTTACAGATCCACCGTATTGTACGCGAACTTTGTCAGCAACTTCTTGACCGAAGTCAGCTGCTACAACGTCACGAACAACTTTACACATTTTTTGAGCGTCATCTTGAGATGCTGATTTACCAGTTCCGATAGCCCAGATTGGTTCATAAGCAATCACTAATGATGATACTTGCTCGTTTGATAAACCTTTCAATGCTGCAGAAACTTGTCCGCCTACGAATTCTGAAGCTTTTCCTGCTTCGTAAGTTTCTAAAGTTTCACCACAACAAATGATTGGTGTTAAGCCGTTTCTGAAAATAGCATGTGCTTTTTTGTTGATGTCTTCGTCAGTTTCGTGGAAATACTCACGACGTTCTGAGTGGCCGATGACTACGTAGTGCACGCCCATTTCAGCTAATACTTTAGGGTGAAGTTTCACCAGTGAAAGCACCAGCATCTTCGAAATAGCAGTTTTCAGCAGCTACTTTTTAATTCTGATCCTTTCGCATATTCTAATAAAGTTACTAAGTCAACTGCAGGAGCAGCAATAGCACTTTCTACGCGTTCGCCTGAAGGTAATTTACCAACAACAGCTTCCACAAAAGCTTGAGTTTCTTTTGGGGTTTTTTTGTTCATTTTCCAGTTTCCGGCAATAATTGGTTTACGCATATACACAACATCTCCTTTTTAAATGTTTAAAAATTATTTATCACTGATAGCAGCAACACCTGGTAGTTCTTTACCTTCTAGATATTCTAGAGAAGCTCCACCACCTGTTGAAATGTGAGTGAATTTGTCAGCGTAGCCTAGTGAGATTGCAGCAGCAGCTGAGTCCCCACCACCGATGATTGTAGTTGCGCCTTCTAGGGTTAGCGATAGCTTCACATACACCGATAGTTCCTTTAGCAAAGTTTGGTAATTCGAATACACCCATTGGTCCATTCCATACAACAGTTTTTTTGCATCTTTTAAGTAGCTTGCAAATAATTCAACTGTCTTAGGTCCGATATCTAAACCTTCTTGGTCTGCTGGGATAGCATCTGAATCAACGATTGTAGCAACAGCATCGTTAGAGAATTCTTTAGCAACAACGTTATCGATTGGTAATACTAATTTGTCGCCAGCTTTTTCCATAATTTCTTTTGCTAATTCAACGCGGTCTAATTCTAATAATGAAAGACCAACTTCACGTCCCATTGCTTTGAAGAATGTGTAAGCCATTCCTCCACCGATAAGAACTTTATCAGCTTTGTCTAATAAGCTGTTGATAACACCGATCTTGTCTGAAACTTTCGCTCCACCTAAGATTGCCACGAATGGACGTTCTGGGTTATCAACTGCACCACCGATGAACTTGATTTCTTTTTCCATCAAGAATCCAGCAGCTGATTCTAATTGGCTAGCAATACCAACGTTTGAAGCATGCGCACGGTGAGCTGTACCGAATGCATCGTTAACGAATAAGTCGCCTAAAGAAGCCCAATATTTACCTAATTCAGGGTCGTTTTTAGATTCTTTCTTGCCATCTAAATCTTCGAAACGAGTATTTTCGAATAATAAAACATCGCCTTCGTTTAAGAGCATTAATAGCAGCTTCTAACTTTTTCTCCACGAGTTTCTGGAACGAAAGTCACTGGTTTTTCCTAATAACTCAGATAAGCGTTCTGCAACTGGACGTAAGCTCAATTTAGCTTTGTCTTCTTCAGATTTCACTTTACCTAAGTGAGAGAATAAAATCACTTTAGCGTTGTGATCGATTAAGTATTTGATAGTTGGCAATGCTTGAACGATACGGTTATCGTCTGTAATCACGCCATCTTTCAAAGGAACGTTAAAGTCCACACGAACTAAAACTTTCTTTCCTTCAACTTGTAAGTCTGTAACGATTTTTTTAGCCATAAAATAGCCTCCTACATTTTTATTTGGAGCGAGTGCATTACTCACATTATGAAAACAGGGCGAGGAAGCGAATGCTTCCATCGCCCTGAGAAAATAGATACGATTAGCTAAATCTATAGTTTAAATTATAGTTTTGCGAAGTATTGTAAAGTACGAACTAATTGTGCAGTGTATGACATTTCGTTATCGTACCAAGCAACAGTTTTAACTAATTGTTTGTCGCCTACAGTCATTACTTTAGTTTGAGTTGCATCGAATAATGAACCATAAGTGATACCTACGATATCAGAAGATACGATTGGATCTTCAGTGTATCCGTAAGATTCGTTAGCTAATTCTTTCATAGCTGCGTTGATTTCTTCAGCAGTAACTGGTTTTTCTAAAAACTGTTACTAATTCAGTTAATGAACCTGTTGGAACAGGAACACGTTGAGCAGCTCCGTCTAATTTTCCGTTTAATTCTGGGATTACTAATCCGATAGCTTTAGCAGCACCAGTTGTGTTAGGAACGATGTTAACTGCTGCAGCACGAGCACGACGTAAGTCACCTTTAGCGTGAGGTGCGTCTAATGTGTTTTGGTCACCTGTGTAACCGTGGATTGTTGTCATTAAACCTTCAACGATACCGAATTTATCGTTTAATGCTTTAGCCATTGGAGCTAAGCAGTTTGTAGTACATGAAGCACCAGAGATAACAGTTTCTTTACCTGTTAAAATGTTGTGGTTTGTGTTGAATACAACTGTAGGAACGTCATTTCCGCCAGGAGCAGAGATAACAACGCGTTTAGCGCCAGCTTTTAAGTGTAATTCAGCTTTTTCTTTAGAAGTGAAGAAACCAGTACATTCTAATACGATATCAACGCCTAGTTCACCCCATGGTAATTCTTCAGGATTACGGTTAGCAAGTACTTTAACTTCTTTACCGTTAACGCGGAAAGCTCCATCTAACACTTCAACTTCACCGTTGAAACGTCCTTGAGTTGAATCATATTTTAACAAGTGAGCTAATTGCTTAGCGTCTGTTAAGTCATTGATTGCAACAACTTCTAATCCTTCCACATCTTGAATACGACGGAATGCTAAACGACCGATACGTCCGAAACCGTTAATACCAACTTTAACTGTCATATAGTTTTTCCTCCTAGGAATTTTTTATTTTTATTTTTTGCGGGTTGCCCCGTTCAAAACCAACTCTGATGTCTCCTTGTCAATCACAAACCAAGTGCGATCCACTGGAGCTAATTTGGCATATGCTTTTAAAGCAGGTGCCTTCTCTGCGCCTTCCACAACGGCAATCGAATGTGGAATCGTAGATAAATCACTAAGATGCAGCCCTACTCGTGGGATTTTTAATACCACATTTCCTTCTGCATCGAAGAAACAACCGAACGCTTCTCCAATTGCTTTCTTCTCTTTTAACGTAGCCATTTGTTCTTGCGTGAGGCCACGTCTCTCTCCCATTATAATAGCACTTCCAACGCTATATAACAAACACTCCGCCTTTTTCATGAGACCTATCGTCTTTGCGACTGAAGGTTCTTGCATTAGCGGTGCATATGTCGCCTGTTGGACATGTTCGGGAACAAAGAGCGCTTCATGATGGGCGCCAATTCCCGTCGCCATTTTCTCACTGACATTATTTGCCTGAATCAGCATCGACCCAAACATTCCTCCTCTTGCAGGAACAATCGTAAGGTCTCGGTTCACTGAAATGTCTTTTGTGAACCCTTCGCTGACACGGACCATCGTTTGGCCCCCAGTGATGGCGATAATGGAAGTTCCAAGCGGTAAAGAGGACATCCATAATCTCTTGTACCAACTCAGATGTTTTTGCCGGATCATCCACAACTTTTACATATTGAACGCCTAAGGTTTTAGCCACCTTATGTTCCACCAGACTCATCTGGATAAAGTTGTTTTTCAAATCATCCGACCGTTCTAATATAAATTCGCCAACTTCCGTGAGTCGCATCCCCTGACCCTTGTACTTCAATCAGGTCTAAAGCTTTCATATCCTCACATTCGTTACGTAGTGTGCGTTCGGACATCTGAACCACTTTTGCAAGAGCTCTTCGTCCAATCGGTTGATACGTTGCGATGGCTTGTAAAATACGGAATCGCGTTTGAAGAGCGACTCTGCTTTCTGGAACTAATAAATGAGATAGATTAAGATAATTCATCGAAACCTTCCTCCAATCGTTTCCAGATAGGGTCGTATATCGTCCCGCTTATTTCCAGTATCTTTGAATCCATATTTCTGAACACATTTATATTTTAACACAAAATAGCAGAAATGCAACCGTGCTCAGATTACAATTTGGTTAAGATTTATGAATTTTCGGGACTGATTTAGTCCCTCTCTACCTATTAACCTTTTCATGGCAGGTTTCTCCATCATCCATCACAAAAGAAATTTCTAAATGAGCTCCGACTTTTTGTGCCATCTCCTCTAAAAATAAAATTGAGGGATTATGGTGTCCTGAAACTAACCGAGACAAATGAGCTGGTTCTATCCCAACCTTTTCTGCAAACTCGGTACGTGAGAGTCCCGACACAAGTCTCAACTCTGTAATCCTTGCTGCCATTTCTTTTAGAGTGAAATCTAAATCTAAGTCTTTTTCGAAGTTCTCCCAATCCAATGACAAGCGTGCTATTGAACGCTTCAGATTCTGATCCATTTTTTAAAGCCTCCTCTTTAGTATATACAACTGGAATTTTCAATTTAGTCCGTGATTTATTCCCCCACATCTCGAGTATCGCTGGACTTAGCCCTTCCTTATCAAGCAGCTTAAGAGCCGCAAGCATTTTCACCTTTTCTTTATACGGTTTACTTTCTACAAACTCTAATGTCCTTGGGTCAATCTGATGCTCTATTTTCATATATTCCCCTCCCACTTAAACATTACCATATTTGGTAATTACCATATATGGTAATGTTGCTCTCTTCTTATACTTTTTTTGCTCTCTTTTTAGAATAAACGAATTAAACCATTTTTTTCCTTTATACTCTGATTTTTTTCCAAAACTTGCACTGTTTTCTAAAATTAGATACACTTAGAAAAGAACGTCGCCTTAGTGTAGTGGATATCACATGAGATTCCGGTTCTCATAACAGGGGTTCGACTCCCCTAGGCGACGTTTTTTTACATTTCATAACGTTTCCTATCGTTGCAAAAACGCTGTAAAATCAATATTTACATTTCCTGCTAAAGCATACGATAATATAAAATTGAGTACAAAAAGAGTACAAATAAAGCGAGCTATCACTAGCCCGCTTTTTAGTCTTCAATTGTCCTGCTTTTTGAAGCTGATCAGCATACTTCGTTAGTTTACTACCAACCTCAATAGTTAAATTCTTTAATGCTCTCTTACCGTTTATAATGTTAGATATTGTGGCTTGTGCAACTCCTGTATTTTTGAAATATTATATTGTGTGGCATTTTTTTAATAACCAGTCTATTTTTTTCTGTATCTACTTTCATTTAATCACCTACTTAAATATAAACCATACTATTAAGCCAATAAAGATAAGCCATGCGACAAAAGCTTTCCAGTCAAATGCGTGTTTAGTTATTTTGAAATTCACTTTCATTTTCTATTACTATATGATACAATTTTGGTAAAGGGTGAGGCTATTCGCCCCACTCAATTTCCCACTCGATTGTGAAGAATACTAAGTTGATTTTTAAGCGTTACTTTTGTTTTCTTCTTTTTGAGTGGTTTTTTTCTTTACCTTTTTGTCTCATATTTTTTTCTCCTTTCTTTATTGTTAAGGGTATCTCCCTTACATTTATTATTATATATCATATGTTATATGGTGTCAACACTTTTTTTAAAAATAATTTGAAAAAAATGCAAAAATAAAAGCCTACCAATTAAAGGTAGGCTTGTTTTTGATTATTCTTCGAAGTGAATCGCACCGCTTTCATCAACACGAACAGATGCTTTCTCTAACATCTCTCCATCTGAATTGAAATAGTAGTAAGCATCACCAATCTTGCGAACTTCCTTGGAAACCATGTCTTCATTTTCGTTTGTACAATAGTACCATTTGTCGAAATAGCGAATCCAACCAGTCTTCATCTCTCTACTTCGTTGAAGAAATACCACTTGCCGTCGATTTTATTCCAACCGATAGCCATGTATCCTCCTGGTTTTAACCAGTACCAAAAACCTTCATCATCTTTGAACCAAGTGTTCTCAAGAATATATCCATTGGCGTCAAATCTGAACCAGTTATCATCAATCTTCTTCCATTTGTTTTTAGGATAAGACCCATCCTGGTTACGATACCACCAACCTGCGTCATCCTTAACCCAACCTTCTTTTTACTTCTGGAGTTGCTTCTCCATAAGGGAAACGGATATAACCGACCATCCCTGCGTATGATCGTGTATTGTAACGAGCTGGTCCGCCAACTTCGAGGAAGTCCCAATTCCCGTCAATATCCTGTTCAATTGTCTTCAGAGTATAGCCGTCTGAATCTTCGATTACTAGCCCTGTGTGACCGTAAGGCGAACCTGGAACATTCATTACGAATATATCACCAGCTTTAGCAATTACGCCATCACCTTCATATATAACCCAATCCCAAATAAAAATCTTTTACTCCTCTACTTTTTCGTATGTTTCTTTAAAAGATGTCATGTTTGCATGGATAAAAATTCACCTTGCACACCTTTTGATAATGTAGTCACCTTCTGTTGCAATCATCAAGCCTCCAAGCGTTTCAATTTTTTTAAAAAGCGGATTGCTTAAATCAGCATAGTCAATTCGTACTGGATCTAATCCTAATTCTGATAACTCCAAAATTGATTCTTCCGTATCTTTTAAACTGTACAGCCTCAATCACTACTGGTTTTTTTACGATATTTCATTTCTAACTCCTTTCTGAGCACGAAAAAAGCACTTAGATTTCTCTAGGTGCTACTTTTTCTATTTCATTGATTGTAATTGTTATGGTATCCCAATCTTTGGGTGAATCGCCTATATCAGCAATAAAAGTATCTTCGCTTAGCTTTTCTACAACTGCTGCAGATTGGCCATTTTTTAAAATGACTGTATCAAACTCTTCTATCTTCATCAGAAACCTCCTTGATATAAGTAGACGTAAGATGGGCACCTTCTTCAGTAACATTCCATGCAACAACAACATTTACAGGATTGTTCTTTATACCATACATTACCATTATCTTTAAACTGTACAGCCTCAATGACTACTGGTTTTTTACGATATTTCATTTCTCGCTCCTTTTCTGAGTACGAAAAAAACACTTAGATTCCTCTAGGTGCTTTTGATTGTTAATAAGCAAATTCAAGTTTTGGTTTTATATCTTGATAAAGTTTTAAAATTTCAGGAGGAGTATCTTCACGGAAGATAAACTGTTTCTTTCCTGAAATAGTTTTATCGCCAACAATCCAGTGGCGGATTTGTTTTGTAAAAATCAAAACTTCTTTACTAGGCATAGCCATTACTTCCATGATAGAACCTCCTTGACTTTATTTAACAGATTTGTGTCTGTAACCTTATCTCCCAATACCCCGACTTCAGCAACCAGCTCATTGATGTTATTGTTGTAAAATGCAATAGCTGCATTATCGCTAATGCTATAAAGATAATTATAGTCATGTTTCAATTGTTCCATGACATACGATACTAATGGGAAATTCAATTCAGACATTGCTTGTTCGACACTATTATACCGCTTTTTGTTGGCTTTGCAAAATGCTTTAGCAGAATCCCAATGTTTTTTATGCGTTAGTTCATGAACCATGGTATCTTTAATGTTTTGAGCAGCAAAATAATTATCAGATAGAACTTTAGCAAATTCTATTTCCGAATGAAGAGCATCACTCACAAATAGAATATCCTGTTTGTAATCATACCCATCAAAACCAGGAAGCCTTGATTTTTTCAGAAAAACAACTGTTGGGATTGAAAAATCATTTAATTCCTTAAGGCTTGATTGGACATTGAAAACAGTATCTCTCATTTTCTTGGTGTTATCTTGCACCCAAAAATCAAGATCCGTTCCATTCAATTTCTTTGTTTTAACTCTGATATCATTTCCTACTACGAAAGCGCGTTGCTTAGCCATACGAGACATCAAATTCTTTCCTAAGATTGTTAATCAGAACGTTTGTTCCTTTACCTCTCAAAACGGTATCGGCAACACCTTTCTTGACAATGTCTCTTAATTCGTTCTGTCTTTTTCCAAATTCTAGACGACCACGACGCGGCTTACAACATAGTCCACGCTACAAACATTGTTTTGTAGCGTTTTTTTATGCACAAAAAAAGCCCCTGAGATTTTCTGAGTGCACCCCAAAAGTTAGACACAAAATCTAACTTTTGGGGTGTTTTTATTATGAAATTAACTTATGAAGATAAAGTTCAGATTTATGAACTCAGAAAAACAAGGATTTAGCTACTCACGACTTGCAGATATGTTCGGTATAGATGCGAGAAATCTTTCCCTACATGATTAAATTGATTGAACGTTATGGGTTAGAGATAGTTAAAAAGGGAGAAATAATTATTATTCTCCAGAAATAAAACAAGAAATGATTGATAAAGTCTTACTCGAAGGTTGGAGTAAAGAAAGAGTTTCTCTCGAATACGGCCTCCCTGCGCGTGGCACTCTTCACAACTGGCTCGCACAATACAAGAAAAATAAGTATACTATTGTTGAGAAAACAAGAGGGAGAGTACCTGAAATGGGACGTAAGCCAAAGAAAAAACCAGAAGAGATGACAGAACTAGAACGCCTTCAGGCTGAAAATGAGTATTTAAGAGCGGAGAATGCCATTCTAAAAAAGTTGAGAGAACTCCGCTTGAAGGAGGAAAAAGAGAAAGAAGAAAGACGCAGATTGTCAGAGAGTTAGTGTCAGAGTTTCCTTTAGATATTCTTCTAAAGATTATTAAACTTGCTCGTTCAACTTACTACTATCACTTAAAGCAGCTAAACCTAGAAGATAAGAATCAGGCCGTAAAAAACGAAATAGAAACCATTTATAACGAGCATAAAGGTAATTATGGATATCGTCGTATTACTCTTGAACTTAGAAACCGTGGGTTCATCGTAAACCATAAGAAGGTACAACGCTTGATGAAACTGTTGGGGCTAACTGCTCGTATTCGTAGAAAACGTAAGTATTCTTCTTATCATGGAGAAGTTGGTAAGAAAACTGAGAATATTATTCAACGTCAATTTACAGCTGAAAAACCGATGGAAAAGTGCTATACAGACATTACAGAGTTTTCTATTCCAACAAGTAATCAAAAACTATATTTATCACCAATTTTAGATGGTTATAACAGCGAGATTATAGCGTATACTCTATCGTCTTCGCCAAATTTAAAACAAGTAAAGGATATGTTAGAACAAGCTTTTAGAGAAGAAGAATACAAGAATACTATTCTCCACAGTGATCAGGGGTGGCAATACCAGCATGAGTTTTATCATAGTTTTTTAGAAGATAAGGGCATTCAGCCATCTATGTCTCGCAAGGGTAATAGTACTGACAATGGCATGATGGAATCTTTCTTTGGCATTCTTAAATCAGAAATGTTTTATGGCTATGAGCAGACATTTAAGTCTATAAAGGAACTTGAGGGGGCAATCGTCGACTATATTGATTATTACAACAACAAACGAATCAAAGTAAAATTAAAAGGACTTAGTCCTGTACAATACAGAACTAAATCCTTTGCTTAAATTAATTGTCTAACTTTTTGGGGTCAGTACATTTCTCTCGGGGCTTTTCGTCAAACTTTAGAAGGGAACACCTAGGTGAGATTATTCTTCGTCCTCTTTTTCTTACCAGTCGCAAGTAATCCTAAACCTGCAAGGAGTGACATGCTTTGCTGCATTGAAGACTGCTGATAAGTCTTCCACACCTGTGTTCGGTAATTCTGGTTTACCTGGAGTTGGAGGTGTTTGAGGAGGTGTATTTGGTGTGTTTGGAGGAGTTACTGTGTTATTGAACTCAGTATCTTCTGGTAATCCAGCCACAGCCGTTAATACTTTACCGTCTTTCGCTACAGTTACAGTGACAGTCGCAACCATTGTATCGTAAGTTACGCCTTCTTCTGTTCCTTTCACTTCTTCAACAGTGTAAGTATAAACTCCTTCTTCGCCTCTCTTGAATGTTAAGGCAGAGAATTTAATCTTACCGTCAGCGTCGTTTGTTACTGTTTCGATGACATTTCCATCTTTGTCTTTAAGTACAAAGCTGAATTCGCCATCTTTCAGTGGACGACCTTCAAGTTTCTTAGTGAATTCGAATTCCACTTTTGTTGGGATATTAACAACACGAGTTTCAGTTGGTTTTTCTGGTTTTTCAACTGATTTCTTAGTTGGATCGTATTGGTGAACTGTTTGACTCGCAGTATTTTCGATATCTACGCCATCTTTAGCAGTTTCTTTGATTGTCGCAACAATATCAAATTTATAGTAGCGACCGAATGCGAATTTAGTAGTATCTAATACTTTAGTATTTTCAGCATCGCCTAAAGATTTCGTTAAATCAGCTTTAGAAGTTGCTGTAATTACGCCATTTTCAACTTTGATGTCGAATTTAGCAGTTACATCTTCACCAGTTACGCTGTCGTAAGCTTTAATATTCGCAGCGTCAACCGTTAAGTTTTTCTTCATCGTAGTTATCTGTGATTCCTACTGATTGGATGTAATCTTTGTTGTTTGCGTCAAATTTAGTTGTATCTAACCAAACTTGGTAAACCACTTTGTCACCCTTCTTAAGTGTTGTTGTATTGATATTTTCAGCTTCGTTGTTGTCAGCTTTATCCGCATAAGGATTTGCTTTTTGTATCTGTTACAGCATCTGTCAACTCAGCATCGTCATCAACCAGCTTGTCACCAGTAGTGTCGAATTTCTCATCCTTCACAACGAATTTCTTAGGTTGGAATTCTGGTGTTTCTGGAGGAGTTACTGTGTTGTTGAACTCTTTATCAGCTGCATCTGTTACTTTCGTTACAAGAATCTTAGCAGTTCCATCGTAAGAAACTTCAACAGAGATTTCAGCTTTCATTGTATCGTAAGTTACTGTCGCATCTGTTCCAGCTACTTCTTCTACAGTGTATTTATGAGTTCCTTCGTCACCCTTCTTGAATTCAATCTTACTGAATTTAATCTTACCGTCTTTGTCATTCTTCACAGTTTCAATTTCAGTACCTTCTGCATCTTTCAATACGAAGCTGAATTCGCCAGCTGCTAATTCGCGACCTTCAAGTTTCTTAGTGAAGTCAAATTCAACTTCGATTGGAACTTGGTTGACACGTTTTTCAGTTGGTTTTTCAGGAGTCTTAACTGTCTTAGACGTTGGGTCATATTGGTGAACGATTTGTGTTGCTGTATTTTCGATTTGTGAACCGCCAGCCACATCTTCTTTCACTGTTGCTACGATATCAAATTTATAGTAGCGACCGAATGCGAATTTCTCAGTATCAAGTACTTGAGTATCTTCTGCATCTCCTAAAGATTTTTGTAATGAAGCTTTAGATGTTGCTTTAATGACGCCATCTTCAACTGTGATGTCGAATAAATCAGTTACATCTGCACCAGTCTTACTGTCGTAAGCTTTCACGTTAGCTGCTTCAACTGTTAATTTCGCTTCATCGTAATCGTCAGTAATACCAACAGATTGGATGTTTTGTTTTTCAGTGAAGTTATTCGTATCTAACCATACTTGGTAAACTAATTTATCTCCACGTTTAACAGTCTTCGTATTTAAGTTTTCAGCTTCGTTGTTGTCTGTACCGTCCGCATATGGATTAGCATTTGTTTCTGTAACAGCGTCTGTTAACTCTTTATCGTCATCTGCTAACTTGTCGCCAGTAATGTCGAATTTCTCATCTTTCACAACAAATTTCTTAGGTTGGAATTCTGGAGTTTCTGGAGGAGTTACTGTGTTGTTGAACTCTTTATCAGGAGCATCTGTCACTTTTGTGATTAACGCTTTAGCTGTTCCGTCATATTTCACTTCAACAGTTACTTCAGCTTCATCTTATCGTAAGTCACTGTTCCGTCTGTTCCAGCTACTTCTTCGATAGTGTACTTGTAAGTACCCGCTTGATCTTTGTTGTACTCGATTGCTTTGAACTTAACGTTTCCGTCTTTATCGTTCTTCACAGTTTCGATTTCAGTTCCTTTGGCATCTTTCAATACAAATGTAAACTCATTTTCTTTCAACTCACGGCCTTCAAGTTTCTTAGTGAAGTTAAATTCTACTTCGATTGGAACGTTGATCACACGTTTTTGAGTTGGTTTTTCAGGAGTTACCACTGATTTGCTTGTTGGATCGTATTGGTGAACGATTTGTGTTGCAGTATTTTCGATATCTGCCCCACCAGTTACGTCTTCTTTTACAGTCGCAACAATATCAAATTTATAGTAACGTCCGAATGCGAATTTAGTTGTATCAAGCACTTGAGTGTTTTCAGCATCGCCTAAAGATTTTTGTAATGAAGCTTTAGATGTTGCAGTGATTACACCATTGTTTACAGTGATGTCGAATAAATCAGTTACATCTGCGCCAGTCTTGCTGTCGTATGCTTTGATGTTTGCAGCATCAACTGTTAATTTAGCTTCATCGTAATCGTCAGTAATACCAACTGATTGGATATTTTGTTTTTCAGTGAAGTTGTTTGTGTCTAACCATACTTGGTAAACCACTTTAGAACCACGTTTAACAGTCTTCGTATTTAAGTTTTCTGCTTCGTTGTTTGTAGTCTTATCAGCGTATGGATTTGCGTTTGTATCCGCAACTTCATCTGTTAACTCATCATCGTCATCCATTAACTTGTCGCCAGTGATGTCATATTTTTCTTCCGTTAAAATGAATTTCTCTGGTTTGAAGTTTGGAGCATTTGGAGGAGTTACTACGTTGTTGAACTCTTTATCTGGAGCATCTGTTAGTTTTGTGATTAATGCTTTAGCAGTTCCGTCATATTTCACTTCAACAGTAACTTCTGCTTTCATCTTATCGTAAGTAACCGTTGCGTCAGATCCAGCAACCTCTTCGATAGTGTATTTGTATGTTCCAGCTTGGTTTTTGTTGAATTCTAAAGCTTTGAACTTAACGTTTCCGTCTTTATCGTTCTTCACCGTTTCGATTTCAGTACCTTCTGCATCTTTCAATACAAAGCTGAACTCTTCTTCTTTCAACTCACGACCTTGTAATTTCTTAGTGAAGTTAAATTCTACTTCAACTGGAATGTTTACAACACGTTTTTGAGTTGGTTTTTCTGGAGTCTTAACAGTCTTAGAAGTTGGGTCATATTGGTTTACTACTTGAACCGCAGTATTTTCAATATCGGCACCAGGTGTTACATCTTCTTTAACAGTTGCTACGATATCAAATTTATAGTAGCGACCGAATGCAAATTTAGTTGTATCTAATACTTGAGTATCTTCTGCATCGCCTAAAGATTTTTGTAATGAAGCTTTAGATGTTGCTTTTACAACGCCATCTTCAACTGTGATGTCGAATTTATCAGTTACATCTTCACCTGTTACGCTGTCATAAGCTTTCACGTTCGCAGCATCCACTGTTAATTTAGCTTCATCGTAATCGTCAGTAATACCAACTGATTGGACGTAGTCTTTGTTGTTAGCGTCAAATTTAGTTGTATCTAACCATACTTGGTACACTAATTTTTCGCCACGTTTAACAGTCTTCGTATTTAAGTTTTCTGCTTCGTTGTTGCTTGCATCATCAACATATGGGTTCGCATTTGTATCTGCAACTTTATCTGTTAACTCTTTATCGTCATCCACTAGTTTATCGCCAGTTATATCGAATTTTTCTTTGTTTACGATGAATTTCTCTGGTTTGAACTCTGGAGTTTCTGGAGGAGTTACAGTGTTGTTGAACTCTTTATCTTCGATTTCTGAAACTGTTCGTTTAAGAACTTTAGCAGTTCCATCGTAGTTCACTGTAATTGTTACTTCAGCTTTCATTGTATCGTAAGTAACAGTTGCGTCAGATCCAGCAGCCTCTTCGATTGTATATTTGTGAGTTCCCACTGATCTTTTAGTGAATTCAAGTGATTTGAATTTCACGTTTCCGTCAGCATCGTTCTTCACAGTTTCGATTTCAGTACCTTCTGCATCTTTCAATACAAAGGTGAATTCTTGGTCTTTCAACGTACGACCTTCAAGTTTCTTCGTGAAGTTGAAGTCCACAGAAACTGGAATATTCACAACACGTTTTTGCGTTGGTTTTTCTGGTTTTTCAACAGTCTTGTTGTATGGATCGTATACGTGAACGATTTGGCTTGCTGTATTTTCGATATCGATACCATCTTTAACAGTTGTTTTGATAGTTGCAGCGATATCAAATTTATAGTAACGGCCGAATTCGAATTTAGTTGTGTCGATGACGCTGTTTTCATTTACAAATTCTGCTTTAGAAGTTGCACTGATTTTACCGTCTTCTACTTTAATATCGAATTTAGAAGTTACATCTGCACCAGTTACGCTATCGTAAACTTTAATTCCATCTGTAGTCACATCTAATTTGTCTTCTTCGTAATCGTCAGTGATTCCAACATATTGGATGTTTTGGTCTGCAGTGAATTTAGTTGTATCTAACCATACTTGGTAGTAGAATTTGTCACCTTTTTTAAGTGTCTTACCGTTGATGTTTTCTGCTTCGTTGTTTGTTGATTTGTCAGCATATGGGTTTGCATTTGTTTCTGCTACTTCATCTGTTAACTCATTATCATCGTCCATTAGTTTGTCGCCAGTGATATCGAATTTTTCTTTATTCACAACGAATTTCTCTGGTTTGAACTCTGGAGTTGTTGGCGGTGGAGTTACTTTGTTGTTGAACTCTTTGTCATCCGCGCCAGTAGCGTTTCCGCCTTCTGAAGCATAAGTTGTTACTGTTGTTAAAACGTGGCCAGATTTAGACACTGTAACAGTGATGTTGGCTTTCATTGTATCGTAGTCCATACGATCTTCTTTTGTCGCTGGGATTACTTCTTCAACAGTATATTTGTGAACGCCGACTTTAGTCTTGTCATAGTTTAATGCTGTAAATGTAACGTTACCGTCTGCATCGTTTTTCACAGTTTCGATTTCGTTACCTTCTGCATCTTTCAATACAAAACTGAACTCTTTATCTTTCAATGGACGACCTTCTAATTTCTTAGTGAAGTCGAATTTAGTTGATACTGGAGGTACCACAAAGTTGTTGAACTCTTGGTCGTCAGCTTTAGAAGTTTCGCCGCCTTCCGCAGAGTACGTTACTTTAGTTTTCAATACGCCAGCAGCATCTTGAGTAACTTCAACTGTCATAGTGATTTCCATTGCATCGTAATCAACAGCCGCATCAGAACCTGCTTTTTCTGTAATCTTGTACTTGTAAGTACCAGGTTTATTGAATGTTAATTCGCTGAATGAAACTTTACCGTCAGCATTTTGAACTGTTTCTTCGTGTCCATCTGGAGAAGATTTTTGTTCTTTAATTGTGAAGCTGAATTCGCCGTCTACTAAGTTACGACCTTCTAACGTTTTCTTGAATTCAGGTTTCACTTTAACTGGTTCTACTTTTTCATAGTAGTAAACAGGTTGTTTGAAAGGAGTTAGTGTATTTAATAAGTCAACGTTTGTACCAATTCCTCCAACACCACGTTCTAGTTGACTATTTGGAGAACCGTGTCCGATTCTATCTCCTAAGAATGGTACGAAGACAGTTTTATATGGTGTATATCCTGCTGCTTTTTGGAAATCAAAACCAACTTCAATCCCATTAGGATGGTTAACACCGTCGGTACCTGTAAATGCAATTGTATTTAAAGTACTCTTAACTTTAGCTAATTCTTCAGTGTTTGCATTTCCTGGTTTAATTGGCTGTGTTTCAGCAATCAACATATATCCATCAGTACTCAAAGTACCATCTGAACGTTTAGATTGTTGTTTAGGGTCAAGTAAGTACACACGAATAACAACTGTTCCATCTTCATCCACTACTTCTTTAATACGTTTTATGCCATAACGGTCTGCGTCCATGAATTTTGTTCCGACTTTATAAGGAGAACTTACATATCCTGAAGTAGTTGTCGGATCAGCAGCTTGGTATAAGCGATATCCATCAAATTGACGAACACCAGAAGCATTGAAATTTTGTCCTTCCATTGCTTTCATCTTATAACTTGCTAATTCTTCTTCTTTTCCACTTTCTTTATACGATTGTGTAGATGTTTCTGTACGTCCAGCCTGATAGGTTGGGTTTGATTTGTCCACAATTTTATATAAAGTTGTATTGTTAACTACTTGTGGAATAAGCGCATTTGTATCCGTAATGGTACGTCCGTTATATGCAGGCTCTGTCGCATTGAAAATATCAGTACTTGTGCGAGCATTATACACATCTTGATAAATTTTCATCTTAGCTTCGTTTTCAGGTGTTCGACCTTCTAAGTCCGGGTACGTTTGAATAACTGGATCAATATCGTAATGGAATTGGATAAACTTGCTAGCATCTCGTCCTATTTTACCTGGGTTAGTTCCATAAACAACATACAATGTTAATTCACCATTTGATGCTTGTTTTGTCTTTTGGAAAGATTGTTTACCACTAGTTTCAGTAATTTGTACTGTTTCGATTACTGAACCAGTATTTTTATCCACTAATTCAACAGTAACATTGTTTGAATCACTAAAAGGTTTATAAGCACGTGTATAGTAATTTGTATTGTATCGTGCATTATATTTTTGTTAAATCTAAAATGTGGAAAGTATAATTTGAATCTGCTTTTTTTAAAGCTTGCATCCGGAACATCTTGAGATTTTACAGTTGCCCCGTTAGGATTTGGCATATCTGGAGTTGCTGTTTCGTCATCTTTAAGAGTTGTTTCAACATCTACTGGAGAGTTGTCGCTTCCTTGTGAAGCCGCACGACGAGAACGTGTTCTTGAAGTTTCCTCTGCTGCCGTTGCTGCTGTTGTTGTTTCTTCTGTAGCCGAAGGTGCTGCAGTTGTTTCAGCCCTCAGTAGTTGCCTCAGCGGTTGTTGTCGGCGCAGCCGCTGTCGTTGTTGCTTCAGCTGCTGTAGCAGATACTTCTTCTGCTGCTACTGCGTTTGTAGCAAAAATCGTTGTTCCTAATAAGACTGAGCACACGCCAATCGTCAATTTACGTAATGAGAAACGTTGGCGCTTGCTAAAAGATATCTTTCATTTGGACACTTCCTTTTCTTTTTATTTTGTTTGTTTTTCACACAAACGGTTACTAACTCGAAAAAGACGAAACAGATTTCATACTTTCTACACAATTCACACACTATATAAAAATTTGCTAAAAATCTTTTCTACAGCGCATATTCTACTGTATATTAATTATAAATACAACGCTATATCAATTTAACTATTATATATAAAGTATTATTTTTCAGGAATTTCATATTTTTCTATGTTTTTTTCACGAAAAATATTCGAAACCAAAAAAATGTTACAGAAACCTCATAGGAACAGCGTTTTTCGAACGTAATCTGAATTTCCTGTCGCTTTTTTAAGCGCACAAAAAGAGCGCTCAAGAATAATTCGAGCGCCCTTTTGTAAGCGGTTGTATCAACTTTCTTCCCTAAAAGTGAAGAATTTAATTTTTATGCGAATTTTGAGAAATCCCAAATATCTGTCACTAATCCTTCGTAAAATTCAGGCTCGTGACACACCATTAATATACTTCCTTTATATTCTTGTAATGCACGTTTTAACTCATCTTTAGCATCTACGTCTAAGTGGTTCGTTGGTTCGTCGAGTACGAGCACGTTTGATTCTTCGTTCATCAACTTACAGAAGCGCACCTTTGCTTGCTCTCCCCCACTGAGTACTTGCACTTGACTCTCGATGTGTTTACTTGTTAAGCCGCAACGAGCGAGGGCTGCACGTACTTCTGGTTGTGTCATCGATGGGAAGGTATCCCAGATTTCTTCTAGGGCTGTCTTACGATTTCCTTTTGGTGTTTCTTGTTCGAAATACCCAAGGTCGATATAGTCTCCACGCGTTACTTTTCCGTTCAATGGCTTAATAATTCCTAATAAGCTCTTCAAGAGTGTCGTTTTCCCGATACCATTCGCCCCTACAATCGCAATTTTTTGGCCACGTTCCATTTCAAGATTCACATGTCCTGTTAATGGGCGATCATATCCAATCACTAAGTCTTCGGCTTGGAAGATGTAACGGCCTGGAGCACGCGAAGTCTTGAACTCGAATTTTGGTTTCGGCTTCTCGCTAGCTAATTCGATGACTTCCATCTTATCGAGTTTCTTCTGACGAGACATCGCCATATTACGTAGCCACACGCGCCTTATTACGGTTTACGAAGTCCTTCAAGTCCGCAATCTCTTTTTGTTGACGGTTGTACGCCGCTTCTAGTTGAGATTTCTTCATCGCATACACTTCTTGGAACTGATCATAGTCCCCAACATATCGGTTCAACTCTTGATTGTCCATATGGTAAATCAAGTTCACAACGCTGTTTAAGAAAGGAATATCATGCGAAATGAGGATAAATGCATTTTCGTATTCTTGCAAGTAGCGTTTCAACCATTCGATATGCTCTACGTCCAAGTAGTTTGTTGGTTCGTCGAGTAATAAAATATCTGGTTTTTCTAATAATAGTTTTGCAAGTAATACTTTCGTACGTTGACCACCACTAAGCTCGCTTACGTCGCTATCCATCCCAAAAGCTGCAACGCCTAATGCACGCGCTACTTCATCGATTTTCGCATCAAGAATATAGAAGTCGTGGCTATCTAATCGCTCTTGTAACTCGCCCACTTCTTCTAGCATCGCGTTCATCTCGTCTTCGTTTGCGTCACCCATTGCCATATACAACTCATTGATACGCGCTTCTGCCACGAATAAATCGTCGAAGGCTTTTTGAAGGACGCTACGAACCGTCATCCCTGGTTCAAGCACTGTATGTTGGTCCAAGTATCCAACCTTCACATTTTTAGACCATTCGATTTTTCCTTCGTCTGGTTGTAATTGACCTGTCACGATATTCATGAAGGTTGATTTCCCTTCACCGTTTGCTCCAACGAGTCCGATGTGCTCCCCTTTTAATAGACGGAAGCTCACATCATTGAAGATGGCTCTTTCACCGAATCCGTGTGTTAATTTTTCTACATTTAAAATACTCATCAACGTTCTCCTTAAGTTTTCTCTGGGTCATTGTATCATAGTTTGCTCTAATGTCAAAAAGGCTGAGCGACGAGGATAAAAAAGGACCCACAATGTGAGTCCAAAAACCGTTTTTCTTTAGAAATTGAAAATTTCGTTCTTCCTTTAAAGATTGGCTATGATGGTGATAATTGCAACAAGAATACCTACAATTGCCAATAGCAGATATTGCTTTTCTTTTACTTCACTCACCATATAGGCAATACTCCCTCCAATTGTTAGCACAAGAGGAAATAGAAGAGCTAAGAGTTTAGGTTCTTGTCTGGACGGATTTCCTGAAAAATCAATTTGTACCGTAACCAAATCAGGTAATGCTATATAGCTATATACCGCTAGAAAAATCGCAATCACAATCATAATTCCAGCAATCCATTTTTTATTCACTATCACCGTCTCCTTTTAACCTAATTAAATTGTGCTTTGTATAAAGCTGCATACGCACCATTTTTTGCGAGCAATTCTTCATGCGTACCGTCTTCTATTAGTCCATCTTCTGTAACAACAATAATACGGTCTGCATTTTTAATCGTAGCAAGACGGTGAGCAATAATAAAGGTCGTTCTACCTTCTGCCAACTCGTCAAACGATTGTTGAATAAACTTCTCGGTTTGCGTATCGAGCGCACTCGTTGCTTCGTCCAAGATTAAAATTGAAGGATTCTTCAAGAAGATACGGGCAATTGAGAGGCGTTGTTTTTGTCCGCCTGACAATTTCACACCACGTTCTCCGATATGTGTATCCACTCCATCTTCTAAATCTTCAATGACTTCTTTCAGTTTCGCTTGCTCGATGGCACGATCTACTTCCTCATCTGTCGCATCGAGTCTACCGTACAATACATTCTCGCGAATCGTTCCATTAAAGAGGAACACATCTTGTTGCACAATACCGATTTGACGACGAAGAGACTGTAAGGTAAAACGGTTGATATTGGTTCCATCGATCAAGATTTCTCCTTCTTTTAAATCATAGAAGCGAGGCAATAAGTTCACGAGCGTTGTCTTCCCAACCCCACTTGGTCCAACGAAGGCAACCGTTTGACCTGGTTCTACCGTCAAGTTGATATGTTCCAACACTTTCTTATCTTCCTCATATCCAAAACCGACATTTTTATATTCCACTCGTCCTTCAAAAGCAGGTGCAGGAATGGCATCGGGTGCGTCTTCGATATCAATTTCGACATTCATTAATTCTTTGAAACGACGGAAGCCTGCAAACCCTTTTGGATACAATTCAATCATAGAATTCATTTTATTAATCGGTCCCACGAACACATTGGACAGTAAGATGTAGCCGACTAATTCTCCAGCTGTTAGATCACCAATGACCGTGAAGTACGCCCCTCACGATTAGGCTGAAGAGATTAATACTGCGCATTAATAAGTAATTGAAACTGCTGCTTGTCCCCATCGTGCGATAGAACGCAATTTTATTCGAGCGATACTCTTGAATGAGGTCTTCGAAGAGTTGTTGCTCATGACTTTCGTTGGCAAAGGCCTTCACCACACGCATTCCGCTCAGTACATTTTCCAAGCCTGCCGTATAGTTGGCTAACCCTTTGTAGATATTTCGATTGATACGAGACATGCGGCGATTAAATACCGCCAGCGCGACCGCAATAATCGGTACGAAGAAGATCGTCAATAACGCCAGCGTTGGATGCACTTGATACATCAACACAAACGAACCGATTAACGTCATCACGGCAATAAAGAATTCTTCAGGTCCGTGGTGCGCCAACTCACTAATGTCGAATAAATCACTCGACAAGCGGCTCATCAATTCCCCGATTTTCATATTGTCAAAAAACGAGAAAGATTGTTTTTGAACCTTCGCAAATAACTCACGACGCATATCCGTTTCAATGTTAATCCCTAAAATATGCCCCATGTACACCACGATAAAGTTCAAAGTTGTCGAGAAGGCATACAGCGCAAGTAGCCCTGCCCCCACGAGTATAATTTGTTGTAAGTTTTGAGACGGTACGATGTTATCGATGACACTTCTCACCATTACTGGAAAGGCAAGTTCGAGAATGGCCACGATGACCGCACAGGTAAAATCGAGTAAGAATAATTTTTTATACGGTTTGTAATAATGAATAAAATCTTTAATCACGATTGATCTCCTTTCGCATAATGTAATGTGCTCCAGTCTTTTGTCTTATAGACGATATGTCCATAAAGAACCGTTAACGCGTTTGATAATAACATGGCAATCCATACACCGGTTGCCCCGAGTGCTGTAAAGGCTCCAAGCACCCAAATAATTGGCAGGCGTAATACCCAAAGTCGTCCCACTGACATATTCATCGAGTATTTCGTCACGCCACATCCTTGGAAGAATCCATTGTATGCCGAGAACATTCCCATGAAGAAAATGATAAAGGCGGTGTAGTTCAAATACTCAACGGCATTTGCCCAAAGAACCGCATCGCTTCTATCTTTAATGAAGACTCCAAGAATTGGAGACTGGAAGAAGAAGACGATGATACAGCCAACTGTTGAAATCATGAGCACCCATAGTAGCGCTCGTCTAAAGATAGCATGCGCACGGTCGTAAAGTCCAGCCCCCATGTTTTGTCCGATGATGGCTGTTAGCGCCGCCCCAATGCCCATCTGTGGTTGCGTTAGTAAATCCGAAATACGGTTTACCATCGAATACGCAGCCAGTACTGACGTTCCATACGACTGAATAAGTCCATTTAAGACGGTGAATCCTAATGCAGCTCCACCATACCCGAAGGCAGAGGGCCATGCGACTTTAAGGATTTCTTTCATCACTTCTTTGTCAATTTTGACATGTCTTAAGTAGATTTGAATATCTGATTCCTTACGAACAGCACGAATGGCAAGCGCTAATAAGAATACTTTTGCAATAACAGTCGCCCATCCTGCCCCTTCAATTCCCCAGTTCAATCCAGTGAGGCCGACAAAAGGAATCGTCGCAAAAATAAAGATTGGATCTAGAATAACGTTAGTAATCGAAGACGCCGCACTAATCATCGTAATCGTACGCGTTCTCCCTTGGGCATTTAGTAAGGACTGATAGCCGAAGTAGCAGAAATCAAAGAACAATCCAATGAAGTTAATCTTCAAATACGCTACGGATTTTGCCAGGAAGGTGCCCTCTGCTCCCATCATTTTCACGAATAATGGTGCAAGGAAATATCCAAGCACAGAAAGCACAAACCCAAAGAAATACGTTAACACCATCGCATTCCCTGCATAACGCTTCGCATCTCTATATTTTCCTGCTCCAAAATACTGAGCAATAAGCGCCGTCGCTCCGACACTAATCCCCATTCCAAGCGAAATAAATAAGAAATTCAACGGCCAAATAAACGCGGTTGCCGCAAAATCTTCTGCAGAAAGTTGCGCCACATATAACCCGTCTGTCAAATTGTATAAAGTTCGAATTAAATTATTAATCATTAACGGAGTCGCAATCGTTAAAATCACCCGATTAATGTGCCCCGTCGTTATAAAATTTTGTTTTTCCAAAATAATCACCTGTTCTAGTATACATGATATCCCCACTGCTGTGAACACAAACAGTGAATCCTTCAACTTTGTGCCCTTGAAAAGAAAATACGGCTCGCTTTTTGGGACACGGGATATCTTCATAATAGCGGTAATAGGGCACCGGTTCGAGCCGAAGTCTCTCACTCTAAAACTCCAAAAGCGAGTAAGGAAATCCTCCTAACTCCCGCTAATTCGCTTTTAGCGCCATCCCCTATTACTGCTATTATAGAATCCCATGTCTCCTCGCGAGCCTCACTGCATCTAAAAAGGTAGAAAAAGTGTACTGCTCTGTCTCTCTTCACCAGATTTGGTGAATAAATAACTTCCTATTATTTTGCAAAACAAAATTTCACAGCACGTGATTTTAAAGAAACTAAAATAAGACCTTCCAGAAGCACTCATCTCGTTTTTTTAGCCTGTACGAAGCACTCACAAACTCGTTTCTGTCCTTCCCGAAGCAAAATTACTAAACACCTTGTCCAAAGAAACAAAAATAAGCAATTCAAAAAATTAAGCACTCCCTAACTTTTTTATGCAAGCAGGTCTGAAGAATCATTTGGTCCATAGTAGCAACAATAGCGAGTGTAATCGATGCGAATTAGTAGGAGTTAGGAATTGATTCCTTACACCTACTTTGAGGCTCGATAGGCGATGAGACGAAAGACTCACGCCGATACAGCTATTGTAGCAACTATGGAAATCCAAATGATTCGTATAAGACCTGCGGTCTTACTATTCATTTATTTAAAATAAAAAGAGTTAAGCACCAGCCTAACTCTTCCGAATTTCTCAAAATTATTTTTTAGTTTCTTTGAAGACAACGTGTTTACGTAATTTTGGAGAATATTTTTAATTCTAAACGCTCTGGATTGTTACGTTTGTTTTTGCTTGTTAAGTATAAACGTTCACCTGTTTCAGCACATTCTAATAAAATGTTGATACGCATGGATGACACCTCTCATTCAATTTATTTCATTAACTCATTGAGTTTCATACTGGTATATATTAACAAATGCGTGTCGCTTTGTCAATTCAGATTACCACGGATTTTTTGAAAAATTTATTCTTATAAAACTTTTTGAATCCAACCTTCTGGAGCCTCTACATCTCCGTACTGGATGCCCACTAATTCATCGTATAAACGACGTGTGACAGGACCTACTTCTGTTTCAGAATAGAACACATGGAAGTCGTCTCCGTTTTGAATTCCGCCAACTGGAGAAATAACTGCGGCAGTACCACATGCTCCTGCTTCTGCGAAGATATCTAATTGGTCTACATACACATCGCCTTCTTTAACAGTCATGCCTAAACGGTGTTCTGCTAACCAAAGCAATGAGTATTTTGTAATACTTGATAAGATCGATGGAGAGTAAGGTGTGATAAATTGGTTATCTTTAGTAATACCAAAGAAGTTCGCAGCCCCTACTTCTTCAATTTTTGTATGTGTCAATGGATCTAGGTAAATACAGTCACTGAAAATGACGTTCTTTCGCTTCTTTACCAGGAAGTAAGCTTGCCGCATAGTTCCCGCCGACTTTAGCAGCCCCTGTACCTACGTGTGCTGCACGGTCGTATTCAGAAACGATGAAGTTTGTAGGAGTTAATCCACCTTTGAAGTAAGCTCCTACTGGCATTACGAAGATTGAGAAAATATATTCTGTTGCAGGGCGAACCGCTACATTGTTTCCTACCCCAATCATGAATGGACGGATATATAAGCTTCCGCCAGTTCCGTATGGTGGTAACCATTGTTCGTTAGCCTTTACTACTTTTTTCACGGCTTCAATAAAGCGTTCTTCTGGGAACTCAGGCATGAGTAAGCGACGGCAAGAACGAGCCATACGAGCAGCGTTTTGGTCAACACGGAATAAGTTGATGCTACCATCTTTACAACGGTATGCTTTTAACCCTTCAAAACATTGTTGTCCGTAGTGAAGTGCTGTTGCAGCTTCGTCTACTTTTAGTACATTATCTTCAATCAAAGCCCCTTCGTCCCACTGGCCATCTTTGTAATAGCTGATGAAACGTAAGTCTGTTTTAATGTAATCGAATCCTAAGTTATTCCAATCTAAATTTACTGTGTTTGTCATATAATCCCTGCTTTCTTAGATTACTCTACTGATTTATATTTCCCAGATGTTGTATCCATTTCTTCTAACTTCTTATCCTGCGCATGATAGCGGAAGAATCCATAAGTTGAGGTGTTTGAATTCTCAATATGACGCACTTGCACGTCAACCGAGTCATTCGTTTGTGCCTGAATGATAATCTCATAGTTCTCGCCTAAAACGACATTTTTCTTTTTCGATTTCTGCAATGGCTGCAAGCGCTAAATTATTCGCATTACGTGTTGTATCAATTGTTGTCTCCTGCGAGGCAGTTGTTGGTTGGGCCGTAGTAGACTCTCCTGCTTCTGCTTTGTTTTTAGAAATTTGAACAACCGGAGCCGAGTTATCTGCTGTTTGCTCTGGTCTACGAGAACAAGCTTTCATTAGCCCCTAGTACAAGAACTGCGATTCCTAATCCTTTTTAAGACTTTGCGATTCATTCATTCACCACCTTCGTTATTTTTCTTATTCTATCACAATTTTTATAAAAAGTATCTTATACTGCGAATTTGTAATGATAATGAAAAAATTTTATATAAATTTGGTTCTTTTCATTTCAGTAATAAAAACTCTAATACAGCTCCTGCCACATTAGAGTTTCTTCCATTATTTAGCTAATTTTTCTTTGATTTCTTCAACATAGTTATAAACCATGTGCCCTGCTTGTCCGCCATCCCCAACAGCTGTTGTGATTTGACGCAATGTTTTTGACGAACATCGCCGACTGCAAAGATTCCAGGAATAGAAGTTTCCATTTGCCTCGTTTGTCACAATCCAACCTTCAGCATCTGTGATGTTTAAGTCTTTAAACGGATCAGACAC
>BNJV01002952.1_pt1 | contig 83734 bp, 90 predicted proteins | sample 8540591 | NCBI WGS metagenome assembly BNJV01 (sample SAMD00202457, study PRJDB9452) | human saliva metagenome | host: Homo sapiens | reverse complement strand
GGTGATGCGTTCAATCGCCTCCGGCACCAGCTCCACAACCGTGGATTCCGGCACCACACATACGTGGTGGTCGGGTACCAGGGAAATCGCGCGGCGGCCTTCCTGCGGGGTGGAGTTCAAGAAAAATGGTGCCTGTCTCAGCGCACGATACGGTCGAGGAAGTGACCACCGCATCCACGGCGTCAAGTTCATGCACCGAAAGCGCGCCGGGTTCGAGAGTGCTCCCCGAATCGGTGACATGCACACGGGTTGCGGTATCCTCAGGCAGCCATTCGGGGTTCAGCCCGGTGGGAACCACATAGCGCGATTTCTCTCCCAGACGCTCGGCAATAACCTCGGCGATATTCGATTCGGTCGCGTTGAAGACGTTCGCCTTATAGTCGATCAGGCGATCCACCAGCATCTCAATAGTCTGCTCGCGGTTCAGCTCGCTCACGCGGCGGTAGTTACGCACGGGGGTTGGTGCCTCGGGGGCATCCGACAGGGACTCACGAATACGCGTGAGAATATCTTCCTTCGCAGAGGACATTATGCGTTCTCCTTACCTTCACGAGCCGCCTGAGCTTCGGCCGCAGCCTGTGCGTTCGCTGCAGCTTCTGCAGCCTTACCCTTATTCGCTTCAATGAGAGCGGCAATATCCACGCGCTCGGCGCTGTCGCGAGCGGGTGCGCCAGATTTTTCCTTCTTCCACCAGTTGCGGAACGATTCTTTGGGAGGCTCAGGAATATCGCGGTAGTCCGTCCAACCGCCGACAATTCCGGGCACCTTCGTAATCTTATGTTTCTTGCCGCTAATCAGACGGGACATCGGCAGACCACGCTCGGCGGCTGCCATCATCTTGCCCGAGGAGAACAGCTTCTTAGCGCCGTACATCATGGCGTCCATCTGGGTGGGCGCGTGTTTCTTCGCGTGCTTCGCCTCAACATCCTTACCGCGCAGATGCACCAGCACCTCGGGGAAGTTGATCTTCACGGGGCACACTTCGTAGCAGGCACCGCATAGCGAAGATGCGTATGGCAGCGAGTTATTGTGCGCCGCTTCAATACCGGAAAGCTGGGGCGAAAGAATTGCACCAATCGGGCCTGGGTAGGTGGAACCGTAGGCGTGACCACCGGCACGCTCGTACACGGGGCACACGTTCATGCAGGCAGAACAGCGGATGCAGCGCAGCGCCTGGCGACCCAGTTCATCGGCCAGCACAGCGGTACGACCATTATCGATAAGGATCACGTGCAGGTTCTGCGGGCCGTCACCGGGGGTTACGCCCGTCCACATGGAGGTGTAAGGGTTCATGCGCTCACCGGTGGAGGAGCGCGGCAAAAGCTGCAGGAACGCCTCGTAGTCCTGGAAGGTGGGCAACAGCTTCTCAATACCCATGAACGAAATGAGGGTATCGGGCAGGGTCAGACACATACGACCGTTGCCTTCGGATTCTACGATGGTCATAGTGCCGGTCTCAGCGATACCGAAGTTCACACCCGAAACGGCGACCTTAGTCGAGAGGAACTTCTCGCGCAGACGGTTACGCGAAGCCTCCGCAAGCTCGGCGGGTTCATCGGTAATATCCGGGTTAATGCCTTCAATCTTCTTAAGGAAGATATCGCGGATTTCGCGGCGGTTACGGTGAATTGCCGGAACCAGAATATGCGAGGGGCGGTCTTCGCCGAGCTGCACAATTTCTTCCGCAAGGTCGGTCTCAATGGCGTTAATGCCGTTCTCTTCCAGGAACTCGTTCAGACCGGTTTCGGCGGTTGCCATGGACTTGATCTTGATGATCTCGTCTACACCCTGTTCGCGAATCAGATCGAGGGCGATCTGGTTTGCCTCGTGAGCATCGCGCGCCCAGTGTACGTGGCCGCCGCGCGCGGTAAAGTTGCGCTCGAACTGTTCCAGCATTTGGGGCAGTTGAAGAGTACATAGTTCTTCACCATTTCGCCGGTATTGCGCAGTTCCTGCCAGTCGGGCAGCTCGCTGGTAACGCGGGCACGTTTATTGCGAATAGCGTGGGTCACGAAACGCAGGTTATTGCGCAGCTGGTCATTCTTCAGCTCACGCTTGGCGTATTCGGGGAACGGTTCGTTCTCAAAGATATTGCCTTCGCCGTAGTGCACGACCTTCGGCATGCCCAGGGGGATTGCGGTGGAAGTCATCATCAACCTACTTTCTATGCGAAGGCGAGTTCTACGTTGCCATCAATCTTCAGCGGATTTTCCTTGGTGGAGGCGAGGATTTCGGCAAAATGGACGGTCTTAACAGAGGATCCGCGGCGTGAGAGCGCACCGCCGATATTCATCAGGCAGGAGCAGTCGCCGCCGGTGCATACGGATGCGCCGGTCTTCTCAACATTGGTTGCTTTGTCTTCAACCATCGCACCGGAAACATCGGCGTTCTTGAACGAGAAGGTTCCGCCGAAGCCGCAGCACTGGTCGAGGCCCTCAATTTCGGTGTACTTAATGCCTTCAACGGTGCGCACAAGATCTGACTGACGAGAGCCAAGATGCAGCAGGCGCATACCGTGGCATGAGCTATGGTAGGTCACGTGTTCGGGGAAGTAAGAACCAAGCTGCTCGGCGGCGTTGGTGATACCCAGAACGTCAATGAGAAGCTGGGAAAGTTCAAAGGTGCGTGCGGCAATCTGCTCTGCCCGCACGGCAAGATCTTCGTCGCCCTGATGACGAGCAATCATGGGCTGCTGGTGCCCCAGGGATGCCACGCAGGAACCTGAGGGTGCCACGGCAACATCCCAGTCCCACGCCTCAAAAGACTCGACGTGGTTTTTGACGACGGGGTAAGCATCATCAAAGTACCCGGAATTGACGTGCATTTGGGAACAGCAGGTCTGTCCGGGAGGATAAACAACCTCATGCCCCAAGCGTTCTAGAATCTCGACGGTCGCGCGCGCTACGCGGGGATACATGCCATCAACAATGCACGTGGAGAAAAGCGCAATACGCATGTTATCCGTCCTTTCTGGTTTCGAGTCTCTACAGAACCGCTGATGTGGGATGCGGTATGCGCTCCGGGACGCAAATTCCTGTGCCGAATTTACGTAACGCGGGTTTTCAACGCGCCATGATCATGACTGACCAGGTTCTCTCAGGAACCCGCCGGTGTTTACGGGGACCGGTCATATCGGTGTAGAAACGTATTCGTAGACTTTCTTCGTTGATCTTCATTTAACACCAGGTTCGGAGCATTCCTTTAATTGAAATAACGAACATTTTTCTCACCAAATTGAGTTTTAAGGACTCCCTTAGTTTCAGGTAGTAAAGCATACTTTAGGTCATAGCAACCCCAATGTTTCGAGATACCTTAAACAGACATTCCGGCGGGTGCATATGCAGCAACCGCGAACTGATGCGGAACTATCCGATTTCTCTGCATAATTTCCCGCAAACATGCATATCTTACCTATGCAATCCCTTGCAATATCGGGCGGTACAACCCGGGAACATCTCGAAAAAATACAGTGCGCAAAATCTCTATGCGCAGAGCTGAAATTTAATGCCAGAAGTTGGAACGACCCATTTTTGATGCCCAGAACGCAAATATCACCCCTCTCCCCCCGCCATCGTGCGGAAAACACACCTGCACTCTATAAGTTGTATCTCAAAGCACCCTTCGGGTAGGCTTCACATGAAGCTAATGGTCAGACCACATCCCAAGCGGCGCCATAAGCGCCACGAACTCGTGGAGTTTTGATTGGTCTGACCACATCCACGTCGAACCAAAGGAGTTCCAGTGAATACATTCTTCGCTGAACCCAACGCAGTCGGGGGAAGCCTTGGGCTAAGCGCGCTCGTGGCAACCATACCGCTGCTGACCTTCTTCATCATGCTACTCGTCATCAAGGCACGCGCGCACTGGTCGGCACTGGTAGCACTTGCCGCATCCATCCTGGTGGCAAGCCTCGGCTTTACGATGCCCTTCGACTTAGCAGGACTCAGCGCGGTGCGCGGCGCTATCTACGGTTTGGTCATCTGCTGGGTGATCCTCGGTGCCATCTGGTTCTACCAGGTCACCGTGCTTGCCGGACGCTTTGAAGACCTACGCCGCACCTTCGACCGTCTGGGCGGCGGCGATTTGCGTATCCAGGCGATTCTGATTGCCTTCTGCTTCGGTGGTCTGCTTGAAGCCCTCGCAGGGTTCGGTGCTCCCGTGGCAATTACCGCGACCATGATTCTTGCCCTCGGTGTGAAGCCGCTCAAAGCAGCTATTACTGTGCTTCTTGCTAACACCGCTCCTGTGGCCTTCGGCGCCGTCGCCGTCCCGATTGTGACTGCAGGCGATGTTGGCGGCAAAGACCCGCACGTTATTGCAACTATCGTCGGTCACCAGGCACCGTTCCTGGCAATGTTCGTGCCCGTCATTCTGCTCTTCATCCTCGACGGTATGAAGGGTGTTAAAGATGCATGGCTCCCCGCCTTCGTCATCGGCATTTCCTTCGGTATTGCACAGTGGATCACCGCAGCAACCCCCGCATACAACCTCACCGACGTGGTGGCATGTATCGTCTCGATGGGTGCCGCAGTGCTCTTCCTGCGCTTCTGGAAACCGCGCGGCGTAGAAGGCGTGCGTGAGCGTTACGGCCTTCCTTCACAGGTCGAAGAGAAAGAAGCGCTGCCCGCCGTGCGTGTGTGGATGGCTCTTCTGCCCTACCTGATCGTGGTTGTTATCTTCGGTCTCGTGAATCTCAGTGCAGAGTTGAAGGCATGGCTCAAGACCGTGGCTATCAAAATCGATATTCCCGCGCTTAGCTCCCGCTTGGTCACCAAAGACGGCACAAAAGTTAAGGATGCTGTTTACTCCTTCACCTGGCTCTCGAACCCCGGTACCCTGCTGATTATTTCGGGTCTGATCGTGGGTGTTATCTACTTCCTCTTCAACGAGAAGGGTCGCTACGGGTTCAAGTTCCCCGCACTGTTCACCGAATTCGGTTCGGTCGTCTACCGTATGCGTTGGTCAATTCTGACCATTGCGTCGGTGCTGGCACTGGCATACGTCATGAACTTCTCGGGTCAGACCGTTGCCATGGGTACCTTCCTGGCAGGACTCGGCCCCGTATACGCTATCCTGGCGCCCGCACTGGGCTGGATCGGTACCGCAGTGACCGGCTCGGACACCAGCGCCAACGCACTGTTCTCAAAACTGCAGGTCTCTGCCGCCGAGAACCTGCACCAGGCCGGTATTTCTGGGGCAACCCCCGAACTGCTGCTGGCTGCTAACACCACCGGTGGCGTGGTCGGTAAGATGATCTCCCCGCAGTCCTTGGCTATCGCGGCAACCTCCGTGGATATGGAAGGTAAGGAATCCGACATTCTCAAGGCCGTGGTTCCCTGGTCGTTCGCCATGCTCGTGGTGGTCTGTATTCTGGTCTTCCTGCAGACCAACGTGCTCTCGTTCCTGATTCCCTAACCGGTACGCTGCACATACAAACGCATAAACACGATGGGGCGGTGTACTTCACGGTACGCCGCCCCGCGCGTTTCTCTTACCATTCCTCACAGGCTCGGGCACTCTCCCACCCCACCTGAGCCGCCTCAAACGCACACACGGCGGGTTATTCTCACCCGCATCTTGAGACTTATTAGGATGGGAACACCTCATGACTCACCTGACAGACTCGACATCCCGCATACAGGAACGCAGCTACAGCATCATTCTTGAAACCTTCGAGCGGCGGCTGCGCCTGGGCGAGCTGCGTGTCGGTGATAAACTGCCTTCCGAACGTGCACTGGCCGAAAAACACGGAATTTCTCGGCCCTCGGTGCGCGAGGCCCTGCGTATTCTCAACGCGCTGGGGCTGATTCGCTCCAGTAGCGGATCGGGGCCGAAATCGGGCGCTATCGTCATCTCGGAGCCCTCCGACACCCTCAGCTGGGCACTGCGCATGCACATCGCAACTCGCAACCTGCCGGTCAAAGATGTGGTCTCTACACGTTTGCTTCTGGAGGGACCGGCTGCACGCGCCGCCGCAAACGCCCCCGACTCCCCCGAACGCGATCTGGCGCTGGAGAACGCCCGCGAACATCTGCGTGAGATGGATCTGCCGCAGGTCTCAAACGAGCGTTTCCATTTCTGCGATACCCGCTTTCACTACGAACTTTCAAAGCTGGGCGGAAACATTGTGCTCGATACCGTGATCGATTCACTGCACATGGCGACTATCAGCTACGTGCAGGAGGCGGTGCCGCTGCTGCGCGATTGGGATTCCGTCAAGCAAACGCTTCAAGACCAGCACCGGAGTATTTACGAGGCGATCTCCACCCGCGACGAGGATGCCGCCTATGAGCGGGTGTGCGAGCACATCAAATGGTTCTATTCGCTCTCAGACCGCGCCCGCGACCAACAGCGAGAACGGCAGGCTCAGGTGATAGATGCGGATGCACTGCCGCATCAGGTGGTGCTGCATGAGGAGCATCTGACGTAGGAAACTCCCGTGAGCAGATAATATTGTGACGAGCAGATAACGGGTTGATATCTGCTCGTCACAATATTATCTGCTCGCGCATTTAGTCTATCTAGAACTTCGTGCCGGTCAGCCTCTCGTACGCTTCAACATAGCGGGCGCGGGTTTTCTCAACCACATCCTCAGGCAGATGAGGCACGTTATCCGAACCGTCCCAGCCCGATTCCGGCGAGTGCAGCCAATCGCGCACAAACTGTTTATCAAAGCTCGGTTGGGATTTTCCGGGTTCGTACTCACTCGCATCCCAGAATCGTGAGGAGTCGGGGGTGAGCAATTCATCGCCAAGGGTGATTTCGCCGCGGTAAGAGTCGGTTCCGAATTCGACTTTGGTGTCAGCCAAAATAATGCCCTGCTCGCGGGCGATTTTTTCGGCGGTGCTGTAGAGTTCGAGTGAGAGTTCTTCTAGGCGGTTACCGATTGCGTGCCCTACTTCGGCGTAGAGTTCTTCGCGGGTTACCGGTTCATCGTGCTGGCCTACTTCGGCTTTGCCGGTCGGGGTAAAAATTGGGGTTTCGAGACGTGACCCATCCACAAGCCCCGCCGGGAGTTCGATGCCTGCTATGCTTCCGGTGTCGCGGTAACTTGTGAGCCCCGAACCCGTTAGATAGCCACGCACAATGCACTCGACCGGGAACATATTGAGCGATTTGCATATCATGGCGCGCCCTGCGACTGATTCGGGCACATCAGTTGAAATCACATGGTTTGGGATATGCGAAAGTTGTTGAAACCACCACAGCGACATTTGAGTGAGGATTTTGCCTTTATCGGGGATTTCGGTGGGAAGAATTTTATCGAAGGCACTAATGCGGTCAGAGGCGACGACCATGACGGATCCTGCGCGGATTTCAGCATCATCACTGACTGTTAGCCCGGCGGCGTCGTAGCGGCTTTCTTCGGGAACGTATAGGTCGCGTACTTTACCTGAGTAGACGTGCGTCCACCCCGGAATCATGGGTGGGTTGTTGCGGAAATTCATGGGAAGTTCTCCTGTGGGGCGAATGTGCGCGGCGTGTTTACCTATTCTTTACCTTACCGGACAATGCCCGCATCCCGCGATATGTGAATCCGAATGCGGCCGCAACGCCGTGTTCTCAGGTTTCGGCTATTAAGTTCTGTTACTTGGCGCCCGGCTGGAATACACCGCGAGCAGGTTGCCTCTGGTTGATCCGGTAAGAAAATCCAACCTGCTCGGCCAAAAAACAACCTGCTCACGCGAATAAAGAATAGCTTTTAGCCGCGGAGTTCGGGCACGGTAATCGCCCCCTGCACCGCTTTGAGAGCGATGTCAGTGCGGTATTGTGCGCCTTCCCAAGTAATAGCCTGTACCCTTCGTAGGCGGCATCGCGAGCCTGGGCGAGGGTATCACCAAGCGCGACGACGGCGAGCACGCGACCGCCCGCCGTCACAATCTCTTCGCCCGCGACGGCGGTTCCGGCGTGCACCACATGCACATTGGGCACGTTGGATGCGCTCTCAAGCCCCGCAATCGCATCGCCCTTACGCGGGGTTCCCGGGTAGTTTTCTGCCGCCATGACCACGTCCACGGCGGTGCGGGGGTCCCATTCCAGGCGGGTGTCTTCGGCGATCTCGCTGCGGGATGCCGCAAGGGAGCAGCTGCCCGAGCGGGGTGCACAAGCGTGCCAGCACCGCCTGGGTTTCGGGGTCGCCAAAGCGAGCATTGAATTCGATGACGCGCACGCCGCGGCTGGTAACGGCGAGCCCGCAGAAGAGCACGCCCACGAACGGGGTGCCGCGTTCTGCCATACGAACGATGGTGGGGCGGGCGATCTTTTCGATCACTTCGTCCACAAATCCTTCGGGCAGCCAGTCAAGCGGGGTGTAGGCGCCCATCCCGCCGGTGTTTGGGCCTTCATCGTTGTCAAAGATGCGCTTGAAATCCTGCGCAGGAGACAACGGGAGCACGTTCTTTCCGTCGCTGATGACGAAGAGCGACACCTCGGGGCCGTCCAAGAATTCTTCGATCACCACGGAACTGCCAGCGGCAAAGCAGGCGTTCGCGTGTTCTAAGGCGGCATCCCGGTTCTCGGTGACAACTACGCCTTTACCCGCGGCGAGCCCGTCGTCTTTCACCACATAGGGGGCACCGAATTCATCAAGGGCTTGCGCCGCTTCGGCCTCGGTCGTGGCGACGAAGGCGCGGGCGGTCGGTACGTTTGCTTCTTCCATCACCTGTTTGGCGAATGCCTTGGAGCCCTCAAGCTGTGCCGCAGCCGCAGAGGGCCCGAAGACCGCGAAGCCCGCCTCGCGCAGGGCGTCGGAGACACCGGCGACTAGAGGCGCCTCAGGGCCGATAACCACCAGGTCTGCGGCGAGCTCACGGGCGAGCGCAACAGCCTGCTCGGGGTTATTGGCGTCGATGGCGTGTACCGGAACGTCCTGAGCGATGCCCGCGTTGCCGGGTGCGCTGTGAACTTCGGTCACCTGTGGATCGCGTGCAAGCGCACGGATAATTGCGTGTTCGCGGCCGCCGGGGCCCAGTACCAAAACCTTCATGTACATAAGGGTACCGTGTCGAGTGCTACCCGGGGTGGGTTTGTAACACCTCACGGCTGCTTTATCTAGTGCCCTCTGCCCCCATAACGTTTTTACCATGTAACGTTGTGCCCGCCGAATAGTGTTTTGAACCGTTCAGCTGTTTTCCACGTTTTGTGGTTCTCCCCGCGTTCGTAGGTCAGCTGCCCCAAGAGGTGCGGTAGCGAACCTCACCCACAAACGCCTCATATGCTTTCTGCTCTGCGGGAGGGAAGATGAAAATATAGGTTTTTCTCGCGGCCTTTAACAGCTTGCCTGGATTTTTCAGTGCTGGTCCGCGCCGCAGATTACCAAATATCAAACCGGTACCGGGCGCTAAACGCAGCCCGATGCCTACGGTTTCATGCACCACATCGTATTCGGGGAGTACTTGAATTTCTGTAACCTCGCCCCAAGCAATACGCCGCCGAAATAGTGGCATGTACAGCAGAATAAAGCCTTCATGGTAACAAGTAATCGTTGGCATGCATTCGCTAGCGAAGCTGTGATAGCGGTAATCAGCAAGGCGATCATGATGAGGTCATACCGCCCAGGGGTTCAGCCACGCAACTATGACCACAGGTATCAGAGCGATACCGGTGATCGAAGCCGAAACCTTGCCGGCAAGTATATTTTGGGATATTTACCCACGGTGACGGATCGTTGAGAGTGAGGGTTATTCCCAAGGGCTGCAGGGTCTTCGGACATAGTGCCTCCGCCGCGTTCTACTGTTCTACCAGTGTACCGGGAGCGTCCTTTCAGGCAGCTCACAAACGCCGTGTATTTTTGCGTCATTCCAGGGGCGGGGAGTAGGCTAAATTGTCTTGTGAATACGGTCTGTTCTACTGGCCGGGCGCATTTGCAGGGCGTATTACACAGACGAAAGGACCCTCATGAGCGCGCAAAATTCCAGCACTCAGACCCCCACCCAAGATACGCACAGCGAATCCGATATTCACGCCAGATTATTCCCGATCCTGGCGCGCGTAGCATCCGTAACCGCGGTGCTCATGTACGTCTTCTACTTCCCGCAAATTATCGGCAATATCAACGGCCATAAGGGCGACTGGATCCAGCCACTCGTTGCAGGCATTAACTGCACGCTGTGGGTGGCATACGGTTGTGGCGCGAGAAGAAAGACTGGCCCATTGTGATTGCGAATGCGCCCGGCATTATTTTTTTGGCGGTACGGCAGCCATCACCGCGCTCATGTGATTTTTATCCGCTAGAATTTCTATTTTTTTAGCACTATTATTGTGGGTATATGACTTCTCCTCAGCTTTCCCTCACAGACGCCGAACTCGTATTTCAGACTCGTAACGATCTGATCGAGACGACCCACCACGGTATTGTGGTGGTGCTCTCCCCGAAGGCACCACCGATCTTGCCCTCGGAGACATGAGCCAGCCATTCTTTTGCCCGCTCGGCGCTCAAGCCCCTGCAGGCTATCGGCACGCTCAAGTCAGGGGGCGCCGCTGCGTGGCGCGCAGGGTAGCGATCGCGTGCGGGTCGCATCAGGGGAACGTTCGAGCAGATGCGCGCGGTTCAAGATGTGCTTCAGGGGTGCCGGTGTTGATGCTACCGCCCTGCTCTGCCCTACCGCCTACCCCGCTGATGCGCACGCGCACGAACAGATGGTACGCGCGGATTTGGCGAAGACTCCGCTTGCGCATCCATGTTCGGGTAAGCATGCCGGGTTTCTGCGGGCGTGTGCCGCGCAGCTGGACCGCTCGGTTGTAGACCCGGATTCGCGCCAGTGGACGATGAAGGATTACTGCGACCCCGAGCATCCGCTGCAGCGCATGATTGCTGAGGAGATCGCGAGTTTTACGGGCGAGCCTGTGGGCACATCGGGTATTGACGGATGCGGTGCCCCCGTCGCAGCGGTCTCAGCTCTGGGTCTGGCGCGTGCCTATTCGACGCTCGGCACAGCGATTCGCAATATGGATGCGGATGCGCGCGCCTCGACCGTAGCGACTGCGATGGTCGACTACCCCGAGCTGATCCAGGCTCCCGGCATGCCCGATACGGTACTAAGTGAGCAGCTGGATGCGGTCGTCAAGAGCGGCGCCGCCGGGGTATTGTGTGTGGGTCTGCGTTCTGGCGCGTCCGTGGTTGTGAAGATTTCCGACGGCGCAACCCGTGCCGCCTACCCGGTGGCGCTGTGGGCGCTGGAAGCTACGGGGCATCTGCCTTCCGAACAGGTGCAGCAGCTTCTTCCGCAGGTGACTCGCCCCGTGATTGGCGGTGTGCAGGATAATGCGCCCCGCGAGGTTGGAGGCTGGGTTCCTGGTGCCGATCTGGAGCCGCTGGTGGGTGAGAGCGCGTGAGTGTGCGCCGTCGAGTTTCGGAGGCTGACGGCGCGGCGGCCTTTGCACAGGTTAGACAGGTTTTTGATACTGTGCTTTCCAGAGAAAAACCGCTTGCTAGTGCGGAAAATCGAGCCGATATAGAACAAGCGTTCACTCGTCTGCCGCGTGGCGTGCGCGCTACCGCCGTGCGGTACGCCCTTGAAGAGCTCGCCACGCTCGCTCCCGGCAACAGCGTGGAGGTTCGGGTTCCGCCCTACGGGGTTACCCAATGTATTGCCGGGCCTCGCCATACCCGCGGCACTCCGCCGAGCGTAGTCGAAACGAGCGGGTTCATTTGGTGTGCGCTGGCTGCCGGTGCCCTGATCTGGGACGATGCGAGCGCATCCGGACTACTGACCGCTAGCGGCGAACGCAGCAATCTATCCCGCTACTTCCCGTTGTTCTAGGCGCCGAGCTGCCTGATAACGGCACCTCAAGTCTTATCGCGCACGCTCTAGAGCAGACGACACTCCTTCAGCCGCGTTTTCCGTCCTCCCGCTGTCGCCAAGAATCATTAGGCAGGGATTCACCCCAAAAGATAGACTTGAAGACATGAGTAGCGCACACACCTTCTAATTCCCACTCTGATTCTTCGGAGCCAGATTCCCCCACGCCCGAAAGCTGAAGCATCCCCTGAAACCGAGGTTGAGTACTCACAGGTGCGGGTTCGCCGTGCCCCGTCGGTGGTAGCTTTCATGATGCTGGGGCTGGTTATCGGGCTTATTGCGGCGTTTATTTCGGTGATCGTGGGTCCAGGCGATCCGTCATATTCTGAAACATCGGTGTTCGGCGTTATCGCGGTTATTTACGGTGCCGTCGGTGTGGCATTGGGCGCCCTCGTGGCCCTGTGAAAGCGACCGCCGGTCCCTCAAAAAAAGTCCGTAACGGCGCAGGGTTGAGCCAGAGTCTAAAGAAGAGGATGAATAGAAGCGAGCGGCGCATCCTAAAACGCTTGGCGCAGCCACACGTGACATATTCATCACCCCTGCGGGCGTTAAATTTCGTAGCGTGCACCACAGGGTGGAGTGAAAGAGGGTGAGACTAGACATGTCTGTGTACTCCCCGAGGGTACGGCTGCTCAGCGGCTCACACACCCGCGCGCAGACAAGACTTTCCCGCAGTCCCAACGTCGAAAAAGATGTGAATTGATTCGTCCTGACGGAAAAACTCACTCACGATCTCGATCCGATAGACCACGGACCCAAGGACGCCTGCGGCGTATTTGGTGTCTGGGCTCCCAGTGAGGACGTGGCAAAAACTAACCTACTACGGCCTGTATGCACTGCAGCATCGCGGGCAGGGAATCCGCCGGTATCGCAACGAGCAACGGCAAGCGCATCCACGTATATAAAGACATGGGGCTGGTGTCTCAGGGTTTTTGATGAGGCCACGCTCAGCTCTATGCCGGGCGAACACGCTATCGGGCATGCGCGCTACTCCACAACCGGCGCATCCCATTGGGCGAACGCTCAGCCGACTCTGGGCACCACCCCGCACGGCACGCTCTGCCTGGCGCATAACGGCAACCTGACGAACTCGGCAGATCTTTACGATAAGCTGCTGCAAAGAACGGCGGCAAGCCCCCGGCGTTTGGTGAGCTGGCGCAGGGCAATACGACCGATACCGCACTGGTAACCGCGCTTTTTAGCCGAGCACGATTTTTGATTCTCTAGAAGAAGCCGTTCTCGATCTGCTGCCCACCCTGCGAGGCGCATTCTGCCTCACGTTCATGGACGAGCAGACTCTCTATGCGGCGCGTGACCCGCAGGGCGTTCGCCCGCTGGTGCTGGGGCGTTTGGAGCGGGGCTGGGTGGTTGCCTCCGAGACTGCGGCACTCGATATTGTGGGTGCATCTTTTTGTGCGCGAGGTTGAACCCGGCGAACTTATTACGATCGACGAAAATGGCTTGCGTTCACACCGTTTTGCTGAGGCAAAACCCGCCGGATGCGTCTTCGAATACGTCTACCTGGCTCGCCCGGATACCACGATTGCGGGGCGCTCTGTCTACGAATCCCGCGTGGAAATGGGTCGCCAACTCGCCCGTGAACACCAGGTCGAAGCAGATTTGGTGATGCCCACGCCAGAATCCGGCGTCCCTGCGGCCATCGGCTACGCCGAGCAGTCCGGCATTCCCTACGGTAACGGCCTGGTCAAGAACGCCTATGTGGGGCGTACCTTCATTCAGCCTTCGCAGACCATTCGCCAGTTGGGTATTCGACTCAAGCTGAACCCGCTCAAATCCGTGGTTGCGGGCAAAGCGCCTGATTGTCATTGACGATTCGATCGTGCGCGGCAACACTCAACGAGCCCTAGTACGCATGCTTCGTGAGGCCGGGGCGAAAGAGGTTCACGTCCGTATTTCTTCCCCACCCGTGAAATGGCCCTGTTTCTACGGTATCGACTTCGCCTCACGCGCAGAGCTGATCGCAAACGGTCTTTCGGTGGACGAAATTTGCGCTTCTCTCGGTGCCGATTCGCTCGGTTTTATTTCGGAAGACGGCATGATGGCGGCAACCGAGCAGCCCGCGAAAAAAACATGTGCACGGCCTGCTTCACCGGCAAATACCCGATTGAGCTTCCCTCGGAGGAGCGCCGCGGCAAATCGCTCTTCGATGCCGAAGAGGCAAGGGCGGTCCGCTCGCCGGCAAGGCGGCGGAGGTGACCGTTGAGCGCCCGGTACCAAGCAAGCCCGAGCATGCGGAAGCTGTCTCCATTGAAACCCGCACGGGTACCGATACCTTGGAGAACAAGTTCGATACCGCAGCGCTTCCAGTGGTTCAGGCGCAGGCTGGCTCTGGGGCATCCGCATCCGTCGAGTCTGCTCAGGAAGCTCAACAACCGGCACCGGGCATGTGCAGCGGTCCCGATGCCGATCTTGAAGCGCTTTTGACCGAGGAGACTTGGTTCCCGCACGTTAATTCACGCCCTATAACCCCGAAGGACTAATAAACCCATGAGCGAAAACAGCACCTCTGTAACCTATGCAAGCGCTGGCGTTGATGTTGAGGCGGGCGACCGCGCCGTCGAGCTGATGAAGGATGCGGTGAAGGCGACTCACAACGCTTCGGTGGTCGGCGGTGTGGGCGGTTTTCGCCGGGCTGTATGACCTCTCGGCGTTGTCCTCATATCGCAAGCCCTATTTGGCGACTTCTACGGATGGTGTGGGCACGAAGGTTGCTATCGCGCAGGCGCTTGATGTTCATGACACGATTGGCTACGACCTGGTGGGTATGGTCGTGGACGATATTGTGGTGTGCGGCGCGAAAGCCTCTTTTTCATGACCGACTATATTGCTACAGGGCAAGGTCGTTCCCGAGCGTATTGCCGATATTGTGCGGGGGTATTGCCGGGGCTTGCAAGGCTGCCGGTACCGCGCTGGTGGGCGGCGAAACGGCGGAGCATCCGGGGCTTTGGCTGAACATGAGTACGACGTTGCCGGTGCCGCAACCGGTCTGGTGGAGGCCGATGAACTGCTCGGCCCCGATCGCGTGCGCGAGGGCGATGTGCTGATCGGTATGGCCTCTTCGGGTATTCACTCGAACGGGTACTCGCTGGTGCGCAAGGTGATCGATGTGGCGGGCTGGGGCTTGGATCGTCAGGTGGACGAGCTCGGCCGCACTTTGGGCGAGAACTCTTTAGAGCCTACTCGCGTGTATGCGGCGGATTGTCTGGATTTGGCGGCAGCGTTCCCGGTCAATGGTACTGATGGGCAGACCGGTCACGGTATTCGCGGGTTCTCGCATGTGACCGGAGGCGGTCTCGCCGCTAATCTGGCGCGTGTTTTGCCTCAGGGGTTTGGAGGGTCGCGTGGACCGTTCAACCTGGCAGATTCCGGCGATTTTTCTCGCTTATCGGTTCGCTCGGTCAGGTTCCACTCGCCGATCTGGGCGCACCCTGAACCTGGGCGTGGGCATGATTGCGATTGTTGATCCTGCGGTGGCGGATGCGGCGATGAGTCGTCTGAATGAGCGCGGTATTTCAGCCTGGATTATGGGGGATGTGGTGAAGGCTGGCGACCCCGATCTGAAATAACCCTGACTATGTGCGGGGTGCCAAGGGGCGTTGATGGAGCGCGGTGCGGCTTTACGGCAGTTACGCGGTCTAGCCTGCGCTCTGACGGGGTTTTACGCTGTAGCTCCCCTGCCCTATATCTATAAAAACGCGAGCGGATGATTTTTTTAACGAATCATCCGCTCGCGTTTTGATGAAACTTCAGCGAGATCTTGAAAGACGACGAGCTAATTTTGTGCAGACTTTAAATCTTCACTCAATACTTGGCTACCTATCATCTTGCACTTTCGGAAAAACTTTAAAGTATTTCAAGACCCTAAATCTCGCATATCAGATAGTGTGATGTATATTAAATACACTATTATTTCTCTCCCAGAAAGAATAAATTAGACCTCGATTTTCACCTTGCAAAATCAAAGGATTTCACCAAATATTTTAATAGTAAAACTTTATGTGTAAATATATTTTTTTAGTGCGAAATATAAAAAAATATTTTTGAGTTGAAATACTTTCAAGATGCACTTTTTCAAAAACGCCCTATATTCTATTTTTTTTGATGACGAGTTCAATCACAAATTCGCCATCACATATATTCACTCACACATAACTGAACATAGGACATTTCATGTCACTCATCGAACACCCTACGGTGAAGCGGACCCGCATGGCGGCGCTGAGCGTGGCGGGTATCGCATCCCTGATGGTGGGGCTCTGCGCACCGTCCGCTCACGCCGCACCCGCATCACCGGTATCAACGAAGACCGGAGTTCCTGCATCCTCACAGGCTGAGGATATTCTGACTGCAACCTCGGTGCAGCAGCAGGAACAGGGGCTATGACCGCTTTATCATCAACTATGCCGACCAGGGCCAAGAACAACCTCGATATCGCGGGGACTGGAATCTGGCGAATACTCCGAGTTTGTTCCCGAACTCTACCAGGGCATCGAGAAGAGCGTAAACTCGCTTGACGAGCTCCTCGGCGTTAAAAACCACCTATGTGCGTGATACCGCGCAGAATGACTCAGTGGTCTCTCTGTCAAAGCCTCTGAATGCGCAGCAGGCAAAGCAGTATATGCAGACGCTCGCCGAGAACCCGCAGGTGGACTCGGTCGAGCCGGATCTCAAACGCCAGCCCACCGGTAGCCTCCCCGGCTCGGACAAGGTCGATTTCAACGATCCTAAGATGTCACGCCTGTGGGGTTTCACCACCATCAAAAGCCGATTATGCGCTGAAGCACGCAGGGGATCACCAGGTGACCGTTGCCGTGATCGATACCGGCGTTACCAAGCATTCAGACCTGGATGAGAATGTGCTGCCCGGCTACGATTTCGTGTCGGATGCCTCCGCTGCGCGCGATGGCAACGGACGCGATAACAACCCTCAGGATGAAGGCGACTGGACCACTGAAGGGCAGTGCGGTTCTGGGGCAAAAAGCCACCAATTCAACCTGGCACGGCACCCATGTTGCGGGGACTATAGCGGCCGTCGGCAACAACAACATCGGTATTGCCGGGGTAGCCCCGAAGGCCAAGATCGTGCCGGTGCGCGTCCTGGGTGCCTGCGGCGGCTACGATTCAGACATCATCGATGGGATGATCTGGGCATCCGGTGGGTCCGTGAGGGGCGTGCCCGCGAACCAGCACCCGCGCAGGTTATCAACATGTCTTTGGGCGGTGCCGGGAAATGCTCGCGCACCTACAACCGTGCCATCGAGTCCGTGAACAAGCGCGGCAGCATCATCGTAACCTCCGCCGGAAACTCAAATCAGAATGCTTCGGCTCAAATTCCCGGCAGCTGTGACGGCGTGATTAACGTGGGTGCAAGCAACCCTGGAAATTCACGTGCACTCTACTCTAACTACGGCTCGACCGTTGCCGTCAGCGCCCCCGGCGGCGATTTTAGGCAGTCGGGTGTGGGCGTTCTTTCGCTGGTGAACAAAGGCAAGACTGTTCCCGAGAAAGGAAGATTACGCCGAATATGAGGGTACCTCGATGGCGGCTCCTCACGTTGCGGGCACGATTGCCATCATGCGGTCAAAATACCCGAACCTGAGCTACGAGAAGGCTCTGGATATTCTGAAATCCACCGCTAACCCGATCACCTGCGATCGTGACTATTGCGGCGCCGGCATTATAGATGCGGCTAAGGCGATGGATAAGGTCGATGAGCTCGTAAAATCGGAGAAACGGCCGAGCCCTGCACCGACTCAGCCTGCTCCGTCCGAACCCGCTCAGCCTGCACCTGCGCCGTCCGACAGCTCTACTCCGGCACCGGCTGAAACCTCAAAGCCCTGCGCCTGCGCCCACGCCTACCCCAACGCCTGCGCCGAGCAAGCCTGCACGCCCGATTGCGACTCCGTCGAAGCCGCTGCCCACGCTGCCTCCATATGAGGAACAGCTGCCGGTTCTGCCGATCAAGCCCAAACCTTCGCCGAAGCCTACCAAGCCCGCACCGGTTGAGACTCCTAAGCCGAGCCCGGCTCCCGTAAAAACCAAGAAACCCACGCCCGCACCTTCGAGTCTTATAAGCCAGCGCCTCCTTCATGGTGGTACTGGTACGATTACCCAGGGTCAAGGCTACTACTCCCCAGCCCTGGTACGATCCCTGGTCGGGATACGGTGCATGGAATCGCTGGGATTACGGATACGGTTCTTGGGGCGGTTGGGGATACCACCGCGGACACCGTGGAAGCTGGCACAACACCTCGTGGATGTACCGTTCAGGGCATCCGTGGTGGGCATCGTACTCCTACGGCTGGGGTAACAGCTACCGCGGCTACAGCTACTATAACGTAGGCTACCGCTACTAAAAGCCCCTGACGGATAACGCATAAAAAAGGCTCTTGATATACGTCAAGAGCCTTTTTAGTAAGAAGTGAAATAGAGAAAATATGCGCAATCTTAAATCTACATAAAATTTTACTTTATATGTGATGCATGTCTATGATATAGGACATCATACAAATCTCATCCATACTCAACACACGGGGTTTTTATTTGAGTAATTGATGAGGGGCAATAACCACATCGCGCCTGTCTGCTCTGCACAATATGTAGCGGCTATGAGGCATGATGCGGTGCTGCGCTGCTATGAGGCATAGTAGCCTCACAACCTTGAATATCTGGAGAAACCCCATGAGTACACACAGCCTTTTGCGGGTCAAATATCCCTTTGAGACGCACAGTATTCGCGATAGGTGCGAACCAGCTGTCGAGACGCTATGTCTTATATAAGTGTTCCCCTAATCATGCTGTTCCTCACCGGCTCCCCCGAAAAACGCCAGTCTTGCCCTCTTTGCTACAGGTGTAACACGCATACTGGCGAGCTTCCTGACTGGAGTTATTGTCGACAGATATAAGCCCACATACACTCTTACGCTTTCATGCATGGGGCAGTGCATCACCTGGATAGTCCTAACCCTGTGTGTTCTCGCAAACGTCGGTTCTGTTCCAATTCTGATAGGCATCCTGTGCGTGATGGCACTGGCATCATCGTTCGATTACCCCAGCGAGCAGGCTATTATCGCACGGGTGGTGCCTACCAAACAGCTCGGGTACGCCTCTGGATTGGGAGAAACACGAGAATCTGCCGCGAACCTAATTGGCAGCCCGTTAGCGGGTCTACTCGCCTCCACTTCTTTGATTCTGACCGCTTGCGTGCACGCGTTTGTCAATTTCACAGCTTTTCTGGCGGCACCTAGTTCATCTACTGTTGTGCATGCCGAGCGTAAGCACCGGCAGGCGAGGCAGTGAAAACTACGGTGTCCGATACCGTCATCGATGCACAATCTACCGGATTTTTTTGCCGACCTCGCCCAAGGGCTCATGTATGTTGTGAAGAACCGTGTTCTTGTAGCGATCGCATCTGTGGCCTGCTGCGCGAACTTTGCCGCAACAGGACTGCCACTCGTCTTCATCTATTATTACGCGGAACAGGGGTATTGCGGCCTACAGCATCGGTATTTTTTTGCCTGTGTTTTTTTGGTGCCGGGTGCTCTTAGGGTCCCTAACAGTCGGGTGGATGACGGAGCGTTTCGCCTTAGGAACATTGGGTGTGCTGGCGGTCGGGATGATGGTCATATGCTACATGACAGCGGCGTTCACCCACGACTCTTTTTGGGTAACCTGTGCGCTGATGCTTTATTTCGGGAGTGCCGCTTCCTGCCTTCAATTCCAGTATCGTCGCGTATATCAATGCTTCGACTCCGGTAGACATGATAGGGACGTGTACATTCGGCGCAGGGCATCCCGAATATGCTTCTAGCTCCTGTGGCGGCATTGCTTGCTGGCATCATGTATGTGCAGTGGGGGATTTCCAGAACGGTTCTCTTTTACGGATCGTTTATGGTTTTGGCTTTGATTCTGATGCTCTCACAAAGAGTCTTCGCACACTGCCTAAACTTTCGGAAATGGCTGCCAGCTTCTGACTAAGTAATCTATGTTCCCCTCTCCTATAAAAAGACTCATTATTTGAATAATGAGCCTTTTTATAAGGAGAGACTCCCTCGCAGGATGTTCTACGAAAGAATGCGTGGCAAGCTCGCGTGAGCGCTCGTTTTTGCTCCGTAGTCTGCGGAGGCTGTGCCGGCAGGAAAAACCCACCGACGCTGCACCGCGAAACTGAGGGGGAATCAAGGTCAGCTCGGTCAGGATCTTCGCCACGATGAGCACGACCCCGAGAGCGGTGAGAACCTCCATCAGCGCGGCATTTGCAAGCAAAATCCCCACCGCTAAAAATCGCATAGCGCCCAGGAAACCGCCCGCGAGGGGCGATCGGCACCGTCGTTCATGAGCATACGGTTAATACTGAAAATTCGTCAGCGCCGAGATAATGCGCGCCAGCACAATCGCCGGGAGCAGGGCAAAACCCGCGCCTACGAGGGCAAAGAGGGCGAGCGCATCCACGATAAACCCGGTGCAGGGAGGATACCAAGAATCCCAACAGCGGCGCGTAGATTCGTGCGGAATCGCGGATCGGGCGGAAATGACTGCTCGGGTTCCCCGGCTCATATACTTTCACGATGGGCAGCTCGATAAGCTCCACCCCGGCTCGGCTAGCACGAAGCAGCATTGAAAACTCGTATTCGTATTTATCGCCGCGCAGGCTGAGGCCCAATCAATCATCTGTGTGGTAAACCCGCGGAGCCCCGTCTGGGTGTCGGCAATGCGAGTTCCCGTCGCCAGCGTGAAAGAACCCGACGGTAAGCGCATTACCCAACCGGGAACGCAGAGGGAACGGCGGGCTCGGTGAGCTCGGCGCGAGTATCCGGCAGGGGTGCGTACCCCCAGCACGAGGGCACGCGTACCGATGCTCGCCATTCGCTCGGTTTTAGCGCCCACTCGCAGAATATCGCGGGGTAAATGCTGCCCGTCAGCATCCGCCGTTACCACAATGTGATCGGGACCGATGCGTCCCGTGCCCGCCAGTCCCGGTGCGCAGGGCCGCGCCTTTTCCACGGTTTGCAGGGTGGGTAATAATCGTGACGCCCCGAATCGCCAGCTCGGTAAAGATCGGCACGTAGGTGCTTCCCGAGCCGTCATCGACCACCAGGATTTCGGCGTGCGCATCCAATTCTATGATCTGCTGTGCCAGCCGCACGAGAGATTCATCCGGTTTATAGGCGGGTATCAGGACTATCATGATGCGCTCCCGGCGATGTACAGAATATCGCTGGTTCCGCGTTCTTTGGTGCCGCCCATCGGTTTATTGACTAGCTGGTTGTTGAAGACCATCACCGAGGATCCGCCGCCATCTAGGTTATAGGCGCTCACGCACCCGAGTTCCTTGAACATATAGGCAAATTCGGGCATGGTAACTCCGCGCGAATAACCGTCGGAACGCCCATCGACCACGATAAATACGAGGTGGTTCTGCCCGAGCACGCCCACACCGGTACGCGGCTGGTTGCCTTGGATGGAGTGGTTGCCGAAGTTGGTATCGACCTCAACCTGATCGATGCCGCTGACAACCTCTGAGTCCCGCACGAGTGCCGGCCCGAAGGAAAGCGTATTCCAGACGCCTTCGTTGAGGAGCTGCTGCGCGTTCGTGCCGGTTTCGTCGTAGAGTTTGACGGAGCCGTCTTGATAGAACGCGAGCCCTTCACGGGCGCCGGAATCGCGGTATGCCACACCGTTGCGAATGACGATGCCGGTGTCACGGAACCCGTAGTAGTCGCCGTTAATCGCCCAGATGCCGTTGTGCTGCGCGGCGATATTGGAGGGCGTATCGATAATGTTTTGCCCGAATTTGTTGTTGGCGAAGGCTCCGCGCAGCAGGGTCATGGCGTTGAGTTTGATCTCTGCGGCAAAGGAAACGACCGCGTTGTTGCCGCTTCCTTCGGTGGATTTGGTAATGGTGATAGAGCCTTCGCTGGCGCTCAGACCATCAGAGGTGACCTTAACGTTGGTGAGTTCGCTGGGGCTTGAGGTACCGTCAGATGATGAATTATTATTCTTTGCTTGTTGTGATTTTTCATAGGCTACGGTGTCGTCAATCTGCGTATGCTCGGCAAGATAACGATTATATGCCCAGCCAGCACCAACACCCGCGACAGCAAGGGTGCCGAGGCCGCCTCCTAAGAGAACGCGCCTAGTTACTTTCTTTTTCTTGGGTTTCTGGGATGTTTCAGAAGTCTCTTCGACCTGTTCGGCCGACAGTGTTGCGGTAGTATTTTCGTTCTTCATGATTCTAGAATGCGTGGCATTTCTCGTTTTAAAACATGAAGAAGCTATGTTTTAGCTATGTATGAGTATTCATTTCCGGGGGTTGTCTCACCATGCGCATATACTCCACACAGCTTGATGCTTTAGATGCCAGACCATCTTCGTCCGATTTCTATTTCGCGGGTTATTGTGCATCGGGCGACTTAAATAACCGCAAAATGCACAATAACTCGCAAAATAAGCCTGTCGAATCTACGTGATACGCACTTACGCGCCGGTGAGGTTATCGAGGTGCCGCTTGGTGACGGAGTCAAAGAGGTCAAGGCTCTGTGCGGAGCGTGCTATCAGCTGCGCGCCCTGCACCGTGCAGAATAAGGACTCCGCCGCTGCCTGCGCGTGCTCGGGATCGTACCCGGCGTGCTCAAAACGCTCGGCGATCCAGCGAATATTCTTAGTCTGAAAGTCTGCGGTGTTAATCTCGGCAGGCTCACGGTTTTCAGCCTGGGCGCGCAGGGGCACGAACGTGGCGTTGATATGCGTTCCCCGTTTCGCCGTCTTCTTGTCCTCTTCAGCATCGTGATCGGGTGCGCTCTGCTTTAAGGATTCCAGCGCCAACATTGAGCAGAGGCAAAGTTTATAGCCCTGTTCCAGGTTTGCACGGTAGGGCCTCATATAGACTTCGAGTTCTTCGCGGAGGCTGTGTGCCGCATCCACGCCTTGGCGCAGCGTCTCAAAAAAGTCTGTGCTGTACTTATCGAAGGCTGCACGCACAAGATCTGATTTCACAGGGAAATAGTAGTGAATGCTGGGTTTTTTGATGTTCATTTTGCGCGCTATATCTGCGTAACTGAAACCGCTGACGCCGTTCCTTTGGATATAGTCGGTGGCTATGCGCACAATATCATCTTTAGTTCCCATCATTCTCTCCTTATGTGATCGTTCAAAATCCCTCGACCGTTGGAGCAGGGGGCTGCGATGCGAATTCGCCTTGTCATCACTGCGGTAACCGAGGACAATTCCCGCGAGTGCGATTTCATTGGCAGGGAATATCCGGGTGGGCACTGGACCTTATTCGGGTATTGTACATTTTCGTAGGGTGACACTATCGTATCCATACCGCAGGATGCCCGCCAGCATCAGCAGATGCGCAAACAAAGCCAACATGAAAAACCCGTAGACCGCTCAAGCACGCCCGCAGAGTATACAAAAAAACCGGCCCAAGCCACCCTGCAGGGGTGCTTAAACCGGTTCGCGTATGAGCGTAACGCTGAGGCTCTGCCGCTACACCTCATCATCATATTTGGCATATTTCTCCGCGTATGCCGGTAATCATCCTCATCATCATAGCGACGAGAAGATGATTCGGAGGATTTAGTGTTCTTAGCGTTGAGCTCGCGCTCAAGTGCACTGTAGTCGGTTTCGGGGCTGAAGTACTTCATCTCCCGAGCCTGCCGTGTTGCCTTAGCCTTCTGACGGCCGCGCCCCATGGCGTGACCCCCTCTTTCCTCATGTCCGCAGCCACCACACCCAAGGCGCGCATAACCCACGGATCGCTCTCTAGTCTTTCCTATGTTCTAGGGGTGCCTTGTTTTACCCCTCAATGTCTTGTTGATTGACAGATTCATGCTCAGAAAAATCTGTCGAATCTTCAGTTTCTTCGCCTGAACTCCGGCGAATTATGCATAAGGTTTGGGCTCCACCTCGCGCATCATACGCTGATGTGGAGCCCAAACCTTTGCAAAACCTTCTATAAGAGCCGCGCGTAGCAACCCATCTCTACAAGCCCGAGACTCAAAGATTTTATCCCCAAGTCCTGGGAACAACCCGCACTAGCTGGCTGTAAAGCTACCTAGCTCGGTCGCACCGGATGCCAACGACGCTGCGTTGGAGTCCACAGCCGATGTTGTAGTGTACGCCGTGTAACTCTGACCCTTGACGATCGATGAGCTGGGGGCGAGAACCAACTGCACATTCGACTTGGTGACTTTATAGTTAGCCACCACCTTACCAGATGAATCCGCTACTTGAACCGTGGATCCTTGCTCAAATCCGGAACTATTGGTCAGTTTCAGGTAGCCGCTCGTCGAGTTGGTGGAGGGAGCCTCGAACATATCTGCCGTGCTGCCGCTGAGAACCGTGGCACCGTTGAGGAGCAAGTCGCCGTTGGTATCCAGCGCAGCGTTACCGCCTTGGCTGGGACCGTTCACTATCAGCGTTCCTCCAGAAAGAGTTGTGACACCGTTCGAATCAATGCCATCGCCCTCAGCATTGACGGTAACGTGACCGCCGCTCACGTTGATTGCAGCATCGATAACCTCAAAGGTTCCGCCACCACCACCGGGCATACCACCCTGCGGGGGCTGGCCCATCCCCTGCTGGCCGGTACCTGCCGTGCCGTCCTGGGCGTTACCGCCGGGCATTGCCGGAGGCTGCCCATGTTCTGGTTGCCTTGGTTCTGAGTGTTGTTCTGCTGCTGAGCAGTGCCTGAAGCTCCGTTCTGAGACGTGCCGTCCTGCGAGGTTCCAGACATCGCAGGGAGGCTGACCCATCCCCTGCTGTTGTTGATTGGAGGTTCCGCTCTGCTGCCCACCCGGCATGCTGCCCTGCTGCTGGTTGTTCTGCTGCTGATTGGCAGTATCAGAGGTGTTCGCGGATGAATCCGTACTCTCAGAATCGCTTGTCTTCAGCGAGGCATTCATGCCGTCATCCGCACTCGTGACGTTTACATCGCCGCCAGAGACATTAATGTACTGTGCCTCAATGCCTTCATCGGACTGTTCAACCGTCAGGGAGCCCCCGGAAATTTCGACGACCCGAGAGAGGCTTTGAAACCGTCATCGCCCGCATTCACAGTCACGGTACCGTTGCTCAGGCGGGTCCAGCCCTGCCCCTCGTCGGTGTCGTTAGTAGACTTGATGCCGTCCTGCTGCGCGGTCACGTTAATAGTGCCGCCTAGGATATCCACATAATCCTTGCCCTTGATGCCGGTGTTCGCCGCATTGACCTCAAGAGTGCCGCTGGCAATCACAAGGCCGTCACTCGTGTGAATACCGTCTTCGTGGTTGCCGTTCACCTTCAGGGCGCCTTCACCCGCGATCGTCATGTCGGCCTTGGAGTAGACCACGGCATCCGGATCATCTTCCCCCGTTGCGGTGTAGTCTGCGCCGTCGCTTATCGTATTGGTGGTGCCGGATGCGCTGTAAAGAATAACCTCGTCAGCGTTTACCACGTTCAGCGCGGCACCGCTGGAATTCGTGATGTTTGCGTTATCGAGAACGAGCCGAACCGCGTCGCTGTCAGCGGTTTCGACCTTGATCTGCCCCTGGTATTCGCCGGAGAGTTTGTACGTGCCAGCCTTCGTGATGGTCAGCGTTCCGTCTTCAACGGTAACGCCGTCCGTTGCGGTGGGGTTTGACAGGTCAATCGCGGTTTCAGAGGAAGTGTCCCAGCTGAGATCCTGCTCCGAATAGTGAGTATCGACGTCGAGTTTTTCGCCGCTTTTCACGTTGGTCGAGAATGACGAGTTACTGGCGGCAGTATCGGTGGCGGTTGCCGAGGATGTTGTCGCAGTCGTACCGACTGAGCTATCCGCCGCCGTCGTGCCAGAGGCGAGGGCGTTGCTTGTAGTTGAGCATCCGGTGAGCGCAAGCGTCGCGAGCAAAGTTACCGAGGTTGCCGAAGTCAGTATTTTTTTATTCATGGGGAAAGAATCACTTTCTATCTACACTGTTTGAGCAGTTTGTGAGTATTTTCAGGGTTTACATCCGAATTCTACGGGGTAACGGGTACCAGCCGCATCAAATTCACGGGTTCCTGCAGGCTCCTGATGTATGTGTCGTGTGATAGAAGTTGGATTTTCTGATGCATATTTGTGGCGTGCACCGCCACCCGCGCCGGAGTTTTGTGTGATGGTTTTATCCTGCGCAGGCTAAAGGTTGGAATAGGATTCTCTCCTCTCGTTATGTTTTACAGATCAGGGGGTTGATGCCGTGAAAGTTCCACGTTCAACGGCACCAGGTGCAAGGGTGGTGGTCTTCGGATCCACCAGCGTGGGTGCTAGGTAAAGTATATTCTTGACCCTTCACGATAGAGGATTCGAGAAAAAAATACTTGTTTAACACCCGGGTAATCACCCGGTAGTTTGCAACGACTTGTCCGGCAGAATCTACTGCCTGAACAGACTGCCCTTGTGGGAAAGTATCGTTATCTGCAATTCGCAGATACCCATTTTGATGGAGTCGTCGATCGGGCGCTTGAAAAGCTCTACACCGCCGCCGCCAAATGAGATCCTGGCGTCGTTACTTACAGTAATGTCACCATTTGGATCAATAGGATCATTGGCATCGTCTTGAGGACCGTTGATTAGCAGCTCGCCTCCTGTGTAGAACTCGTGTCCGTTAGAGTCCATGCCGTCGGCACCCACGTTGAGGGTTACATTTCCACCGGTCATGTTGATCACGGTATCAATAACCTCTGTGGTATCGCGGGCACCACCCAAGGGTACGGGGCTGGCATCCGGCTGATCGCTGTCTTCCTTCTGATCCTCATACTCTTGATCGTTAGGCAGCTGGTCCTTGAGCGAGGCATTCACGCCGTCGTTATTGCTGTTGATGAGCGTATTGCCGCCATGAATATTGACGTATTGCCCTTCAAGCCCTTCTTCAGACCCTTCGATGGTGAGCTTCCCGTCCAGAATCTCCAGGGTGCGCAGCGCCTTGATGCCGTCGTCACCAGCACGAAGAACAGTGTCACCGCCAGCCACGCGCACCCATCCAAGGCCTTGTTTTTCGGTGTTGGTGGCTTTAATCGCGTCTTTTGCGGCTTCAATACGCAGGGTTCCGCCCTGAATATCCACGTAGTCCTTGCCTTTAAGTCCGGTCTTCGAGGAATTAATGTTGAGGGCACCTCCGGCAACAACCAGTCCTTTGGTGGTGTGCACCGTCTCGTCAAATTTGCCGACGACGTTCAGCGTTCCATCGCCCGCAAGGGTTAGGTTAGCGGTTGAATAGATCGTAGAATCTGCCTCTTTTTTGCCCTGGACTGCATACTCGGGACCATCGCTGAGGTTATTGGTGCTGCCCCGAGACGTGTAGATGACGGCTTCGTCGGCAGAGGCAACGTTAATAGCAGATCCGGTCTCATTCGTGATGTTAACGCCGTCAAGAATGAGCTGAACTTTATCTGTCTTGGGGGCTTGAACCTTCACTTGCCCCGTATAGTCGCCAGACATACGGTAGGTTCCCCCCTTCGTAATCGTAATCGTTCCGTTTTGTTCGCTGACCCCATCGGTTGTGGTGGGATCTGCCAGATTGAGCGGAAGAACAGCATCCTGGTTCCAGGTCACGTCTTCTTGCGTAAAGTGAGTTTGCGCGTCAATCTTTTCACCATTTTTGGTGTTCGAGGTGTATACGCCAGATTTAAGCTCCTTCCCCTGTTCCTGTGCGGTCACAGTGGCTTTGGAGTTATCAGGGTTCCCACTAATGGCGCATCCGGCAAGTGCCAGCGATGCCGCAAAGGCGCATGTAAGAACAGATGTAAACCGGTTTTTGAACATCTCGAACGGGGTTCCTTGTCTGTAGGGATTAAGTATCTCGGTAAAGATTGCCTCAACCATCCTACGCGAGAGGGTGGGGTTTCCAGAATGACTCACACGTGTTGGGAGTATCTGGAAAACCCCACCCTATTCTTGTACCGCGTTCTAAGACGTTACCCGCTCAGGGGTCTAGATCTAAGCGGCAGGTTCAAGCTGCATCCAACGTTGAATCGTGCGCTTCCACTTGTTCGCCGGCAGCTGAGGATTCAGTGCAGCCATACCCGTAGCGAACTTAGAAATTTTTGACGGGTCGGATGCCCGCACGCCACGAGATACTTATCAGCGACCGAAGGTGCACTGCCGGATTTCGTTTCGATAATCACCGTACCGGGTGCAGTATATTCGGTACCGACCTGATACTTGGTTGGGCCCTTCACCACCGTCTGCGGTGTACATGAGCACACTTTCTGAAAGCGGGTCCAGGTGAGCGAAGTATCAATCGTGAGGCGAGAATCCACCGGATTCTGCTCGGACTGGGGCAAATATACAGTCGTACGACGGTACCCGGTGCGGATAACCGGCTCCAGGTCATCTACAGACGCATCCGTCAGCTGCTCAAGCGCGGTAGCTACATATTCCTTGCCTTCTGCGGTGAGCATGTCACGGTTTTCGATAGAGTACGGAATACGTTCCTTGACCGTGAATTCACGAGCCCCTTCAGTCTTGACTTCCAAGAAGCTCAGGTCAGAATCCAGATAGCTGCGAGTACGTACCTTGAACCGGTTACGACTGCCGATGGCGGAAGCCTTATAGCTCACCAGGTCAGGGGTGTCGAAGTATACAGAGTCATAGGCGAATTCACGCTGACCGTCGATTTCTAGGACGGCCGCCTCGTCGGCGGGAAGTTCAGCTAGGATAGATGCCGCATAGTCTGCATCCACAATGTATTTGCGGTCCACACGGGTCTGCATAGCGGCCTTTTTCGTTGAGTTCATCAAGGCTGATGCTCTGCCAATAGGTTGGCACGATAGACATAGTACTTTTCCTCTCGGTGCCCGCTTCGGTGAGAAGACGGAATATTATCTACCGCAGGGGTGTGCGTAGATTCCAAAAGTCTGTGCAGCGCCACCCTGAAACAGGGTGTACGGCTGAGGTGCTTGGGGGACTCATGGTAGGTCCTTTCAACGTGTGAGTTTTTTTAGGTGTAGTTTTTAGGGCGATATCCGCGAGATAAAGCCTAGGAAGCGTAGTATTCGTAATTCGCGTTAAAGGTGTTCTTGGAGTTGGGGAAGCTCTTTGTAGGTGATGGTCACCTGTGTGGTGTCGTTGAGCAGGTCAAGCTCCAGGATCTTAGCGGAGACGACCTCGTACCCGAGGCGCGATTCCAGATAGGCTTTCAGGGTTCCTTCGTCGCTGATAGCGCGATCCACCGTGACTGTTTGAGTGCGCGGCTGGTTTTTCGCCTCAAAGATCGATGAATCCAGTACCGCAATGATTCCGACCAGAACCGCCATGAGGATGAAGGCGATATATGGCGGGTCAAGTCGCACGCCGGAGATCAGACCTAGGGGCGAGAGATGCAGTAGTACCCGACCTCACGCTGGCTTAGGGAGGTAGACCGCAGGCGGATAATGGAAAGAACGCCGAAGAGTCCTAGACCCATAGCGCCCGCGGTGCTTCCGGCATGTGCTAGGGCGACCGTTACGGTGAAAACACCGGCGTTGATAACCGCATATGAAATCATGAGTTCACGGGTCTTATGACGAATCATGTACAGGGTGCAGAGCGTGCCAATTGCTACTAGGTCTGCCAGTCCCATCATCAAGATATCCATTGGACTCTCCGTTCCGTTTTGTGTGCCGTTATGTTCTTGTATTTCTAGGTTCGCGCCCGTTCCTGTGTTCTTCCTGTGTCTGTCTTAACTTGTAGTTATGTATTTCGTGCATATCTAAAAGTTCCCCGCGATTGCAGGGGAATAAAGGGATAAAGAACGAGACTCAGTACTACAAAAAAATGTGGTGGCATGCTCATAAAAATTCAGAATTTGCATATACGGATCGTGTAGCCCCTATCTAGAGGTTCTAAGGATGCGCAAAAGGCACATTCTGACTTAGATAACGTCTCCTATGCAAATCCTGATTGGTACGCCTTTCAAGCGTTATTACTGCCGTGCGGGGTCTTGCTACGGAGGGCGGCTATCGGCAGCTTTTTGTGGAAACTCTCTTTCCTAGATTTTGAGGTTTAAACAGCAAAATCCCCCGCTCCTCAATCATGAGGAACGAGGGATTCTATGTAGCCTCCGGCAGCTTCTAGAGCCTGCCCAGAGGACTTGATCATCTAATCTTTAGGCACGCTTGCGCTTACGCAGAGCAGCTACGGTTGCACCGCCCACGCCCAGAGCAACCATACCCAGACCTGCTACGGTCAGAGCACCGTTTGCACCGGTGTTAGCCAGCTTGCCGTTGCTGTTCGAAGAAGCATTGTTGGAGCCGTTATTGTTGTTATCCGAGACGTAACCTGCACCGCCGTTACCGTTGGATGCGGTACCATGCTCGCCATTGCCGCCGCCACTTTCGCAAGCCACGCCATCATGGTCGCTGTCGAGGGTGATCGGCATATGCAGCGTCATTGCGCTGGATGTCCTGAAACCTGCTTCGTTAGCCTCATCACAGGGTAGCAAACTGGTGAGTTTCAGAACCGTTGGTTACCTGCGGCGGTCTCGGTACTGCGGCAGCAGATGGGGTGCTTGTAGCCTCAGCAGTCGGGTGGATGCGCTCGGCGTTGGAAGCATCGGAGCCTGGGTACCTTGCTCTTCAGGGTCTTATTCTGCAGTCGCCGGTGGCAGCCCTGGCCGCCCTTACCGCCTTCTTTCTTATCACCCTGGTCGGTATTATCCTTTACCACCGCCGGGCAGAGGAAGAACTCTGCTCGTTTGCCTGCTGGTTGTTGCCCTGTCGCAACGACCTTGACAGTTGCAGCCGTACCGCCGCGTTTCACGTCGCCCTCTTTTGAGCGAACCGGTGAGCACGTTGATCTCAACCTCATCGCCAACGCTCTGCAGGGCATCACTCCATGCGATGATGCCGGAAACGTTAGCCCGTTTTGCGTCTGCCTCAACCTAGGTACCCGACGACCGCCACCATTGACCTTAATAGAGTGGAACAGAGCCAGACTTACCGTCTGCGGTCTTGAAACCGGAACCCTGGAAGTTCAGCGGCTGACCTTCTTTCCATTCGCTGGGGAAAGAAATAACTAGCACCATCGCTGTAGGGAATGACCCGCATTGGTCGGGAGTAGATACGGACTGACGGGACCGACTGATCTGCAAATGCTGCCGGAATGGTAGTAAAACCGCCTACCAATCCGCAGCTCAGAGCTGCAACGGCACCGAAAGTAGCAATTTTTTTAGTTCTCATGCTTTATATACTACTCTCTCAAATACTCTGTCTTCGCCTCAATATGACGCGATTTTTGAGCGGATCTTTTAAAAAGAAAATTAATAACACAGGTATTTTTTTGATAGATCGTACTGATTTCTCATAAACTTTAAATATCATCTTGAGGTTTTGTAATGTTTTGAATGTTATCTTTCCCCAGCGCACACTGTAAGCCCTTCGCCCCTATCCCTCCAGCAAAAAAATACTCTTTGATAGTGAAAATCAGGATTTTCCAAATCGCTCTTTTCTTTTGAGCAGCCTGCGGATTAGCAGATTAGATATCGAGGCGATCCAGCATTTCTTCCAGCGCCTCCCCCACGCCCGTGCGCCACAGATAGGTGACGCGCGCATCCGCACGTCCGGGACCGCCATTCATAACCCCCACGGGTTTATCCGCACGCAGGGCATCAAGCACAATCTTGTAGCTGCTCATAACCGCGACCGAGGAACCCACCACCAGTACACCCGAAGAATCCGCGAGCATCTGCTGCTGGCGAGCCTTCCGGTCGGCGGGCACGGATTCACCAAAATAGACGACATCCGGTTTGAGTTTCGTCGAGCCGCAGACCGTGCACCCCACCATCTGGAAGCTGCGAATATAGTCGTTGTCGAGCTCAACATCGCCGTCAGGATTAACCTGCAATTCGGTACTTTCGAGGCGTTCCAGATACCCCGGATTTGCTGCGTCCAGGCGGATATCCAGGCTCTCACGCGACTCGCGCGTTCCGCAGTCCAGGCACAGAATTGAGGATAAATCGCCGTGCAGCGCCAGCACGTTCTTGCTTCCGGCACTCACGTGCAGACCATCAACATTTTGGGTAATCAGGCCGTTCACCGCGCCCGCATGCTCAAGTTCGGCGAGCGCATAGTGGGCCCGGTTCGGGGATGCTCGGCGCATGCGCCTCCACCCTACGTAAGATCGAGCCCAGTAGCGTTGTCGGGCGGCGTCGTCGTAACGGAATTCTTGGTAGGTCATGGGCCGGTGGTCTAAGAGCGATCCGGAGGGTCCGCGGTAGTCGGGAATGCCGGATTCGGTGCTGACCCCGGCGCCGGTAAGCGCCAGAACGCCGCCGGTGCGGAGCATTTTTTCGATGCCCTCGGCAGCGTATAGAGGGTCGTGTGGGGTGACGGTTTCGGTGACGACTCGTTCAATGGAGCGAATGGCGGCGCGATGCGCGGAGGCGATGAGTGTGCTTTTCTCGCCCGCGTCTGCGAAGTTCTGCGTATCGGTCCATTTTTCCATGTGTCTAGTGTATGTCGGGGATGTTTCTCTCCCCAGTTAGGGACGGGCAACCTACTTCCCTGTTCGGGTTCTCTTGATCACAAACTCCTATATACAAGACTACTATTAATGATAGTATTATTAGCGACAGCAATAGTGAAAGGAAGCATTATGGCAACCCCAACTATCGACGCTATGATCCTGGGGGCTCTTCATGAGCACCCGATGAGCGCCTACGAAATGAACAAAATGATGGACCAGCGCGGAGTGCGCGGTTGGGCGCGCATCAGCTCACCCTCCGTATACCGCAACCTGGTGCAGCTCTACAAGCAGGGATATGTGGAGAGCACCACCGTCAAAGACAGTGCTATGCCTGAGCGCACGGTCTACTCCATTACTCTCGAAGGCAAGGAACGTCTTCATGAGCTTCTCTACGATATTGCCTCCAGCCCTGCGCGCGTAGACTTCAACTTTGTCTCCGTCATCGCGAATATCCGCATGGTGGATGAGAAGATGGGGCACGAGCTGTTACAGTCTATCGCCGACACGTACAGCGAATGGGCAGATCGGCTGGAACAGGCTGCCGCATCCATCGACGATCAGATAGAGGCGAAGGCAACCCTGGAGCTGTGTTCCGATACCTACCGACTTATTGCGGACTGGGCACGCAAATTCGAGAAAGATTTCTATCAGAATCGCAAAAAATAAGGGCTGATTCCGCGCTCTTGAGTCGGCAATAACGGCTACCTCGCCAGCCTTGCACTTCCGGGGAGCGGTTATGTGCAAAGGTAGAAGAAAGTTGCAGCGGGAGCGTAATTTACGCTCCCGCTTCGGGCAAAGGTAAAAACACGGCTCGGAACGAAACCTTATAAGTTATGTTTCATCTATAGGTATGACTGGGTTTCCTCGGAGTAACTAACCCTCCTTGAAAGTGCCTGTGGGGCAAGCAGTAGCATGAGTTTTATGTCAAACACTATGAAAACAATTGCTATGCTACGTTCCCTACCAATTTCTGACCCAGAAGCACTCATTGAGACTGAAATGCCCATCCCTGTTCCCGGGCCCCAGGATCTCCTGGTTCAGTGAAAGCTGTCTCTATCAACCCCGTGGATATCAAGGTACGCGCGGGTGCAGGAGTTCAGCAAGATCCTAAAATTCTTGGTTGGGATGCGGCAGGTATCGTCGAGTCTGTAGGGGAAAAATGTATCTGGTTTTTGTCCCTGGCGATGAGGTTTATTACGCTGGTGATCTCACACGCCCAGGTTCAAACGCAGAATATCAGACGGTGAGATTACCGTATTGTCGCTAAGAAACCTGCATCGCTGGGGTTCACGGAAGCAGCCGCCATTCCACTTACCGCAATCACTGCGTGGGAAACGCTCTTTGATCATATGGGTCTTACCAAAGATACTTCGGGTAACCTTTTGGTGATTGGAGGGGCAGGCGGAGTCGGTTCTATGGTAATCCAGTTTGCAAAAGCACGAACTTCTCTTCGCGTAATTGCATCAGCCTCACGCCGAGAATCCGCTGAATGGTGCAAGAAGCTGGGAGCGGATGACATTGTGGATCACAGCAAAGATTTGGGGCAGCAAGTTCAGGATCTTGGCGGCGCCGACTACGTTTTCTCTGCTTACACTGAACATCGTGAAGAGGATATTTCCTCTGCCATGAATCCGCAGAGTCAATTAGTTTTTATTGACGATCCTCAGACTTTCAACATTGGCGCTTTTAAACCTAAGTCGATCTCTGTGACGCCAGAATTTATGTTCACTCGTTCCATGTTTGCAACAGAGGATATGGCGTATCAGTCTGATCTGCTGAGGCAGGTAGCTGACATGATTGACTCGGGACAGATTACGGGTACTCTCACCGAGACTTTAACAGGACTTAGTGTTGAGTCTTTCCGTGAGGGGCATCAGAAAGTTGAAAGTTCCCATATGATTGGAAAACTCGTCATCTCTTATTCTTAAACTCCCGTCAATATGAGGAGGGGCTATCGTGCAGACGATAACCCCTCCTCATATATATTCTGCCGCTATTTCGTCGTATCGTACACGTCTTGTGCGTCAAGTACTTCTTGTTTATGAGCCTCAGACCATTGGCAAAGAACTTGTAAAGGCTCAATTAGGGTTTCACCCAATGGGGTAAGTTTATATTCCACAGTAACGGGTACGGTAGGAAAGATAGTCCTGCTTACCAAACCGTCGCGTTCTAGTGTTCGGAGGTTCTGGGTCAGAACTTTCTGCGTTATGCCGGTGATGCTACGTCTCAACTCTGAAAAACGTTGAGGTCCCTGCTGCAGACGCCCGATAATAAGTGCCGTCCATTTATCCGCGATCCTATCGAGAATATGTCGGCACGGACAGTTCTTGTTGTAAACGTCAGCGTTATTCTCACAAGTATCCATGAGGGAACTATAGCATTTTGAAATATCTAGAAGCTTATGCAAACAGGCGTCTCGGTCCTTAGCTCTGCAAGCACGAGCTCCTCCGGGAGTGGAAAGTTGCAGCGGGAGCGTAAACTACGCTCCCGCTGCAACTTAGCATTCTATTTTTGCGCCGTGATGAGTTAGTCGTCACGTTTGGAGGTCACCGACAGACCGTCCATTGCAACATCCGGGTTCACATCCACCTCTACGGTGTCGCCATCGTGAATGGCACCTGAGAGGATGCCCTTAGCCAGACGGTCGCCGATCTCGCGCTGTACCAGGCGACGCAGCGGGCGGGCGCCGAAGGCCGGATCGTACCCTGCCAAGCCCAGCCACTCTAGGGCGGCGGGGGTAACATCCAGGGTCAGGCGGCGGTCGGTCAGACGCTTGCCCATGCCCTGAATCTGCAGGTTCACAATCTGCCCCAGATGCTCGGAAGAGAGCGGCTCGAACATGATGATGTCGTCCAGACGGTTCAGGAACTCGGGACGGAACGCCTGGTGAACCACTTGCATCGCCTTCTCGGTGCGCTCCTCAAACGGCATCTCCTGATCGACCAGGTACTGCGAACCCAGGTTCGAGGTCAGAATCAGAATCACGTTGCGGAAGTCCACGGTGCGGCCCTGACCGTCAGTCAGACGACCGTCATCAAGCACCTGCAGCAAAATATCGAAGACCTCGGGGTGAGCCTTCTCAACCTCGTCCAGCAGCACCACGGAATAGGGGCGACGGCGCACAGCCTCGGTCAGCTGACCGCCCTCTTCGTGACCCACATATCCGGGAGGCGCACCCACCAAGCGGGAAACACTGTGCTTCTCGCCGTACTCACTCATGTCGATGCGCACCAGAGCATGCTCGTCGTCAAACTGGAACTCCGCGAGAGCCTTCGCAAGCTCGGTCTTACCCACACCGGTCGGCCCCAGGAACAGAAGGAACCAATCGGGCGGTTCGGGTCGGAGATTCCGGCGCGGGCGCGGCGAACCGCATCCGCCACAGCAACCACGGCGGCTTCCTGACCGATCAGGCGTTCACCGATGCGTTTCTCCATCTCCAGCAGCTTCTCGGATTCGCCCTGAAGCATGCGCCCGGCGGGAATACCCGTCCAGGAAGAGATAACCTCAGCAATGTCGTCAGCCGTGACCTCTTCAGAGACCATAGCCTCGCCATGAGCCTCAGTTTCGGCGCGCTGAGCTTCCTCCAGTTCCTTCTCCTTGGCGGGAATTTCGCCGTAGAGCAGGCGGGATGCATCCGCCAGGTTACCCTCGCGCTGTGCCACCTCGGCACGCGAACGCAGCTCATCGATTTCACTCTTCAAATCGCCCACGCGGTTCAGACCGGCCTTTTCGGCTTCCCAGCGGGCGTTGAGCGCATCCAGCTGTTCTTTCTTGTCAGCCATGTCTTTGCGCAGCGCCGCCAAGCGTTCCTTCGACGCCGGGTCGGTCTCGTTCTTGAGGGCTAGTTCCTCCATCGTCAAGCGGTCTACGGCGCGGCGCAGCTGGTCGATTTCCTCGGGAGCCGAGTCGATCTCCATGCGCAGGCGCGATGCGGCCTCATCCACCAGGTCGATCGCCTTATCGGGCAGCTGACGTGAGGGAATGTACCTATTTGAAAGTGCTGCGGCGGCGACTAGGCGGCATCCGAGATTTGCACCTTATGATGCGCCTCGTAGCGTTCCTTGAGCCCACGCAGAATACCAATAGTGTCATCAACACTAGGCTCACCCACGTACACCTGCTGGAAACGACGTTCCAGAGCGGGATCTTTCTCAATATTCTCGCGGAACTCGTCGAGTGTAGTAGCACCAATCATGCGCAGCTCGCCGCGTGCCAGCATGGGCTTGAGCATATTGCCTGCATCCATAGAACCTTCGGACGCGCCCGCACCAACCACGGTGTGCATCTCGTCGATAAAGGTGACGATCTGGCCTTCGGATTTCTTGATTTCTTCGAGCACGGCCTTGAGGCGTTCCTCGAATTCGCCGCGGTATTTAGCGCCCGCAACCATGGACCCAAGGTCAAGGCTGATCAGGGTTTTACCGCGCAGGGATTCGGGGACGTCGCCAGAGACCATGCGCTGCGCCAGCCCTTCGACCACGGCGGTTTTACCGACGCCGGGTTCACCAATAAGCACGGGGTTGTTCTTGGTACGCCGGGAAAGCACCTGCACCACGCGGCGAATTTCGGAGTCTCGGTACCGATCACGGGGTCGAGTTTACCTTCGCGGGCGAGCGCTGTCAGGTCGGTTCCATACTTTTCAAGGGCCTGGAAGGTGCCTTCGGGGTCCAGGGGTATCCACGGTGCGGTCTCCTCGTACTTGGGGAATGGTCTCTTCGATAACTTTGGCAGTTGCGCCCAGGTTTTCAAGCGCGCGAGCGGTATCGCTATCGCCGCTTGCGATGCCCAGCAGCAGCATTTCGGTGGAAATGTAGGTGTCACCGAATTTCTGAGCGTGGGTCTGCCCACTCTGAATAGCGGCGAGGGCGCTGCGGCTGAAGTTTGCGTTCTGCACAGATGCGCCAGATGCCTTCGGCAGCTTCTTAATCTCTGCGGATGCGGCTTCCGAAATGGCATCAATGTCGAGCCCTGCGGCCTTGAGAACCGCTACGGCAACGCCTTCTCGCTGATCCATCAGTGCTTTGAGGATGTGCGCAGGTTCGATGCTGGGGTTACCCGCTGTCTGCGCGTTCATATTAGCGGCGGAGAGCGCTTCTTGGCTCTTGGTTGTGAATTTTGCGTCCATAAATCTTATCCTTTCGCGTCTTGTGCGGGGCGCATCCTGCGCCTTCTTTTTATAGCTAACTTGAGTCTACTACACTCAATGTTTGGATGCAAGGGGCTACTGCCGATTTTCGGGACCAAAATTCAGTACTAAAAAAGGCTCTTGATGCGAATAAAGTGGCAAAAATACGCTTTATTCGCATCAAGAGCCTTTTTAGGGCGCGGATGAGAGGATCCAGACTAGGCCTCAGTCCAAGAAGTCATACGGGCTTTGTTGTCGCGCCTGCTCCTCCAAAACCTCGTCGGTAACACCCTGCTGTATGCGCGCCGAGCGCCTATTGGCATTGAAAGCGATCACGGCGGCGGTAATAGCCATGGCAAAGGTCAAAATTCCGAAGGTATTCCCGAATCCTGCACCGTAGCCCACGTAATCGGCACCCGCGACGCACCAATTCCCGACACCGGTACCCCGGCACGGTAGTCGGGAATGAACATCCCAAAGAGAAAAGCGAGCGCCCAGCAGGTCCACACGGACAATACGAATCCCCAGGATGCACCAACCCGCGCGTACTCGCCGCTGGTAACGCGACGATGCGCATCACGAAACATCCACCGCGCGCCCAGACACAGAATTACGGCGAGTGCTGGGCCAAATGAGATAGCAAAAATGGGCACGAGATCACCAGCGGCACCAAAGAGGGCACGGCCGACGGTAATCCAAGCAGCAGAGACGAATGCCATGGGGTATGCGGCGTAGAGGGTTGCAACCTGTATAAGGGCAGGTGTGCGTGCAGCTAATGAGTTTACATGCGGGTGCGATCCGGAGTGCTCTGATTTTTCGTTCACTGTGCCATCTTAAACGGTTTGTGCCCCGGACTGGTACAGCACTCACCATGTCAGCGGGCTTCCCGCGGTAAATCCCACATAAACCTAAACTTTAACCAAAAACTTTATTGTTATACTGAGCACATTGGAGGCTTGCGGGTACTCATGCCCCCTAGCGGTAAATAATAGGAGCCTACATGAAAATACTGGTTTTAGGAGCAAGCGGTCGCACCGGAAGCATTTTCACCCGCAAAGCGCTAGAGGAGGGGCACATGGTTACCGCCTATGTGCGCAACCCCGATAAGACGGTGGAGCTTTTGGGGGAACACCAGAACCTCATGATTGTCCCCGGTGCCCTGAACGATTCTGAGCGGATCGCCACAATTTCTTCCGGACAGGATGTAATGGTTAGCATCCTGGGGCAGAAAGCTACGGTGCGAGAGTTTCTATCCACCACGTTCATGCAGGAGCGCCTGCCGCTCATTATGGATTCGGTAGTGGGTGCGAGTGTGAAGCACTGCGTTATTATGAGCGCCTACGGAGTGGGCGATACGCTGCGGAGCGCATCTTTTTCATGCGTGTAGGGTGCAAGATCATGATGCGCAGCATTTTTACGGATCGCGCAAAGGCCGACGCGACGGTTGCTAAGTATCAGCCGTATATTTCGCGGGTGCATCCGGGTCTGCTGACAGATAAGCCTGGCAAGGGTGGGGTCAAGGTGTTTGATGTGGCGAGTGTTGCGCGAGTTCCGGGTATCCCAATGATTGCTCGTGAAGATGTTGCTGATGCTCTGCTCAGTATTGCGGGAAAACCCACTGAACGCGGGGACAGATTTTTTTGGTGACGATTGATGACGTTGTCCTACGGGCTACCTAGAAATGCCCGGTAGGCTTTAAACTATGACGAATAATTCTTCTTTTCCCGCCGCAATTCTTTTTCGACCATGACGGCACGCTTGTGGATACCGAGCCGGTGTGGGCTGCCGCGAAGGTTGCTCTTGCGGTACGAGTTCGGCGGCACCTGGACCGAGCAGGATACCCTGGATTGTCTGGGGCTTTCCATGAAATTTACGCTTGACCGCCTGCGCGAACGCGGGGTTGATCTGCCGGATGAGCAGATTAATGAGCGCCTAGTTGCCAAGGTTCGTGAGGCATTGGCGCATCAGCAGGTGGAGTTTCTGCCCGGTATTGAGCGTTTCCTGACCCAAGTGCGTGATGCCCAGATTCCAGCGGCAATTGTTACGAATGCGACTACGTCGATCGCTCAGCGTACAGCCGATGCCGCCCCGGAAGGAACGTTCTCGGTCATTATTGGCAACGATGAGACGACGCATCCAAAGCCTGATCCGCAACCATACCTTTTGGCGGCGCAGCGTTTGGGGGTTGAGCCTAGCCGGTGTGTGGCGGTTGAGGATTCACCCTCCGGGGTGCGCAGCGCAACGGCGGCGGGCATGAAGGTGATTGTAGTGCCGGGCGAGCTTGAGGTTCCCGCCGAGCTGGGGAGTACCCGCATGTTACATACCGAGTTAACGTTGGATGCGGTGCGCGCCTTAGGCGAATAGCCGCCCGATTTTCGCGTTCCTCACCGTATTCACGACGATGGTTCACTGATTGCACAGGGTTGTGGCGGGGTATGCTAAGCCTTATCTGGGCTATTTTTTAGCGTTGTCAGAACCGCATCCAAAGCCACCCTTATTATGAATTACTAAAAATAAACTTGACTCCGGGGCATAAAAATGATTTACTAAGGATAACGCTTTTGCGGGGAGATAGCGGGTGAGAATCCCCCGCCGTCTACCCCTTGAAGCAGCATCTACGCACTAAGAAGGAGTCTCACATGACATTCGCACAATACACCGCACCCGGTCTTACTCTTGACGAAGGCAAAGAAATTTCCGAGGTTCTGCAGGCTCGTCTGCACGACCTTAACGAACTGCATCTTTCCCTGAAGCACGCACACTGGAACGTAACCGGCCCCGACTTCATCGCCGTGCACGAAATGATTGACCCGCAGGTCGATACCGTTCGCAACTTCGTGGACGACATCGCAGAACGTATGGCAACCCTGGGTGCAACCCCCAACGGTCTCGCTGGTGCGCTGGTCGCAGCACGCAACCACGAGGATTACCCCGTAGGCCGCGCTCGCGTGACCGAGCACCTGCATGCCCTCAACGACGTCTACACCCGCGTGATCGAAGACCATCGCAAGGCTATCGAGTTCGCCGGTAAAGTTGACCCCATTACCGAGGACCTGCTGATCGGCCAGACCGCTGAGCTTGAGAAGTTCCAGTGGTTCGTTCGCGCATTCCTAGAGAATAGCGCAGGCGAAATTAAGTAATCCGCACACAGGATTTTAGAACGAAAGGTGCCGTCTCCCCTACGCGGGAGGCGGCACCTTTATATCTCTTCACTCTCAAGAACGGGGCAGCGTTTCGTGGGATGTTTTGATACCCCACTCAATATTTTTCGATGGCCGCCAAAGGAACCTGCGGCACACCATCAACAGCGCGGGCAGGAATACCAGGCGAACCACAGTTGCATCCAAAAGCACCGCAAAAGCAAGGCCAATACCAATCTGTTTCATCTCAATGAAGGAAAGTCCACCGAAGACGCAGAATACTGCGATCATAATAACAGCAGCACTCGTGATAACCCCCGCTGTACGGGTAATGCCTTCACGAATCGCATCTTGGGTAGAATACCCTGCCGCAGCGAACTCGCGAATACGGCTTACCACCAAAATATGATAATCAAGGGATAGCCCTGAAAGAATGACAAACAGCATCAGAGGAATCCAAGACACCACATGTCCAGTGGAGGTAAATCCTAGAAGGTTTTCTGCCCATGTCCCTTGAAAAATAGCCGTCACTGCACCAAAAGCAGCCAAGGTTGAGGCAAGATTCAACACGATCGTGATTCCGGCCAATGGTATAGACCGATAAGCCCCAAACATAAAGATGAATGTTACCGCAATAACGATTCCAACCACCCACGGAATTTGACGACAGGTTTTGCGTGTAATCCATTCCAGACGCAATATCGCCGCCAACCGCCCAACGAGAGACTCCTAGTGATGGTGCAACGTCAGAACGCAGCCGATTTACCGTTTGATGCGCTTGCGCAGAGTCTGACGTATGTTTTACCGCGATATCGACAACCGCTGTGCGTTGGTCTGCCGAGGTCCATGTGTTCGATACTCCAGCATAGGTTTGAGGGTCCTCACCCGCATGTTGAGTGACTTTATCCACTGCCTGCCGCACCTGTTCCGGTTCGCCTTCCAGCACCACATTGGCACTGCTTTTACTGCCGGGAAATGCCGCACGTATATCGTCCAAAGCCTGCATAGATGACAAAGACCTTGGATAGTCGTCCACAGTCGTCATCTTAAGACTCATAGATACTGCAGGAGCTGCAAGTGCTCCGAACAATACAACCATAATCACTAATGCCGCCCACGGGTATCGGCCTACCGGCCCTATAATCCGATGGGCAAATTTACTTCCTCCAGTTCCTTGCGAAAGTCGCCAAACGAAAGGAACTCGCGGACGATCCACCGCACCACGCAGCAACACTAAGAGTGCGGGAAGTACCGTTAGGGATGACACCATCGCAACCAGCACAACCAAGATTGCACCAATAGCAGCGCCCGTCGATAGTGCATCTTGAACCAGCAACAGACCAGCCATCGATAAACATACTGCGATTCCAGAGACTAATAAGGAGCTGCGTCCATTCTCGCCCGAGATCGCGCTCCTCTCGAAGTATGCGGTCGCATGGAACCCGAACGCTACGGTGTCGCCGGTGATCGAGGAGTGGGACGTCGTAGCTCGCATCCACTAGCACCTCACGCTGGGTATCGAGAGACTGGCCCTTGCCGGGCGGTGGAAAACTTGGCGTAGCCGATCTTCATTGGTCCTCCTTACTCGACGGACGCTCGATACTCAAGACCGAGTGCTTCAGAGATGGCCTTGCCATAAACGTTCTGATCGGGCAACTTGGCGCGATTGAACGCTTGCTGAACCTCGAAGTGGGTGGACATATGCTTGCGCGCAAGCATGAGACGTCGGGGCGCACCGTCATGGCGCTTGTCGTTGTCGAAGTCATATGCGAGGAAGGTGATTGAGGAGGGCTGAAGGCTGCCGACCTGCTGCACTTGGTCTGCACCGCCCAAACGGCTCATGATGGCATCGTAGACAGGCACTGGGGTTACGAAGAACATTCCAGAACGACAGCGAGATTCACGGGCGAGCACCTGAGCCTTGTAAATGATCTGCGGGAGGATGCGCTTGTTGACGTTCTCCCAGTTGAGCCCCACATTGGACTTCACTTTGTCTCGTTGAGGCGGAGTCAGAGCCCGCCGGGAATCCCGGTAGTTGCCTGTGGTGTCGATGGTCTGAACTTCAATTGCGCAGAAATCGTCGAGCTCTCCTTCGGGGGTCAAAAGCGCGAGAACCCAATCGACGAAGTAGTTGCTGCGTCCATCCATCTTGGGAAGCCGGAGCTCTCCTCCCCAACGATGACCGAACACAGCAATGGTGGGCGTGCCGGTTGATGTTGCCATTGTCAATGCCTGGCGTCCGCTTGAAAGCGGATATTCTGCCCTGAATGCGAGCTTGGCTACGTCACGGAGCATCTGATAGTGATCTGCGTACAGTCGATGTGGGCAACAGATGACTTCAGGAGCGCCGAACCCGGCTTGCTGAACCGCACATACCCCGGAAATAATTCTGGTGCCGTCGAGCTGCATTTTCTTCGTGCATGTGTCATCGAGAAACGGGCACCATGAGCGTTGTGCCGACTCCATAGCAACGTCACTGTAATCGCTGATCGGATAGCCGAAGTAGTCGGTGATGTAGCCTGCCATATCATTCTCCCAGCGTTTCGAGCAGTGACCGACCGATAGCTTCGGCCATCATCGGGGGAACGGCGTTGCCGACTTGTGCGAACTGATCCGACATGTTTCCCGTGAATACATACGAGTCCGGGAATGACTGGATACGCGCGGCTTCACGAGGAGTGAACGAGCGGTCTTGCTCGTAGTGGAAGAAGGCTCCCCAATGAGGATCACACTTAGTGAGGATCGTGGAGGAGAGCCCTTCAGGAAGGGAGCGTCCGTAACGCTTCGTGTGGTCGCTCTCGCGCGCTCGTTTCATACCCTCAGGGAGGAGATCCTTGGGGATGTTGGTCCAATTGCCTCCCGGCGGGATGTGGCGAAGACGCTCCAAGTTTATTGGGCTCAGGCGAGGTGCTTGGTGATTGAAGACTCCCGCACTACCAGTCCGTAGACGCTTCTGGTAGTCGCTCGCGGCGGCTTTTGTGTAGGAGTCGCCATCGGGGAATCGCTCACCAGACAGCAGAGGCGGAAGATCACCAATCGCCTGTTCTACCGTCGTATGTGTGGAGAGGTTTGCGGGTTCGGGCTGCGTGAGGAGTCTGCCTTGCCATGTCGATGTGAAGTTTACGCGCCGCGGAGCAACTCGTACAGGTTGAGGGAACGCTGAAACGGGAACGTCAGTGCCAGATAGCCCGAGGATGATCGTGCGCCAACGCATCTGCGGAACGCCGAAGTGCGGTGCATAGAGAACACGCACATCAGCGCCGTATCCGATGTTCCCAAGGGAAGTCAGGATCGCATCAAGGGTGTCGCCCTGGGCGAACGAGATCATGCCGGGTACGTTCTCGATAAGGACGGCTTTGGGTCGAAATTCTTCAGCGAAACGAATGAATTCCAAGAAGAGATGGTTTCGACGGTCATCGGTTGAGCGAACGGGGGCATTGATTGAGAAGCCCTGGCAAGGCGGCCCTCCTGCAAGGAGATCAAGCTCGCCCTGAGCGAGCCCAAGACGCTCACGAACGATGCGGGCATCAACATCTCGAATGTCACCGCCTTCGACTTCTACACCAGGGTGATTCTGCCGGAATGTGACCGCGTACTGCGGAACAATCTCGTTGGCATAGAGGGATATGAAACCAGCTTCCTTCAAGCCTTCAGTGAGACCTCCTGCACCTGCGAACAGGTCGATGGATGTGGGACGGCTCCCGATTGCGACGCGAAGTACTTCGTCGGGATCAGGGTTTCTCTTGGTCATGTCGGCGTCGTATCCTTTGTCAACAATCGATCCAATCTCGGACACTGGATGCAGTCGGGGTGAGACGGATACTGTACGCCGTCTCAAGTGTTCCATAATCCCTGTCCACTACCTCAAGTGTACCAAGATAACCCTATCAACGATAGTGGACTCGCTCGTGCGGGGGCGTGAGATGACGCGGAGCGGGCACAAAAAAGAGAACCCCGGTCACCGTGCAGGTGACCGGGGTCGCGTTGAAGAGCTAGAGGTTGGCGAACATGTACACTCCACCGTCGGAGGCATCAAGGACCGTGTAATCAAAGCGCGCGTCGCGCTCATAGGCATCCTCACCGAAGTAACCACAGCCTCCTCAGGCCAGTCGTGCTAGAACAGCTCGTCTCGCGGCGAGGTAGTCTCTGAATGAAGGCCAGTAACCCCTGTACTGTCCCTCAAAGGAGGCTCGGTCTGGCAAGCCGTCGAAGTCCACGGCGCAACCGCCGTTTTCTGCCCATATTAATTAGAAGTCAGATTTTTCTAGAAAACATGGGTGCTGGCACCACTCTTAGACCTAGGGTGAGACTGAGAAAGTTATTGTTATACCGAGAGTGGCGAGGAATTGCAGATAGAACGGCGCCCCTTCATCAGCGACTTTTACAATGCGAGCTCAACCTAGATGTTCGATGCAGCGAACATAGAAGCATCGGCACCTTTTCCTAGATTTTCGAGTACGAACCCCCTATGCTGGTGAGTTGCACACCAATCTACCCGGGGTATATATGACATCGGCCGAACCGCATAAACTCAGAGCGAGCATCTTCTCACCGCCCAGGCTGAGGGGTTCCGCACCGCATCCGAAGATTCTTCCCCAGCAGCTGGGCACATACCGGCACGGCACCACCCCGTCACCCAGCCGAGTGACGCGCAAATTCGGCGGTGGCGGCGCTATCTCGCCGATGAAGAGTCGGAGGCGCGCATCTACCGCTACCTGGCCCAGCGCGCCGAAGGCGAAGAGCGTGAGATTCTGATGCAGGTTGCCGAGGCCGAAAAGCGCCATCAACAACACTGGCGCGATATGCTCGGCGAACACGCCGGCAAGCCCTCACGCCCCTCACTGTCTTCGGCGATTTTGCAGTTCCTTGCGCGGCATTTCGGGTCGGTTTTTATTCTGGCGATGGCTCAGCGTGCCGAATCCCGCTCCCCCTACGCCGAGGATCCCGACGCCACCGAAGAAATGGCGGCTGACGAGGCTATTCACGAAGAAATTATCCGCGCCCTGGCCACCAGTGGGCGCGAAAAACTCTCGGGTAACTTCCGTGCGGCGGTGTTCGGCGCGAACGACGGGCTGGTCTCGAATCTGGCGCTGACGATAGGTATTACGGCCTCGGGCGCATCCAGCTCTATGGTGTTACTTTCGGGGATTGCCGGACTGCTCTCGGGTGCGCTTTCCATGGCGGCGGGTGAGTTCGTTTCGGTGCGTTCCCAACGCGAACTTTTAGATGCCTCCCAGCCGACCCAGGTGACCCTGCGTGTGGCAAGTGACCTTGATATTGACGCGAATGAGCTTGAGCTCATCTACCGGGCGCGCGGCATGGATGAGGAGGCGGCGCATCACCGCGCACTGGAACGTTTCGGGTACCTCGACTGCGATTGCGACCCGTCACTGTCGCATCGTGCGAATGAGGAAGGCGAGGAAGAGAATGTAGCGCTGGGTACGGATATTGGCGCGGCGGCGGCATCGTTTAGCTTCTTTGCATCCGGGGCGCTCGTGCCGATTCTGCCCTATATTTTCGGGCTTTCCGGCCTCTGGGCGATGCTGCTTTCGCTCCTGTTCGTCACCATGGCACTGGGTTTCACCGGCGGTATTGTGGGCCTACTCTCGGGGTCTTCCCCGATGCGCCGCGGACTGCGCCAAATCCTTATCGGGCTAGGCGCGGCGGGCATCACCTACCTGCTGGGCCTAGCCTTCGGCACCACACTGGGGTAGGGAGCCCTTCAATTCCTACGCCTATCCTAATTTATTCTTACCGTAGAGAACTGATGCTCAGATACCCATGCAATTCTAGTGACTCTATCCAAAGATTCTGCCGATAAGTTCCTCACTACGAAACCCGTAGTGTAGTGAAATTTTGGGTGTTTCTTTTCTAACAGTGTTTGTTAGCACCCAATACCTGATTACCCTTTTTAATCCTACTTAGTAGCGTAAATGAATTTTTGATTTTCTCTTTATAAAAAGAGCTAGGTTCAGTAGAAACTAAATAAAAAGATGAATAGTGGCGAACAATATCTTCAACCACACTATCGTGAGGATGGGGGCGCTTGTATCTTTTACATTTGGGATCTGCAGCGGCAATACAATACACCCCCGAACCATTTTCCCCAAAAAGCTCTATAAACCTACTACGCCAATTATTATCAGATCCATGATGAGGAACAGTTATAGTATGAATACGATCTTTTCGCCAGCCAAGCTTTCTTTCAAGTTTATCGATATTCTTATATTCTTTCAATCGTGCATCACCAGTTCCTAGCCAACCCAAAGCAAAAGGGTTCCTTCGAATAGAGCCTACATAACCATATAAACTGTAGCAATATGAGCTAAAAGAATATGAACCACAAGAACATGGATAATATTTACCAGAATAATTAGTATCAACTGGCCCACTATAAAGAATTAATGAAGAGGAGTTCCATACATCACTTTTATTAACCTCCGGAGTTTCACGAACAGCACATTTATAAGCATCTTTAATTTTCAACCTATTTTTATATATAGACTGAATATTATTATTTTTTTTATATCATCATATAAATTTTTGGCATTTAAGACATTTTTTTAAAAATTACGAAGTAAAGACTTTTCACTCCCATTTCTGAGGGAATAGAAAAATAAGCAAACTCCCAAAATGGCACAAACCCACGAAGAGGGATATTACGACTGCTATCATGCGCTATGATACTTGAGTTTGGACCCCCAAATCCAATGTGAACACCTTTACCTTCTTCATCTTCATATCCAACTTCACTGATCTCAATATCACGGTTATGCGAAAATGGGCGACTTTCATAATCTATAATACAGTCAAGAAAAACTGTGATTATTCTGAATATTTATTGAAGTATCGAAATACACGCCATTTTTTTAATAAGAAATAATAATTTTTTTCAAATATATTTAGATACGGAATTATAATCTTGTTTATATTAAATTTTCCCACAAGTTTTTTCACGCCATTTATATGATCATCATCAAAATGAGATAAAAATAATATATTTATAGTATCAGTAGTATTTCTTAAGCAATCCACATACTGTTCTAGTAGCGCATCACCCTCGTCGGACAAAGACCCACAGTCATACACACAGGTATATTTTTTTCACTGCCATATGAAATTTGCTGGGAACTGAAAAAAATCCTTGCCCAACAGGATAATGATTCCGAACTATTTTAACATCCATTTATCTTACATCCTTACAAAGACTACTAGTACTCTAATTAAAAGTACCACCGATTTATACCCAATACAAGAACCATATATCAGCATGGTGTTTATGCAATCGTGTAAATATTACACACTTCAAATAAAAAGGACGATAAGAAATACGATATACAAAGACCCCCGGCGGCGCGAGCGTAATACTCGCACCGCCGGGGGTCTTTATGAGCTGCCCTGCCCGGGATGCTACTTGTTCGCGAAGATTTCGCGCATCAGGTTAGCGGCCTCGGAGGGGGTCTTGCCGACCTTCACGCCAGCAGCCTCCAGAGCCTCTTTCTTCGCCTGTGCGGTCCCCGAAGAACCTGAGACGATCGCACCAGCGTGGCCCATGGTCTTGCCCTCAGGAGCGGTGAAACCAGCCACGTAACCGACCACGGGCTTGGTAACGTTCGCCTTGATGTACTCGGCGGCACGCTCCTCCGCGTCGCCACCAATCTCACCAATCATCACAATACCCTCGGTCTCCGGGTCAGCCTCGAAAGCCTCCAGAGCATCAATATGGGTGGTGCCGATAATCGGGTCGCCGCCAATACCGATAGCGGTGGTGAACCCAATGTCGGCGAGCTCGAACATCATCTGGTAGGTGAGGGTACCCGACTTGGAGACAAGACCGATCTTGCCCTTTCCGGTGATATTCGCCGGAGTAATACCGACCAGGCACTCCTCAGGGGTGATAATACCGGGGCAGTTCGGCCCGATAATGCGGGTAATCTGCTTGCCGTTCTCGTCCACCGAAGCCTTCGCGGCAGCCCAGAACTCAGCGGTATCCTGCACAGGCACGCCCTCGGTAATGACGACGACCAGACCGATCTTAGCCTCAATAGCCTCAAGCACGGCGGCTTTGGTGAAGGCGGGCGGCACGAAAACGATCGAAACGTTCGCACCGGTTTCGGTAATAGCCTCGGCAACGGTACCGAGACCTTCAGCTCAACATCGGAGCCGTCCTTTGCCTTGTGGGTAACGGTGGTGCCAGCCTTGCGGGCGTTCACGCCGCCCACAATGTTTGTGCCGGCTGCGAGCATACGAGCGGTGTGCTTGGTGCCTTCGCCGCCGGTGATGCCCTGAACGATGACCTTAGAGTCTTTGTTCACAAAGATAGACATAGTTTTTCCTATAAATCCTTCGGTGGCGATTACGCCTTGTTAGCGAGCTCTGCTGCCTTGTCGGCGCCTGAATCCATGGTGGTTGCCTGCACCACGAGCGGGTGGTTTGCCTCAGAGAGGATGCGGCGGCCTTCCTCCACGTTGTTGCCGTCCAGGCGCACCACAAGCGGCTTAGTTGCGGAATCGCCCAGAATCTCAAGCGCCTTCACGATGCCCTCAGCCACGGCATCGCACGAGGTGATACCGCCGAAGACGTTCACGAAAACGCTCTTAACCTGCTCATCGCCCAGAATAATCTCAAGGCCCGCAGCCATAACCTCAGCGGATGCGCCGCCACCGATATCGAGGAAGTTGGCGGGCTTCACGTTGCCGTGCTTTTCGCCAGCGTATGCCACCACATCCAGGGTAGACATCACCAGACCGGCACCATTACCGACAACACCAACTTCGCCGTCGAGTTTCACATAGTTCAGGTCGTGCTGCTTAGCTTTAGCTTCCAGCGGGTTTTCGGCGGATTTATCGACAAGCGCCACGTGATCCGGCTGGCGGAATTCCGCGTTATCGTCGAGAGAGACCTTGCCGTCAAGAGCCAGAATATCGCCTTCGGGGGTCTGCACAAGGGGGTTAACCTCAACGAGGGTTGCGTCTTCCTTCTTGAAGACATCACCCAGCTTCACGAGAACCTCAACCACCTTGGGCTGCAGTTCAGCGGAGAACCCGGCGGCCTCAACAATCTCCTGTGCCTTAGCGGAGTCGATGCCCACCAGCGGGTCTACCTCAACCTTAGCGAGAGCCTCGGGGCGTTCAGCGGCGAGCTGCTCAATTTCCATGCCGCCTTCTACCGAACACATGGCAAGGTACGAGCGGTTTGCACGGTCAAGCAGAATCGAGAAATAGTATTCTTCAGCAATGTCAGCACCCTGTGCGACCAGCACGCGGTGAACGGTATGACCCTTGATATCCATACCAAGAATCTGCTGAGCGTACTCGTATGCCTCGTCAGGGTTTTTAGCGAGCTTCACACCGCCAGCCTTACCGCGGCCACCGGTCTTAACCTGAGCCTTAATGACGGTCAGGCCGCCGATTTCCTCAGCTGCTGCCTTTGCTTCTTCGGGAGTGGTCGCAACAATACCCTTGAGCACGGGTACACCGTGCTTTGCGAAGAGATCGCGCGCCTGGTATTCGAAAAGGTCCACAGGTGTCCTTCTTCGTCGAAGTGATGCCGCCGCATGGGGTGCGACGGCCTGGTCTCATGAGGTTCATACGATGCGCCTTGGCACCCGTGCGGGCGCGCGAAAACGCTTTCGAAATCCTCTCATCTCTACTTTATCGGAAATATAGGTTAGTGTGCACTTATGGGTGCATATCAACCCGGTTTTTGTGGGTGGCATCACGTGCTCAGATGCGCCCTACGGGTCGGGGTCTACGAGACTTTCTCCAACGGCGCATACCGCAGCAGCAAACGCTTCTCTTCGGAGGCAAAACGCACCTTCGCCACGGTCTTATCGCCGGTGCCTTCCAGAGCGAGAACTCGGCCCTCTCCGAACTTGGTGTGGCGCACCGTATCGCCCACCTTCAGCTGCGGAATTTCCTTGCCTTGATGCACCCGTGATCGGTTGCGCACCGCTCCGGATGCGCTGGCTGCGGCCGCCAAACCGTAGCTTGCCGAACCATTGACCTCGGCGGTTGATGGTTCACGGTTCGCTCGGGTGCGGGATTCATCGTATCCTGTGCCGTAGCTGCCCGTGCTGTGCCTGTCTAACCCGCGCCCATCAGCATTGCGCCCACCGCCGGAACTGTATCCGCTCGCCCCGCGATAGCCGCCCTGCCCGTAGCCTCCATACCCGCTGGCACCGTTGGCGTATGCGCCCATCCCGGAGGCACCAAACCCGGCAAATCCGCCCAGGCGGCGCCACTCGATCAGCTCCTCAGGAATCTCTTCCAGGAAGGGTGAGGGCGGGTTGAACTGGCTCTTGCCCCACATCGTGCGGGTCTCAGAACGGGTGATATAGAGCCGCTGCATCGCGCGCGTGAGCCCCACATAGGCAAGGCGGCGTTCCTCGCTCATCTCGCCCTCGTCGGTCAGCGCCCGCTGATGCGGAAACAGCCCATGTTCCAGCCCGGTCAGGAAAACAACCGGGAACTCCAGGCCTTTGGCGGTGTGTAGGGTCATCAGGGTAATCATGCCCTGCGCCTTCGCCTCTGCGGCCTCGGCAGCAATCTGCGCGGCAGACGGGGTCTGACCGTCGGCGGAGGCGCCTCGGGATGGAATCGAGTCGGCATCCGCCACCAGAGAGACATGCTCTAAGAACTGTTCCAAGTCCGCGCCGGGGTTCTCAGCCTCAAACTCGACCATCGCATCCAGCAGCTCCGAGAGGTTTTCTACCCGGGATTCGTCCTGAATATCCTTAGATTCGCGCAGGGCGGCGAGATAGCCGGACTGTTCGAGCACCGCCTCTAGGGTTGTGGCCGCTGATTCGGTGCGCGCAATCTGGGCGAGATCGTCCATGAGCTTGACGAACTGAGCATACTTTTTAACGGCTGCAGCACCCAAACCCGGCACGCTCCCCGGCTCGGCGGCAGCGGCACGAGCGGCGGCGAAGAAAGAAATTCGCTGTGCCGATGCGTGATCGGCGACCACGGTCTCAGACTTCGAGCCGATACCGCGCTTAGGTTCGTTAAGAATACGCCGCACGCTCACGTCGTCGTCCGGGTTTGAGAGGGCGCGCAGGTAGGCGAGCGCATCTTTAATTTCTTTGCGCTCGTAGAACCGGGTGCCGCCGACCACGCGGTACGGCAGTCCGGCGCGCATCAGGAGTTCTTCAAGGGCGCGGGATTGGGCATTGGTGCGGTAGAAAATCGCCACATCCGAGGGTTTGATGCCGTGTTCATCGGCAAGCCGGTCTATTTCTTGGGCAATGTAGCGTGCCTCCGCATGTTCGGATTCGGCGACGTACCCCACGATTTTTGTGCCCTCCCCCGATGCCGTCCACAGCTTCTTGGGGCGGCGGTTGGGGTTGCGTTCAATCACGGCGTTCGCGGCAGAGAGAATGTTCTGCGTGGAACGGTAGTTCTGTTCCAGCAGAATAATGTGCGCATTGGGGTAGTCACTCTCGAAATCCGTAATATTGCGAATGTCGGCGCCGCGGAAGGCGTAAATCGACTGGTCTGAGTCGCCCACGACGGTCAGTTCGCCGGGCGGCGGAGCATCCGGGTACGGCCCCTGCTCGCGAGTGTTTCCCTGCGGATGCGCCCCCACTAACTCCCGCACGAGCGCATACTGGGCGTGGTTGGTGTCTTGGTATTCGTCCACCAGAATATGCCGGAATTTACGGCGATAATAGTTTGCGATTTCGGGGAACTTCTTGAGCAAAAACACGGTTTTGCCAATGAGGTCGTCAAAGTCGAGAGAGTTCGCGGCGCGAAGGCGCTGGGTATAGACGGTGTAAATCTGCGCGATAGTCTTTTCCCACGGGTTATTCGCGGCCGCCGCACTGTATTCTTCGGCGCTCACCAGCTCGTTTTTGAGGGCAGAAATCCTGTGCCCTACGGCCTTGGGGGCAAACTTTTTTTAGTATCCAGGTTCAGCTCTTTGATAATGAGCGTGAGCAGGCGCTGCGAATCCGCCGAATCGTAGATCGTGAAGGTGGATTTGAGCCCGAGCGCCTTGGCTTCTCGGCGCAGCACGCGCACGCAGAAGCTGTGGAAGGTGGAAATCCACATGTGCTGCGCACGCGGGCCGATCAGCGCTTGGATGCGCTCACGCATTTCCGCTGCGGCCTTGTTCGTGAAGGTGATGGCGAGAATCTGTCCGGGGGTTGCCCGCCCGGTTGCGAGCAGATGGGCGATGCGGTGCGTCAGCACGCGGGTTTTGCCAGACCCAGCCCCGGCGACGATCAACAGGGGTGAACCGGCGTGTAAAACAGCTTCGCGCTGCCGGTCGTTAAGCCCGTCGATCAGGGTTGCGGGGTCGATAGTGCTGAGCGAATAGGTGCGCTCCCCGTAAGGGTCTTCGGGTTTGTACTCGCTTCCGTACCCGCCCACTCGGTAGGCGGGCGGCATGAACTCGCCGAGCGCATCCTCATGGGCGGTGACGGTTTGGGAGGTCACCGCTTCAGGGTTGAGCTCTGGCATAAAAGATTCGTGGGCGAAGGGGTCTTCTTCCGGTGCGGAACTATCTTCCGGCGGAATGTGGGCATCATATTCGGGGTCGTAGGGCGGCTGCGTGTTTTCGAGATCGGCAAAGAGGGTATCTGCGGCAGGCTCAACGCCGGATGCGGAGTTGGTGGGTTCGCTCATGATCTACCTCGCTGCCTAGAATACACGTTCGATATTCCATGCTACCGTATTTGCCCTCTCGCTCCCACCCGTCGCGCCCGTTTGCCGCGCATAATTCGCTCTTAGCGGTACCCCGCCGCGCGGTGCGCTCATGCTACGATGACCGAATGGATCAGGTCATCACTCCCGCTATTTGGTGCGACGGCACCGCCGACGAAGCAGCACAGTTCTACGCCAATGTTTTTCGCGATGCATCCGTGATCGAGCAGGCACCCGGGCTCGCGGCGACGGTCAGCATCCACGGTTTCAGGCTCTCGCTCATCAACGGCGGTAACCAATATGCCCCGAACCCGTCGATCAGCTGCATCCTGAACTTTGATCCGCTCTTATTCGGCGGAGAGGAACAGGCCCGAACCTACCTTGATGAGCTCTATGAGCGGCTCAGCACCGGCGGCGTACTTATGGAGCTGGGTGAGTACCCCTTCTCCCCGCGCTACGCTTGGGTTCGTGACCGTTTCGGCATGACCTGGCAGCTCATGCTCACCGACCCGGACGGCGATCCGCGCCCCTTTGTTATCCCATCCTTCATGTTCGGCGGTACTAATCACGCTCATGCCGAGGAAGCCACAGACGCTTGGATCGCCCTGTTTGATAACGCCCGCCGCGGTGCTCTGTACCGTTACGAGGAAGGCGGACCGCTGGATGCGGGTACGGTCATGTTCACCGACTTTACCCTGCGCGGCACCTGGATGGCAGCCACGGACTCTGGGACCTTCCACGATTTCACCTTCACGCCCGGAGTCTCCATGATTGTCTCCTGCCGCGACCAGGAAGAGATCGACCGCTACTGGGCGGGGCTCTCTGCTGTGCCCGAGGCCGAGCGCTGCGGCTGGTGCGTCGACCGCTGGGGTGTCTCGTGGCAGGTCGTCCCCCACAACATCGCCGAACTCATGGCCAACGCCACCACACGCGATAAGATCCTGCACATGGGCAAGATCGACCTGGCCAAGCTATAACCCGCTGCACCACAGCCTTCCTAATATAGGGGTATCAGCAAAACGAGCGATACCGCGCGGCAGAAGACCAAGAAGCCTGCCCCGAACCTACTCCACAGCGCCCTTGTGGTAAATGCCCCACGCTGACACAACCAGTCGCTCTGCGCAATAATGGAAAGTATGGGTCTATCACAAGGTCAGAAGAAACGCCTGTACGGCGAGCAGGCGCAGCAGGGGCAGAACCGACCGCAGCCTGGGCGAAAACCCCAAGAGCATAAAATTCATGAGCTCAAACAGGTCATGGATGACCGTGCCGTGCGCGCGAACGCACCCGCCGAACAGCAGCGTTCGAAGACCTTTCTGTACGTGGCAGTCACGATTTCCCTGCTGCTGGGCGCCTATGTGGCGTTCTGGGTGCTGCCAAGCTACGGCAGGCTGGCGAACGCCCAAGTCCCCGACCTCTCCCCCGTCACCTCAACCGAAGCCCTATCCGCCTTCGCTTCCGGACTGGGCGACAATCTGGGTGCCTACACGTATGCGCATCGTTCGGTGGGCATAGTTTTTGCGCTCTTTTTTGGGCTTTCGCTGGCGTTTCTGGCGTACACGTCACGCCTGCCGAAGGTACTGCGGGCACTGTTCACGGCGGCTCCGGTGGGCTACCTGCTCGCGCACATTGCCACGATTTATGCTGGATGCAGCGCTCGCCGACCCTGCGCATCAGCCCGGCGCTCTGAACGTGCTGTTACCTGTGGACTGGGCACTGCTGCTTCTGTCTCTGGCGGGTATCGCATACCAGCTGGTGCGCAGTATTAAGGATGCGGCCTCCACCTTTATCGCGGGCGAGCCGAACGTCGAGGCAGACGGTAAATCCGAAGAATAACTCCCCTTCGTCCTCTCATAAAAAGGAACCCTAATTCACGATTAGGGTTCCTTTTTCATGGGAGGGCTCACGCAGAACCCCGCGAGGAAGACGGGCTCGGTCCTAAATCCCTGCTGATGCGCTAGGGGAGCTCGACGGAGTTACGGGATCGTCATCGTCTTCAAACTGTGAAGCTATACCTGCAACAACCCAAGATCCGTTGCGGTATTCCGCCAGCAGGTGACCTTTATATTCCCGTTTAGCGTCGCCTCCGCCGTCTGATACGTCCTCTACCTTCCCGTCGTCAACTTCAAATTTGCCGTAATTCATCGTAAAGGTACGTTTCCACGAGTAGACTTCTCCATCCCACACGGGCTTGTCTTCGTCCAAAGTGTAGGTTATTTTGGCGTTGTCCACCCAGCGTTTGCCGTCCCGTGCTCTCTGCAGCAGATCCTTCATCTCGCTGTCTAAGAAATGGTTTTTCTCGGATGTGCTCATCGGACCGTTTTCAATAAGCGAGTAATCACCTGTATTAATGGCGTATTCGACCGTTGCCGCCGTATAGGCGATAGTGTCGCGCATCCCCTTGAGAGATTTCTCGGTGACACTCCCCGGTTTCTTGGGTTTGGGGGTGTTTCTCTGAGCGTGTTCCTTGGTGGCGGGCTCAAAGGTACCCGACTTCTCGTATTCGAGCACGGATTCAAAGTTAATATCGCCCTTGTAGCTGCCGCTCATATCGATACTCGGGCTCGGGCTTGACGACGCTGAACGTGATGCCGACGAACTGGAGCTTGAAGAACTCGACGAGGAGCTGGAACTCGACGAGCTGGAAGAAGACGATGAACTAGAGGATGCGGGCGACGTCGCCTCAATCCCATTCACCTTAGGGGCACATGCAGATAAAAATACGGCACCGGCGCTAGAACCCAGAACCAGTAAAGCGGTTCGGCGATCGAGCAGAGAAGACATGAGTAGAGTTCTCCTTATCGGAAGTGTAGGACAAATCGGTATATGTTTAAGTTTAGGCTTGCACTGCCCCTTTGCGCGGCACAGCGCACAAGTTCCCGTCATCATCAGCAATACTCGTCGCACAGGAGTATAGAGCAGTACAGCACGCACATTAGGTAGTCCGAAAGGATAAACAGAGTCCTTCGGAGATAAATACCTTTACAGAGGCAAGGGCACTTACGTTTTAGCTCTTAGACTTCGGTTGATTGGCAACCGCGCTGGTTATCCAAGCTCCGTTAATATACTGTGCCGTCAAATTACCTTTAAAGATATCGCGATATATCATGTCGTGGTCTTCGTCTGAATGGTACTCAACGTTACCGTCAATAACCTCGAATTTACCGTACTCAACGATAAATTCACGATCCCATTTGTATTTGCCGTCGTCTTCAAGCTGAGACCTCTCTTGGGTGAGCGTATAGTCGATCGTAATATTATCCGGCCAGAATGTGCCTTCGCGGGTTTTATCGAGTCGTTCTTTCTCTTCCCTCAAGAAGAAATTGCGTTCTGGCTCGGACATAGAACTTTGCTCCAGCAGGGAGTAATCCCCCGTGTTGTAGGCGTATTGCGTTGCGGCAACCGCAAACGCGATGCTCAGGTAGAGACCTTTGAGGGACTTCTCATCCGCACCGGCAGGTTTCTTGGGTTTAGGAACATTTTTTGCCGGATGCTCCTTCGTAGCGGGCTCATATGTACCGGATTTCTCGTATTCCAGAACGGACTCAAAATCGATTTCCGCCATAGCTGCCGCTCATATCAATATCGGTTGCGCCAGACTGCGATGGTGAAGAATCTGAAGTTGATGATGCAGAAGCTGACGAAGAACTTGTAGAGGCTGAACTCGACGATGAAGAGCTTGAACTTGAAGAGGCACTCGGCGATACATCAGACGACGAGACGCTCCCCGACCCGGAGCTTTCAGCGGTGGAATTACCACCGCACGCGCTCAATAGTGCCGCACCGGCTCCGGTTCCGAACACGAACAATGCATTTCTGCGGGTAAAAATAGAAGACATCATTGCCTCTCTTAAATATGTACGGGGGTATTTATCGGTTACTTTCAGAATAAGCGCATAGGGCTGCTTACTTCAGGATTTGCGGCAAAATGTTATGGAACCTTTATGTTCTACGCCCTCAACACGGGCAACGGCGCCCCGCAGATAAAATAAAACCCGCTTGATGCTCCTTTCCGCGAGGAAACTGCATCAAGCGGGTTCGCTACCCGTGCCCCCGAGACGATTCGAACGTCCGACACCTTCTTTAGGAGAGAAGTGCTCTATCCCCTGAGCTACGGGGGCAACTCGTTCCATTATACGGGCATCACACAGGTTTTAGCATCTTACACGCCCCTAGAATAGACGAGTGAGTATTTTTATCGACCCACCCGTCTGGCCCGCACACGGCACGGTCTTTTCGCACCTGATTTCTGACATTTCTTTGGCGGAACTTCACGATTTTGCGGCAAAAACCGGCATAAGTCCACGTGCCTTCGATGCCGACCACTACGATGTTCCCGCGTACCGGTACGAGGGGCTGGTTCGTGCAGGTGCGCGCGAGGTAAGCGGATCGCGGCTGACGCGCATCCTGATAGACAGCGGGCTGCGGGTGCCACTGCGGGAACGCCCCAGCAAAATACGCCCGCGCCTCATGCGCGCTTGGAATCTTTGCTGCCCGGACACACGGCACTGGGCGAAGATCTGCTGGCGCGTTATGAGCAGCCGCATCGGAAATACCACACGAGCGTGCATCTTTCAGAAATGCTCACCGCGCTCAAGACGCTTTACGAACGACACCACGCCGCAACCCCGCGGGCGGTACTTCTGGCGGCATGGTTTCATGATGCCGTCTACGAGGCAAATCCCGGCGATGACGAGGCGGCTAGTGCCGACCTCGCACGCACCGCCCTCACTCCCCTGGCGAGCACCGGGTCTCTCACGAACCGCGAGATTACCGCTATTGCGCACCTGATAGAGCTCACGGCTTCTCACCAATTAGCCGATGGTATTGAGGAATATACCTCTGGCGCGCTTACCCGTGCCGATGCAGCATTCTTCCTTGATGCTGACCTTGCGATTCTTGCCGCCGATAGCCCGCGTTATACCCGCTATGTCGCTGGAGTTCGCGCCGAGTACGCCCATTACGCTCCGGACGCCTTCACTCGCGGACGAGCGGCGATTCTGCAAGGTTTTCTGAACCGCACAGCGATCTATGCTTCAGACACCGCACATCTTCTCTGGGATGCGCCTGCGCGTCTGAACCTCCGTACCGAGCTGGAGGGCTACCGCCCAGCGTTGAGCGAACAACCAACCAAGGAGGCACACTAAATTGTGCCCACCGATGAGCTATTCCTGCTCACTGCGGGGATTTTTTTCGTGCCCTCGTTTTCTTGCGGTAGATCATGCGGGCACTCACCATACCGATAATAATGCCTATGCCGCCGACGACAGACACCCACATGGCCGGGTTGCCGAGCGGCAGCGCGACGAGCAGACCGATCACAATGCCCGGAATCGCACCCGCCACCATGCCGATGGCAAGGTACGTAAATTCCTGGTCGGAGCTGTTCTTAGGGCTTTCAAACTGTGTTGGCATTCTTCTATGGTACCGCATATCCTGCCCCGCAAGAACGCATTTTCGCCTCACGCCTAGAGACGTATACGGGGCGTGCGCCTGATCGACCATCAGACGCACGCCCCGTATAACCTACCGAAATAGCCTGAGGCGGGCTTAGTAGTACATGCCGTGGCGATAATCCCAGCTGGGGAATGAGTCGCTCAGATGGCGCATAATCTCTTCATAGTCCAGACCCTTACGAATCAGGGTGGGGGCGGGGGTCACGCCGCGTTCACCGTGCTGTTCGGGCACTAGGCTGCCCTCGGCATCGACCATCGAGACCATCACGCCCTGTTCGTGGCGTGTTTCGTCGGTCTTATCGGGTTGAATGGATTTCACGTATTCATCGCCGCGCACAATCACGTCTACGCTGTTCTCGATGCGGTTGCCAATGCCCGTCACGCGCCCCTTATTACCGATGCCCGAGGGGTTTGCTGAGCTCGCGAAGGTCAGTTTCCCTTCATTCTCCCAGAGGGCACGAACAATCTGTTCTGCGGGGGTACCAAAACGCACCACGAAGCAGCTGGTTGCGCGCGCATCGCGGGCAAGTTCCTTTGTCGTTTCATCCGGCAGGTATTTTTCAGCGTCTTCGCGCCAGGGCAGAATGCATCCTAAAAGAATGTCGTCATCCCAGTGTTTCCGGTAGAATTCGCGGATTTCTGGGGTCATCTGGGCGAGTTTATCGAGCTGTTCTAAGGATGCGCACAGCACGACACCGGGCTTTTCGCGCTTGCGGAGCTTGGCATCAAATTTACGTTCGAGACCTTCGCCATCAGTAGCCATGAGGATATAGCCAACCTTTGTGGGGGCGACGATCAGGCCGCCGGTGCCTGAGAGGGTTGCTACAGCTGTCGGAGATGCCTCGCCCGTCCAGTCTTCGCGGATGGGAGTTGATGATGTATTTTCCATAGTTCAAGTATTGTACTCGCCCAGAAGACAAGGCAAGCCTATCTTTATATAGTCACATCATGAGATATTCACATGACCACGATGCGGTCTCTCCCGCGTTTTTCTGCCATAGAGCCGCGGTGTGAGGGCTTAAGCGCCTAGAATCTGCACGCAAGCCTTATGAGTGTGACACCAAGTCTGACACCGAGTTCGAAAGGCATATATACCTTCCAGAGCACGCAAAGACGGCACCTATCCGATTGGACGGGTGCCGTCTTTGTCTAAGTCTTCTCTATCTCAGATGAGATTAGAAAGCGGTGTAGTAACCATCGACAGGCATGTAACCATTGCCATCAACGGGGGTCAGCTGGGTACCCTGCGAGGGGTTCAGAGCGGAGACCATCTGGCCGTTACCCACGTAGATACCAACGTGGTTGTAACCGTTGGTGAACACGATGTCGCCAGGCTGGGGGTTCGCGGTTGCGCGAAGCTCAGTGGACATGGTGTAGGTGTAAGGAGTCAGCTTGATGCCCTGCTGAGCAAAGATGTAGAGACGAAGCCGGAGCAGTCCCATGCACCGTAGGAGCGACCGCCCCAAACGTAACCGGTACCCTGAGCAGCCTTAGCTGCAGACACGATAGCGTCGCGGGTTGCGTTGTTGGTAGCGGGTGCAGGAGTCTTATCTGCTGCAGGAGCAGGTGCCTGTGCAGAAGTAGTCTCAACCTGTGCGGTCTGTTGTGCAGGTGCAACGTACTCGGTCTGCTGCTCAGCCTGAGGTGCAACGTAGGAAGTTGCGGGGGTCTGGTAGCTGCTGTAATCGTACTCGTAGCTGCTGTAGTCGTAGCTCAAGTCGGTTGCTGCAGGAACCTCAGCAAATGCGTTTGCGGGAATGTTGGAACCGATAACAGCAGCACCGGCAACAGCAACGATACCTGCGTTACGAACAATCTTCTTAGCCATTAGTAATATTCCTCCATTGCCTGACGAGGTAAGCTGTCGGGCGCGAGCATGGATTCACTCGGTCACTTGCGCGACTTAGCCCCTAGGCTTCTCCCCTAAGGAGAAACCGAAAAGTGGTTCCCCCGCTTCTGCCGTATTGGGTAGACGTTCCTTGAAGTGCTGGCAGAACTCGGCGGATTCACTCCAAGGGTGCCCTCTTACGATTAGGATTTGGACACAAAATGAGAATACACAGAAAACTCTCAGTTGTCACCTCGTGTCGCCACCTTTTTTCACTCTAATAGTGTCAAATAGTCCATAACAGAGAGTTATCAATACTTTACGAAAAGAACACTTGTTCTTCTAAAATAAGCCCCTGACTAGTAGTTTTATACAGCATTCCGCGAATTTGAGGGGTTTTATCGACACAAATATCCAGCATTCCCAGGTTTCTTTAAGGTTGATCCATATCTCTTAAAATTTTTTTCTGCGCGAACGTTAATTTTCTCCTGATAGTCGCGCTGTAAAGTTTTGCCGTTTTACAGCAACTTCCGTGCCATATCTGGGATGTATCCCCCAAAACCTGGTTTTAAACATCGCATCTGCGGAAGACACATCCGGCATGGATGCACTATGACACGCCAAATTCTCAACGATACAGATATATCGTCCCGAAGAGTACAATTCGGCAGCCACCCCCTATATATTAAGGAGTAACCGCGGCTCACACCCGCCCATTCCCGAGAATTCAGGACATAACAGAACCGTGGAGCTCACCCTACGGTAAGCCCCACGGTCAATTATGAGATCTATACGGGAAGGCGCACTATCAGCCGCCTTCTAAACCGTCCGGCTGGCGAACGATACATTCTTTAAAGTGCAGATGCGCGCTTGACCACAATAGCGTTCGCAACATCCAAATCCAGCGAGATAGAGGCATCTTCGCCATCGGCACGCACAATCACATCGTTATTGTCGCCGCCAACCACAGACACCGAAGCACCAAAGGTAATACCGGCATCGGCAAGCACCTTGAGCAGGTCAATATCCGTCTGAATAGATTCGGGGAAGCGTGAAATCGTGAAACGATCCTCAGGTCCGGAATCACGGGCAGCAAGCGCCATAGGAACGGTACGTTCGTCGTTCTTTTCGCTGTTGATGCCGAGTTCTTCAAGGCCGGGAATAGCGTTGCCGTAAGGAGAGAACTTAGGCTGGTTGAGCATATCCAGAATGCGCCTCTCCACGTGATCGCTCATCACGTGCTCCCAGCGGCAAGCCTCATCATGTACATACTCGATATCCAGACCGATCACATCAGAGAGCAGACGCTCGGCGAGGCGGTGCTTACGCATAACCTCAACGGCCTTCTTGCGACCTTCATCGGTCAGTTCGAGGTGACGGTCGGGCTCAACAGTGAGTAGTCCGTGCTTTTCCATACGCGCCACGGTCTGTGAGACGGTCGGACCGGAATGGTCTAAGCGTTCCGCAATACGCGCACGCATGGGGGTAATACCCTCTTCCTCAAGTTCGAGGATGGTGCGCAGGTACATTTCAGTGGTATCAATCAGATCGGTCATACCGTCTTATTCCCCTTATATACAACCTGCAGCCAAGCAAACGTAGCCTAGCCTTATATCGAACCTATATCTGAGTAACTATTATGTACCTTTTTAAGTAGTTTTGCCACGGATTACCCCGGCGCGTCGCTTGAAGCGAACTTTTCGCCTTAGAATCCATCTCGAAAATCGTTCCGAGTACATCCGCGAAAGCAAAACTATCAAGGCGGCTCTCAGCAAAAGCTCACGCTAAACCTCTTCGGCATCCTCGGCGTCCTGCTGTTCCTCAGTGGATGCGCCCGCCTCCTCAGCGCCGTTGTTATCACGTTCGCTGGCCTGCAGGCGATCCGCCCACGGCACCCACTCGGGGGCGAGAAGCGCATCATCACCGGGAATCAGACCGACCTCGCAGATAGTCGCAACCTTAGATCGAGGCGCCCGCGACAGAGTCGCAAACCAAAACCACCCGCGGTACCCCGGCAGCAGGCACTCAAAAAGATGCGTAGTCAAGCGCTCTTCTTCGCCACGCAAATGATGCACCAGACCGATAGAGTTATGCGGCGCAACAGCCTCAACCCCGGTGAGCGCAATATCTTTTGCCTCCGCAAGAATATCGTCAACCTTCGTGGTGCGACGGCGCCTATGCGCAGGCCCCAGGGTGGGTTCCCCGGTAGGAAGTTCATCTTCCTCAACGACGAAAGGGTCATGCGCAGCTTCCGTTGTCTCGGCATCATGTTCAAGCGTGGGCACGGTAGATTCGTCGGGTTGTTGGTTCACCTGTTCAGACATACTACCTATTAAAGCATCTCCCAGCGCGATGACGGCGAGGAGTTCGTGTGATGTTTTCACCCGCATGTGCCCATGTCAGACCCTAACCTGCGCAAACGCTGTGAATACTGCCCGTCACAGCGCAATATTGCGTTTTTCGGCGGGAGCAGGCCCATAAACCTGATACGGTTATGCCATGAGTAGCAAAAGCGTATCTTCCTCTGAGCCCGTAGAGGCCGCCGCTGCCCTTCCCTACACCCGAGCGATTCGCTGGCTAGGTACAGGCGGCGGTATTCTAGCCGTAGTATGCGTAATATGCGGCGTCGTCATGCTCCTCATGAAATGGGCGGGGGCGCATCCGCCAGCGCTCATGAGTCAGATTCCACTGATTCTGCTTCCGGTCGCTTTTCTTGCGCTCATGGTCAGTATTGTGCTGGCGGTTCTGCGCAGGCGAGCAAGCTAAGACGCGCATACCGGTACATAAGATTTTCCGATAATTTTCCTGGTGAAAGAAGAGTACACAATGTCTGCAGAAGCTAAACTGCTCGTCGTTGATGACGAGTTCAATATTCTAGAGCTTTTGGCTACATCCCTGCGGTTTGCGGGGTTTGAGGTTGTCACCGCCGGTAACGGTCGCGAAGCGATTGAGAAGGCGGAAAACGAACAACCGGACCTCATCGTCCTCGACGTGATGATGCCCGGTATGGACGGCTTTGAGGTCACTCGCCGTCTGCGCGATGCGGGGCGCACGTACCCGGTGCTGTTCCTCACCGCGAAGGACGCCACCGAAGATAAGGTTGCTGGCCTGGGCGCGGGCGGTGACGACTACGTCACCAAGCCGTTCTCGCTCGATGAGGTGATTGCCCGCATCCGCGCTATTCTGCGCCGGTCACGCAACGCTCAGAGGAAGACGACGCGATTTTGCGCGTGGACGACCTGAGCCTGAACATTGACACCCATGAGGTGTTCCTGGGAGACGAGGAAATCGACCTCTCCCCCACCGAGTTCAACCTGCTGCACTATCTGATGCTCAACGCAAACCGCGTGCTCTCGAAGGCACAGATTCTCGACCACGTATGGGAGTACGACTTCAACGGAGATTCCTCCATTGTGGAGTCGTACATTTCGTACCTGCGCCGCAAGATTGACAACAATCGCGAAGGACACGAACCGCTCATTCATACCAAACGCGGTGTGGGCTACATGATTCGCGGTTCTCGGAGCTAGTATCTCGTGCCACTGAAACCTGTTGATCGTCTTCCTCACTCGCTGTCGCTGCGAACTCAGCTGGTGCTGGTGACCTCGGTGCTCATTGCTCTTGCCATTGCGGTCACCTCGCTCGTGGCGATTTCGGCACTGCGCGCCCAAATGGTGCATCAGCTCGACGAAGAGATGAAGGCGAGCTCTTCCTCGCTCGTTTCCTCCGTCGGAACCTCACAGACCCGGCAGGACGGGGCGGTCGGCTCGTACCGGGTCTATGTACTCGATCAGCACGGAAATGTGCTGTACTCGATTGCGGGAGCCGATCAGCAGGCGGAAAACGAGCCGGTTCTGACCGGCTGGGACTCCGAAAAGGTCAAGAAATACCACGAAACCGGCACGACCGTGAACTCGCGGACAGGCTCTAACGACTGGCGTATTATGCCGATTTCTTTGGAGTCTTCAACCAACGGTCAGGCATCTTCAATGGTGATTGCCCTGCCGTTGAAGCAGACGAACCAGGTGGTCGCGTTGGTTGGGGTGCTGACCTTCGCGTTCGGGCTTGCCACACTTGCCGCTGCAATCGCGATGACCTGGGTTATTGTGACCCGCACCTTCGAGCCGCTGGCGCGCGTGGAGCAGACCGCCGCGAAGATTGCCGCCGGGGATCTCTCGCAGCGCATCGAGGATTACAACCCCAGCAACGAGATCGGCAACCTGGCGATCTCGCTGAATACTATGCTCGCGCAGATTGAGAGTTCGTTTAATGCGCAGGCGAAGTCAGAGGCGAAGATGCGCCGGTTCGTGGGAGACGCCTCGCACGAGCTGCGCACCCCGCTGGTGAGTATTCGCGGGTACTCCGAACTATACCGCCAGGGCGCCCTGCCCAATGACGAGGCTGTGGCAACCGCGATGGGGCGCATCGAGGCCGAGTCGAAGCGCATGGGCCAGCTGGTCGAGGATCTGCTCACGCTGGCGCGCATCGACGAACGCCGCGAATCTAAACTCGCCCCCTTTGATCTATTCCACCTGGCGGTTGATGCCAGCAACGACGCCTACGCAACGTCGCCGGATCGTGAAGTCTCGCTCGTTGGCCTTACCGACGATGTGGCCCCCACAAGTGCACCCGTGATCGGCGATGAATCGCGGATGCGCCAGGTGGTCGCCAACCTGCTCACCAACGCGATGCGCTACACCCCGGCGGGCACGCCCTTAGAAATCGCGGTTGGCGTGCGCGAAGATGTTCCCGGATACCCGCTCTCGGTTATTGAGGTGCGCGATCACGGCCCGGGTATTCACGGTGAAGATCGCGAGCGCGTATTCGAGCGTTTCTACCGCACCGATACGTCACGTTCGCGTGAGACCGGCGGCACCGGGCTGGGGCTGTCGATTGTGGCGGCGATTTTGGAGCAGCACGACGGTTCTGTGCATATTGAGGAAACGCCCGGAGGCGGTGCGACCTTTGTGATTAGCCTGCCGTTCTATCCGGCGCCGGTGATGACCGATAACGGCGTTTCGCAGTAACCGCTGGGCGTGGATATAGTTCGTCATAATTCGGCTGGTGCGGGCGAGAAACCGCATCCCATACTGGTTTTAGGACGTTCTCGGACTGTGGATAACCGGTTTTTGTGTCCCGTGCGGGCAGTTATCCACAGGCGGTAGGGGCTGCGGGCGCATCGCGATGGGCGTTTCTCTAGGGTAGATGGTGAGCGCTGCACGGCACGGAATTCTACGGCAGAATTTCACGTGGTCGGCAGCTTTCGGAAAAACCTTTACACTCTACCCAGGAGGAATATCATGGCACAGTTCGTCGTCGATTCAGAAACCATTGCGGCGAAGGCAGCTCAAGCGAAAACTCAGGTCGCTAATATTAGCGCCGAGGTTACCGGGATGACCGCATCCCTACAGGATTTGCAGGGTTCGTGGACGGGTTCAGCATCGACGAACTTTCAGGCGGTGCTTGATAATTGGCGCGGCACCCAGAAACGTGTGGAAGAGTCAATTACCCAGATTAACGAGCTCTTGACCGTGCGGGTGTGAACTATGCGGAGACTGAAAACGCGAACGCTGCGATGTTCGTGGGTTAGGTTCCAGAGCCGCACTATGTGCACTGAACTTTAACGAGATAGCATGCGGGGCTGCCGTGAAGGATTGATAGCGGACTTCACGGCAGCCCCGGTTTTTCTTTAGGCGCAGATGATCTGGTGACGTCGATTCCCGCACGGACTGCGCCGATTTATTCGGGCGATGCGGCTGTTGCGAGCTTAGGATGCGGTAGTCTCTTGCCTAAACCGCAGCCGCCACCCGTTCGGGGATGCCGCCGTGTCGTAATGCCACAGGCTCGAACGGTTGACTCGCCCGCGTGCCGTCTGCACCGCCGCCATGATAAGCACGTTATGATCATCGACAACCTGCACGCCCTGTTTGGCGGGGCTGCCCTGCTGGGTGAAGGCGCGCGCACGGTACGCGATGGTGTCGGCACGGCTGACGGAACGACCGGTTGCGGTCACCCACACCAGACGCTCGTGCAGCAGCGCAGAAATCTCGGGTTCGCTCATGCTCCCGCCGCGCATCTCAAGTTCACGTTCGGCGTGCACGGCATCTTCGGGGTTCGGGGCCGAATGATCCGATTGTGCAGGTGCCGATGCAGCGGTTCCCGTGGGGGCGGATGCAGGCTCTTCGGGCACGGCATTTTCCGTGACGCTTCCCTGAGAGTTACTCTCCTGCTCGGCTTCCTCGAACCCTTCGCCTTCAAATTCTTCGTTCTCTTCGGCTTCTGATTCGGCGAGTTCCTGCTCGGCGAGCACTCGCTGCTGCACCTGCGCCTCGCGCTCTGCGGCACGTGCGGAGGCTTCAGCAAGTTTCGTTTTCCGCTCCTGCACCGCCTGCGGATCGGGGGCGGCAACGGCGGATGCGGGTTTGAGAATCCCGTTGAGTTTCAGGGAGTCGAACCCCTGGCGTGCGCGTTCCACCTCGGTTTCGGTGAAGTCTTCGAGACTCAGGTGCGCATCCGCAGCAAGAGTATCGGGGTCTTGGGCGTGAGCATGGTTCGCGGTTTCACGAGTTTGGGCGGCTTGAGCGCTCGGGGCGCTCTGTTCACCCGTTGTACAGGGGCGAACCGGGAAATCCCGGGCCGGTTTCGGGTTCTCGCCCCTCTTTGAAGGCCTGCGCGGCTGCGTTCGCGCGGGAGTCTGCGGCCTCATTCAGCTCGTGCCCAGCATGCCCTTTAACCCAGACCATCTCGTAGTCCCTGCCGGTGCTTGCGGCATCGAGCGCTTCGAGCAGGTCACGGTTCTGCACGGGTTTACCGTCGGCCTTTTTCCAGCCGCGTTTCTTCCACCCGGGCATCCACTGGGTGAGGGAGTTAATCACGTACTGGCTGTCGCAGTAGATCAGAAGTTTGCTCTCGGCACGATGGGCGGTCGCCTCAAACAGGTCGAGAACCGCCTTGATCTCGCCCATATTGTTGGTACCGTGCTCCCAGCCCCCTGCTGCCCAGTGGTTCTCGTCAATGTACCATGCCCATCCGGCAGGCCCGGGATTACCAAGCGCGGAGCCGTCAGCCGCCGCAATAATCTGATTCTGCATGCTCTCGACTTTACCTTACACACTCGTAAAGCGCAGAGTGTGGCGTCAGTTCATGAAGCTCTAGGTTTCGTAACGTCGCTCAGGTTCCAGGCGGCGGGCGGGTAGACTTAGGGTATGACCATCCACTCTATATCTTCCGGGGATGCGGATGTTTCACGCACGCACATCAGTGTATTTACCCTGCCCACCCGCACCTTTACCGGTGGGTTAAGGTTCACATGGCTTGACTATGTGGACGAGGAAGCTCGGCGCAAGGCGGCGTCGATACACAGCCCGTCGGCCTCGGTGAGTTACCTGGCGACTGAAGCCCTCATGCGGGCGGTGGCCGCGCCTCGGCTAGGCATTTCGGGGCGGGGTGCACGCACGATTACGGTGGATCGGTCATGTCGGCTCTGCACGAGCGGTAAACCGCACGGTAAGCCGCGCATTGCGGGCGTGAATTTCAATATGTCGCAGGTGCCTTCGCTGGCGGCAGGCGGTTTTTGTGCGCAGCAGCAGGTGGTTCTCGGCATTGATCTTGAGGCGGTTCAGGCCTCGCTTTTCCCGGGTTTCGCGCGGGTTGCGCTCACCGTCGATGAACGTACCGCCTATGAGTCTCTGCCGCCAGGCCAGCAGCAGGCGGCGGGAGTTGCCATCTGGACCGCGAAGGAGGCAGTGCTCAAAGCCACCGGCCACGGACTAAGTGTTTCACCGCAGACGGTACAGATCGAATGTGACGATGCGACCTTGGCGATGGTCAGCGCCCTGTGCGAACCGGCAAACCCGCTGGATGCGCCGGGCAGACAGGATCGCCCCTGCGAACATGAGCTTTCGGTAAGTCCGCGAGTGAGTGTGCGTGCCACGCTCATTCTGCCCGAAGACTCAGATACGTCAGCAGAGGAAACGTCGGCGGGCGGTGAGGACGCCGGTAAGCATCAGCCCCCGAAAACCCGCGATATATCGGGCGACAACACCCCTGCGAATAGCGAACGCTCGTTCTTTATCACCTGGTCGGTGCTGACTCTCAGCCCGGTAGCGCATCCAACGGCGGATACGGTGGGGCGGGCGGCGCATCCCGAACGGTTCCTGCTAGCGGTGGCAACCGAAGACACCGTTCCCGTGGTGGATGTGCACTCGGTCGCCACACCGCTGGATGTTAAGCGTCTGCTGGAACCGCCTGCGGCAGCGTATTAAATGCCCAGCGCGCGCCCGAAACTGCCCAGTTTCGTGCCGGTTTCGGTGTGTTCCAGCACCGGGTCTGACTCAGCCACAATGCCCGCGCCCGCGTAGAGGATGGCGGTTTGCGCATCAACCTCAGCACAGCGCAGCACAAGCGCCCACTGACCGCTTCCGTCTGCGTTCATATAGCCGATGAGCCCACCAAAATAGTCGCGGCTAAACGGCTCAAGTTCGGCGATCATACGCCTCGCGGCCTCGGTGGGGGCGCCGCAAATCGCGGGGGTCGGGTGAATGGCGCGTGCACCATCCAGGCAGGTCATACCCTGCTTGAGCACGCCCGAGATGGGGGTGCCCAAATGCCACAGCTGCGGGGTCTGCAGAAGCGAAGGCTCCTTAGGAATAGTGAGCTGGCGGGTCATGGGTTCCAGCTGCGCCCGAATATCGGCGATAACGGTCGCATGCTCGCCACGGTCCTTACGCGAAGCCATAAGCCGCTGCCCAAGAGCCTCATCCTCGGCGCTTCCATGCTCGGCGATGCGCGGCGCACTGCCCGCCAACGGGTGCGTTTTGAAGGCGCTGCCTTCCCCGGTATCGGGTTCCGTGCTGAAAATCAGTTCCGGCGAGGCACCCATCAGATATGGATGCTCCAACCCGCGGTGACCCTGCGGCAGCTTAACGCTAAAAACAAACGTGTTGGGCTGCTGAGCGCGCAGGTTGTTGTACACCCCGGCAAGGTCGAGTGCGCCCGGCGCATAATCGGCGCGCAGCAGACGGGAAAGCACAACCTTATCCAGCTGATGCGCCTTCATCCGCTCAACGGCGGTCGCCACCGCCTGCCGATACCCGGGGTTTTCGCGGCCCTCAATCTGCGTTGGTTCGGCGAGTGTAACCTCGTGCTCGGGCACCGGAATGTCGTCGATCTGCAGGCGTTCGGGCACGAAAAGATGCGCGGGGGCGTTCGGGTCGAAAGGAATCAGACCGACCACGGCGGTACCGGCGGATTCGGCGGCGGCGCGCGCATCCTCAAGGGTGACCTGGCGCAGGGAACCGGCGGTACGCATCACGCGGGTTCCGGTGGCAAACATAAATCAGGAAGATTATTGCTCACTGATAACGCCTTTCGGGTCTGTTAGAAGGTTGCGCCGCCATCGGCAACAATATTTTGCATGGTGATATGCCGTGAGGCATCGCTGATGAGGAAGGCATTCACCGCCGCAATATCGGCGGGTTCGGCGATGCGCCCGAGCGGAATTCCCAGGCGGAAGGTCTCAGGGCTGCCCGCCACGGGTAGGGCGCTGAGGTCTTCGCCGTTCCACGCGTCGGTCACCATGGGGGTGCGGGTGGTGCCGGGGCAGACCGTGTTCACGCGAATGCCGTGGCGCGCCAGCTGCAGCCCAAAGCTTGACGATACCCGCGCCGCTGAGGCTTTCGAGGCCCCGTAAGCACCGAACTCGGCGCGGGGCACGCGGGCGGCGTTGGAGGCGACCGTCACCAGCGAACGCGTGTTCTCGGGCGATGTCTGTATCTGCTCAATCATAACGCGCGCGAACTCACGCAGGCACAGGAAAACGCCGTCAGCATTGACCGCATGCAGCCGTTTCCAGTCTTCAAAAGAGGTGTCTAAGAGCGGTTTGCTGTGCACGATTCCCGCCGCCAAGACGGCGCCTTGGATAGGTTCATCCACTTCAGCGGCGGCACGTGCGAGCGCCCGCACCGATTCTTCGTCGCTCACGTTAACGGAGCGGTAGCGGAAGATGGCGTCGCCGTAGGCGGCGAATGATTCGTGTGGTTTTTCCGCCAGATCGGCGGCATACACCGAATAGTTATTCTTGATGAGTTCGTGCACGGTTGCCGCGCCGATTCCGCCGTTTGCACCGGTTACGATAACCCAGCTCATGCGCATACCTTTAGGAGTTCCGGCTCGTCTGCCGTGACGAGAGCACCGGTGTTGATGTTCTCCAGCGCCTCAGCGGTGTTAAGCACGCGGGCGCATCGACCCGAGGCGTATTCGCAGGCCATGCGGTGCTCTTTTTCGGTGAAGTCGGCGAGCGCATCCGTGACCATGAAGGGCTGAATATCGCGCATGAACGCTTCAAGGGCGGTGGTCAGGCAGCCTATATGTGCGTATATGCCGCCGATGATGAGCTGATCGCGCCCGAGGTCTTTGAGCTGCTCTTCGAGCGGGGAACGCACGAAGGCGGAGTAGCGCCATTTGGTGAGCACGGTATCGGCTTCGGTGGGGGCGAGTTCGTCGAGGATCCGAGCGTTTTCGTCGTCCTGCAGGCCGTCGCCCCAGAAGTCGGTCAGCAGGCGCCTGTCGGCGGGATTCTGGCGGGGTGGTTGGGCGGTGTAGTAGACCGGTATGTTCGCCGCGTGTGCCGCATCTAGTAGGCGGCGAATATTGGCAATAGCAATGTTGATTTGGGCGTCTGGGAGGGGTTGTCCGTCGCGTTCCAGCTCAAAGGCGCGCACGAAATAGCGCTGCATATCGTGCACAAGAAGCGCGGCACGCGCGGGATCGACCCGCCAGTTTACACGGTTTTGATGCTCCTGTTCGCGGTACGAATAGGGGGCAATCTTGGGTAGCGCCATATGATCTTCTCCTGCCATTGAGTTACAACAGCTTAGGGGGTTCTTAATAGAACGTTTGTCTGTCTGCAAGTACTATATTAGGTCATCCTTAGCTAATAGATATAGACACCCCGTAACTAAACGAGCTTCCCAACCCGCCGCCGCATCACGACAGCACGGGTTGGGAAGCTCGCAGGCACCCTCAAAGTTTCCTGTTATTTCAAGGATAAAGTTTAATTCACAGGCACCGCATTCGCCAAAAACCTCATTCAGGCCTTCGGTAATCGAAGGGTGGGTGTAAATTTCATCACGTATCTGCGATGCCGTAATATTGTGGCGCATTGCCAACGCCACGAGGTTGATAACCTCCATAGACTCGACCACCAACAGCTGAGCACCAAGAATCTGGTCAGTCTCGGCATCAATCACAAACTTCATGATGCCGCGCGGGTTCTCCAGGGTCTTCGCACGCGGCATGGCGGCGATAGCGGCAACAGGCTTGGCGGCAACCTTGATGGTATGACCGGCGGCGAGCGCATCACGCTCAGTGAGGCCGACGGACGAGAGCGGCGGGTTCATGTAGATGGTTGCGGCAACCGCCTGGCGGTCCTTCGTGGAGCGGGAACCATCGCCAAGCAGCTGCGAGAGCACCACGCGGTAGTCATCCAGCGAAATGTAGGTGAACTGCGGGCCACCGTTGACATCGCCGAGCGCAAAAATATTCGGTGCCGTGGTGCGCAGGTGCTCGTCTACAGCGATTGCGCCGTGCTCGGTGGTTTCGATGCTCGTATTCTCAAGCCCCAGCCCCTCGGTGGCGGGTTTACGCCCGGTTGCAACCATCACGTAATCCACCTCAAGGTGCTTGGATGCGCCCTCGGAGTCCAGGTAGTTCACGGTCACGGAGTCGGCGTTATCGGTAACGGTCTCTACGCGAACGCCCGCGTGAGCGGTAATGCCTTGGTCGGCGATAATCTCGCGTGCCGCCTGGGCGACGTCGTCATCGTAACGCCCGAAAAGCGCGGGAGCGCCTTCAAGCAGGGTTACTTCGGTGCCGTAGGAAGAGAAAATACCGGCGAACTCGACGCCAATAGGACCGCCGCCGATAATGCCCAGGCGCTTCGGGCGCGGGGTGATCTTCTGCAGTTCGGTAGAGGTGAGCACGCGCTTCGATTCGCGGGCACCCGGGATGGGCGGGATAGTCGCCACGGCACCGGTGTTGATGATAAAGCAGTCGGCGGTGACGACCAGTTTGTCCTCGCCCGCGGTGACCTCGACCTCGGTGTCTGAGAGGAACCGTGCGTGACCGTCAATGAGTTTGGCGGTGGCGTTCGATTCGAGAATTTCGCGGTTCTTCGCGCGCATGGCACCGGTGAGTTTGTCACGGAAAATCACGGCGCTCCCGTAGGCGGCGTTCGCAGCGTCGGCGTTGTGTTCGCCGCTGGCACGGAATTCGTCAGCCCGGTGCACAAGCGCCTTGGTGGGCACGCACCCGATATTGATGCAGGTGCCGCCGTACATGTTTGAGGACTGCTCGATCAGGGCGACGTTCTTGCCGGTTTTCGCGTAGGCGCCAGCAGGGTTTTGCCGCCCTTGCCAAAGCCGATAACGACCATATCGAAGTGAAGGCGCGCGGTAGTCATAGTGTTCTCCCGGTGAAGTTTGAGGTGTTTATAATTTGTGTCTGGTGTTCCGGTGAACTTCAACGGGCGGCGTATGGCATTTATTCCTGGGTTTTGCAAGAAAACATGAAGTTTTTTGACGCTGCGCTGGGGGTGCCTACCTTTTCCAGGCAGCCTAAAAAGAGCCTTTATGTGAATAAAGCGGGATTTCCAACGCTTTATTCAAATAAAGGCTCTTTTTACACCCAGCAGCGGGGGTGCAAACTACCGCGACACCACACTCACACGCTCGCGCTGATGCTCCCCCGACTCGATAAGGTCAAGCACGGCGACCGCGAAATCCGCATAGCTGATTTCGCTCTGCCCGGCCGCATTCATCGTCAGCACATCGCCTGCCAGCTGGTATTCACCCGTGCGCTCACCCTCAGGGTTAAACACCAGGGCCGGGCTCAGATACGTCCAGGCAACATCGTCGCGGATGCGCAACGCATCATACGCCTGCGCCATCGCAGTAGCCAGCGGTTTGAATTCTTCGGGCATGGCGGGCGAGTCTACAAGCCGCTGATCTGTGGTCGAGTCGGGGTAGAGGCTACCGGCGCTGCCGATAACGAGCAGGTGGGTCGGGGGGCCGCTGAGCGCATCCGCAAGATGAACTAGGTGTTCTTTGTGCTGGTGCAGATTCTCGGGAGTCCATGCGCCGAAGGCGTCTACCACCGCATCAAACCCCGACAGGTCGTTGTGAGTGAGCGCGAAAACATCCTTGATGAGCGTGTGCTGCGCCTGACTGGGGTGCTCGGAACGCATGATAGCGGTAACTTCATGCCCGCGTTCGGTGGCTTCGCGCACGACGAGAGTACCGGCTTTACCGTTTGCACCAATGACTGCGATTTTCATGTTTCCTCCGCGATAAACGTTGTATTCTTAGGACGTATTCAACGCTACCGACGCGATAAACACCTGTGAAGACGGCACTTTAACGTGCCCCAGTTACCCCAAGGAAACTATTGTGACGGACCAGTACCTTTACCAAAACGCCGAGCTGCCGCAGTGCCCCGTCGAAACCACGCTGGAGGTTATTTCAACACGCTGGGGCGCCCTGATTGTGCGTGATCTGCTCAACGGGCCCCTGCGATATAAGGAGCTTCAGCGTTCGCTTGGTGATATTTCGCAGAAGGTGCTCACCGAGAATCTGCGCCAGCTTGAGGCTCGCGGAATTCTCACCCGCACCGTTTATGAGCAGGTGCCGCCGCGCGTGGAGTATAAGCTGACCGAGCTGGGGCAGAGCATGCGCACCCTGTTCGATGCGCTGTGGGCGTGGGGCGAGCACTACCAGGAGGCTGTCGCGCAAAGTTAGTTGCGGAAGAACGGCGGAGGTGAGCGTTATTGCGCCGGTTGGCCCCTAACGCGCCTCGGCTTTCTAGTTTGGGGTTTGTTTTGCATATAGCGGTTATTTAAGTCGCTGAATGCAAAATAAACCCCAAAATAGACAGGGGCAGTACTGGCTGTTACGCCACCTTGAGCGGTTGGATTGCCGCTATCTGCTCACCCTTGAGGTCTTCCACCATATCGAGCTCATACGTGGTTTGCAGGTTCAGCCAAAACTGCGGTGTTGTGCCAAAGTATCGGGCAAGGCGCGCAGCTGTATCGGCTGTGATTCCTCGTTTGCCGTGCACGATCTCATTGATGCGCCGGGGCGGCACGCCGATTGCCACCGCCACCTTATTCTGGGTAATCCCAAACCCTTCAATGAAGTCTTCCAGCAGGACTTCTCCGGGGTGAATTGGTGCAATTTTGTCAGTGATAGTCAACGATCTCTACCTCCTCGGGTCCTGAATCGGTCCACCTAAAACATACTCTCCACTGATTATATTGTCTGCATATGATGTGTGGGGCGGCACGGTAAGTCGCAAAAGTGCATCCCATCCTGCGGGTTGCTTTGCGTTTCGCAGCTTAAATAGCCTCAAAATAGATGTGCCTCTGCCCCTTTGAAATCTAGACTGGTGGTAGACGCTTTTACCCCGAATGAAGGAGCCGCAATGGATGCCCGCGATATTCTGCGTGAAGCCGCAAGCCGACCCGCAACTGAGGCGAAAGCCCTTGTAAACACCCTGCCCACAGGAGCATTGAACGCGCACGCGGGTGGGCATACGAATTCGATCGCCTGGCTGCTGTGGCATGCGGGGCGGCAGATGGATGTGCAGCTCGCGCAACTGACCGGCGGGGCGCAGGTGTGGCACACTCAGGGGTTCGATTCCCGCTTCAACTTGGGCGAGCTGGGCGATACAGTGGGCTACGGTCATACCGCCGAGCAGGCGCGCTCCATCGTGGTGGAGGACGCCGCGCTGCTGGTTGAATACTTAGGCACGGTCACCGCGGCGCTGAGCGAGTATATCGCCGGTTTAAGCGAGGCTGATTTGGATGACGTGATTGATACGTCCTGGACCCCGCATGTGACGCGCGGGGTGCGACTGGTGAGCATGATCGACGATGCCGCCCAGCACGTGGGGCAGGCGGCGTATGCGGCGGGTATTCTCGCGGGCGGTCCGACTTCGTAACGACTGCACGAGGAGGCGATTCGTCGAGGGAACGCCGGGCAGTAGCCTGATTAGCGGTCCGGCGCGAGTGCCGAACAGGTTGCGGCGCTTAGGCGGTAAGAAAAAAGGCTGAGTTGATGAGTTTTACTCGGGATCACCTCTCCCCCACTCAGCTTATGGATGCGGCTACCATGTGATCCTATAAGCTCACCACCGCAGGGCGGGCGCTCCTTGACGCCCACCCCGAGGAGATGACTAAGCATCCGAAGAAGAGTTAGGGGTAACCAGAACCCATATTTATATTTTTTATCTTTTCAATTCTGTACCACCCCACCCACGCATATACTATAACTGTAAGCAAGATAACTATATATAGTAGACAGATATGTAGGAAGTATGGGCATAAACTTACAGTAACTAGAAGTATAACAAGACCCACAATTCCACCAAATACACCTTTTAGCGTTTCAAATGAGTATCCTAAAATAATACATAATCCAACAAAGAAATAAATTACACCCATAAAGAAGACATTAGCTAATCCAGGGTAGTCATTGCGGAATATTTGTAGATAAGTATAGGAGGTTATTATCAGAACAGCTGATATTACAGAGATCAGTCCACCTATAATGCGCCGATTTATAAAGGAAACAGGAGAGAACTGCTCTATATAGTTAGAATCTCCAGAAACATAGGATGAAAAACTATTGTCCGTCAACCTATACATCCCAAAATTTATCGATATTTTATTAAATCCTATAAAATATTCCAGCACCTTTACAATAATCCACGATAAGGCCCTCATTGCAAGTATCAACAAAAGAAAGCATAGCTTCCAAAGCAATATAACTAATATACAGCTAATAACTGCTATATAGGAATTTCCATACAGGTTTAAATCATGCACAAGCCTATATGCCAGCAATACTGCTGCAAGTACAGCAGATGCACTAGACATATATCTCTGCCTAATTGTTAAATTATATAAATATTTCTGCATCTTCTCATATTTATCTACCTCTCCTTCGCCGTACAATCTTGAAATTAAAACTGAAGGCATGACAGAACTATCATTAAAATATTTGGTATGAACCGATAAAGGCCACCCCAAAAGCCCAACTACTTTAGGCGTAAGAGATGGCACACCCCAAGCAATTATAGGAGTTACTCTTCCTACTATATCTCGTGCAGAGCTATATTCTTCCCACGTAATATTTTCAGGTATTTTCTCAATATTTTTATACCAATATTTTTTGATTTTAACGATAGGGATGAATAAAATGAGACTAAATATAATTAGTATAAGTACATTTCCAAGATCTAATCTAAGCAAATAAACCAATAAATCAATAAATATCATATATAAACCTCCCCTAAAATTGGGATCCCCAGATAAGATAAACCATCCTAAATAGTATATAGAATTATATATGTATATAAAGATGTTTTCAAGAAAATTCCACACAAAAATGAAATGGAAAAGAAAAATAATTGCTATAACGATAAATATAAACCAGGAAATCAATAGATTTTTAACACCCTGTGTCAAGGAAATGATATGTATAGCACCTAAACCACTGCCGACTCCAACAAAATGTTTTATTTTCTTCGGAAGGTTATAATTTTTGGATACTAAATACTGATGAGTCAAGTAACCACCTTGAGAGTGTGCAACTATTGTTATATCCCGCACTGATCTAGGAAACTTTTTAACCCCTTTATCGATCTCTTTAAGTATTCCTTCCTTTTCATTACTCTCCAAAAATGCAGCACCTTGAACATCAGATACAGCTACTCGAACATCATTAGACAGGTTCCATTTACTTTTTTCTATAAATATAACTAGGATAAGCACTGCACCTATTCCAAGAAGTATGCTTATCGTAAACAGCCATCGAGAAATACTAAAGGTAAAAACTACTAGAGCCACTAATGTTAAGAATCGTGCATAAAACCTATACACCACACCCAGTATAGATTTATTATTTAATGGGTTTTTTATAAATTTTTCATCACGGATATCAAAAAATAATAAAAGTGCAATTAGATGCATCCGAAATAAAACCCATAGAGTTTTATTCTTTAATTTTTTTCCGTAATTTTTTGCCCAATGAACTTCACGGATATATAGGTTATCATATTTAGACTCGCTTCCTAAAGATACCTTAATTTCCTTTTTAGCTCCTGAGCGAATTTCTTCGTCTGTTCCGTATAAAAGCTCACTTCCAGAATATCGTAAAGCTCTATCTCTTAAAGATCCACCAAATTTTTGTAAGGTCTCTCCTTCTTTTTGGTTCCCAACCCCATGGATAACCAATATCCCTTGGTCATTACCTAGTTTCCGGGACAATTTCTTATTCCTAGTCTTCTTACGATTTGCCATTTTTACTCCTACCTATTATGTATTTCCGCGTATATAGCGTCTCCCACCGGCTCCAGCCATTCCGCTGTACCTGCCGTGATAACAAGATGGGAGAACCACGAGTCCACCGTAGCTCCGTGCCAGTGCTTTACGCCGTCTTTGGCGACCACCACATCCCCAGCGTGAAGTTTGACGGGCGGCTGGTCTTCTTCCTGGTACCAGCCCTCCCCCGCTGTCGCTAGGATGATCTGGAACCCACCATTATGCTTATGCCAGTTATTGCGAACACCCGGCTCGAAACTTACGTTCGCCACGGTGACAGGCACATCCGGATCGTTCACTAGCGTATTCATGTAGCTGGTGCCGCTGAAATACTGGGCGAGCGCATCGTTCACACCGCCGAGCGGGAACACACCCTCGGTCACTTCAGTCTCGTATTGACTCATGGATTCCTCCGTTTGTCCTTGAAACATCGTTCAGGCATTAGATTACCCTTAATGTTTCCTTAAACCTAGGATTTTCGGAGAGAGAAACACCCAAAAATTTTGTTCGTGGCGCTTTATGACGCGAAACCCACAGCGACGCGCCAGCACGCCGCTACCGCCTCATCCATCTCCGCCAGGTTGCGGGCAACCCCGATAACACCGCGAGCAGATAATGTTTCGGCGAGAAGATAACGGACTGTTATCTTCTCGCGCGTCTTGTGTCTTGTTTCGCCTCGGTTACAGCGTTCTTACCCGTGATAGAATCCACAGTATTATGAGACGCACCACAGACCTTTCGCCTGAGCACCCTGAATCACCTGCGCCGCGCATTCCAACAAACACACCAGACTCTACCGCAAAACCCACATCAGCAACGCCGCTGAACGCACGCGGGCAGCTCACGCTCCTGACCGCGCAGGTTTCTGATGCTCTCGCATCCAGCATCCAAGCTATCGCCATGCCCCTGCTCACCTACGGCGCCACCGGCGACCTCGCTCAATCCGCTATCGTCATGGTCGTCGAAGCAATCCCCGTCTTCCTCTTCGCGCCCTTCGCAGGCACAATCGCCGACAAATTCAACCGCAAAACCCTCACCGTCAGCTTCAGACTCGCCAGCGCCGCCCTACTCATCGCGTCCCCAGCCCTTTACGCCGCCGCAGGACTACCCGCCTTCCTCACCATCGCATTCCTCGTCTCAACCTTCGGCACCTTCTCATCCCCCGCAGCCTCCGCCGCCATGCCCTCCCTGCTCGGCGACGACTACCAAAAATACATGGCACGCCGCGGCAGCCTCATCTTCCTCGCCCAAACCCTCGGCCCACCATCGCAGCCGCCGTCGCGTCCTTCACCACCCCAGCCCTCGCCGTCGGATTCGCAGGAACCCTCAACCTGCTCGCCGCCCTCACCGTCGCTACCATACACAACTACGACCTCACCCACGCCGAACGCACCGCCACCGTGCAGGAACACCACACCGGCAGACTCCTACGCGAAGGCGCCGCCTACACCGCATACAACCCCATCGTGCGCGGCATGCTCACCTTCTGGTTCCTCTCCATCGCCGCCGTACCCATCACCACCCTGCCCATGCTCGAATACCTCACCCGCGACCTCGGGCACGACTACACCGCCTTCTGAATCGCAACTTCCGTCTACGCCTCCGGATGCGTGATCAGCTCCTGGCTTTCAGCCAAACTCGGCGTCGGTACAGGCACCGGGCGGGTACGCATAACCAAACGCGGGTGGATGTGCATCTCAGGACTCGGCTACGGTGCCGTCTGTCTGAGCATGGGACTGCACCCGGCACTGTGGGCGGTACTCGTGCTCTGGTTCATCTGGGGCATGTTCTACGGACCCGAAGAAGTGCTCGGGCAGGTCCTCTTCGCAGACGCTATCGACGAACACATGCGCGGGCGCGTCTACAGCTTCATGGGTGTGGTTTTCTCCCTAGCGGGTATGGTCGGGTACCTCATCACCGGATGGGCGGTACCAGCGTTCGGCGCGATCAACACCATTGTTGCCGGAGGGGCACTCTTCATCATCGCCACCGTATTCACGTTCATTCTCGGCCCGACCGCACGAGCTATTCGGGTGCAAGAGGCACGGAATGAGGCAAAGAGCAGTACAGGTGCGTGACTGTACTCTTTTTACTCAGATATATATTTCGAACATAAGCCTTGATTTTGTACTAAGGAATGCAATAAATAACTTAATAGGTCTAAACGATTGGGATTCAGTCTCAAAACTTCTGATTCAAGGACTAGATGCTCTCGATTCCGGGCAAATCTATTATGGGATTAACCTCTTAAAGCTAATTTCTGAAATATCGATCTTGAAATTTTCACTCAGGCACTGCACATGATTGGAATTCATTTATATTTAATAAAGATTTATCCCGAAGCTATTAATCATTCATTGAATGTTCGGCATGATGTTATTCCTTGGGCTTACGCAGAGGCTCAAAATATAATCGGTATTTCTTATCGAGAGTTAGGAAATACATATCTAGCAATACAGCATTGGGAGAATGTTAGTCATGCCGATAGTCCATCATCATATGCTAAAGCCCAATTTAACCTAGGCTTAGAGTTCCAAAAAGTAGGAGAATTGGAATTAGCAGCTAAACATTTTGGCAATGTCCGCGAAGAAGATGACCCGGAAGTATACGGACCAGCGAAAACTTTATATACAGCTGTAAATATATTCTTAGAAGGGAGATAGTATTGAGGAAGTCATTTTCCTTCTTTCTCCTAGATAATTATTAGAACAGGCCAAGGCGGGATTGTCGACTGGCTTCTATATCTGGAGAAAAGCTTCCTATATAGACGGTTGATCAAATATGCCCAAGCTTAGCCTTCAGTACCTAAGTTTTATGCTTATGATACTCCAGTAAGTAATAATTAATGATCATCTACGCACAGACAAAACCATTTCCAATTTACAGTTTGATACACTTGATCTAAGAAGCTTTAAACACTGTATTTAACGAGCTCTTTACTAAGAAAAACCTTTTTCAAGTATTTATCACTCTCCATAAGTCTATCGGTCATATGATTGCCACAATTGAAACCGTAGGCTTAAATAACTTTACATACTTTCTGCCTTCAGATTATTCTTCAAGGTCATCCATAGTGAATGATACATTAATATACACTATAGCTGACACAGTTTAGAATTATACATTTTTTATATAAAGCACCAATCTACTAAGTTTGACCTTCATAAAATTTCGATCCTTAATTAAGTTTAATGGGCAATTGAACAGCAGACCAACAATACAAGCAAAGATTTAAAAAAATTTTTAAAAAAATCATCAATAGTTTTTTTAATGTCTATTCAATATTTTTTTAAAAAAATTTATCTCGGAATTTTTTGGATGTGATTTAAATTCATTTAATGACTCATTATCCATCTGGTGTATAAATGAGTGCATATTATTTTCCTCGTCAAAACAACAATCTGGTAACTCGTTATTCCATTTTGTAAAAATCAGTATATCTTTTATATTTTTAGGAGAATTCATATGCTTATTAAAAATAACCTTTCCACCATATACTGATTTAGAAAAATCAGCATTACTGCTATTATCCACATCTAATGCAGACATTTTATGGTGTGTACACATACGAAAATTCATACCTTTTTCTCCATTACATATTGCGTTAGAAAAAACAGCCTTTTCATAAAATACAGAACCTTTGAAAGATACATTTCTTTCCCATAGACACTCGGACAAGTCAATACCATAAAAGAAAGTTATATTTGATAAATGAAAATAAAAATTCGACCAAGAACCTTTGCCAGTTTCAGAAATAGAGGTAAGTCGCCTCTTGAAATATGTATTCACAAGCGTTTTCCTAATTACAATTTCTGTACTTAATTCTTTCTGATCAGTATCATTTAAATATTCCTTGTTTATATATTTTCTATTTGCCAATTCAAATGGTTGTCGAAGGTAAGCACAGAGAACTCGGATGATATTTTGCGCCTCTTTGTGAGCAATATCATAACTTTTAAGTTCCTCGGTATCATCAACCAGCACCTTCACTTCTTCCTTATTCTTTTCTTTAGACCATTCGTCAACCCATTCATCTGCCAAAAAAACCAGAGCATGCACCGCTCCTAGTCTAACGGAAGAGCTTTTGCTGTCTAATTTCTCAACTAGAGATATATATCTATCCCTCCTATTCATTCTGATTGTATGCTGTTTATCCCAGTCATTTTTAGATGACTCTATATCGTTCCTGCGGCGGTTTTCAGTAAACGTTAAAAATGTAAGGGATCCAGCTATTATGGACAGAAATGTTGCTAGTATATTTTTATCAGGCTCCAGTACGAGAATACCTCCTTCTATATGGATTCCAAATATTGCTGAAATTATAATGGATGATACTACACCTGTTATTGCTGTATTTACTGCCAAATTAGCAAATTTAAAAAAATTGTATTTTGCTTCGTCATCATATATATTATCTATGTTAAATATAGATTTTGTTATTCTTGGAGATACTTTTATGAAAATCAATAAAATTAATATTGCTGCCCACGCAGATACAGAAAGTTTTAATAATATAGTAAATATATATTTAACATTAATAATGATTGGTTTTATAAATATAGAATTCTGTAAATTAATTAACTGAATAAACAACCATGGCACAAACACCGTGGGTATAATTCCTGATAATACTGTAAATATCTTCTCTATATTTGTCTTAGGAGGTACAAAGGGTATTTTCATACTTTTACTCCTTCAAATTTTAGCGTTGAAGCACTTAGGGCTATAATATTTATAGGAAGGTAATTTAAAAACCCTGGATTACCCTAGATTACCTCTGTTTAATGCATCAATTTTGATGATGGTACAGGGAAACCCAGTTATCTTCCAACGTGCGTACACTAGCATTCCGCTCTATCCCTAGGAGCTACAACTTCTCTGGCGTATATCCAGGCAGTTGAGAATTTTTGTAGATAGTAGTGCCACTGAAATATTTGGTAAGCGTATAGCTCACACCAGTGAGTGAAACATAGATTCGGTATGATACGGGCTCGTAGATCCCTCCGTTCACCTTCGAGCTGTCATTTACTATTAGGCTACCCTTAACGTTTCCTTAAACTTGGTATTTTCGGAGAGAAACACCCAAAAATTTTGTTTATGGCGCTTCATGACGCGAAACCCACAGCGACACGCCAGCACGCCGCTACCGTACTACCGCCTCACCTCCGCCACGCTGCGGGCTACCCGAAACATCACGAGCAGATATTATTTCGGCGAGAAGATAACGGATTGTTATCTTCTCGCCGAAATAATATCTGCTCGCGGACTTGGGATAGGAATGAGCGCTCAGGCTTAGGAAGCCTACCCACGCTGCAACAACACCATAACCTCATAGTGGTTCGTGTGCGGGAACATATCGAGCACACGCGCGGCGACCGGCTTGTAAGAAGGCATACGCGCCAGGTCAGCGGCGAGGGTTTTCGCGTTGCAGCTCGAATAAATTACGTGCTCAATCCCGGAGCCCTCAACCCAGGCGCACAACCTCTCACCAATACCTCGCCGGGGCGGGTTCACCACTAGCATCTCGGGGGTTTCGCGGGCGTTCATGGCGAACTCGGTCGCATCCCCTGCCGCAAATTTCACGCCCTCAAGCCTCTGCTCGGCGACGGTGCGCTGGGCGCTGCGAATCGCCTCCGCACTGATCTCGATCCCGGTGACCTCACCGTGCATCACCTGCGCCGCGTGCAGGGCAAAACCGCCCACGCCGCAATACAAATCCCAGAGCGTGCGCGGCTGCACCTGCCCCACCCACTCACGGCCCTGCGCGTACATCGCCTGCGCAATCTGCGTGTTCGTCTGAAAGAAACTCTGGGGCCGCAGGTGCAGGCTCATGCCGTTCACGCGCATCGGCAGGGTTTGCCGCTCAGTCAGAATAATCTCTTCATCGCCCTCAATCAGC
>BNJV01001665.1_pt1 | contig 83888 bp, 154 predicted proteins | sample 8540591 | NCBI WGS metagenome assembly BNJV01 (sample SAMD00202457, study PRJDB9452) | human saliva metagenome | host: Homo sapiens | reverse complement strand
AAAAAAAGGGAGGAGATTATGAAACAAGTTTTTTTATCAAATTTAATTAAAAATAAAGAATACGAGTATTTTTTTAGGTTAATTTTTTTATTTTCCCTTTCATTTGTGTCACTCTTTCTTTATTGTTTTCATCATTGGGTGGTAAGGAAGTATTAAGTCTAACTGCAGAAACCACCGTGAATCAGTGGGGAGTTATTTGGATTAATGTAATTATAGCTGTAAATTCCGCTTTGTTAAATAAGTTGGAATTAGATTCAAATAAGTATTCTGTTTATTTATCAAGGAATGTTAATTTAAAAAAGGTAGAATACGCAAGAATCATATTGGTAGCTTTTTTAAATTTAATAATTAGTATGATTTTAAGCCTAATACTTATCTTAATTGGTTTAATTTTACCCACACCAAGTCTTATTAGTATATGTAGGATGCTATTAACTATTTTTATTGATTTGGTTGACAACATTATGGCAAATTCCATTTATTTTATGGCTATCAAGAAAAAAACTAATTTGTATTTTTGCTATGATTATTAATACAATATCACCACTAATTATTGGTACAAGTTTTTTTCTCTTAGATACATGGTATTTGTTTCCTTATGATTGGTCATTGAAGCTACTTGAACCAATGACAAAAAAATGAGAATAAATGGTATACCTATTGGATCTGAATATATTCCTGATTATTCAATGATTTTCGTTTCATTTTTTTCTTAGGGATTACTTTTTTTCATTTTATTGGTCGAACTATCTGCTATCTCTTTCAAAAAGACAGGTTAAATAGTCATGAAATCATATATATACTCTAGTTTTTTTAAAAAATAAAAAAACACTTCTTATTTGCTAGTACACATTTTAGCCGCATTATTATTTCCACTACTTTTTGTTCCTATATTGGAATCAACGTGGAGGGTTACAAAAGCAGGACGGTATTATTTTTCTTACTTTCAAATAGTAGGAGTACTTCTTCCTTTTTGCTTCTAGTATTGTGAATATTCAACTAAAAAAATTTGGAGGAATCATCTGGGAAATTTAAATATTTGTTAGGGTATTCACAATCGAATTATAAAGCCATTTTTTTGCTGAATTGGTATTTTTTTGTGGTTATGTTATTGTATAGTTTTAATAGTTTCAATTACTATATTTATCTTTTTGTTGAAAACTATTGGTATAGTTGTATCTCTAAGATTACTTATTTTGATTAGTTTATTTTATATTATTTTGGGCTATATAGCATATATGCTTAATCAGATTATTAGTTATTTATTTAGCACAGGTGTGGCATTAGGTATTTCAATGATGGGAGTCATTATTGCTGCGTTTTGTGAAACGAGTCTCGGTGATAAGGTATGGTTTCTAATCCCATGGGCATGGTTTTTGAGAGTATCAGATACACTATTCAACCAACAAAAAATAGATAACACTCCACTTATGATTATATTTGTTATTTCTATCATAATAGTATTTTTTCATTTTTTACTATTTCAAAAGTGGAATCAAGACCGCTTGATAAGTGGTTAAATATGTTCAGTTTTCTATCTATAATTAATACAATCTAATTATGTTTGATTAGGAAATGGCTATAACATCTTATATCCTTGGATTTTATAGTATGATTTTAACATATATTTTCATAGATTTACTTTTAATGATGAAAAATTTGAATCAATTTCAATAAACTTTTTTTAAAAAAAGTAATGACAGTTACGATTTAAAAAAATATATGTGTTACATAGGACATTTAATATAAAGTTTTATTTGACTAGTTACTTTCTTCCTCGCAGTTTGGAGGCTGGCCAATATAAAAAAGAGAGGTAGCCTTGGACTACCTCTCTTAGATTATAGACAAACTACTTTTCAAAGGTGGTTTGTTTTTTATTTTCTTAACATAATAGCATCGGCTGAATAGGTTTCCTCTCATTATTTCTTTGCCATGAAGAATAAGAACAATGGATTGAAAAGACTGATGATGAATAGGATAATACCACAGATAATTAACAAACCAAATACTGGGAAAAAGAAACTAGAAACAGCACCTACTAGGATTCCTATTGAATGGATGATGCCGTGAAGTGTCATGAATAAACAAAATAGAGCAAATATAGCGGTTAAACTCATCGAGAATTTCAACCAAATCAGTTGTGCAGTTTTGCCTTTGAATTCGAACAAAAAAGTGGCAAGGCAACAGCCAATGGCAATAAGAACCGAAAGTAGTAACCATTTTAACGAGGTCCAAGTGCTTATATAAAGTGAAAAATAAAAATCTTGTAAAAACTCTAGCATCCTAAATCCCTCCTGAAAAAGATTATTGCGATTGTATTTATTTGATTGTAACAGTTTCTAAGTAGCTAGACAAGGACAGAGAGCCCTAAATAGAAGTAAATAGTCAAAATCATGGAGAAGTATGAGTAGCTAATAGGTGTCACTGGGTTACGAACGCCCTATAGTGTTTTTTAGAATAGGGATGAATAATGTTTATGGAGGAAATGATATGCCAGGTTTAATTGAAGAACCAGTATTGACTAAAAAAGAACTTAAGAAACAGAAAAAAGAAGAGGCACGTAAAAGTAAACAAGCAAAGAAGAAGGAAAAGCAAACACAATTTGAAAGTATAGACCTTGGTGAACGTACTGGAGAAGAGTTTGTGTATGTTCCACTCAATAAGAAAAAACGTAGAGATTTCATAGACACTGTTGCGGTGACTTTCCCTGGGTCAAACGGGCATATGCCATAGCGAAGCAGCGCATCCGAACCTCAAGCCAAAGACGGGTCATCTGGCGTCGAGGGACTCGACGGCATCCAGATCACCTGCTCGTGTGGCGCACAGGCGACACTCAGGGCGCCTAAGCGACGGTCGTTTTCAGGCACTCGAACAGAGCAGCACGTGCTCGTTCCGCTGTGACGCGAGACATCCCTTTCGCCATGTCGGAGTCTGCAGCTGCTACCGCGTGCTGTCCAGCGGGCGCTCCTCCGTCTACTTCCCGCTCGTCTCATCGCCTCGTCATCGCCCTTTGCTGACCGTCCCAACAAGGAGATCGAGGAGCCACAGAATTCGAGGTCTGCGTCGGAGCATCGACAACGAGGAACCCGAAGTCGCCTGGATTTTATCAAAAAGAGACTCTCCAAATGGGCAGAAAAATCGCGCTGGAAATCGAGCGCAGATGCAAAGGGATGTCGCACAGATCCCAGAGCGGAAAGTAGGTCCCGCGAGGACAGCCGCGACCTTAACGACACCTATCGCCGTGAGGAGTTGCAGCACTCTCCGCGATGAGCGCACCTCAACCGACCACGTCGGTGACTTCTCCCGTGAGGAAACGGACATCACCGCCGATCATATCCCACATCAAGGCAGTCTCTCTGATCGACAAAATCCGCGTGGTCAATGCACTTCTCGGATTCTCCCGCATGCAGCCCGTATCCTCCCCCACCGACGCAGGCTTTTGTCTATCAAAAACCGAATACCAACTGGTATCCGGCCTATGAAGTACGCGGCGAAGGGATTTTATCGAGTTCGATGCCGATGAGATCCGCCGCTGGCTGCAGGAACACTGAGGCCGCTCTTCCAACGGTACATACTCCACGCGAAAGCGGAGAATTCTCCTCGGCTCCTCTCTGGCGCAGAGATATACATCCCGCTTTCATCATGCCGCACACCTGTCCCACCTACTCATCACCCAGCTCAGCTTCGAGTGGATACAGCGTGGCATCCTCAGCGAGCGCATCTATTTCTCGGATGCAGAGAATGACGCCGCAGGATATTCATCTATACGGCGAGCGGCGACGCCGAGGGAACACTGGCGGACTCGTACGCCAGAGGCGCGCCGACACATTCCCGCAGCTCTGCGCAGAGCGGTCACCCATGCCAGATCTGCTCCAACGACCCCGTCTGCATGATGAGCCACGGACAGGGACGGGACTCTTAACCTCGTCTGCCTGCCGCCTGCGCTCGCCTGCCGGAAAACCTGCTGTGAGCGCGAAACATGCCGCTGGATCGCGGCATGATCGTCGCACCGCGAGCACCCGAAATCGGTTTCTGGAAGGATCTGCGCTGACCCGCCACTGTCCTGTATCTACAGGATCGGGGAACACGGCAGCATACTGCCGCAGATACGCGCAGCCCCTGTAGCACCTCGATCTGGCACGCCCGCATCGCGCTCAATGCGGTCGTGTGACTCTCGGGCGTGACGCCCGCGCAGCGAGGCGGCGTCGACACTGATGCGCTTTTTCGGGGTAGAACGCCTTCACGAGGAGGGCGTTCGAGATGACGCAGATATCCGTGCAGAGCCCGACGAGCTCGATCGCATCGTAGTCCGCGAGGGCGGCGGGGAGTGCCGTCGCGCCGAACGTGGGCTTTTTCGATCACGGCGGCCGCCGCATCGGCAAAGGGGCGGAGCGCCTCACGATCGCCCAGCCCGCCGTACCGCGAGATGCAGTGCGGGACGGGCAGATGCTCTCCCTCCTGCGTCGCGAGATAGTCCGCGCCGTGCGTATCCATGGTAAAGATGAGCGCCGTACCCGCCGCACGCGCCGCCGTCAGCTTCTCCACCATGCGCGGCAGCATTGCCTGCGCCTCCGCCGTGCCGAGTGCGCCGTCCACGAAGTCGTTCTGCATATCCACAACAACGATTGCCTTCTTCATTGTATGCCCTCCATTTTCTGATGCTCCCGCCGCTGTCGGCGCGCGGGAGCTTTTCTGTTCTCAGCTCTCTCAGTGCGCTCTCTGCCCCATCCCATAGCACGCCTCCCATTCATCATAGATGGGACGGAGGCGGTCGTCGAGATAGGAGAGTGCCTGCGCGCGGATCGCGGCGGGGATGCCATAGTACGCCTCAGCGATCGCGCCCGTGATCGCAGCAATGGTGTCACTGTCACCGCCGAGCGAGATCGCCGTGCGGATGGCATCCTCAAAGGAGCATGACTCGAGGAAACACTCAATCGCCTGCGGCACAGTATGCTGGCAGGTCTCGTTAAAAAAATATAGTCCTCCCGAATCCCGTCAATGGTAAAGTCGAGCGCGTAGTAGTGCTCCACGATATGGGCAGCGATCTCCTGTTGCGTGCGCCCCGTCCGCGCCATATAGACGGCGACAGCAGTCGCCTCTGCCCTTTGACCCCCTCCGGGTGGTTGTGCGTGACCTCCGTCACCGCCTTGGCGAGGGCGATGGTCTCCTCCATGCTGCGCGCGGCAAATCCCGCGGGGCTGACGCGCATCGCCGCACCGTTGCCGAAGCTGTCGTAGGGCGCAGGGTTATCGGTGATAAACATCCACCAGTAGAACCGCCCGCCATAGCCGCAGTCAGGATAGTGCCGCCCGATGCTCCGCATCCAGTGCACCGCATTCGCGCGCAGACACGCATAGAACCCCTCCTCCGCCTCTGCTGCATCCGAGAACCCCGCGGCATCCGCCGCAGGTGCGTCCGCTGCCTCCCGCTGCGTCTCCATGATCGCCTTCGCCACGGACAGCGTCATAATGCTGTCATCCGTCGCAAAACAGCCCTCCGCAAAAAAGCTCAAAAGTCCTTGCTGCGGTGATTGTCGAACTCAAACCGCGAGCCGACAATATCGCCAATGATTGCCCCCAGCATCGTACATGGCCTCCTTTAAGGAATCACACACCCCTCACCGCATCACGCGCTGAGCAGCGTCTGGAAATCCGGTCCACATGCTCACAGATCACGCAGTCAGCGTGCAGCGACGCGAACAGCGCTTCTTTAAGCAGGTACGATCTTGCCTGCCTCGACGCGTGAGCTGGAGCCGAGTGAGAGCGTCCCTTCTGTCTCCCGCGACGAAATAGATGTGCCGCACCGTCCCTCGCGAAAGACAACGCCCAGTCCTGGCGCATAGTTCCTGACAGGCTGCTGGGATGGCGAAACCGCGCGGCAGTTTGGCAGGTAGATCAGCACATCGTCCCCGCCGTCGAGCTCCTGACGAATCCGCCGCTGCTTCCACATTACCGTCCGTGAATACATAGTCCTGAAACCGCACTTTTCCGCCCGCAGGCCTCCGACCGAGGGGCGCTTCTCCGTCGCAAAAATGCTTCGCATCGTAGCTGCTCGCCGTCGTATGATACGCGAGGCGATCGGACGATGCGCGCCGCCTTCGTCTCCGAGGATGAGCCGCGTCACCGTGCGTGATAACCCTCGACTATATGCGGTAGCCCGCGAACACTCCCAGCCTTAATCCCCGCAGGATCTCTTCCGCCGTCGACCGCCGCGTGAGCGTCGTCCCTGCCGCGATCCGCCCGATGAGATCATACGTCACCGTTGACCCTTGGGCGCGTTTCAGCGTACTTCGTCCGACTCTTGCCATAGCTAAAACTCGTACCATCCGCCACCATCTGCGCATCCAGATCCGTCTGCTGCCCGCCAGGTAGGTAATCGTATACTGAGACGGGCTGACACGCAGCTCGGCATTGATATGGTCGATCGCCGCCCGCACCAGCTCGCGCGAGTCAAAAGAAAACCGGCTAAGCGTACTTGTGATTGATCCTCTTCCAGAGCGCCTGAAACTCCTTCCGATAAAACGATCATTCAGCAGATTCTCTGGCGTCTTCGTCGCCGCATTGGCATCGTGGAACAAACGTCGCGCAGCACACGCTCATCGGCAGATCGCCCTCCGCACCAGCGTGTGCACGCCGCCTCCACGGGCGTGAGCTCCTCGCAGCGGGGCGAGTCTCCTCCCGCCGCAAGCGCCGTACGATAAAGCCCTCCCGTCACATGCCCATCATCGTCGATGCAGTCTGCTGCCGGTGAGATACGAGACCACCCGCGCCGCCTTCTCATCGAGCTGCACCGCCATACCGTCCACTGATGGCACGACTTCCCTGAAATACGCCTCCGTCGCCGCCTTCGGACGCCTCGTACAGCTCCGCCTCCATCTGCCTTTGCAGGTCGCCGATCAAACCCGCATAGCTCTCGCTCGCGACCACCGTCAGCACATTCACCCGTGCACCGCATCGCCCAGCACCGTCCGGATCCATCTGCCCCTGACTGATCGACCAGGCGCAGCCCTCTGCCCACCTCCTGCCGCTTTGCCGCACCGCCGCGTGCTCGCGCGCAGATTCGAACACATCTGGATTATTCCAGCCCCGCGCAGCGCCGAGTGGGAGAAATCACGCGCGTTGGCTCATCAAACGAAAGCAGCCGCTCCTCATCCTCTCAGAATCAGATCATACGCCGAAATATCATCCGACAGATCCGAGCCGCGCCTCAGACTGCTGTCCACCGCGCGCCCCGCTTTCTGATCAATACTCGAAATACCGCGTGTACCTTCTCCGCGGGCACATCATCCAGATACTTCATATACGCAGGGTCAAAGAGATCGCGCCGCTCATTCATCACCGCACGATACTCCTCCTCGAAGATCCGCCCGTACCGCCGCGAGCACGGCATTCCGTCCGCATCATACTGACGGTACTTTCGCCACCTCATCGATACAGCGAAAGCGTCTTTGATCCCGCGCGCGAAAAGCCGCTGCTCCTTCCTCAAAATGCGAAACACCGTCTCACGGATCTGCACCGCGCCGGAGATCCGCGCTCCGACACATCGCAACTCACATCGTGTGAGCACCGTCCCGTTCAGGAAAAAGCACTGTCCCGCCGCGGCGTCGATATGCTCCACCACATAGCCCTCATACTGCGCCATCCCGCCCGAGATGACAGAGATTATCCCCCTCAGAGACAATGCGCAGCGCGCGCTTTTACGCCGCCCTTTTGCGCCACCTCGAACTCGATCCGCGCACGCGGCGGCACCTTCGGCGAGAGCAGCTCTCCGCGAGATAGAGATAGCGCCCGTCGTGCAGGTTCTTCACCGAAGCCCTTCACCTCGATCTTCTTTACCAGACGCGCATTGTAGGCATCCACCGCATCCAGCACATAGACGAGATTGTGACGCCCGCGTGCGTCGCCGAATAGACTCAGCGTGAGCGCGGGCGAACTGCGCGAGCGCCTTCTGCGTCACCGAGCCCTTCTTCCCCATCTTCTGCGGCTCATCGAGAATCAGGATCGGACGGTTCGCCGCGATCACATCAATCGGACGGCGCGAGCCGAAACGCATCGCGCTCGAGTAGATAATGCGCGCCTCCTTTATTCCGCCGCGCCCTCGACCGACTTCTCCTCATTCAGCGAGGCAGCGAACGCCTGCGTATTGATGATCATCACCGAAAGCCCCGCATCGGCGAGAAACGCATCCAGCTGATTCAGATTCGCACCGCTATAGACGAAAACCGCGCCTTCCGCCCGTAGTGCTCCATGAAATGCTCCGCCGTCATCTCAAAGGACTTTTTACGCCCTCGCGGATCGCGATACTGGCACCACCACGATGAACTTGCTCCGCCTATAGCGGCGGTTCAGCTCGAACATCGTCTTGATATAGACATACGTCTTGCCCGTCCCCGTCTCCATCTCCACATCGAGCGCACACGCGCCGAGCGGCGCAGAGGCAACTCCGAGAGGTGGAGATTGCGTGCGCTCTGTTCACGGCGGACATTCGCGAGGCAGCTGCTCCTTCGTCAGATGCAGCGTTTCGTTCCGAAAAGCCATCGTCCGCCTCCCTTCAGTTTCGTGAGAAGCGGCGCATTCGTATATGACTCTCCTGCACGGGCAGCAAATTTCCGACTGCGCCACGCGCGCGTCCCTCATCATCGCGCAGATACGTCGTACGCGCGGCGAACGGCTGCCTCGAACACACGCACAACCCTCCGCGCATCCGTCTGGTACGGCTGCACCGCAAGTGAAACTTCATCGCTCTGTATCCTCCACTGAAACGCTGCTCGCCATCCGCTGCGCGCCGAGCAACGAAACAAACGCTCAACAGATATGCCCATCGTCCGCCACACCGTTGATCTTATCGGCTGAAACAATATCTGCACTGGCATTTTCTATCGCGCTGCATACCTCCGCAAAGTCCCGACGTATCTGCTGATTGGTAAGGCGGAGCAAATGGATGCCCTGCTCCGCAGATATGTTGTTCTCTCTGCGTCACGGGCATATTCATCTTGGGAAAATGCGACTCGATCGACTTCGATAGCGAATAGAAGTGTGGGCGCGCAGGAAATCCTAATACAGCCGCCGCAAGGCTGTTGACGGCGAAAATGATATGGATGTTTTGAGAGAAAATCATACCAAAGCCGCCGTTCTTCGGGCGTCATGGCACGGCGCATACTCTTTGCATATTGGTTGATCTTCTTGCCGTAGTCGCGCATCGACGATCCTCCATCAGCTTCCTCTGGCGTCCATGGCGCCCCTCCACCGCAAGCGGTCCCTCCCCGTGCCGCACGAGCTGCTACCCGCTGCAGCGCGGTGCCGGGATTGGATAACGGTGAGATTAGCTCGTCGCAGCGGGAAGTGGCACGCCATGCAGGCGTGACGATAGGGGCGCCTGGGGTCGAGGCACCCGCCGCACCGCCGTCGCAGGGCTGTACGCCGCAAAGAGCTGGTCCGAAATTGCGTCAGCGCAGAGGTCGTCCGCCATCGAGGAGCATCACGGACCACCGCGTAGTGGGGCTTTTCGCTGGGCGATGGCCGTCACCACCTCGTCCGTCACATCACGGTCCAGAAACACGCGAGGAGAAAACCGTCCGCCACGTTAAAAGACGCGCCTGCCCGCGACCTCCTGACCACAATCGACGACAGCTTGAGGATCCCGATCGAGCATCGTCTGAAAAGACCAGATCCTCCGGCGATCCGATCCATACGACATTATCCACCTGCGCTGAAAAAGCCAGTCACTGCGTCACCGCATCAGGCGCATAGTGAGACATCGGTCATATTGCTCGTATCGAGCCGCAGACAGCGGAATCCGAGGTCAAGCTCTGCCGCCTTATCGCCCGCCTCAGCTGCGATCTTCGCCCCCGCACGGCGGATGCGCTCCTTGCCAATCTCGCAAATAGTGCGATCGCTGATCAGTGCATCAACAATGCTGTTGCATTCTGTGCAACTTTTTCCTTTTTTGAACTAACTTTTGTGGATTAATTTCTTCTGGTAGCTGTATTAAAATAAATTTTCTTTTTTTGTTTTGTTCCATATTTGCAAGAAATAATGCATGCGCTGTTGTTCCTGAACCAGAAAAGAAATCCAAAATGATATCTCCATCATCCGTTCCACAAAATTGGATGAGTCGCTGAATTATCTCTTCATCCTTAGGGTTCTCAAAGACCTTATTTCCCATTAGGGCAGCAAGACGTTTTGAGGCAGCACGTCCATCTTGATAGAAAACACTATAAGGTACACCATACTCATGCTCCGAAGATATGACTTCACTGTGGAACTGCATTTTCATCTTTACAAAATAGACTTTCCTGCTTTAATCCAATTTTGCATAGTTGTTTTTATTCGTAACCCAGCCTCTACTCGGTATCCTCACGGGTTTTTGCGTAACTGGATGGAGCAGTTCATATTTAGGCCCACCTCCACCGGGCCATGGAAATATCAGATGCAAAATATGCCTTTTTCATCTACCCTATTATAATGCTCACTGATCTTTTGCAGGATGTCCAATAGGAAGATTTTATACCACTGCTTTAATTCCTTTTCAACAGCCTCATCGTCATCTCTATATGTAGCCAGCTCAGGCTGTCATATTGAGAATATATTTCCGATAACCCACTCTCTCATACAATATCTTATGCTCTTTTATATAATCAATATTTCTAAAATAACAAAGAATATATTCATGAGAAATAGAAATATACTTCGAATCATCTGCCAGCAGACCAAACCATTCTGCAATAAAAATTTACTTTCACCGAATATTTCATTACAGACCATTTTTAACGTATTGACTTCATTTTCATCAATACTAATAAAAATAACCCCCATCATCGGCAAGCAAAGACTTCGCCACTCTGAGACGCTGGGTAGATCATATTCAACCCAGTCCGTATGAAAGCGTCCGTTGCTCTCGTTGTTCGCGCGGAAATCATACGTCCGTTTCCTTCTGCATCGTGGCCCTTACCGCCGCGAACTCACTCTCCATCGCAAAGTCGTCGTCGTACACAAGGCGTCCGACCCAGTATTGTACGGCGGGTCGATATAGATCATCTTCACCTTGCCGGTACGTCTCCTGCAGCAGCTTTGGCACATCGAGTTATCCCCTCGATGTAAGTTTCTCACTGTCCGAACGCGCCCGCCGTGCCGTCCCGCCGACACTGTCCTCCACAACGGGGCGCAGCGCCATCGCGACGGCGATTCGCTGCGAGAATCGCCCGCCGCTTGATCGGCCATGTGAACGCATCAGCGCTCCCTCGCGCTCCGATCTCAGCGCGAGACTCCTGCCGCAAGCACATCAAAGTCAATCGCCGGCGGCGCCCATCCCGCATGACCTCCGTCAGCGCACTGCGGGAACAGTGCTTCCACCAGCCTCCACATTTCGCCGCCACATTATCCCTGCTGTGCATCTTCATCCGCTTCATCGCGTGATCTCCTATTCTCCCGCATGATTCCGCTCATATTCATATCACATTATATCATATCTGCGCACTATCGGGCCTTTCGTCAGTATACCGCAAGTCCATCCTTTGCCCCAACCTTGCAGCTATCCCTGTTCTTCGCCAAGGATGCCTCGAATGCCCGCAGCTGCTGGATAAATTCAAATCGGCTGTTTCTCCCGCCGTATCTTCGCCTCGAGCGCAGCGATCTGCTTTCGATGCGCTCTCTGCGCCCTGCGCCGCAACGCCTCTCCTGAGGGTCGATGTGCGCGCATCCCCGGAGTGCCCGCCCGCAATCCGCGGACGGTTCTCGCAGACGGCGTCATCGAGAGCCCCTCAAGGCGCAGTGCGACCTCTCCCACAGGCATCCAGTCCGTGTGGTAGTAGCGCTCCACCCGCACGCCCTGCGCTTTTTGCGTCGAGTGTTTCTTTTGTATGCAAGGCAAGGCGCATCCGATCCTCGCACGAGGACAAAGAGGATGTGGTACGGTATCAGCGCGATCAGTGAGGCGCAGTACCGTCCATCGTGCAATCCATCGTTCAGACGCAGCTCGAATACTTCGAGCCCCGCACCTCCTTCCCCTGCGGCGAGGGTTCAGAACCTCCGGCGCAATCTTGTTGCGCCAGTGGATGGGCGATCTGCGCGCTGAATGCCTTTTTGAGCACGGGCTCGGCTTGCATTTTGTCATAGATGGTCTGTTTGGGGATTCTCCGATGGAGTTCCGTCGTGACGGCAATCCGAGCATGTTGACCTCCTATCTACCGTACGGCAAGGGAAACAGATGAGCTCGAAGTCGTCGAGGCCCCGCGATGTCGTTGTGCAGGGGCGCTCGTCCCGCCTGCTGAGAAAGAGGCTGTCGATGTCGCTCTCCTCCTTTACGTCGATGATGGGTGGATGGCATCGCTCAGCAGGGCAGAGACGCTGCGCATGTCGCGCCCGTCGTCGGTCTCTCGCGGTTGAACGGCTCGTATGCCGCCGGATGGGCTCTTTTTCCCGCGGCGAGAGGAGGCGGATGTCGTCGAGGATCTTTTTCGGGTTCTGGTAGTCGCAGAGGATCGTCCCATCCGCCCGATGCAGACCATGTAGATGGTGGATACGGTTGTGCGTGTCAACGCCCATGCTGCTGCGGATGTTCTTCAGGACGAAGATGACGCCTGCGCCGAGCTCGTCCGACGCGAGGTGACGACGGTGTGCAGGCCGCGCGGCTTCTTGTCCAGTCACCGTGGTCCTTTAGATATGCAGAGCAGGTCGAGGCGAAATTCGTTGAGCTGAGGTCCATGATGGAGATGCCGTCGTTCATGTCCTCGATGTCGACGACCTCCTCCTGCAGGCGTTTTAGCTGCATTTTGCGATACTCGGTCGCCTCCTCCGAGGTTGATGAGGGTCATCGTCGCCCGTAGCGGTCGTGATGCTGAGCGCATGCCGCGACTCGACACGCGGCTTGAGGTTGATGTGGTCGTCGAGGTCAGATCCGACCCGAAGTTCGAGCTGGATACACGTATTCCGGCTGCCGATGCGGTCGATACGCCCAAACCGCTGGATGATGCGCACGGGGTTCCAGTGGATGTCGTAGTTAACCATGTAGTCACAGTCCTGTAGGTTCTGCCCTCGGAGATGCAGTCGGTTGCGATCAGGACGGTGATGTCCGCCGTGCTGCCAGCATGGTACGTCCCGCTCGAGAGGGGAGAAGCAGGTCGAGTACGTTGTTGAGCGTTGCGCGAAAGCCGCGATCGTTGTGCGCCCGTCGATGGAGCGGTGATGAGTGCCGTGTCGCAGCCGTATGTTTTTCTTTAGATACGTGCTGACGTGCTCGTAGAGGTACTCCGCTGTATCAGAAAATGCTGAAAGACGAACACGACGGTTTCCCTCGTTGATGGGGTGCTCGATCTTGTACGCGATGAGGCGCAGGAGTTCCTGCAGCTTCGTATCGTGATGCGGGGTGATGTCGCCACCATGTTCGTGAGGACGGCCAGTATTTCGCTGTCGCTTGTCAGCTCTCTCCGCCAGGATTTTCCAGTCCATGTCTGCCAGGTCGATGGGTGCTCTTTTCCCGACGGCAAGAGCTCAGTGTTCTCGTCGTCCATGTCGAGGTCTGTTGTCTCCATCTCATACAGGGGAGATCCGTATGGCGGACTGCTCGAAGCGGTTGATCTCCGTGATCGCCGCATCGATGCCCGCCTTGATTTTACCAAGGGTCAGGCGGAATGAGTGGACGGAGCTCTCGAGGCGTTTGAGCAGGGTTGATGCTCGCGAGGTGCTGCATGCCGCGTTCGCGTCCTGTCTGTGTCAGGTTCTCTCCTTGTTGTGGGTGAGGTCTTTGTATTTGTCCCGATCTGCTCAGGTGGATGTAGTCCGACGGCGTATAGATGCAGGTGTGAGCTGCGCCAGGCTGCTCGTGAGATCTCATGCGTAGTTGATCGCGTCCGCCGATCATCCGTGAGCTGCGGACGAAGGGAGATGGGTTTGAGGCGCGTGGGGGAATGCCAATGGCGCTCATGTCATAATATTTCTCGATGTGTCTGCGCGAGGCGCCGCGATGGTGACGCTGTCGAGCAACTCGAAAGAGGTCAAAGTCGAGTTTGCGCAGCAGTGTGTCCGTCGTGCGTTCCCGGGCTCCTCTTTTTGCTCCATGTGTTGGATGCGCTCTGCGCCTGCCGAAAATGTCCTCGATGCTCCTCGATGTGTCGAGGCGCTCGTCGAGAGTTGTGCCGTGCCCTCGTAGGCGGGGCGAGCTGATTTTAGATCGGTAAATCGGTTTGTTGACCGGCGTCGCAGAGAGCATGAGAACCTTGGTACGAACGCCGGCGCGGATGACGCGCTCCATCAGGCGCTGATAGCGGTTCTCCTGCGTGCGGCTGTGCGTTCCGATGCCGTTGCGGAAGTTGATGCGACTCGTCGATCACGATGAGGTCGTAGTTGCCCCAGTTCAGGCGATCCAGATCCGAGCCCATTCGACTGTCCGTGGCTGCGTGAGAGGTCGGTGTGGAAGAGCTCGTCGTAGTTCAGACGATCCAGCAAGTGGGTTGTTGACGTAGTTGTCCTTGTAGGTGTTCCAGTTCTCCGCGAGTTTTTCGGGCAGAGGACGAGGACACGTTCTTGTTGCGGTTCTCATAGTATTTCATGACAGCAAGTGCGGTAAATGTCTTGCCAGGGCCGACGCTGTCCGCGAGGATCACCCGTTGTATGTATCAAGTTTGTGGATGATGGCGAGGACGGCGTCGCGCTGGAAGTCGTAGAGCATGCTCCATATTTTGCTCTCTTTGAATCCTGTGGCCTCGTTCGGGAGCTCGTCCTCAGAGGTCGCCCAGGAACTCGCTGAATACGTGATAGAGCGTCGTGAAGTAGATCATCTCGCGCATGCTCGGCGTAGGCGGTGCTGATGTTCCTCGATGACGGCATCCGTGACGTCCTGCATGCGCGCCAGGGTCGTTCCAGAGCTCGTCGAAGGTGCGCATATACATCTGCGCTGCCTGCGGCTCGTCCATGCGCGAACGATGTTATAGGCATTGTTGCCGCGCTCGCAATGAAAGGTCCACGGTGGTAAAGCCGCTCATCGGGACATAGAACGGTCTGTTTCTCGGCAGAGGAGACGGTCGTAGAAGCCCATCATCTGCTCGCCGCGGTGTTGGATTTGAACCGCGCCTTGGCACGGATCCGGTCCGCGCACTCCTTTGCAATCGCGCGCTGCGTCATCTCGTTGCGCAGGCGCACCTCGAACTCGGTGCCGTAGAGGCTCGTCTCACGCGAGATGCGCGGGATGTAGAACTCGCGCTTCTCCTTTGCCGTCTTTTTCTCGAATGAATGTGGGCGAGGTGAAGAGAAGCGGAACTCCTCCACGGACGCCAGCTGGTCGCGCAGCTCTGATACGCATACATGGAAAACACGCCGCCGCAATGGATGCTCTGCTGCCGCGCACGATCTCAGCACGCAGGTCGTCACGCACGGTGTTCGTGATGTTGTCGAATATCTTCACTTTGCTCCACCAAGTCTTTCGTAGCCCTATGTTTCTTTCATGCGATCATGGAACGGACGCCTGCATCGTTCACATTAAGATTATGTCATCATTATAACATAGGTAAGATACACACGCCATTATCACAATTTTTACAGCTTTAAGGAAGCATGATAAATTCAGCACCGCCGTCTTAGTACATCTTTTTCGCCCTGTCTGTGTCGACAAATCCTCCACATAGCCTCTGCTATGCGTCGGTTTGTCTCCTTGACAGGACAAAAATCTGCACCAATCCGACGGACTTCATTTTATCAGCGATTCCTTAGGATATCGCGAAATTCCGCAAAAAGGGCGTTTCCCCCTTGCATTTTTATTTTTCCTTACAATGTGGATACTGTCACACAAGGAAAAACATGGATGAGGGAGGGATGCACTATGACGATGCTGCCGCGCCAGTACATGATGCTGTTTGGGGATCACGATTACGGCGTTTATCTTCAACACGTCGGAGTTCATGCCGATCGCGCTGCTCATCGATATCTCGGAGTCGTTCTCCATGACGGAGGCGGCGACGGGGACAGATGATCACGATCTATGCGTGGGTGGTTGCTCTGCTGTCGCTGCCGCTCATGCTGCTGACCTGCCGCATGGAGCTGAAGAAGCTGCTGCTCCTGATGGTGGCGCTCTTCGGTATCGGGCAGATGATCTCGGGGATCGCGACGAGCTATGAGATGCTACTCAGGGGCGCGTATTGTCGTCGCCTGCGCGCACTCGATTTTTCTGGTCGATCGCCGCGCCGCTCGCGACGCGTCTCGTGACGCGCGAGCATCAGCCGACGGCACTCGGTATGATCGTGACGGGCAGCTCGGTCGCGACGATTGTCGGGCTCCCGCTCGGCCGCGTGATCGGGCTCGCCGCAGGGTGGCGCATGACGTTCCTCCTGCTCGCCGTGGTCGCCGCTGTCGCATTCGTCTATCTCGCCGTTCTCCTGCCGCAGCGTACGCCGGGGGCGGGGGTCAGTGTCCGCGAGCTGCCGTCTCTCGTGCGTCAGCCTGCGCTGGCATGCATCTACATCATGACGGCGCTCTTTGCGACGGCGTACTTTCACGATGTATAGCTACATCGAGCCGTTCCTGCATACGGTCGCCTCGTTCTCGCCGGATCTCATTACGGCGGCACTCATGCTGCTCGGGGTGAGCGGCATCATCGCGAGCCTCGTGTTCTCGCGCATGTACGGCAGGCACCGCTTCTCCCTGCTGCGCTGGTGTCTGGTCGGGGTCGCCGCCATGCTCTTTCTCTGGCAGGGCGGCATCCATCTCCGCCGGCACGATGATCGTGCTGGCGATGGTGCTCGGCGTACTCGCGACGCTCTACAATACGATGTTCCAGGCGGAGGTGCTCGCCATCGTTCCGCGCGACGCATCGACGGTCGCGACGGCGATCTACTCGGGGATCTTCAACCTCGGCATCGGCGGCGGGACGTACATCGGCGGGCTCGCTGCGGGGGCTGACCACCTCGCCCACATCGGCTACATCGGCGCGGTCATCGCAATCGTCGCCGCCGTGCTCTGCCGACTGGTCTACCTGCCGGCGGTGGATGTGCATCACAAAGAAATCTGCGGTGAGCTGGGAAAAGCACGGATAAAGCATACATAAGGGATATGACGCATCGCAGCGACGCGGTATCCCTTTTTTACACCAGTGATGCAAATGTATCTCTTATCATTGAGCAGTGTCTCGACAGTCAGTCACTGTCATCGCTGCCGCTCAGCAGCCCTGACAGGACAAAAATGCTGCATCAACCTGACAAACTTCGTTTTATCAGCGGTTCCTAAATGCACAGAAGTCCCGCCGCATTCGGAGCAAAACCGAACGCGGCGGGACTCTTTATAGTGAATTCAACGATTTTCTTTATTCTACCATTTTCTTTCCCGCCCATCGTCATGAACAGGAAGAAAGATCGAGAGGACACAGGAAGCGAGAGGCTGATGAAACCCGCCCGTCCAGCCAAAGTGATCGACGACGAAGCCCATGTAGACACCGCAAACGCAGAGCCGACGATGTAACCCGCATGAGTCCGTGAGGGCCGGTCGCGCCGCCCGTTGCGACACGCGGCACCCATGTCCGCCGCCTGCAGACCGATCATCATGACCGGCCCGTAGATGAGGAAGCCGATGGCAATCAACGCGAGGTTGTCCACGAGGATATTGCGGGTGGATTGAACCAGTAAACGAGGTTGCGACGATGACGAACGTCATAAAGATCATCGTTGCGGGCGCACGCCGACCACGGAATACGCGATCACTGAGATAGCCGCTCACGGGCATGCCGGGATCGCGCCCACTCATAGAGGAAGTACGCCCAGCGCGAGCTCTCCTTGAGAAGCCCTCGACCGCGGCGAGATACGTCGGTGCCCAGTCGACAACACCGTAGCGGATGAAGTAGACAAAAATGTTCGCAATTGCAAGGTACCAGAGCAGCTTGTTCTCGATGATGTACTTCATCAGGGACTTCCTTCGCCGTCATCTGCTCGTCCATGACGGCACCGTGCTCCTTCGGTGGTTCTGCTATACTCCTCGATCGGCGGCAAACCGCAGGACTGTGGCGTATCACGCAGGAGGAAGAAGGTAATAAAGCGAGGACGATGGAGATCAGCGCAGGGAAAAAGAAGATACTGTTCCATGTGCCAAAGAGGGCAATGTCTGCCGTCGCAAGCGGTGCGATCAGCCCGCCGCCAAGGTTGTGCGAGACGTTCCACCACGACCACCACGCGCCGCGCTCGGTCTGGGGAGAACCACGTCACCATAGACTTTGCATACGGCGGGTAGCCCATCCCCTGGAACCATCCGTTCATGAAGCTCAGCGCGCACATGATCGGAATGCTCGTCATGACCCCGGGCACAACGCCGAACACGAGCGTCACGAGCGCACTGAGCAGGAGGCCCAGCGTGGCAAAATACTTCAGATTCGAGCGATCTGGATGTTGCCTGACGAACTTGCTCACGCCGTACGCCACCGAAAGCATGGTCAGGGACGATGCAAGATCCGCCTTGGGTAGCCGTAGTCCTGAATCATATAGGGGCATCGCGAGACTGAAGTTCTTGCGAATCAGATAGAACGTCGCGTACCCGATAAATGTTCCGAGAAAGACCTGCCGTCGGAGTGACTTGTACCGCTCGTCAATCTGGTCGGCGGGCAGCCGCTCGATGTGCGGTGCCGGTGAAAAAATTGACATATGAATTCATCTCCTTTGTGAAATTTATGCTATCTGCAGTATAGCGAATGCCGCATTGCCCGACCATCGGCAAAGTTCTGTTTTTCCCTCGGATTTCTCCCCATTTCTCCATCAGAAATAAAAGAACCCCACTCAGAAAAATCCGATGTGGGGTGCTGTTAGTACGATCTCTACGCTAGCGAAAAGCCCGTATCGCAGGGGCGAGAGTGACAAGTTCACTACGTCGACTGCAGTCTAATTTCTCGTAAATATGCTTCTTATGTGTGTCACTGTCTTGACACTCGAGATGTAGCCGCTCGGGCAGCTTCATCCCCGCGCGGATCAGTAAATGGTCATCCACAATCATCAGATTCATCCGTCAGCCCTCCCTTCCACGCAGCTCAATGCGATAGACTGTTGTCCACTCCGGCAGCTCAGCGGAGAGCTCCATGCGCCCGCGAGCAAGCGTACACGCTCCACGATCCCACAGATCCCCATGTGGTTCTCCCGCCGCGCCGCACGGATGCGCTCCTGTGTGATGCCGTCGCCGTTGTCGCTTTACATAGAGCACGATGCGCTCCTCTGCGGTCAGGCGAATCGTGCCCGCGTCGCATGGGAATGACGTACGATATTCGTCAGACGCTCCTGGACGATCCGATAGACTGCCAGACTCTCCACGTCACGGGCACCGCCTCGACCGCGCAGACGAGCTCGATGTCCACCGCGTGCTTGCGCCGATAGTCCGCGACCAGCTTCAAGTGCCGCCTCGATCCCCAGCTCATCCAGTGCCGGCGGGCGCAGCTCCACCTGCAAGATTTCGCAGCCGCGCGAGCGTATCCGCCGTCTCGTCACGAATCGCGAGCAGTGCCTTCTGCATATTTTTCATCGTCCGTCTCGTTCGCGAGCGCACGCAGGAGAAGAGCAGTGCCGTCAGCGTCTGTCCGCTCTCGTCGTGCAGCTCCATTGCGATTCGCTTACGCTCCTCCTCCTGCGCTGTGATGATGTGCCGCAGAAGACGGCTGCGCTCCTGCGCACCCTCGCGCAGATGCCGCTCCATATCGTTCATCGCATTCGCCAGACGCCCGATCTCATCCGTCGCGGGGAACATGATCGCACGCCCCGAGAAATGGCCCTCGGAGATATGCTCCGCACGTTCCATCAGATGATGGAGCGGACGTGTCGGGATCTCCGACAGGCGAAAGATCAGCACCGCCGCGAGGATCAGGATGACCAGCGTTATCCCCAGCATTTTCAGGACATTGGGAGACCAGCAGCTCCGCAGCGCATCCTCGCTCACACCGACGCGAACCGCACCGAGCGCACCGCCCTCGATGGGCCAGCGGATGTCCTGGATCTGTCCGAGGCTCGTGTCCACGCGCAGCACCTCCGGCTCCGCACTGCCCTCTCCGTGCAGCTCGCGCAGATGCAGCGGCATCCCTTTGGTAAAGGTATGTGCCATCACACGTCCGTCCGTGTCCAGCAGAAAGATATACGATCAAAGTCATTGTTTCGCTTCTCTGTGTGGATCAGCTCCTCGAGCGCAAAGAGATTTCCGTCTGCAGCGCATCGCTGCTGAGCTCCGCCACCTCTGCCGCCACGCTCAGCCCGCGCCGCTCCAGTGACGCACGCATGATGTCGGACAGCGTCACGAGCATGAGCGCACCCGAGAGAATGGCGAAGAGCAGCACAATCCCCATCACGATCACCGTCAGCTTGCCCGCAATGCGGAGTTTTGCAAAATACTGCATCAGATCCCCTCTTCCGGCGAGAACCGCGGATAGAGCTCCGGCTGCGGCGGTACGAAGCGGTCGATGAGCAGCTGCTCCATCGCCTCCTTTGCCTCCGGGATCTCTGTCCAGATGCAGCAGGGATCTCTGCACTGCATCCGCCTCCCTCAGATCGCGCCGCGCCACCACGGGCCCCATCCCGCTCTCCGGCAGCACCTGTACGATCCGCACCTGCTCCAGCATCGCGGGCGCATACTCCCGGTAGTAGTCATATGTCAGGCTCGCAATCACGCCGCCGTCTACCAGACCGTCCGCCACCGCACGCAGTGAGTCATCATGGCTGTAGGTAAAATAGGAGGAGCGAAAGAAGGTCTCGGGATCCTCGCCCATTTTCCGCAGATATGCACGCAGCTCAAGATAGCCCGAGTAGCTCATCGGGTCCACATAGACGAACCGCCGCCCGCGCAGCTCCGCAAAGCGACTCGATGCAGCTCGTACGCGGGACAATCACACGACGAGAAATAGTAGTTCACCCGCTCGCTCCGGCATCGCCAAGAGCGCACATCCTCCTTTTTCCCTTACACCATATGCACCGCTCGACAGGAAGGCGACATCCGCATCCCCTCGCCAACAGCTGATTGATCTCGGCGTAGCTGCGGCGGTGCAGGAGCAGCACCGGCCGCCCGAGCAGCCGCCCGAGACTGCGCACCATCTGACTCTGATACCCTCCGTACGCGCGTGGTTCAGCACCGAGATCATCGCCACCCGCAACGGCGGCTCCCGCATCTCCATCTTGTACCCGGGATCGGCTCCACCTGCTCGAAGTCGATCTGTGCCCTGCTCCTGCATGCGCAGACAGACAAACACGCCGAGCAGCGACAAACATCAGCCCCAGCAGAATATAACTCCGTCGCTGCATTGCACACTCCTTTGCTGTGTGCGGTATGAAACACTCTCTTTGCTTTTCTCCCTATTATAGCATATTCCGCAGCAGAGAAAAACCTGCCCACAGAGGGACAGGGCATGTTGCATATACACATCACTTCATCACGTGGTTGAGCAGCGTCTGGTTAAAAAGTGATATAGAGTTCCAAGAGGGTGAAAATATATCATTCGATTTTCTCGTGAATGGCAAAGAGCAAGTTAAGGAATGTTTCAATAGCGTATACTTCACCCAAGAAGGTATTAAACCGTTATGCTGGTGTTTAATAGCCAAGAACTCGACGAGGACGGCTGTTTATCTCATCCGCTATATTTCGGATATCTTCTAAGATTGATAGGATACTATCGTCTCCCTATTTCCATCACTCACACATTACTCTTCCTTCGATTGCATGGCGCACAGAGCATCTGGCAGTTCTCTGGGGTTGTTTTCCCGCCCTTGCTCCACGGCGTGATATGATCCGCCTGCATCTCCTCTATTTGAAATTGTTTCCCACATTTTGGACAGATTCCCTTTTGTCGCTGATATGCTGCACGGGACATACTCGAAGAAAACGCTCGTATACTCAGACATTTCTCCGCACCGCCGAGCACGTACTCATATACACCGGACTTCTTCGTGACATCATCGTCCTCCATCAGTGCGGCAACGCGTGCTTCCAGTGTTTTCGGGTCATATTTCCCGTCTTTATACCTATTGTAAAGGATTCCCCACTCCAAGCCCTTCATTTCTTTGCGATACTGTGGGAATGTAACCTGTACCCAATCCATAACACCTTTGAAGTAAAGCCACAGATCACTGCAATTTGTATCATGCTGGTGCTGTGCCATATAGTCCTCGATCTCAATATCATCTCGCGCCGCAATCCATCGGAGCGTCGTCTCCAGTAATTTTGACGAATCGCCGATCCGCTTAGATAGTCCTTGGCAATCTGATGTACGGGACACAGTGGTTTTGCTGAAGCGTTTTTGCCTCAGCAAGCCACTCCCCGTATAGATTGCGTTGCGCAGTTCCTGTGCCGTCAACTGCTCACCGGCAATATTGATGATCTTGAACCAATCCAGTTTTTCCCGATCTGTCCCCTCGCAGATGTAGACCATGAGAGGGATAGTCCAATATCTGCTGTTTTTCCTCGGCAGTCAGATTGTGAAACGCTCTGTGATCAATCGAAAAATCCCCATGAACGTACTGGCAAATGCTGATTGTTCGCTGCTGGCCGTCCAGAAGCTCAAAATGTTCCCCCCGCTTTTGACCCAGTACACTGACATTCAGAAATTCTTCTTGATCGTATGAATCACTTCATCACGCTGTTTATCATATAGATAAATTCACGTTGAAATGCGGTCGGATGTTGAGTTTTCCGCCATATCCACAACGCCGTTCTCCGCGCTGTCAAGGTATCCCTCCGACGAGCTCGAACAGGGATTTTTGCAGCTCAATCTTCATGATGATACCATCCTTCTACGAATCAGAATACGTGGATATGTGTTTTTCGGTATGCCATTTGTTCCGATCAGCACCCGGCGTTGCATTGAGGTCACTATAGTTGGGATAGTCAGCCTTGGTATATACCTTGGAGCGCAGCGCAGGATCGCCCGCACCACGCTTGGCTATGCCGATAATCTCAAACTGATCGGGATTGTATTTGTCGAGAAATGTGATGGGAACGCCGCCCATGATGCCGTTACACCTTCCGACGGATGATGATGCGGCTGTATAATCTCCGCAACATTCTGTCTGTCTGTCTGTCTGTCTGTCTGTCTGTCTGTCTGTCTGTCTGTCTGTCCGTCTGTCTGTCTGTCTGTCTGTCTGTCTGTCTGTCTGTCTGTCTGTCTGTCTGTCTGTCTGTCTGTCTGTCTCGTCTGTCTGTCTGTCTGTCGAATCATGCGCATTTACAGCATTCTTGTCAACCCCTCTGCTAAATAAAAATCGTCCCGTCCTCGTTTTCCATTGTATAATACGACAGGCTCCGCCACCTGATAGTCCGCACCAATGATCTCAAATTGATCGGGATTGTATTTATCCATATAGGTAATCGGGACACCCATGTGCTCAAAATAGTCACAGGGAATATCTGCCGTTTTTCCTACCTCAATCGCATCATAATTATCATAGCGCGGATACTCCTCCGGCGTAGTAATGCTTATAGAGGATCGAGATCCTCGTAGTCGCGCATCATAGTCAGTGTTGTGAACCAACGCACCCTCTGACACGGATATATTTTCTGCCATGGGCATCAACTCGACATCCAGCGGCATTGGGCGGATAACTGTCCGGTACACGGAACTCCCGATCGCCGCTGTGGATCGATGCCCCCAGCCACAGTCTGTTCTGCATGATCAGCGGAAATACTTCCTTATAAGTGATCGCATTGATATTTCCGATGATGAGAAAATCTTTCTCATATGTGACAAGCTGAGCAATAAACTCACGAAACAAGGAAAATGGCGGATTCGTTACAGTGACATCGGCTTCCTGCAGGAGTTCCAGACACTCCGCACTTCTAAAGTCCCCATCACCATTGAGTAGTGTGAGTGTATTTTTCTTGTTTTAATCAGATACTCCACATCTGCGAGATCAATCCTACCGTCCCTGTTCTCATCCTTAACCTCCGTGATTTCAATTTTGTAGGTTTACGTGAAATATCTTTTGGCGATACGGCATCACAAAGGAAGCAAACGCCTGCTGTCCTCCCTCCTCCTCATAGTATTGAGTTCCGTTCCGCGCAGAGGAGAGGTTTGATAACAGGTCGCAATGAGCTTTTTCAAGTAAAAGAGCATTGAAATTCATTGCAAAATACTTGAAAAATGCACTTTCATAGGGATCATCACGGTTGCAGAAAACAACCTTTCCTGCAAAATACGTACGATAATTGCACAATTCCTTTTTCAATATCTGAAAGCTGCGTATAGAATTCATCCTTCTTCGCTTTTTGCCGCCTTATTCAGATCTGTATTCTTTGCCATACCACTACGTCACTCTCTCCATGAAACCATCTTCCTTAATCCGATTATAACATAAGAAGGATCACCGCACAGATACAGACAACGGCTTTCAGAGATTCGAGGAAGCTTTGTGTCATCTTATGCATCCTGAACTCACATTGATAACACAAAACAAAAATCTCGCCCCTGCATATGCAGAGATAGGTTTTTCTATACCCTCAGTTCCAATAACTCAACATGACGTACTCCATGCGGTTGCCGAAGGAAAGGTACTCCTCACCGCCGATGGCATAGTTCCCACGATCGGAATACCGATCGTCGTCGTTGATGTGCGGAACGTGCTTCATCTGATACGCCTGTGCGAACTGATACGGCGCATTCTCGTAGTTCAGCCCCGAGACGCTCCAGGATCACGCGGCTACCCTTCAGCAGAAGGATGCGGTGACGGTATCCGCGTCAAACGTGACGGCAATGCGCAGGGGCGCATAGTACCAGCCGTATGTACTCACATAGCAATTCAGATTTCCTGCCTGCGTAGGCGCGCCGAGGGTCGCCGTCACCTCTGCCAAGGTCATGCGCGGGGTGGATGCCCGCAATCGATTCGTTGAATGGGGGCCGTGCGGTGCAGCATCTGATGGTCGTTCAGCTTGATGCTGTCCGTGTCCGCATGGCGAATGTCCCATGTGAGATAGAGACTGCGGCTTCCCGTGCTCTCAAGGATGTCAAACCGCCCCCTGCCCCATTGGAGCCGACACCTGCAAAGTCATACGCAACGAGCGCACGGCATCCATTGATGTAGCCGCCCCCCATCTGCAGGACACGACTTCCGTCCGCCATCGTATCAAAGTCTTATGAGATAGCTTTCACCCAGCACACAAGGACTGTCGCCTCTATAGAATCGTCCTCCGTTGCAGGATTTGCTTCATCTGCAAAACTAGTAATATAATCAATATCTTTCAATCGTTGTGCGATCTTCTCGTGACATCCGTCTTGGAAATCCGAACTTTATGCTTAGTACGATCCACAAAATCGTGATGAGGCTCATCCATATCATCAAAGCACCGCTCAAAATCTTCGCTTCCCAAAAGATCCGCACACGCCGCCATGAGATTCAATCGCTCGGGTAATTGAGATAGTTCCATGCAGCAAAAAGACTTCCTTCGTCATCGGCGGCTGTGGGCTGCAAAGACTCTTGCAAGCCGCTCCGTCACATGCACAGGCCCATACTGTTGAAGGAGTTCCCCTCTCAGCGCAGGACTTGACTCCGATGCAAAATGATCTGCTCAGAAGGTCCTTCGTGACCGTATTCGCATCGATATACTCTTCCCGTACCAGAGGCAAAAGTATACGCAGGATCGACATGTCGAATCCACCATTGACCAATGCGCGGATAAAATCCTCATCCAGACACTCCGTGCCTGACTCACGTAGAGAATCGCCACGCGCCTCTATAAATGTCACGCAACTCCTGTGTTATATGGAACTGAACCCAATATGCATAGATGTTTTCCCACGTTGCTGCTAGCTTTTTCGTCGATAAAAGCGCATCCCATATCCGACGAACATCTTCCTCGTAGTTTTGGAGATGGACATAGCAGTAATCCCGCAAGCTAAATGCACGGAAGTCCTCTTTTTCAATGAGGCTTTGACAAAGATCAACCTCCTCGATCAACTGATCCAACAGTGCCAAAAATGTCAGCTTCATCGTCACGCAAGGCGCTCTTGTTGGAGCATAATCTTCTTTTACGTAGAAAATCAAATTGTCATGCACACGTTCCACCAAGAGGTGCGTAACGGTCTTCGAATGACTGTATAACGCTTTTCGGGAAGTCGTTCGTCAAATGAGGGGCAACATGTGCAGTGCATTTGTACCATATCCACATTCAGGACATAACGATTTTTGTAAATATATCATCCAAAATCACTTTTGATACTCCATCAATATCAAGGTGATGAAATTGAACAGAAAAGTATATCCAATGCTTCGCATATACGATCTGCTCTTACGCCCTTTAACCGTTGCAAGATATTTGCATTCCGCTCAAAAACATTGGTCAATGGTCCACTAACATTGAGTTCACCAATTCTTTCTTTTGGGACATTTTCCAAAAATCCGTGCAAGGAACAAATCCTGTTGTCGATCAGATATCCATGATTGATCTTCCATTCGAGACCACATATTCATCCAGCGCACTGACAATGCCGCAATGAGCCTTCGGTTGCTTTCCACTTTCGACATAAAAAACAGAGAATTCCCAACTTCTCTTGTCCAAAACTTTAGCCTAGTATATAGTGCCTCCTTTTTCTCTTCCCCTCCATCTTGGGCAAGAAGTGCATCCACGGGATCACGGTTATAAATTTCCTGTTGACCAAATTCCTCTACACTTAGGGTCTTGAATCACGGCAAAGGGTTTATGGATCTCATAAAAAGAATTCCACCTCACGTTGTTCCCTGACGGCGTGTGAAATCCCGATCACTCTCGGGATAACTCTCTCCCTTGAAATAATTGATGTAATCTACGTATGTCTCATCAATATAACCACGGCGCACAAGAAATACCAACAAGCCGTTGTTTTTCCTTTCTCTCTCACCAAACCGATATTGTACTCGTCAATCATGGTGCGAAGGGGGAGCATGTAACAAATCGCGTGGCTCTTTGTCCTTACTCAAAACCTCTTTTCCAGATGCGTAGTTTCGCTGAGAGTCTAACCACTGCCGCAACTCCATTTCTTTTCTGTTTCTATACAACGGCTTTCCTGCAAACACCTCCTTGATAATGCCCTGCTCTGCCTGAATATGAGCAAAATCCTGCGGATAGAGATTCTTAAAGAGGATCATTGCAAATATTTTGTGATCCGCAAAGGGCAGTATTTCTACTTTTTCTTCAATGTTCCCTTATAGATCAGAAATTCATTGCATATATTGCGTAAGATACGCATATCTGCGATATGAGGACACATCCCTCATGAACTGCTCGAGATATTATGACCGTACTTGTCTTTTCTTTCTCTTTTTCGCAGCCATTCCAGCAGCACTTCTCTGGAGTTGGTCGTGTTGATGATTGAATCACAGGAATGATAAAATCAAAAGAACTTTGTTCGGTCTTCCTTACCAAACAAATCATCACGAACAGCGTAAACAAAAGACAACAGGTTTTCTTCGATATGGCATTACTATTATTCAAAGGGTATTGAGTTCGCGGAGGCGCACAAAGAGATTTGGCTCGTCCAATCGAGTCCAAATCCTCAAAAATACAACACGATATTTCGTCACTTCAAAGAAATGAACAATTTCATCTAGATGTCTGTTAAATACAGACTCTGATTCCCTTTCGATTCGATTCCAGTACCTGCGGGTGGTTTCAAGACTTTCAGCGAGATTGGAGAATAGAAATCGCCATTTGTAAACAGCACCTGCAAGGACAGAGTGCTACAAAAAGACATAATGTTAGCGCCCCCCATCACAGTCGAAAAAGCTCCTTGTAACGCTATCCAATCAACGAGGCAAGCATTCGGTCAAGGGTAAAAGGGACAAATAGAAAAATAAGTGAGACAATCAGAAAAAGGGCTAGGGGCTACGTTAATATAATCACCCCAAAAGGATCTCCGACAGAGTTTATGATAACGGCTCTGTGGGAATCTCATCTGATTCCACCTTGTAGAAAAATCTGCTTAAGGATCCATTCAGATACTTCGTTCAGGGTTTGAGACGAATCATCATGTCGACGCGTTTTTCCTGTTTGCCAGCATCTTCCTTCCAAATCTCAAACTCCGCCATCGATATCTTCATTGATATAGCAGATATCCTCTGGTTTCTACTACGGAGCCGATCGACAATAGTTCAGTTTCTTCTCGCGTTCTCTTCGCAAAAGGTCTCAATGATACTACTTTTCCGGAGCCATATGCTCCACAAAACAATGTTATGGATATCTTTCTGCTGAAGTGCCCATGTGGTGCCTCAGATATTCCTCCACCTGTTCTGCGGAATCCGTTGGCGTCAATGCTTTATACAACAATCTGCTCATATATTCCCATATCTTTCATCTTGTATAATATCCAATATCTTGAAAACGTTTTCCCTACTGCCCCCTCAGCCTCTCCGTGATCTGCTTGAAAAATCTGCACTCCATAGATCGAGACTCGATCTGTCACGAATAAACGATTCGACATCCTGCCGCGCCTGCGCAAAAATCAATGGCGTCAAATCGCTCGCACAGCATCCGTTTGATCTCCGGGGAGATCACAAGGGGCATCGTGTGAGATGCGCTCGGACTGAATGAGACGTGCGCGCAGATGCTCTAGATTGACAGCCGCGCCCTTTGCAAGCAGGAAAACATAGTCGTACAGGTCTCTTCCCTTGACCCTGTTTTTCCATGCGCGGCAGATGACGGCGTGTATCTTTCCGGCAAACAAGGAGGGCAAATCGTACAGATCAATGCTGTATGGAGACGGTCGGAGCTGATACCGATGCTCAAACGTCGCATGTGTGGGCGGGCATACATCGATCTCGAATTTGATCTTGATTTTCTCATCCCTTGAGACGCCGCCCGTGAAGCCTTCATCCACATAAAAACAATAGCAGATGCTCTTTCGTATTCCCCTTCAGAAACGCTGACTGGATATTGCTTTCCCGTAATTTCTCTCTCGACGGTGAGATTCAGCCCGAATGACCGCACTTCTTTTTTTCGAGTGCAGGAAAGTACAGCGCAAGGTCAAATGCATCATCTTCCATCTTTAAGGAAAAAATCGAGATCCTCGGAAAACCGATCCAGACCGTAAAAATGCGAAGTGCGGTGCCTCCATAGAATGCAGCTTCTTGAAAGAAATTGGCGCGGGACAGACCGCAGAGAACGATTTCCTACATGATTTCCTTCATCGCATTTTTCGATCATATAGGTCTCGAATGTCATATGCTTCCAACATCTGCTCAATCCCTGCATTCATGCTCTCTGCCTCCTTCTCAATAATGCAGCAAGCCGTCTTATATTTGTCGATCGATAAAACTGCGCGAGAAATGCAACTTTCTCTGCGCTTAAACTCTGAAACGCCGTCTCTTCCACGCGGAGATCGTCAAACACGAGCGCAGACAGTTCCCTTATGTTTGCGGTCGGCGGCATGGTATAAAGCTGATCGCAAAGTGCCTTCTCGGGTTCTGCGATGCGATAAAAAAATAGTCCCCTCCTGCAAGAGTCTGATGCCCAAAGGGAATACGGCGGATGGAACATCTCGATAAAGGAACATACCAAAAAGGTGTTTGATATTTCTTATTCTTTCTCTTTTCAAACGTAGCACTTGTAACCGCATAGACGGCTTCAGGGATCATACCGTAGAATCCCAGTGCATACGCAAAAGAAATGTAAGATGGTCCATAAATGCTTCCGGCAAGAAGGTGCCTCAGAGACACCTCGATCTGTTTCATAGAGCCCTCTTACGATCTGGATGTATATTCCCTCTTTGACGAGGCGGGATAGTTTTTTGCTTTGGGGATTTGCATAGGCGCTCAGCTCTGCTAATATCATATTTGTAGTTTTTATCATATCTGCTCCTCCTAGTTCAATTATATTGGACTAATAGGAGAAATCAATCATTTTTATGGTATCGCTGATAAAATGAAGTTCGTCAGATTGGCGTAGATTTTGCTGTCCGATTGAGGAAGCAAACCGGACGCATAGCCGGAGCTATGTGGAGGATTTGCCGAAAAAGCGGAAAAGATACACTAAGATGGCGCGACTGAATTTATCAGTGCTTCCTATAGTGTCCGATCTTCTATAAAAAGCCCGCCCCTGCTCCCTCGTGCAACAAGAAAGCAGAGACGGGCTCTTTTCGATGTATTCTGTTTACTCCGTCAGTGTCTTTGCATAGAACTCCTCGCGCGCCTCGGGGCTCATGGTCATGTAGTCCTTGGCGAGGGCGCTGATCCAGGAACCGTAGGCAGGGTTCGGGAAGACGATGTAGGCGGTGCCGAAATCCGCGCGGGCGGCGTCGATGGCGGCATTCCGTGCGGCGCGGTTCATAACCTTCATCCCGCACGGGAGGCAGCCCGCGTTGTCAGCCATGTAGGCGACGACATCACAGTCTGCCATGACCCGATCAAAGCGCGGCTGTTGCCGCCCATCTTCCGCATCTCCATAAGGAGGACGTGGTCCGCACTCACGGAGAGGACGCCGTGTGAGCGTCAAAGGGACGGCAGAGCGAGAATACTGCTCCGTCGTCCCTTTTTCGGTGAAATCACATTCACTCTGCTGGCCGAACCTCTACAATCAGCGGCACGATCTCACCCGCGCCGCACATCGACGATGCCTTTGTCCGTCAGCTTGACGTCAGGACTGACGGGGAGTGCGAGTGTCGCAAAAGGACATGATGGCATTATCATGACGATAGCCGTTTTCCGTGAGGGCGCGGCGCACGTCCGCGATCTGCAGCAGCGAGGACGGGGAGCGGGCGGTCGGAAAGGATGCCCGCGATGGGGAGCGGGACACACGCCGTGACGCTTCCGTCCCGTGCAGCGGCGATGCCGCCCCTGCATTTCGATGACTGCGTTTGCTGCCGCCGTCATATCCGCCGCGGTTTGTCCGAGGACGAGGAGGTTGTGGCTGTCGTGTGCATAGGTAGTCGCCGCCGCTCCGTGCGTGAGCGCTGCCCCGCCGACGAGCGCCATGCCGCAGCCGCCATGCTTGCCGTGGCGTTCAAAGACACAGGCGAGGCTGTACGGACTATTCTCCCAGTCAATCACGCCGCCGTGCACGGCGAGCTCCGCCCGCTCCTCGCGGACAAAGGTCGTATGCTCCTGCACTTCGAGGATGCGGCAAAGCACCGTCCCCTCCGCGATCGGCGCACGCAGGAGGAAGTCCTCTGCCGTGCGCGGCGTAAGATGGACGCTCCGATAAAAATGCGGCGGAAATGATGTGTCACGCGGCGCCTCCTCCTGCTCCGCCCCGCGTACATAGACCTGCCGCCCTGCACGCCAGACCTGTGCCACTGCAAACGCCCGCAGATCGGAGAGCACAGCAAAGTCGGCGATGCGTCCGGGAGCGATTGCCCCTTCTCCCGCAGCCCCATGTGTTGAGCGGGTGCATAGGTCGCGGCGTGGGATTGCCTCCTCGGGCGGCAGACCAAGCGCCATGCTGCGCCGCACGAGATGATCGAGCTGTCCGCGCCGCATGAAGTCGTCGGGCATGGTGTCGTCTGTAACGAGAGCGAAACGCCCCGCGAGACGATGCTCCATGAGGTAATCGAGAAACTCCTTCTTCAGCGTCTTCTCCTGCAGCTGGATGAACATGCCGTTCGCCGCACGCTGAGCAAGTCCATCAAGGCTCTGATCCGTGTGGTCAGAACGGATGCCGCGATAGAGCAGCTCTGCCAGCTCCCATCCGACGAAGCGCGGACAGTGTCCCTCGATGGAGAAGTCCGGCCGTCCGCACCGGATCTGGCGAATCAGGCGATTGGTCTTGCCGTGCACATCAGCAGAGCACGGCACGGCAGTCCATGACCTCACCGAGGCAGATGACCTGCTCCATGTGCATGAGTGCCTCGACATCATCGCTCTCGATCGCAGCACCTGCCGTCTCAAGCGCGTCGTTCGTCGACGGGACGGAGGAGGGAATGGCGATGCGGACATCGACGGGACCGTCCTGCGCACTCTGCATCAGCGCACGGATCCCCGCCAGCCCATAGACATTCGCGATCTCATGCGGCTCTGCGACGAGCGTTGTGACGCCGCAGCGCACTGCCGCGTTCATAAATGTACGCGGCGCACACATCGTGCTTTCGATGTGCATATGGCAATCGATCAGTCCCGGAACGACATACTGTCCGCCGAGATCGACCGTACGCTTTGCCGGTGACACCTCGGCGGCTCCGTCCCAATGTAGGAAAAATCGATCCCCGCTGACGTGCAATGATCCGGGACAAACTTTTTAGATAGCTGTTGTATATCTTTCCATCAGTCAGAAGGACGTCAATATCCATACCATGCTCCTATTTTACCCTGCAATGGCGTAGAAATAATACGCGAGCAGGAGGGCAAGCAGATAGTGTCCCTTTGTGCAGCTCCGCCGTGCGCCCCATCGCCACTTTCATGATGACAAACGGGATGAACGCAACCGAGATGCCGTTTGCGATATTGAACGTGAAAGCGGTGAACGCAACGCAGAGAAATGCAGGGATATACTCGGCGATATCCGTATAGTCAAGATTACGCATCCCCGCCATCATGCTGACACCGACATAGATGAGCACAGGGTGCCGTCGCCGCTGCCGGAATCATCAGTGCGAGCGGCGTCACCGCGAGGATGAGGAGAATGCGACGGCCGTCGTGCACGCCGTCAGTCCCGTGCGTCCGCCTGCCTCGACCCCCGCGCCGGACTCGAGGTAGGTAATGAGCACAGGGATCGTAAAGAGCGGAGCCGATCGTCGCAGCGATCGAGTCCACGTGGAATACCTTGTCCAGCCCCGGCAAATCGCCGTTCTTATCGAGGAATCCCGCCTTGCCTCCAATGCCGATCGCCGTACCGAAGCTCGAGAAGAAATCCGGCAGGGAAGAACGCAAAGAGGAACGGCAGATACGCGAGATTGAGCGCACCTCCGAGGTCAAAGTTGAAGAAAAATGGGCGCGATGCTGTCCGGGCATACGGAAGATGCCCTCGGGGAGCTTGGTGACGCCCATGGGGATGCCGATCACCGTTCCCGGCGAGAATACTGATGAGCGCTCCACCGCGCACCTGACGTGCAGAGAGAACCAGCAGGATGATGAACGTGATCGCCGCGAGGAGGACAACCCGGCTGTGTGAGATCGCCGAACGAGAGCGCGACCTTCTTCGCATTTGACCGCGAGCAGCTTTTGCATTGCGCATCCGATCACCGCGAGGAAGATACCGACGCCCTGCGCTGATTGAGATCTTGATGCCGCGCGGTATTGTCATGACAATGGCTTTTTCGTATGCCAAGCACCGTCACGATGCATAAAACAGCAAAGCACTGAGGAAAACGATAGCACTCGCCACACCGATCGGCACATTCTGCAGCTGCACCATCGTGATCGAAAAGATCGCGACACTGCCCATGCCGGGGCGCGAGGGCGAAGGGACGGTTCGTATACAGCCCCATCGCCATCGATGTCACGAAGATCATGAGCACCATGCCCGTGAGCATCGCCCCCGTCGGGACGCCGGCCTCCCCATCATGTGCGGGACAACGGCGAGCACATCAGCCCATCGTTGCGAACGTCGTGAGCCCGCGATGACCTCCGTCGAAAACTGTTGTGTGATTCTCCTGCAGCCGAAACTGCCGCTCAAAGAATGAATTCATTGGACGCGCCTCCCAAGCGATGCATATGAAAAATAACACCTTATTATAATACTTGCACAAACATTTTTGGCAATAGTGCGAATACATCATCTTTCCGAGGCGAAAAACTGCCGCGTAGTGCAAATCTCCTCATGCAGCAGTCATTTACGTCGATATCAGTGCTTCATTTCTCTCGGTACCCGCGCTCCCGATACCCTGCTGCCTTTCCGCGGGATGTCGCCGCCGCGCCTGCCGTCCCCTCCGCCCCACGGGGCGAGGCGGGGAGCTCTCCGCTGTTCCGGGGTACTCCGAGGTCCCAGCGCTCACATGTCGTGCGTGGCCCGTAGGGCGTGTGGGCTGAACGCCGTCCCGTTGTCCGCCGCCTCGCCCGTGGGTCATGATGCGCTCGATGTCGATCGTGAGCCAGAGCCCGTCGGCGAGTGCCGCGGCCGCCATCGCCAGTCCCTCGAGTCTGCGCGGCGGTCGGCGGCTCCACACCGGATCCTCCGTCGTCGCTCCGGCACGCAGCCGAGAGGGGCGATGCTGACGCTCGCTGTGCGCCGATAGGTCGCGGCGTGCAGCGCATCAGTGCACCGTCCCGATCCGCAGATCGCGCCGTCGCGTCGATCTGGACGTGAGTGAGTCCGCGAAGAACTGCCCGTAATGCCCGCCGATCGAGTGCAGGTGAGGCTTCGTCTCGCGTGCGCAGCGCGCGGCGGCATAGGCGAGCGGCAGACGGTACGCCGCCCCGAAAGGCGCAGCTCCGGCGGGTCACGCGCCGCATGGCGAGACGCGAAGCACCGCACTCATCGTGCCCCTCCTTTTCCCGCGCATCATGACCGTGCGCCCGAGAAAGCCGATCAGCCCCGAGGCGATATTGCTCGTCAGCTCCGCGCTCCCATAGAACACGGAGAGAGTCGCGACGACGACCAGCCCCGTCCCGACCATCCAGTCCACGCGCGGCAGATGAGTTTCGCATAAAAATCTCCTTTCCTGTCTCACATGTACCTCTATCGAGGTAGTTGCTGTGAGACGAGAGGAAGTGGGTTATATGATCGTTTTCGGATCGACAGAGGAAAGGGCTCGCTCCCGCCCTCAGTCCTCGTGCCAGAATGGGCGCAGGAGGCGCACCGCACAGTTCTCGCCCTCGTCGGGGGCCTTCGCGGCGCCCTGCACACGCAGGAACTGGCTTCCAATCTGTATCTGATGATCGATGATCTCACCGAGATGGGACTTGCGCGTCACGATGCCGTGCGAGTGCATCCGTCGCCTCCGTCGGGGCAAAAATCGATCTCGGAGGACGGCTGGCAGGAGATCGCAGGCACGCTGCAGCTCCTCCGGCGGCACGAAGGAAGTATCCAGCGGGTGTCCCTCGAGGACGGGCCGCCGTCTACCACGATGCCTTCAAAGAAGTTCGAGAGGCCGATAAAGCTGAAAACAAATTTATTGACGGATGGTTATAGACGTTGAGCGGCGTATCGATTTGCTACGCAGACGCCATTCTTCATCACGAGGATGTAGTCCGAGAGCGCCATTGCCTCCGACTGATCATGTGTCAGGCGTAGATGATGGAGAGCCGTACTTCATCTGCACGCTCTTTGATCTCAAAGCGCATCTCCTCACGCAGATGCGGGTCAGAGACTCGAGGCAGCTCATCGAGCAACATGACATCGGGATTCGATCGCAGCTCGAGGCGAGTGCCACGCGCTGTTTGCCGCCGCCCGAGAGGAAGTCGGGGCTGCTTCCGCTGCCGACAGGAGATTCGTCGCCTGTCAGTGCCTCAGGTGGTACGCTGGCGGATCTCCGTCTCCGGCGGCTTTCGGATGCGCAAAACGCCACATTCTCATCAGACCGACAGGTGCGGCCAGACGGCAAATGCCGAAACACCATGCCAAAGTTCCGCTTCTCAGGCGGCAGATAGTGATTTTTCTTCCGGTGAGGAGGCAGGCGGTCGCCGACCCGCACTTCCCCTCGGAAGGTCCTCGAATCCTGCCACCATGCGCAGCGTCGTTTGTCTTTCCGCAGCCCGACGGACCAAGCATGGAGAAGCAGCACCCTTTTGCGATCTCAAAAATTGGGGTGATCGACGGCGGTGACGTCGCCGAATCGTTGGTCACATCCACTAAACGCACAGCCGAGCATACCACACCCCGCCTTTTTCGTGAAATGATTGATGATCGTCTGACCGATGATGATGATGATGGGCGCAATGCCCGCCAGTGCCGCCGACATGACCGTCTCACCGTCCTCGTTCAGCGTATAGATCGCGACACCGATGGTGCGCGTCGTCGAGTCATAGAGCATGATCGATACGGTCAGCTCACGCAGTGAGGGCGGGAAGATCAGAAAGAACGCGAGCGAACATCCCCGGCCGCACAAGCGGCAGGACAACATCGCGCAGTGACTGCCACATCGTCGCCCCGCAGGTACGCGACGCCTCGACGAGCGAGTCATGCACCTGCTCCAGCGCGGCGGGGTTTGCTGAGAAAACGCGCATGTGGCGGGCGATGTAGGCGTCAGGATGATCCACACCGTATTGTGAGGGTTGATGCCGAACTGTCCGCTCCACGCAGGGATCACGCAGAGCGCAATAACCGATCCGGGAACGGAGAACGGCAGCATCCGAGGAACTCGAGAATGCCCTTGCCGCGTACCTTCATCTTGACGATGACATGGGAGATCATGACGCCCGGCAAACATGGTAATGACTGCCGCCGTGAAGCCGGAGCGTCACACTGTTGAAGAGTCGCATCGCGCATTGACCTGTAGTCGAACAGGGATGAATTTGTAATTATCGGCGACAGATTGCTGAGTGCAAACGAAAGCCCATAGGTTTTTGAGACTGCCGACCAGGGAAAATGACGGCCGTCGGCAAGAGGGATTGTAAAGGCGATATACGCGAGGCAGAAGATAAGGGCCGGATGGCGCAGGCCGCTGCAGTTTCAGCTCCATAGGGCGGAAAGCTCGCCGCCGATGATCTGATAATGTCGAGCCGAGGATCTTGCGCTGCAGCCAGATGATGAACGCCGCCGTGACGAGCACCGTAGCGAGCACGGTTCCCGTACGGATCGCATCGAAACTGCCGCCGCTCTGATGGATGCGCTCATGGATCAGCGTCGGGATGTATGCAGATGCCGTTCTCGATGCCGAGGACGGCTACCGTCTCGAAATGCGCCATCGAGATAGAGCATGAGTGAAATTGCCCCGAGAGAATACTCAGCGGGACCAAAGCCAGGATCGTGATCTTTCGCGTGATCGTAAAGAGCCCCGCGCCCGAGATGCGCCGACTCCTCGAGCGTCGGATCCATGCGCTCAGGGCGCCGCACACCTGAATGAAGACGAACGGGAAAGATACATGATCTCACGCCGCTGATCCATGTAGGTGTTGCAAATGTTGAAGATGGGGCGCAAGCCGAAATGATCGATAAAGAATTGATTGATAAAGCCCGGCATTCGGCGAGCAGCATCTTCCACGCCGGTGCACCGATAAGGACAGCAGCATAAAGGGAACGAGGAACATTCCTTTCGCATAAGGTCTTGTGCGGCAAATCCGTCCGCGTGACGAGCCGACGCGAAGAACGTCCCGACGATCATACTGCCACCGTGGTGCAGGAGGCAATGATGAGGGAGTTGAGCGGTGCCTGATGCGTCTCAGGCTCCTGGAGAATATCCAGCGCACTCGAAAAGTTGAACGACCCGTCCACCCAGAATGCGTTGAAGAGAATCAACAGAACGGGAGAGGCCCACCACAATGACCAGAATGGCAATGGCGAGGAACAGGATCACCTGCGCCATACCAAAGCTCTGGGGACGACTCACAGCACTCATTTGCCCACCTCATCTTTCAGCTGATCGCACCAAACCAGAGCAGGCTGAGAATTTCACAGACTACGGATCTCAGCACGAAACATCAAATCATCGCTGATGGCACGATGCGTCTCAATACTCGTGCGCAGATGCGTCCCATCGATCTCGATCAGATAGTCCATCGTCGCACCGAGGAAGTTCGCGCAGCGCACGATCCGCTCAGTCCGTCTCCCGTACGGAGGCATGACATCCGACAGACGGAACCCTGCCGCCAGTGATCAGCCTCCCCTCCGGCAGCTCAGCATCGATGCGCTGCGTGCCGTCACCGACAAAGAAAGGTCCTGCTCACGCCGTACCGGAAGGAGTTCGCAATCCCATGAAGTTAAACACAAGAGGGTTCGCCGCCTGCTCAAAAGATCTCCCACGGCGTGCCGATCTGCTGGATGCTGCCGTGCTCATCCATAGATCGCTACGCGGTCAGAAATCGCGAACCCGATCTCACAGATCGTGCGTCACGTAAGAGAGACAGTGACATTCAGCTTTTTGCTGCAATGCCTTGATCTCAAAGCGCATCTCCTCGCGCAGATTGGCATCCAGATTCGACGGCGTCATCGAAGCAGGGCGAGGGCTTGCCGACAAGCGCACGCGCGAGCGCGACGCGCGCTGCCTGTCCGAGGCTCCGACGGCGGGCGTTTTTCCAGCCCCTTTCATTCCGACGATCCTCCACCATCTCCATCACGCGCGTACGGATCATCGTCCTTTGGACGCTTCGCGATCTTGAGCGGGTAGGCGACTGTGTCAAAGACCGTCATGTGCGGCCATACGCATAGTCCTGGAAGACAGAGTCCGATGCCGCGGCGCTCCGGGCGTATCTCCACCTGCTCTGCAGGGTCGGTAACGAGTGTATCGTCCAGATAGGGTCTGCCCGCATCCGGGGACTCAAAGCCTGCAATCAGGCGAAGCAACACTGTTTTCCCGCAGCCCGAAGGGCTAAAGCGAGGTAAAGCACTCTCCCTTGCGCTATCGTTAGTGATAAATCGGCTGAAGACGCGTGATCGCCATGGCTTTTGCTGACGCCCTCCACACGGATAATATCCATAAAGCCCTCCTCCACGGCACAGGTACCGCGCACAATATGTTCGTGCATCCCCATATACTGAAAAGGGCGGCGGAATGAACTGGTTTCATTCCACCGCCCTCACAGGAACGACCGATTTCGCAGCTACTTCTTACCGATAATCTCTATGAACTTCTTGATCGTCTCCCTCTTTCTGCGGGAGGATCTCCGTATAGTTCACCTTAATGGCGCGCTGGAGCGCCTCTGCGCTTCAGCAGACCGAACTTCTCCGGCATATCGACATCGTTGCGGACAGGAACAGTTCCCTCGTTGGCGATCATCTGCTGTGCCTCGCTGCTCAGCAGATAGTCGACGAACTTCTTAGCCGCATCCATGTTGTTTGATTCCTTGAAGATCGCCACGGGGCTCGGTACAGCGAGGCAGCTCAGGCGCGGATGAGGCGAGGGCGACATGTGCACCCTTGTTGACCTTGTTGTTCGTGATGTAGTCAACACCTAGGCACGCAGCGAGCTCGCCCGAGGAGGTGTCATCAATGACCCTGTCCCGCGCCCTTGCCGATACGGGTCTGGTTCGCGGCCAGTTTTTCAAAGAACTCCCAGCCAAACTGCTTCTGCAGGAGCGCGATACTCATATACGACGTTCCCGAAAGCGCGGGGTCGGCGATACCGAACGCATTCGTAAACTCCTGGCTCGTCAGACTCACTCCACTGCGTCGGAGCAGTCGAGATCTTGTCCTTGTTATAGAGTGATGCCGAGCGTTCCGAGACGCGCCGCCGTGAACGTGCCGTCATAGTCGTCGAACGGATTCACAAGCTCATCGAACACGGTGGGCTTGTAGTTCTCCAGCACGCCGTCTGCCTTCATCTTATAGAAGTCAGGCACTTCACTCGTCAGATCACGTCCGCAAGGATGTGTCCGCTCTGTTTCTCCGCCGCGATCTTTTGCCATCAGCTTGCCCGCACCGCCGACTGATAGTCGACCTCGATGTCAGGATACTTCTTCCTTAAATCCTTCGACGATGCCGCCGATCAGCGACTCCTTCATCGACGTAGATGACCAGCTTGTTCTTTCCGTCGCGCTCGCAGCATTCTGCTGCGGACCGCACGCATCCCGCTGCGAGCAGGGTGCACAGCATCGCCGCGCAAGACGGTGAGAATACTCCATTTTCTCATACATTCACCTCATTAAAAACAGCGCTCCGCGCATTCTCATTCCCCATAAGCAAACGAGAACCCCATGAAAGAAATTCGAATACGCCAATTCTATATGTCACATTATATTCCCCGCCTGTCTCTTCTGTCAATTGCACGATTTACATTTTTTAGCAAGCGCTGATGAAATGAAGCCCTTCATGATGCTGTAGATTTCATCCATATACCAAAAAGAACTGCTGCACAAAGCTTTCCAGCTTCGTACGGCAGCCCATTCACATTTACTTCATAAACCGCCGCCCGCGCTCGAGTTTCTCGAAATAGTGGCGCGTCTCGTGGACGACGATGCCCGAGAGGGCGATGAGCTGATGAGGTTCAGGATCGCCATGAGGGCCGTTGACGATGTCGGCGAGGACCCAGATCGCCTCGAGTTTCAGGAAGGCACCACAGGCAATGAGCGCGATAAAGACGAGGCGGTACGGCAGGATCGCCTGCACGCCCGCGAGGTAGAGGATGGCGCGCTCGCCGTAGTAGTTCCACCCGAGGATGGTCGTAAAGGCGAAGAGGGCGAGGTGAGACGGTGAGCAGTGCGCCGCCGATGCCCGTACCGCGCCCCGTGAATGCCGCGCCGTCGCGGCGCGCCGCGTGTCTGCTCATGCTCCTGTGAGGACGAGGACGGGCCCCGATCGTGGTGCAGATGATGATCGTGTCGATGAAGGTGCCCGTCATGGAGATCAGCCCCTGCTCGGCGGGCTCCTTCGTCTCTTTGCCGCCGCCGCAGCCGGTGGTGCGGAGCCGAGTCCGGACTCATTGGAGAAGACGCCGCGCGCGTACCGTTCTGCATCGCCATCATGATCGTGGAGCCCGCAGCCGCCCGCTGCCGCCGTGCCGGTGAATGCCCCGTCGAGGGATCAGGCCGATCGCCGCGGGATGCCGTCGATGTGCATCACGATGATGCGACGCTGATGACGACTGTGAGAACCGCCATAAAGGGAGATGATGCGCGAGGCCACCTCGGCAATGCTCCGAAGGCCGCCGATGGTGATCGCCGCAATCAGCACCGTGAGGGCATCTCCGTCACGGACGCGGCACGCCGAGGAGAGCTCCGCCGAGTCCACAATGGCATTGACCTGCGGGAACGTCCCGATGCCGAAGAAGGCAACGAGCACTGCCGCACATGCGAAAAATCCTGCGAGCGGACGTATCTTCTCCCCATGCCGTGACGGATGTAGTACATCGGGCCGCGGCAATGATCGCCGCGCTCGTCAGGTCGTGCGGTACTTCACGGCGAGCAGTCCCTCGCGTACTTCGTCGCCATGCCGAAGACGCCGCCATCCACATCCAGAAGATCGCCCCGGCCGCCGAGCCTTGACCGCCGTCGCGACACCGACGATGTTGCGCGTGCCGATGGTCGCGGCGGAGTGCGACGCAGAGTGCGCTTAAAAGCTCGACATCGCCTCTCTGCGCAGTTTTTCGCGCAGGATGAGCGCGGAGCGCACGCAGGCGGCGCACCTGGGCAGCGAGAGCGCAGCGTCAGCGCGATGCCCGTCCCCAGAGCAGAACGATGAGTGGTGCCTCCAGAGGAAGAGTCCACCGCATTCAGTACGGGAAGAAACGATTCCATACAAGATCCCTCCGAAAATAAAAATATGCGCACATTTTTACCATGATAAAGCACTAAATGTCCATGGGATCTGTATGTATACTAGGAAGCGGTGTGCGCCCACCACCGCAAAGCGGTCCCCCTCCCCCGTCATACGGGGAGGCTTCGGAAAGTAACGGCATAATAGCTTCCCCGCCGTCGTTTTATGTGCGCATCTTCATTTTACATCCGCGCAAATGGCGTGCAATATATCATTACGAAATCGGGAAAAGGGTGGGCGATGGCTTCCGGTATCGGAATTATCGCCAACGTCGCCCTGCCATCGCGCTCGGCGGCGTCTGGGGACTCGGCTGCGGCGCCGCTTTTATCGCGGGCGCGTGCGGGAGACGCTGATGCGTGCCTGTGCGCTCGCCGTGATGTTTCTCGGGCTCGGCGGCACGCTGCGCACGATGCTCAGTGCCAATGCGGATGGGCAGCTCGCGCTCGGCGGCGTCTACATGATGATCACAGGCCTCATCGTCGGCGGTCTCATCGGCGAGCTGCTGAACATCGAGCGCGCGCATGACCGCGTTCGGCGCGTGCGCGAAACGCGTCCGGGCAGCGCGGGCGACACGCGGTTTATCGACGGCTTTGTCACCGCCTGCGCTCACGGTCTGCATCGGCGCCATGGCGGTCATCGGCTCGATCAATGACCGTCTGCTCGGCGACCCATCCGTCCTCTTTACCAAGAGCGTCTCGACGGCGTCATCATCATGCTCCTCACGGCGACCCTCGGCGAGGGCGCATCTTCTCCTCCATCTCCGTCGGGCTCTTTCGAGGGGCGATCTCGCCTCCTGGGCCTCCTCGCGCCCTATATGACAGACAGCGCCCTCGCCCGGCTCAGCTGCGTCGGCAACATCCCTCATCTTTGCCATCGGGACGAATCTCACCTGCCAGATATCCGCGTCGCGAATTTCCTCCCCGCCCCTCGTCATCGCTGCCCTCTGGGGATGGGGTGAGCACAGGCGCTGCACATGCGTTCCGTCGGACCGCTGTGTCCTCAAAAGCAGAAATCTCCGGGTGATGACGGGATGGGTATACTCGAACTGGACGCCCTCGGCATTGTAGGTTCTCCCGCTGACCACGGCCAGGCAGTTGTAGTCCCCCATTTCCAGCCAGCGCATATCCAGCGCACCGCACGCTCCACCGTCATGCGCCGGCGGCTGGTGACGATGGTCATGCCCAGGACGTTTTCGGTGCGTCATAGATGGAGTGCGCAGCGATCTCGCGGGGGTGAGATCGGGCGCGGCCTCACGCAGAAACAGATTTGATATCCAGAATCAGGGCTTTCCTCCAGATGGCGGATGCGGCGCACATCGCATAGATGTCGCTGCCGAGGGGAGCCCTGTCTGCTGTCTTTTTGATCCACAACGTCCTCGGCGAAATGAACGACGCGGGTCACCGCCTGAAAATGATTGCGGGCAGCGGCCTCACGAAAGGACTCGATGCCGCCGATCATAAACTCGTTCTGCGCGGTCGGCTGATGAGATCACGCGATCCGCCGCTGCCCGCCTGGATGCAACCGTGCTCGATGAGGCGCGCCAGCGCGCAGCACAGCGTGGCGCGGAGCAGGCATACGCCGCTGTCAGCTCGCTTTCGCGGGAGCCGCTCGAGAGGATAGAGGCCCTCCTCTATTTTTGGAGTCAGTTCTGGGCGGAATGGATCAATTCTCTGGCTCATCGGTGAGGCGGTTTTCCACATGGGCATCCCCGTGGGGAGTTTGCTGGTCAGGTGGTGCGAAGATGGGCGGCTCCCCATCCTCGGCATCATTCTCGGACTGACGCTGATGTCCGGCCAGCTGCTGAATGCCCTACGCCGTGGCGAGCGACGCCCGTGGACAGGATTCCTCACTGGGATTTCGTTTATTTTACGGTGGACATGATCGGCGCTATCAGGCTGGAGTGCTCCCCGCGATTTTAGCGGCCCTCACTCTTGTCTACCTTTGGAACGCTTCTTCAAACGTCTCGTGCCCACGGTGGTGCAGATGATTGATGGTTCCCTCTGCAGTCTGGTGCTGGCCGTATGCGCGGCACATTTTGTCCTGGGGCCCATCGGCTGGGCGATCGGTTCGCTCATTTCCGGCGTGGTGTTCAGCGCGTATCACCGGCCCCCTCCGTGAGGTGTTCACCGCCATCTTTGGCTTTGTCTATGCTCCACTCGTCATTACGGGGCTGCATCACATGACCAACGCCATCGATCTGCAGCTGATCGCCGACTACCACGGTACCATGCTTTGCACGCGATGATCGCCCTGTCCAGCATTGCCCAGGGGCGAGTGCCGTTCTTTGCCATGATCTATCTGCACGGCGTTCCTGGACGGCGCGGTAATCCCGCTCAAAGAGGTGGGCGACGTGTGTTTTCTCCGAGGGCATGGTCGGCGAGGGTCGCGATCCGCCCGTCAGCGAGACTCTGTGCGCCCCGGTCTCAGGCAAAATCACGATGCTGATGGACGATTCCCGCCATGCGGTGGGCATGACGCTCGCGAACGGCGTGGAGGTTTTTGCTCCATGTGGGCATTGATAGGTAGTATGCAGGGCGACGGTTTCTCCTATCTGGTGCATCACGGCGACGAGGTCAGACGGCACGCCGCTGCTCACCTTCAGCCGCGCGAAGATTAGAGCGGCGGGGCATTCCGATGTGACGGTCTGTGTCATTACCAACGAAAAACGGTGTGGAGACCTTTGCCTTCCACACGGGCGACGGCCGGCAAGGCTGGGAGACGGTGATCGCATCACTTTTGGCGCGGACAAGAGCGTGGCGCGTGGAGCACGGGCAGTGTGCGACGTGCGCTCTGCCTCTGATGGATGGGGAGGAGAACAACATGGCGACTTCAAGAATAAGGTCGTTTATCAGATTTACCCCAAGTCGTCTCAAGGACTCCAACGGCGACGGTATCGGGGATCTGCGCGGCGTGATCGATGCGCTGGACTATCTGGCGGATATGGGGTGGACTACCTTTGGCTGACGCCCTTTTTCGTCTCGCCGCAAAAGGACAGCGGCTATGATATCGCCGATTATCTGGCCATCGATCCGCATTTCGGCACGATGGATGACTGACGCGCTGGTCAGGCCGCCGATGCCAAGGGACTGAAAATCATGCTGGACATGGTGCTTTTGCCACACCTCCGATCAGCACGCGTGGTTCCAGCAGGCCTCGCGGGCGATGCTGAGTTACCAGCGCTACTACATTCTGCGTGACGGCCGCAATAAGCGCGCCGACGACCCGAGAGCCGCCGACCAATTGGCAATGCGCGTTCAGGGGCAGTGCCTGGCGGTGGGAGCCGCGTCTTGGCAAAGTGGTATCTGCATCTGCACGATGTGAGTCAGCGGTTTGGATTGGACGAATCCGACCGTACGGGACAGGCTCGCCAAGGTGGTACGGTTTTGGAAGGAGCGCGGCGTCGCGGATTCCGCTTTGATGTCGTGCCTCGTCGCCAAACCGGAGGCTGCCGATGATACCCAGGGGCTGGGGCGACGGCTGTTCGCCGACGGGCCGCATATTCACGAATATTTGCAGGAGCTTGTCACCCAGCGCGGCGTCAGCGATATGGTGACGGTTGGCGAGATGGCGTCCACAGATCCCGAGAACTGCATCCTACACCCGCCCTGCCAATCGCTAGAGCGTCCATGACGTTCAGTTTTCATCATCTGAAGTCGATTACAGGACGGTGACAAATGGGCTGATGCCGCGGACGTGATGCGGCTAAAAGCAGCTCTTTGCTGCGTGGCAGACAGGCATGGCGAGGCTGGCGGCTGGAATGCGCTCTTTTGGTGCAGCCATGACCAGCCCGCATCGTCTCGCGCCTCGGGGATGACAAAGGGTACCGTGAGGCGTCGGCCCAAGATGCTGGCCTGCATCCACCTGATGCGCGGTACGCCGCACATCTACCAAGGGGAAGAGCTGGGCATGACCAGCGGGCTATACCTCCATCGCGGATTACCGGGACGTGAGAGCCTGAACTATTACCGCATCCTGCGGGAGCAAGGCAAAAAACGGAGGCGGAGGCGCTGACGATCCTAGCCGCGCGCTCCCGCGACAACGGACGCACGCCGATGCAGTGGTCCGCCGGGCCGTACGCAGGTTTTTTCCACGAAAGAGCCATGGATCCTCTGGCGAAAAATCATGCGACGATCCATGTGGAGGCGGCGCAGAAGGACGAGGATTCCATTCTGGCGTTTTATCGGCGCCTGATCCAGCTGCGCACGAGATGCCCATCATTGCGGAGGGCGATATCCGATGTATCGAGGAGGACAATCCCGACGTGATCGCCTTTCAGCGCGCACGCGGCAGGGGAGCAGCTGACGGTGCTCTGTAATTTCCGCCACGGCCGTTCGGCTGCGCCATCTGTCTCTGCAGGGATTTTGCCGACGCGCAGAAACTCCTCAGGAGTACCCGGCGGGAGGAATGCCTCGTCCGTGTAAGGTGTTGGCGCTATATCGCGGGCGTAAAGCCCCCCAACATGCTGCTGATGCCGCACGCATCGGGCAAAAAGCCTTCTGTACCGACGCGGGCGACAGAGGCGTGTTTTGTATCGTCGACAGACTGACGTATCACTCCGAGTCCGACAATTCAATCGAAGTGATGAAGCCCTTTTTGGGCGGTGAATGCAGACCTATATGATACTGGTCACGGTAGACGAGGTCTCTCTCCCATTTCTGCTTTTATAGCAACGATACGGCTTGCCGTAGATGCGCAAAATCTTGCTCTGTGGGTCGCGCGACGGTCACGCCTGCCGGCGTCGCGATGCCGTTCGGCGCATCCGTGTTGATGAACTCGGCACGGTCCCCAATCGACTATCACGCGAAAAAGATGTCCCATGGGTACACGTATCTATCATGTCATTCCGCGCATCCTCCACTCCGGCTCTGTCCGCGTGGTCGGCGCACCATATATCTCCTCGACCTCCGCGCGTTGTTCCCGCCATAATACCGCCAAGTGCAATGTCCGAATAGTTCAGAACGTGCCCATCCCGATTGATCTGGTTGATGCCCGCTGCCATAGAAATTCCTGACAGGGCGAACATGAAGACCGCCAACAGGATCAATCCCTCATCTCTCTCATCTTCCCCGTTCACTTACTGACGAAACCATCGATGCCAGTAGTATACCATAAAAATCATCAAAAAGGCGGCGGCTTTCATGGGACTACTGCACCGCTCGTACTCCATCCACCTCCAAATCGTCGCGTTTTTATATCTTCGTCATGAAATATAAAATCGCATTTTTACATATTTCAGGAGGAACGGATAACATGAAGCATGTCAATCTGAGCGGCTCTCTGTCAGAGGCTCCCTAGAATCTCCGCACGCAAGAACTTACGCTCGAGCGTCCCTGCCAATCGTTTTTACCTCTTCCTGTGACAGTTCTGTTGCCTCAGCGATCTGAGAGAGCGTGAGTTTCCAGCGCGAGCAATGCCGTCGCCGTCCGACGCGCCGCCTCGATGCGTCCCTCTTCCATCTTCTTTTCGCCAAATTTTTCCATCAGTTCACACATAGCATTGACCCCTCTGCTTCTGCCTTAAAAGTAATCAGCTCGTTTCGCAAGTTCCGCATAATTCATCTGTTCCGGACGCTCGCAGAAAAAGTCCTGCATCAACCGCCCGAGCGGGGTGTCGTCTCGGTTTCGCTCCGTTGACATAGAGGATATGCGCCCCATCATCGAATGGACGCTGCGTTTCTTGGACGATCCGCTCGACGTGATACAGAGGGCATCCTGCTTGATAGATGTCGTTTTCCGTGATGAAGATCACCCATGTCTCCGGGAGTGCCGCGAACTCCGCTCCTTTTGCCAGCGCGCGCGAGTCCATCATGCTGCTGTTGTAGCGCGCCCGGCGCGCAGTTGCGCCTTCGTTTGCCCGCTGGACTTCGCGGTCGTAGAGTTTCCTCGCTGTCCTCTGCCAGTACGTCGAAACGCACCCGCGCCCGTAGAGATTGTCCGCACTCTGCTGCGTAACGACGCGCCGAACAACGAGATCGTCTCGATCAAAGAAGATGCGCAGCAGGAGCTGCATCCCCTCGGTATAGTTATCAAAGCATACGTTGAAAAACGTATCGTCGATCAGGCGGAGTTTTTGAATCAGTACACGGTACTCCGCAGGAATGTCCTTCTTGATGATGCTCACTGATTCGATCCTCCTCTTACCTCTACTATCATAGTATGCACGGCGACGGCGGTTGTCAAGGACAAAAGAGCTTTCAAACGCCGTCGGCTGAATGAAAGCTCTCGCTGCGTCGACGGCAGAGAAAAAGCAGCGACGAACGTGGGATGTATCCCTGTCGCTCGACGCAAGTCAACAGAAACGACAATCATCCATAGACGACATCATCCTCCGTCTCGTCGAATGCGTCTGCCTCTTCCTCCTCATCCTCCATCTCATCATCCCACTCCGCCGCATCATCCGCAGCGCATGACGGCTCATCCTCCTGCAGCGCCCCTATAGATGCCACCAGCCCAGAAGCCCTGTCGCAAGAACTGCCGTCGCAATACCGACCGTTTTTCAATGTGCTCATCTGATCTCCTCTCCTTTCCCTACCGTCTCCGAATATCCGTTGCGATCGCCGACATGGCATTGTACGCCATCGCTGTCCCTGCGGCGTTCGCCAGCCATCTCCGCGCGAACTCCGCAGCAATCCCGAGTTTCGACGCCTCCAAGACCGCGTCCATATTCGCCCCGAAGAAACGAACTCCCCATCCGTACTTCTCCTTTTGGTGCTCGATGCACTCCTTGATCTGCTCCGCCGAATACTTGCGGCTGGAGTTCTCCTCGCCATCCGTGATGATGACAAGAGGCACCTTCTCCGCGCGATACTCCTCCGCCGTCTGCTTCTGCACCGCACGGATCTTCTTGATCGTGCGCCCACGCGTCGAGGAGCGCCGTGCCGCCGCCCACGCGATAGTCCTTCTCCGTGAGCGGTGCAACCGCGCGATGTCGATGCGGTCATGCAGCAGCCGATACTGATTGTCGAACAGCACCGTTGTCACACGCGCCTCGCCCTCGAGCTCTGCCTGCTCCTTCAGCATCGCGTTGAACCCGCCGATCGTATCCTTCTCGAGCCCCGCCATCGACCCGCTCCGATCGACGATAAACACCAGCTCCGTCAATCCCTTTTCATGAAAAATCCTCCCTCGTCTCTATGCCAAACCTGAGGCTTTTTGCCTGTCTATGGTTACAGTATAGGGAGGAGAGGAGGACAGGCCGTATCCATTTGAAATTTTGATGCACGCAAGAATGTTTCGTGCTCAATCGTCGAGATTGGCAAGCATCCTCACCCAAGAGGTCAGCAATCTTCGCCTTTGCCTGCGCTTTGATCTCATCCGTGATGATGCATCTGGGCTAGCGACCGCCGTTGCAATCGCAGCGGCATCATCCGCATAGCCAATGCCCGGCATGATATCCGGAATCAGATCAATCGGCGAAATCAGGTAGCCGAGCGCACCGATGATGCCTGCCTTGATCTTCGCCGGGCAGTTTGGCGACTGCGCCACATAGTGAAGAGCAGCGCCTGATAGATCACCTTCACGCCGATCTTGGCGATGTTCTTGCGAATCTTGTCCCATAGGCCAGACTCAGAGTATTTGTCCTCATACTTCTTAAAGTCCAGATTTTTCAATCTCCTCGACGTTGATGTTGTCATGCGTGCTCATACGACAACCTTCCTTTCAGGTCAATCCTTTTGATGAAACGATCTCGCTTATTCAGGATACCTTCTTAGCAGTCCACCCAGACATCCTTGTGCTTGTCACGATACATCTGCACTGCATCCCCTCGAATACGAGGCCCATCATGAGAGAGACTCCACCACCCTCACCGCGCTCCCCTGACTTCTGAGCCACATATCAATGCCGTTGCCGTACACCTCGGCGGTGATGCGGTAGACGCCGCCGTCCTGCGAAATGATCCTCGCTGTGGGGAGGCGGTCGAGGACAAGCCTCGACCGATGCGCCGCTGTAGTCGAAGGTGACACGGCGGAGTTCGCCCGCGTGCATGAACTCGGATGCGTTTGCGGAACTCGCCGTCACTGAATTTCCTGCGGTGCAATCACGCGGAAGGTCGCACCGTCAGCACGAATCGTCGCGATGCGGTCGATGCGGAAAATGGTCAGGAACCCTTGCGTCCGTCCGCCAGATAGGCGATGAGGTAGAAATAGTACTCAGAGAACATGATGGCGACGGGGTTCACCCTCATGTGTGCGCTCGGTGCCGTCCTGACGGCAATAGGAGATGCGGATGGTGTGCTGTGCCGTCATGTGCTGCGAGAGTTCCCAGATCGCGGAGAGCAGTTTTTCCCGTGGCGCAGCGGGACATAGTAATGCTGCTCGCTGCGGATGATCTTCCCACCTGTTCACGGTCGTGCGGTGCAGTCTGCCGCAGCAGCTTCTTGAGAGGGCATCGAGCTCCTCCTTGCAGAATGCACGGCTCTCAAGCAGAATCTTGCAGACAGCGAGCACGTCCTCGTTCGTCAGCCACTCGCTCGCCGCGTATGTGAGCAGGTAGCCACCGCGACTGCGCTCGTAGACGATGGGGCCTCGCCCTCATCGGTGCGCGTCTCCGCGAGATAGGATCGCAGCTCCTCGATGTCACGCTGGATGGTCTTGTCCGTCACGGCAAATTTCTGCGCCAGCTCTGCCTTGTGGATGACCTCGCCCCGGCTCAGGCGCTCGTAGCAGCTGCAGCAGACGAAAGCCTTGTGTTTTCCCCTAAAGTCAATCTCCATCGTTTCACCATCCTGCCATCATTTCCTGCGGTGACGCCAATGCCCGAGTCCTCCTGCCAATCTCCATCCACATAGCCCCAGTGGTGAAGCAGAAAAACACAAAAATCGCTTGATTTGGAAGAAAAGAACGAGGGCAATAAATGCCAATACGATAAAATGACAAAGCCCGCAATTACTGCAAGCGTTTTTGAGTGGATCGGTCACGAGACCATAGAGGAGCAAAATTATCGCACCGACAATATGTGCAATAACAACGAGGCCCTATGATGTACCCTATACCATTCGCCTCCCATTCACATTACCCATATCTGATATTTTTCATCATAGCGCGCGACATGGACAGTTTATGGGGATGATGATATAGAATTGCTGTATCCATGCGAAATTATCCATTTATGACTAATTTCCTAATAATTATATCATAAAGAATATCAATCAAACAACTTTTTCTCATAGCGATACTGTGTGACACTTCCTCCGCCGTATAGTAAAAGGAATGGACAAATCGCGTCCATTCCTTATCGAGATACCCAAAATGAGGGATCATGGACATATCCCTTGATCCCTTAACATCTCCCCCGCTCAGTTCCTACTACTCTCACTTTTATCGAGATGCTCGGCAATCGGTTCCGACCATGTTTGAGTGTACTGCCCACCTTTGGCAAACGAGGAGATCATCGCACTGGAGTGCCTCAAAGTTCGTGCAGATGCCCGCCGCATCACAGGCGAACGTGGCGGCATTCTCGGCGGGGATGCCGATGTCTCCGCGACCTGCTTCGCGTTGATGTTCGTACCGAGGAAAACGAATTCCCAGCCCGCCTCCTTTTCCTGCTGCTCTACCAGCTCCCTCAGTCTGTCAGGTGTCCAGTAGTCCCCGATCTCGGACTCGATCTTCGTGTTGTCCGTGACGATGATGACCATCGTACGCATGGGGCGATCTTCAGGGAGAGCCGTTTGGTACACCTGCTGAGCCATGTGAATGCTCCCGCCTACATCGAACAGACACCCGCTGTCGCGCACGTTGTCCTGATGTGCGAACTCCTCGGGATGTGCGCGTCGATACTCTTCCACAAAGGGTACTGAGGCGCGTAAAGCAGCCCTGTTCGATGAGCGCGGAATCCTCGGTGATCGGCACGCGGGTATTAAAGTCCATGCACTTACCGGCTTCTTCGCAGAGCCAAACAAGGAGATCCGTCCGCTCCTCCCTAAGCCGCGCGATCATATCGTTGAGATCCGTCGATCAGATCGGACTCAAATGCCGCCATCGGCCCGCTCAGCTCCAACATAAATATGAGTTCCGTCATCGCCCCTGCTGCCGTCCACGTCGAAATATCCTCTGCCTGTCCGTCTGACCCTTTGCCTCTGCCGATGATTTCCTCCTCTGTACGTGTTTGCTCTCCCCTAATAAAAACAGCACCTCAGATTGGATGAGGATGCCGAATTTATCAGTGCTTTCGTAAGAGTATATTGAAGGGTATGGACGAATAAAGTCCATACCAAGCGTGTCTCAAAAATTTTCCTTATCTGCATAGATATTCTCTATGCTGTAATTTTATCACTCGCTTTAATTTCCCAATAATTATATCATAAAGAACATCAATCAAACAACTTGTTACTCATGTAATACAAACCATAGTGCGTCGCTTTTCTTAGCGCGCACAGTGGCTTGCTATGCTCATCGTCTATTTCCTTTTTATTCTGCGGCCGACGAATTTCTCGATACCATGTGTCGATCGGCTCAGGCTTGCCCGTATCGTAGAATGAACATCTCCTCGCGTGTTCGGCTCCACCAGAACATCATGGAGACGTGTCATGCCACGAATCTGGAACATATAGTATTCTCTGTCCGAGCCGGAGACCTTGTGGAGTTTTTGATCGCCGCCACCGACCTCAACGCCAGCGAGAATGTGCGCGTCAAGCCACGCCTGAAAGAGGCTCTTCGCCTCACTGTAGGAGATTGGTGACGCGGTGTTCCCTGCCGCTCCCTGCGGGCTTTCTGCCGATGAGAATGCCTTCTCGATCAGCGCCGCCAAGATCAGCTTGTTCTGAGGAACTTCATTAAAACGCCAGATATGCCGTCTCAAACGTCCCCTGCTGCTCGTGGACAACGAATTTGAATCCGCGCTTTCACGGGCGTATTCTGATAAATTTGCAGTCCCCGTAAACTCGACAACCTCCTGCCGTCCTCCGCCTTGAAATGCTTCCACTGCGGGCTGCTGAAGAAGGCGGTGAATGCCTGCTCGTAGCTCACAGACGGATGACTGCTCGGATAACCGTTCTGACCATCTGCACATATTTGTCGTTGGCACTCTGCGAATGCGCGATGGTATCCTCCACATCTTTTTCCGATGCTGTCCGCGACGCTGCCGGGAACAGCCGCTGCATAAAACAAGGAGCAGTATGGAGGAAATCAACATTAGCTTTTCATTGGAATACCTCTCTCAAAGAAATTCTAAACACGAGCGAATCGCCGCGCCGCTGCCAAATCTGCTGCAGTGCTGTGGAGAACTTATGATATCTCCTAGAGTGCACCGCACACGAGCGTTCACCCTGCCTTGAAGTTGTCAGATCGGTTTCAGCACCTCGATCACGTCCACGCTGTCCTCGATCACATCAATGATGTCCGTAAGGGACTTATACGCCATCGGTGCCTCATCAAGTGTGTTCTCATTGACTGCCGTTGTATAGACATTCGACATTGTTTCACGGAACTCATCCATCGAGAGGGTTTTCCTTTGCCGCCGTGCGTGACGCGAGCCGCCCCGCCCCGTGCGGAGCCGACCAGTTCAGTCCGGATCGCCGCGCCCGACGGCGAGATGCTCCCGTCGCGCATATTGATCGGGATAAGGACGCGCTCGCCCAGCGCGCCGCGATTGCACGCTACGGAGAATCCGCTCCTCCACGTCGATGTAGTTGTGGATGGTGTGGAATGCCTCTCCTGCCGTGAGCCCCGTCCGTTCAAGCAGAACGCGTGCGATGACCTCGCGGTTTCGCCGCGCGAGTTCTGGCGAGATCTCGATATCAGTAGATAGTCTGCCAGGTAGCTGCCGTAGAGAAAGGCGAGGGTCGGCGGGAATCTCCGACTCCTTTGCTTGAAACCCACGGTTCAGATCGCTGAGTGCCTCCTGCAGTTCGCTGCGCCGCCCCTCCGCCTTGCAGCGGCGGATGAGTTCGTCGCGCGCACGGAAAGCCTCGTCGCTTGCCGTGCGATAGGTCAATGGCGATATTCTGGTAGTATTCAGCAACCCTGCTTGCCGAGATTGCGGCTGCGGTGTGGATGACGAGGTGGTTCGTGCCGTCCGCGCTGCGGTCAATCTCAATCGAAGTGATTGCCGCCGCCGAGCGTGCCAAGGCTGCGTGCAATGCGCTTCGTATCCTGAGGGCGCGGTAGCAGCGCAGCGCCGTAGGTCAAATCGCTCCTGCCGCCCATCCCAGAGATTACGCCCCGACGGGACGAAGTGCGCCGCCGCATCGAAGCGTTCGAGGTCGATCTCCCCCTTTCCGAGGTCGACCGTATACATCCCGCAGCCGATGTCGACGCCGACGGATTCGGCGACCTTGTCCCGCACGGTCATTGTCGTGCCGATCGTGCAGCCCCTTGCCCCAGTGGACATCGGGCATGATGCGGATGCTCGCCCCTCCGTGAATTCATAGTCACACATGCGGCGGATCTGCGACCGCCTCCTCCTCGATCACCTTTGCGTATGCAATCGCCATACCGCGGCGTCCGCGTATCTCCATGCGTTCCATTGTCATCCTCCTTGATATATTCTTCTCTTTTTCCAGCCTCCCCTGCCACAGCGGGGGAGGGGACCGCACAAGCGGTGGTGGGGGTGCTTTGGACGATACATCCATTTCTATCGTGCGAGCGTCACACACGTCACGAGCGCTCCTATCGGCGCTGCGCGCCACTTCCCCGTCACAGCGGAAGGAAGCTAATAAAGACGCTTCCCATCGTCCACCCGTCGCGGAACATCCCCTCCGCCAAATGCCGAAATCTGCTCTGCCCGCGTGTCAGTACATCAAACATACGATAGCCGTCCATCCGGCACGCGGGCACGGGCTCTGACTAACACCACCAGCCCGAGCCGATAGGGGACAACGCACACGGCAGACGCACCGTGCGAAACGCGCTCTGCAAATTCTTCATAATCCCCATGACGCACACCTCCAAATGGCGTCTCTTTGTTCTGTCCCTATCTTAGCAAATCTCTCGCCGCCATAGGGTCGCGGCGTGGGCGACATTTCATGATTTATTCCAATCATAGCAAAAGGCATGGACGAATTTCGTCCATGCCCCTACACAAATTTATCCTGTGCTCTTTACAGCAATCTTTCAACTTCAACACAGGAGAGCATGGTTTTACACTGCATAGCATATTGAGAAGCAGCTCCCAGAGATGCACCTGTCAATGCACACCTACCAGGTGCCTGAGTTTCAAACTCTATCGTCTTTGCAACGGGTATAATTCGTAATCCAGCATCTCCGCACCAGCGTTTGCAAAACGCGCAAAACTTTCGACATCTTTTGGATTTTGGCGTGTTTTTCGACATAGGTAAAGTCTCCTCTCATACACAGAAGCATTTCAAAACAAAATTTTTACTTTCTGCTCATTAAAATTTTTGTTTTCATCAAAAATCATACTTTATCATAAGTTACAATAGAAGCAAACTGGTTTTACGTAGAAAGTTTAATACTCAAAAAGCATCAAAAGCGTCCTCATTAAGAGCAAACAGTACCTCATTCACGGTATCGATGGCAAAGCCCTCGATGATTGCGAACTCCATGACAAGGTCGAATTTGCTCGCGGGCGAGATGGTGATATCCCGCACTCTGCAAGGAGGTCTTTTTGCATCGTCGAGGTTCAGCCGCAGGACGAAGATGAATGCGTAGACGACGCGAATTTTTCGGATGATAGTTCTTGTCGGTACGGATCTTGGAGAACAGTTTGCGGTCAATCCCGCACGCTTGTACACTCTACATCGGTCATGCCGCTCTCGTCGATGAGGCGCAGGAGCCGCTCGGAGAAGGTTTCTTTCGGCTTGTCGAGTTTGCTTTTAAGACGCGAGAGGATCCCGTCCAGACCAACACGCGGACGGGGAACTCGGGCGCCGCATACGCGAAAGCTCTTCATGTACACGGGATCGTGCGCAATGCCGTGACGTTCGCGCTCGCCCTCGAAGGGACGCGGTACGGGACGCGGCAGCTTACGCTTTGCTTCCTCGATGATGTCGGAGGAACCCCTGCAAATGCGCGGCAATATAGCGGCGAATCCGTTCAAGGAGGTCGGCGGATGGAGTTTGATGCGGCGATAACATGGACATTCCCCTCTCAGTTTCTTTTCATAAAATTTTAACAGATATGAATCATCCACGCAATAGATTTGTTTTCATTTATTTGCCACAGATACAACCGTCCTGGTCATGTTTGCTCTAGCGCAGCAAATTTGCCCCACCGGCTCACTTCGTTCGCTGGGGTTGTTGCTATCCCCTGTCGGCTCACTACGCTCGCCACTTCCCCGTAAACGGGGGAAGCTGATATCGCCGATTATCCTTAGCCTTGGACCGCGCAAGCGTGAAAGAGCGCAAAGACGGGGCGTTGTACGAAGTTTTTAGCTTCGTGCACACCCCCCCTTTCGTTCCCGCTCAGCTGCGCCCACTCTGCGTCTTTGTGAGATGCTCGCTGATCTTCTGCAACCACGTCGGTGGAACAACGCCTGTCGCGGAAAACTCCATAATCAGCGCTCCGAGCGACGCGAAGTTCTCTCGCACCCGCCGCATCACAGGCGAACGTGGCGGCGTTCCCCACGGGGATGCCGATGTCTCTCGCGACCTGCTCCGCGTCGATGTTCGCACCGAGAAGGATGAACGCCCACCCTCATCTTCCTGCTGCTGTGCAACGCCCGCAGCCTCTCAGGCGTCAGTAGTCCCCGCTCTCCGGTTCGATCTTCGCGTTGTCCGTGACACAGAGACATCGTACGCACGGGACGCTCCTCGAGTGCCTCCGGTACCCCGAGCTGAGCCATGTGGATGAGCCACCGATGGAGTCGAACAGTCCCCGCCGGCGCGCTCGCCGTCCTGCTCTACGAAATCTTCGGATGTTCACGTCTATACTGTCTCGCAAAGGGTAAGGGAGACGCGTAAAGCAGCCCTGTTCGATGAGCGCGGACTCTCGGTGATCGGCACGCGGTATTATGGTCGATGCAATGGGTGATCTTTTACTGGTCGATGTAACCGGCGATCTCTTTCCAGAGCCAAACAAGGAGGATCCGACCGCTCCTCCTGAGCCGCGCGATCATATCGTTGAATCCGTCGATCACATCGGACTCAAATGCCGCCATCGGCCCGCTCAGCTCCAACAGGAATACGAGTTCCGTCATCGCCCCGCTGCCGTCCACTTCGAGATAGCCCCTCCGACTGTCCGTCTGTCCCTTTGCCTCTGCCATGATGATTTCCTCCATATCTCTTGACCACATCTAGAAAATCGCTGATAAAATGAACTCCGCCTGATTGGATGACGGTGTCGAATTTATCAGTGGTTCCGTCAAAGATAGCGAACGGCATGGACGAAAAAGAGTCCAGTGCCAAACGTTATTTCAAAAACTTTCGACGCTCTCCGCTTAAGGAATCGCTGATAAAATGAAGTCTGTCAGATTGGTGCAGATTTTTCGCCCTGTCAAGGAGACAAACCGGACGCATAGCAAGGGCTATGTGGAGGATTTGTCGACACAGAAAGGGCGGAAAAAGATAGCCAAGATGACAGTGCTGAATTTATCAGGCTTCCTTAACTGCGCCGCTCTTCTGCTTTTGCGAGATGCTCGCTGATCTTCCGCGACCATGTCGGCTGGTCGGTACCTGTTGCGGCAAAGGCACAGGTCATGATGCGACAGCGATGCGAAGTTCTCGCGCACCCCCGCCGCATCACAGGCGAAACTCTGACGGCGTTCTCGGCGCGGATGCCAAGACCGCCCGCGACCTGCACCGCGTCGATGTTCGCGCCGAGAAAGACAAACTCCCAGCCCGCTTCCTCCCTGCTGCTTCACCATCGCCCGCACCTGATCTGCCGTGTAGCGCGTGCTCGAGTTCTCCATCCCATCGGTCGTGATGATGAACATGGTGCGTGCGGGGCGATCCTCGGACGCGCATACTTGCACGTTCTTGATGTGGTGGATTGCGTCGCCCATCGCATCGAGCAGAGCCGTGCAGCCGCGTGTGTAGTACTCCTTCGATGTGAGTGTGGGGACATCCGCCACCCGTACGCGGTCATGAATGACCCTCATTCTCGTGATCAAGAGCACCGTCGAGACGAGCACGTCCCCGCCCTCGCTGCGATGCTGCGTGAGCATGCCGTTGAACCCGCCGATGGTGCTCGCTCTCCAGTCCCGACATCGACCCGCTCCGATCCAGAATGAATACGAGTTCCGTCTGTCCGTTTGTCTTTTTCTCAGTCATGATGTTTCCTCCTCTATATTGGTTGACTACTTCTATGGTTGAGAGTATAGCAGGAGGAGAGAGACGCGTGGTCGCACGAAAGTGACATTTTGAAGATGAAAACAGAAAAGCACAGACATCCGTCCGCGCCCATATTGTATTTCAGGAAGCACTGATAAATTCAGCACTACCATCTTGACGCATCTTTTTCGTCCGATTGAGGCAGCAAACCCGGACGCATGGCGAAAAGCTATGTGGAGGATTTGCTAACGAAAAAGCGGGCAAAAAGATGCGCTAAAATGACAGACCCTCGATTTTATCAGTGTTTCCTATAGCAAAAGGCATGGACGGATTCCGTTCAGTGGCAAAAATTATCCATGCAAAGGAAGTACGGATAAAATGCAGGGGCTTTCGCGCCGCACGTCGAATTCATACCATAATATAGAGGAGGCCGTGCATGTCCATCGTTGCCGCATACGCCCTGCCGCACCCGCCGCTCCTGCTGCCGGAGGTGGGGCAGGGGCGAGGCGAAAGCTCCAGCTGACGCAGAACGCCTACGAGCGCGCGATGAAGGAGGCGGCGGAGCTCGCGCCCGAGACGGTGATCATCGCGAGCCCGCACACGGTGATGTACGCGGACTATTTCCACATCGCGCCGGGCGAGATGGCGTCGGGGGATTTCGCCGCGTTCGGTGCGCCCGATCTGCGCGTCATGGCGGACTACGATGAGCCCTTTGCCAAGGAGCTCGCAAAGGCGGCGGCCGCCGAGGGGATCGCAGCGGGCGGCGTCGGCGGGCGGGGTGCCGCGCTCGATCACGGGGTGATGGTGCCGCTCTCCTTCCTTGAGGCGCACACGGCGGACTTTCGTCTCGTGCGCGTCGGCGTCTCGGGGCTCTCGCCCAAGGAGCACTATGTGTTCGGTCGGTGCATCGCCCGCGTGGCGGAGGAGCTCGGACGGCGGGCGGTCTTTTTCGCGAGCGGCGATCTCTCCCACCGCCTGACGCCCGACGCACCGCGCGGCTTTGCGCCCGAGGGGCCTCGGTTTGACAAGGCGTGCATGAAGTATCTGGAGGAGGGCGATTTCCTAAAGCTCCTGCGCATGGAGCCCGTCCTCTATCAGCCGGCGGCGGAGTGCGCCCTGCGCGGGCTGTGGATGCTGGCGGGCGTGCTCGACGCACGCGCACTGAAGATCAAAAAGCTCTCCTATCAGGGGACGACGGGCGTCGGCTACGGGCTCGTGTCGTTCAAGGTGACGCGCGAGGATCCGCGCCGCAGCTTCGTGGAGCGGTATGAGATGCTGGAGCGGCGTGCCCGCGAGGAACGCCGCGCGGCAGAGGACGACTACGTGCGGCTCGCCCGCCGCGCCGTGGAGACGATCGTCCGCACGGGGAAACTGCCGCCCGTGCCGCAGAGCTCCCGGAGGAGATGGCGGGGCGCGCGGGGTCTACGTGATGCTCACACGGGACGGCACGCCGCGCGGGACGTACGGCACGTTCGAGCCGTCGGCAAAGAGCATTGTCGACGAGATCACGCGCAATGCCGCGCACGCCGCACGAAACGATACCCACGTCGCCCCCGTGACGGAGGAGGAGCTGGACGCGCTCGACATCACGGTCGACGTGCTCAGCGAGCCGGAGCTCGTGGGCGGCGCAGAGGCACTCGACCCGAAAACCTACGGCATCATCGCCGAGTCGCGCGGGCGCAAGGGTGTCATGCTCCCCGCTGCCCCAGGCATAGAGACTGCCGAGGAGCAGCTGCGCGCCGCACGCAAAAAGGCGGGCATTCCAGAGGACGCCGAGATCCGCATCTGGCGGTTCACGTCGGAGCGGCACGCGTGACGGCGGTCTGCGATCTCTGTCCCCACGCCTGCCGCCTGCGTGAGGATGAGACGGGGTTCTGCCGCGCGCGCACGAACGTCGGCGGCGTCATCCGTCCGACGAACTAGGGGCGGCTGACCGCGCTCGCGCTCGACCCCATCGAGAAAAAGCCGCTGCACTACTTTCACCCCGGCCATGCGATCCTCTCCGTCGGCAGCTATGGATGCAATCTCGCCTGCCCATTCTGCCAGAACGCGGACATCGCGGCAGCGGACGCCGCCATACCGACGGAGAACGTAGAGCCCGCGCATCCGTCGCTCTCGCACAGGAGCTGAGTGCCGCCCCGCACGGCAATCTCGGCGTCGCGTTCACCTACAACAGAGCCCCTCATCTCCTATGAGTACATCATGGACTGCGCGCCGCTCCTCCACGCGGCAGGGGCTCGCCGTCGTCCTCGTCACGAACGGCACGATCTGCGCAGAGCCGCTCGCGCCTCCTCCCGCACGTCGATGCGATGAACATCGACCTCAAGGGCTGGCGCGAGGACTTCTACCGACGGCTCGGCGGCGACCTCATGACCGTGCGCGAGACCATCACGCACGCCGTCCGCGCGGGCGTCCACGTCGAGGTGACGACCCTCATCATCCCGGCATGAACGACAGCCCCGCCGACATGGACGCCGAGGGCACGCTGGCTCGCCGCGCTCTCGCCCAACCTCCCGCTCCACATCAGCCGCTATTTCCCGCGCCACCGTCTGCACACGCCGCCGACACCGATCGCGACCATCGACGCACTCACTGCCGTCGCCGCGCGTCACCTGCGCCATGTCCACCGCGGGAACTGCTGATCCCTCTGATTCGTACATCGTCTGTGCATTGTATGCTCGCAGAGTGGCACATAATATCAATACACACAGAGATGGTGGCAGACAGCATCCCCCATCCATTTCTAATGCAATTTCCCACTTTTTCAGGACATTTAACCTATCCTTTCCCCATGAACGGTGCTACACTGAGTATGTGCACTGTTCCGATGGGGAGGACGTGCACGCAGAGCATTTCTCTACGCAGTCTTTTTGGGAAAGGGGCGTTCCTATGGGAACAATGAAAGATATCGAATCTGAGGCAAAAATCATCGAGCCGTACAACTAGAGCAAAAGGTTGTAAAAAATAAAATGAGCATCCTCGGCACGGTTGCATCTGTGCTCGCGATCTGCATGTATGTGCCCTACATCCCGCAGATCATCGGGAACCTGTCAGCATCCGGGCGACTGGATCCAGCCGTTCGTCGCCTTTATCAACTGTACCCTGTGGGTCATCTACGGACTCTTCCGCAAGAAACCCGAGTGGCCGATCGTCGTTGCAAACGCACCCGGCATTATCTTCGGCCTGACCGCCGCGATCACCGCGCGGATGTAAAGAAAGACAAAACCCGTACACCTCCCCATGGTGTGCGGTTTTTTTGCGACAAAGATTTTCATTTTATCCATTTTCATGGCAGGGAAAGCACGCATTCTGCGCGAATAACAGCAGGATAAGAGAGTTTTCAAGAATAAAGGGGAATGAACATGACACAGAAGAAAACGTCACGTCTGCGCGCCGCCATCGTCGCGCTTGCGCCGCAGGCCTGATCGCGGCACAGATGCCGCACGCCGCCGCCGAATCCATCCACGACAATCCGCTCTACACGGGGATGGGCATCCTGGTCGACCGCGGGCAGGAGCCGTCCGCCGCCGTCCATGCGGCACCGCTCGCCCTCGTCAAGACCGCAGGGAAATGGGGTGCCGTCTCGACGACGGGCACCGCCGTGATCGCAGCGGAGTACGACGAGTACGCCCCTACGCCGAGGGCTATCTCCTCGTGCGTCAGGGGAAGAAATAGGGGTGTGTTCCGCGCGGACGGCAAGCAGGTCGTCCCCACCGCCTACCGTCACATCGAGGAGCTGACGGAGGATCGCATCGTCGTACAGGGATATGGACAAGAAATGGGGCTGCTATGGGACGGACGGCACGCTGATCCTCCCGTCACGCAGCGCGACGTCGTCCCCTATCATGACGGCGCTGCCCTCGTGCAGGGGCACGGACAAGCGATGGAGCTTTTACCGCGCGGACGGCTCGCGCCTGACGGAGAAAGTCGTACGCCTATGTGGGGATCTTCTCCGAGGGCTGGCGAGCGTCATGGAGGACAAGAAGCACGTCGGCTTCATCGACAAGACGGGCGCGGAGGTGATCGCGCCGCAGTACGCCTCGGCGAGCATTTTCTCCGAGGGACTGGCCGCCGTCGAGGTCGGGGGCAAGTGGGGCTTTATCGACAGGACGGGCACGATGGTGATCGCGCCGCAGTATCGAGAAATCCCACGGGATTCAGCGAGGGCTGGCCGCCGTGCGCGGGAAGAAGGGGCTCGCCTACATCGACAAGACGGGCACGCAGGTCTTTGCCGCACCGTACGACTATGCGCTCCCCTTTCACGATGGTCTTGCCGAGGTACGGCGCAAAGGTGAAGTCAACGAACTTTTCCTCGGCGCGGTGCTCACCATCGCCGCCGGCACAGCGAGGCCAGTTCATCTATGACCCGCTCATGCTCGACGATGAGAATGTGAAGCGCGGCTACATCGACAAGACGGGCACGATGATCGTCTCGATCAAGAATGACTACAACAGCACCTTCGCTGACGGCACGGCACTCGTCAAGGTAAAGAGCCGCTGGGGCTGCGTCGACCGCACGGGCGCCTATCTCGTTCCCGCAAACTACCGCATGATGCGCCGTTTCTCTGAGGATCTCGCCGCCGTGCAGGATACGGCGGAGCTGTGAGGGCTACGCGGCAAAGGACGGCAGTGTTGCCATCGCGCCCACGTACAATGCCGTGCAGGACTTTCACGAGGGACTGGCCGCCGTCGTCAAGGGGCGGAAAGCCGTTCTTCATCGACAAAGACGGGGCGCGTCCCTTCCTCACGCCGAGCACGGTGACAGAGCTCGGCAGCTTCGCCGCAGGACTTGCCCCCGCAAAGGTCGGCGACAAGTGGGGGCTACATCGACCACAGCGGCAGTATGGTGATCGCACCGCAGTATGAGGACGCGAGCATGTTCTTGGTCGGTCAGGCGAAGAAATAAGGGCTCTGACGGATTTTTAGGGGAATCACTGATAAAACAGTCTCTCAGATTGGCGTAGATTTTTTTCGTCCGAACGAGGTGGAAAACCGGACGCAGAGTGGCGCTCTGTGGAGGATTTTCCGCCGAAGTGCTGAGCAAAAAGATGCGCTGGGAAGTACTGATAAAATAAAGTCCGTCGAATTGGTGCAGATTTTTGTCCTGTCAAGGAGACAGACCGGACGCATAGCAGAGGCTATGTGGAGGATTTGTCGACACAGACAGGGCGAAAAGATGTACTAAGACAGCGGTGCTGAGTTTATCAGTACTTCCCTAAGATGAGTTGTACCGAATTTATCAGTGATTCCTTAGCTACAGCAAATGAAAAAGCACGGCTTTATCGCTACGCCGTGCTTTTTGATTGTCTTCGCCGCCCAGCCTCACGCCAAAAGGTGCGGATCGATGATGATGCGGTACACGCCGTGACGGCGGAACTCCTCGGCGAGCTCCTTCGTTGTGAGGGCTCATCAGCGCCAGCGAGGTGGCGAGCACCATCTTTTCATGTGGACGCTCCCGTCGTAGAAAGAAACGACCGGCTCACCGTCCCGTCGTGCAATACGATCTGCATCTTGCCCGTATGCGAGACAGGGGCTGCGCATCCAGTGATGGGTAAAAGCGCACCTCACGGATCTGATCGAGCGCGTATCTCTTCTCGTGCATCCCCGGGAAGGAGTAATAGAATACGGTCAGGCGTCCGTTCTCAAAAATGGAGAAATTTTTGGTCGCCCCGCCGCGCAGCCCGCGGTACATCGACCACAGCGCTGCACCACATGCCACCACGCCGAATAGGATCAGGACAAACATCGATGTCATCATCTTTCACCATACCTCCTAGGGAATGCCTGTGACCGAATCGCTTTTGACCGTCATGATAGCATCGGCGGATTAGATTCGTCTAACGAAAAAGCACGGCCCTTGCCATCTGCCGTGCTTTTTGACTGCACGCCGCCATTTTATAGTGCCGATGGAAAAACAGTGTATCAAGACCTGCGGGAGGATCACGGAAAAAACGATGAAAAGCCCCTGCCTCATGCAGGAAAGCGCGTCTTTTCCGCGAAAATAGAACAGAATAGGAAACTATTGCGCCATGACAAAGGAGAACGAAATGACACGGATGAACATGACACGCCTGAGCGCCGCCATCGCCGCGCTCAGCACCGCCCTCCTCCTCAGCACGGGCATTGGACGGGCGGCAGAAAAGCCGCAGGAGGAGCTGTCCTCCGCCGTCATCATGCCGGACACCGCACGTACCGTATTCCAAGTACAGAAAAAAACGGAAAATGGGGCTCCATCACTCCCGATGGAACGGAGGTCGTCCCCTTGTGTATGACAGCATCGTCCCCTATGCAGAGGGTTATCTCATCGTCCAGAAGGAGCGGCAGACCAGGCATCATCCGTACCGATGGAACGCAGATCGTCCCCGCGGCCTACGTGAATATCAAACCACCGATGGATGACATCATCGTCGTACGCGACAAGAAGGGCAAAGGTCGGTGCATACGACCTCAGCGGAGCACTGCTGCCGGCCGCATACGCATCAATCCAGCCGATGGGGCACGGCATTCTCTGCGTCGGTGAAGATATCATCAATACCATCTCTGCCGCCGCGACGGGAGCCGCCTGACGGATGAGATGTTTCTACAGCGTTGAGCCATTCTCCGAGGCGTGCCGCCGTCATCCGAAAGAAGGGGAGCCGTACGGCTACATCGACGAGACGGGCAATATGGTGATTCCCTCCCTCGTACGATCGCGCAGAGCCGTTCCACGAGGATCGCGCCGCCGTCAATATCGACAAGAAATGGGGCTTTATCGACAGGAGCGGTACGATGGTGATCGCGCCGCAGTTTCGCAAACTGGGCCATCCGAAAAGAATTTCATGAGGGGTATGCCTTGGTCATGAAAGGAAAAAGATCACCTTCATCGACAAGGCAGGAAAGACGCCGTTCAAAATGCAGTGGTCCAACGCCAGCTCCTTCTATGACGGGCTTGCTGAAGTATCCCATTCCCGTGGTACAAGAACACTGGCCGATTTGGGTTTAGCAGTGACAAGCTCTCTCTCTTGCCGCAGGGGCGCCGCTCTATGAAGATGACGGCAGTATCATCGACGATGGGGCATCGACGCGGGTACATCAATACCTCCGGCACGGAGGTTATCCCATCCACGAACGACTATACCACCATGTTCAAGGACGGCATCGCCCTCGTCAAAGTGCATGGACAATGGGGGGCCGTCGATCGAAGCGGTACCTATATCGTCCATCCGCAGTACAGCAGGATGCACTATTTCTGCGATGATCTGGCCGCTGTGTCGACGGCAGGAAGTGGGGCTACGTCGGCAGGGACGGCATCATGCACATCCCTCCTGCCTACGATGAAGCAGGGCGATTTCCATGAGGGGCTCACGCGCGTCCGTGCGGCAGACGATGTCCCTCATCATTGACAAGACCGGACGGATTGCCTTTCATCTCCCTGCAGGGCTGGAGTTCCCGTGGCATTTCTCCGCGGAAAGTGCCCCGATCATAAAGGACGGCAAGTGGGGATTCATTGATCGGAGCGGCAGCATTGTCGTCTCCCACAGTATAGTGCGGTACTGCGATACGACGTTTCACGTGATGATGATGGGTCCGTCAACGTACGTAGCGGATAAAAATACACGTCAGAGATGCAGATAGTCCTGCGCTGATCTGACTGATCCGTGCTCCTCCATGACAAAACGACCTCTCCACATTCCACTGGGTGAGGGTCGTTTTGGCAATGTTATGATGTTATAACGTATTGCTGATGTGTTCCGTGCGTTCAGCCGCCCTCTGCGGTGTCAACGATGCAAAGCAGTACGGCATGGCGGACTGTGCTGCGCCGGGCAGGTAGGGTCGCCTGCTCCGCGATGAGCGCCTTGCTCGGGAGTGAGACGATTGCCGTGTGTCGTTGTCTCAGAGATGAGACGCGCGCCCTTGATAGGCGCGAGTAACAACGGACCCATCCGCGAGCACACGCGTGACAATCGTATCCGGCTCGCTGTTCTCGGGGTTTTGGAGTTCCGCTTCGCCGCATCGCGTTCTTCCTGCAGGATACGCGCAAAAGTGTCGCCCGTATCCTCGCCGAGATGCGTGGTGCGGAGCACAGGAGTCGGTGCTGCAATACCTCGCCCGACATATATTTTATCAAATTTCATATTCTTCCTCCTTTCGCGCTCCCTGCGAGATAGTAACCTCCTATCACTGTTATCGGAATGACGCAGATATTCTTAAGTAGATTCAGAAACTTTTAGTTAAATTCTAAGGAATTGTCACGTCCATGTAACAAAACGCGTATTGTTTCATAGATGGAAAACAGAGAAGTGGGGCGGGAGAGACACAGCGACCTCCCGTCCGCATAGGATAGGAGGTCAGCTGCATGGATCAGTCGGATGATACTGCAGTGCCAATGAGTAGCCGCGATGCCCCTAGCGCCCTGCGCTGCGTGCGAGTCAAGCAGAGGGTTCTGCGCCGCATCCTCATCAAGCTTCAGCTGCTCGACACGCTCGGAGATGAGTGCCTTGCCCGCCTCGGGGTTCGTCCCGGGCGTCGTCGTCTCAGAGATCAGCGTCGTTCCCTTTATAGATCTGTGTGATGACCGAGCCATCCGCGAGCACGCGCGTCACGACGGTATCGCCCTCAAGGTCCTCACGTCCATAGCTGTTGACGGGCTTTGCCTCGCGCATATTCTGCAGCATCCGTGCAAACGCCCGTCCGCACTCTCCCGCACGACCGTCGTCCGCTCCGGCTGTGCCTGCACTGATGGCGCAGCTGCCAAGAGTTTGGCTGCCTCCATGATGATTCCTCCCTTCGCTTTGTCTCTCTTATCTATACTATCGGGAGAAGGAGGCGGAGACTTAAGAGATATGGAGGACAAGCGTAAACGAAGTTCTATTATCAGTTCATCCGCCGCTCTTTCTCGGAGCCAGACGAGGAGGACGGAGATGTCGGCCGGGAGACGCCGCTGATGCGCGAGGCCTGTCCGATGGAGCGCGGGCGACGGCGGCGAGTTTCTCCGCCGCCTCGAGGCGCAGAGCTGCCGATCGCCGCGTAGTCTGTATCAGCGGGGATGCGGCGTGACTCGAGCCGCTCCATGCGCGCGATCTGCTCCTCCTGTTTTCCGTATGTAGCCGTCGTAGCGCGCCATGATCTCGACTTCCTCGCGCACGTCGTCTGCGAGCGGCGGGAGGTCAAAGACGGCGGCGAGTGCACGGTAGTCGCCCCTCGCGTGCGAGCAGGGCAAAAGAGGGTCATGGGCGTCCGCAGCGGGGATGCCCGCCGCCGCCAGTCGCTCCTCGGTCGCAGCGCTCGGGCTGAGGCGTGTCTCCCGCAGCTGCGCGAGAGCCATATCGATGGCGTCGCGCTTTGCCGTAAAGCGCGTCCAGCGCGCATCCGGAGACGAGTCCGATGCGGCGTCCGATGGGCGTCAGCCGCAGGTCGGCGTTGTCCTGCCGCAGGACGAGGCGGTACTCGGCGCGGCTCGTCATCATGCGGTACGGCTCCTCTGTCCCTTCGTCACGAGATCGTCGATGAGGGACGCCGATGTAGCCGTCGCTGCGCCGCAGGATGAGCGGCTCCTCGCCCCATCGCAGGGCACGCGCGGCGTTGATGCCCGCGATGAGCCCTGTGCCGCCGCCTCCTCGTAGCCGCTCGTTCCGTTCGCCTGTCCCGCAGAGTATAGCCCTGCGATCTCTTTGACGGCGAGGCTTGCCTCCAGCTGCAGCGGGTCGAGGCAGTCGTACTCGATGGCATAGCCGGGACGCATCATGCGTGCATGCTGCAGTCCCGGGATGGTGCGGAGAAACTCCTCCTGCACATCCGTTGGCAGGCTGGTAGACATACCCTGCACATATATTTCATTGGTATGCAGTCCTCCGGTTCGAGAAAGAGCTGATGCCGCTCCTTGTCGGGAAAACGCGCGATCTTCGTCTCGATCGAGGGGCAGTAGCGCGGGCCGATGCCCTCGATGACGCCGTTTGCCATCGGGGCGCGGTGGAGGTTCGCACGGATGACGGCATGGGTTGCCTCGTTCGTGTAGGTGAGGTAGCAGGGGTCTGCGCATCGGGCATCGCATCCGTCAGGAAGGAGAAGGCAGGGCGCATCAGAGTCGCCCGCCTGCAGCGCTGTCTCCGCGAGGTCGAGTGTGCGGCGGTCAACGCGCGCGGGCGTGCCTGTCTTGAACCGCATGAGGCGAATCCCGCCGCGCGCAGGGAGTCCGAGAATGCCATGGCAGGACGCTGGCCGTTCGGGCCGCCGTCATAGATCGTCTCGCCGAGGATGATGCGCCCGCGCAGATAGGTCCCCGTCGCGAGGATGACGGCGCGCGCGGTGAGCTGCTCCCCGTCTCACAGCGGATGCCCGTGACGCGCCGCCCTCCGCCGTCTCCTCTGTCCGCAGCTCCGTCACGAGGAGCTGACGCACGTCGAGATGTGCGGTGTTTTCGAGGTCTCCTTCATGATGCGCTGATAGAGGAACTTATCCGCCTGCATGCGCAGGGGCGTGGACGGCAGGTCCCTTGCCCGTGTTCAGCAGGCGCCGCTGGATGCTCGCCCGATCTGCCGCGATGCCCATCTCACCGCCGAGCGCGTCGATCTCACGGACGAGGTGGCTCTTGCCGGGGCCGCCGACGGATGGATTGCACGGCATCATGGCGATGTTGTCCAGCGATAGTGTGACGATGAGTGTACGCTGTCTCATCCGTGCCGCGGCAGTGCCGCCTCGACGCCCGCATGGCTGCGCCGATGACGATGATGTCGTAGTCCTGTTCTGTGCTCACGTTATCCTCCCATCGTGAAAATTCGTCTTGTCATGACTAGAAGCAACTATTCTAATAAGCATAGAAAGAAGCGTCCTTTGACGGCATCTTTCTATATTTCGTGCTTAATTTATTTTATAACGGCTCATTTGACGAATGGGCGGTTATGTATTGCATTTTCTCCCTATACCCAGTAATATAGGCAGATCCGTTCATTTTCCAATACAAAACTCGCTGAAGATGCGGTCGATCAGGTCGGTATCGACGGTCTCGCCGAGGATCTCGCCGAGCGCGTCGTATGCGGCGCGCAGGTCGATGGAGACGAAGTCCGTCCCAAGGGTCTGCGGCGAGGGTCTCGCCGCCGCCGCGAGATGCGCTCTCCAGCGCGGCGCAGCGCCTCGATCTCGCGCTCTTTGTTCGGGAGCGCCCCATCGCTGAGGTCGCCCTCCCGCGAACGCATGTGCGCGGCGATCTCCTCTCGCAGGGCATCGAGCCCCGTGCCCTCCTGCGCCGAGATGCGGAGGACGCGCAGCGACGGCGGAAATCCGCCGCGCTCAGTACGGAGGGCGATCCTCCTTGCCGCAGAGGATGATAATGTCTCGCCGCTGCCGCCGAAAGACGCGTAGCGAGCGCGTGATCCTCTGCGGTCAGCGGCTCTGACGCGTCAAAGACGGCGAGGATGAGCTCTGCATCCGTGAGGTGCTGCTCGCGTGCGAGCGCCGATCTCGCTCGACGGCGTCCTCGCCGCGCGCAGTCCCGCCGTATCGAGAAGCCGCAGGGGATGCCCGCGACGCTGATCTCCTCCTCGATGATGTCACGTGTCGTGCCCGGCACGTCGGTGACGATGGCGCGCTCCATGCCGAGGAGGGTTGAGGAGGCCTCGATTTGCCGACGTTCGGGCGGCCGACGATGACGGTCTTGACCCCGTCGCGCAAGATGCGCCCCGTATCCGCACCCGCGAGCAAACGGCGGACGGCGGCAGAGGCGTCGGCGATCTCCGCCGCAAGGCGTTCGGCAGAGGCCGCGGGGATGTCATCCTCGGGGAAGTCGATCCCCGCCTCGATGTGCGCGACGGCACCGAGGATCTGCGTGCGGATGTCCGTCACTGCATGGGAGAATGCACCTGCGAGCTGCTCTCCCGTAGCGGCATGCGCGGCGCGTGTGCTCTTTGCCGCGATCAGCTCCGCGGACGCCCTCGGCGCGCGCGAGGTCAAGCCGCCCATGGAGAAAGGCGCGCTTTGGTGAACTCGCCTGCCTCTGCGGGACGCGCGCCCGCCTCCCATGTCCTGAGGAGCACCGCGCAGGACGACCGCGCCGCCGTGACACTGCAGCTCTGCCGTGTCCTCGCCCGTATAGGAGTGCGGCGCACGCATATAGAGGAGGATGCACTCGTCGATCACTGTGCCGTCCGCCGCGACGATGTGCCCATAATGCGCCGTATAGGGGCGCGATGTCTCCCGAGCGTGCCGCCCGCCGCAGGCCGAAAGACGCGGCGCGCAAACGCCGAGCGCATCTGCTCTCGCTCACGCGGATGATGCCGATGCCGCCCGCGCCGTGCGGGGTCGCGATCTGGCTGATGGTGTCCTCGGTCATGGCGCGCGTCCTTTCTATCATTATTTGATGCACTGTGCAAAAGGCTGCTGCACGGGCGTTCCTCCGTATGCCAACCCTATGAAGTATCTGCATCAAAATATTACGACGGCATACTCCACGCAACGCACCTCGTTACGCAGCGGTCGTGCGCTTGTACGCTTAACGACAGACTTTCTTTAACGCGCTCGGCGAACGAGGCGAAACTCGTCGGGGCGTACCACGCCCTTATTCCGCTAGCTCTCACTCAAGGTTTGCTATAGGAAGCACTGATAATTCAGCACCGCCATCTTCGCGCATCTTTTTGCCGACTTTTTGTCGGCAAATCCTCACATAGCTTTAGCTATGCGTCCGGTTTGCCTCCTCAATCGGTCGAAAAATCTACGCCAATCTGACGAACTTCATTTTCATCAGCGATTCCCAGAGTACGTCCCTCTTTATCAACGATTCCCTAACACTGTTCATACGCCTTTCATAGCTGTCCTCGCTGCGGCCGCAGCGGCGGCTTCGGGACGATGACGACGTAGCGGCGTGGGGTTATCGCCCGCGCTGTAGGTCGTGACACGGCGAGTGTCCCATGCACGCATGTGGATGATCTTTTCGCTCGTGGCGACTCATCGGCTCGAGGTGAATCTCCTCGCCGATGCGGCACCGCCTTGTCCGCGAGATGTCCCGCAGGCGGATGGGGTCTCCTCGCGGCGGGCGCGGTAGTCCTCCACGTCGAGGATGATGCGCGCAAAGCCCGTCTCCGGGATTTTGTTCACGACGAGGTTCGTAGGGTACTGGAGCGCGTCGAGCGTCGTCGCATGCTTGCCGATGAGGATGCCGAGGTTCTCCCGTGCATGTTGAAGATCGTGCCCGTGGGCGTATCCGTGCGGTTCAGCGTGACGGAGAGCCCATCGCGGCAAAGATCTTGCCGAGGAAGCCCTGCCGCCGCCGCGCCATCTCATCGGTGAGCGGGAGAGCGGTACGTCACTCGCGCTCGCGGCGCGGGCGCGGCGGATAGCCGTCTCACGCTCGCGCGCTCGTAGCGCGGACGCGATTGGCATAGCCGCGCGGCGCGTCGTCCCGTGCGGGACGCTCCCGCCGCGGGCGGCATCGCGCCGCTCGGTCTCCATGCGCGATCCATTGCCTGCCCGCAGCGCGTGCGGAGGACGCAGATCGGTATGGTAGCGCTTGGCGCGCGGGTCGAAGCCGTCGTCCTCGCTGCGCGCAGGTACACTCTCCTCGCGCGGTGCAGCGGTGATGGTCGGCGGCGGCGGGGTCGGGATCTCCCGATGGTGCGGCGGATGATGGGACGCGTCGTGACGCGGATGCGCGCCTCGCGTTTGCCCCAGAGTCCGAGGAGACGCGCCCGACGCTCCTGGATCACCCCGGTGATGACTCGCGGCCGCAGCCGAGTTTTTCCAGTGCTGCGAGGCATCCTCGACGGTCTTGCCCGTCGTCTCGATGATCTCCGCCATTACGCCGCCCCCTTTGCCGTCTTGTCCTCACCGCGGTACATCCACCACTGCTGGACGATCGAACCCGTCTGTTCAGCTAGCTAGAGGACGGGCGCCGGGAAGGTGCAGGCTGATCCAGCGATGAGCGCGCATGACGGTCATCATGATCTTCATCTGCCCGTCATCTCACTGGAGCTCATTTTCGCTGGAGGAAGGTCGTCGCCGCCGAGAGGACGGGGAGGATGTAGTAGGGATCCGGCTCGCTCATGCTCGGCAGCCAGAAGAACGCCGCCGCCTCCGCGCGCGGGAAGGTAAAGTTAGAGCGCGTAGTATGTACCCATGCGAGGATCGGCATCTGCACGAGAGCGGCAGACGCCGGCGAGCGGGTGACGCCCGCCTCGCGGAAGAGCTCGCCCGTCTTCTGCTGGAGCATCTGCGGGTCGTGCTGTATTTTCTTGGATTTTCTTCATCTTTCGGCTGGATGTCCGCGCATCGCCTTCATGGAGTTTGACCTGCTTACGGTGAGCGGGCAGTCACGAGCTTGATGAGGATGGTGAGCAGGGATGATGGGGAAAGCCGTAGCTCTCAAGGCCCGGCGGCACTGGTGACGGAGTAGAATGCCGAGGATCATCCCGCAAATATATGGATGATGGGCGCAAACAGATTGCTGAAAGAAATTCGATCAAGATAGTTCCTCCCACGATTGGGACGTTTGGATTTAAGCTCCAGCCGTCTGTATTTCGATGAGCTCGAGATCGTTTCGTTACGGTACGGGGTCATAGCCGCCCCGATGAAAGGGTGACAGCGCGGGATGCGCCGCAGTGCCATCCATCGCCGCGCCATGCGCCGTAGCGCGTGACCGCACTCCAAGGCATACGCCGAGCAGGTCGGGTAGTAGCGGCGGTGCGGCGGGAAAGAGCGGGCGAAATCGCCGCGCTGATAAAAGCGGATGGAGGAGGTAGCGGCAGTCGTTTCAACTCCGTGCTCCCTCCGACGTTTTCCGATGCGCCGTGGCAGATCCCCGCACGGCGGATGGGCGGCACCATGGGTCCTCGGCGGCGTCCTGCATCGTGCCGGTCCCGTAAAACGCGCCCGATGGGGAGGGATCCCCGCCGCCGCAGCCGCGCTGCAGACAGCGGTACGCCTCGCGCAGGAGGCGTTTTCGTGCGGCTGCGCACGGCGGCACAGCCCATGATCCCGGCGGCATAGCGACCTTTCCCGCGACACGCGTCGCGCAGTTTTACAGAGGATCGCACGCCGCGCGCGACCGAGCGCCGCTGTGGATAGACGCACTGAGTCGCCTGCGGCGCTTTGATCATCCTGCTGCGCGGCAGTGTATATCTTTTCTGTTCCATATTCGTAAAAGAGGCGCTTGCGGTGACCTCTCCTCGCCCAGAAAGTCCAGCGATATTACGCCGAAAGTTTTCTTTCCGCGCGCTGACGCCTTCTCTTTTGAGTACGAGACGGCCGCCTTTCGTCTTCATGCGCCCACGGGCATGTGTCTTTCTCCAATGATTGTTCGGCTGAAATGTTCCTCTACACCTCTCGTCACCTCCTTTTCTGCAGCGCAACGGCGCATACCGCCGCGCAGGTAGTCTCGCGTGGACTCATGTCATTATAGCGAGACGAAAAACGCGCGTATGTCAAACGCACACGCATGATTTCGCCTGCGGATAAGACCAGCACCTGCTGATAAGTCCGCTCTGATAAAATATCTCTTGGGTTTCATTGCGGAAAACCTGTGATGATCGTGCAGAATTTTCGACCTCACTGCACCTGGCCTTTTCAGAGTCGAAGAGTTGTCCACGTGTAGACGCTCTGGACAACAAATTTTGCACGAAGGGACAACCATTGTATCTCCGAAGAAAAAGAACCCGCCGCCCTGTGGCAAAAGTGCTGGAGTAAGACCAGCGGAATCATTCACGCCAGACGCCGTAAAGCGGATTTCGCCCATTGTACCCGTTTCGCTCAAAGATAAGGAACCGCTGCTCGCCGTTGGCGAAGATGTCAGCAGCAATATGTAGGAATCGCCGTCTGCGCAGCTGTTCTGATTGATGTCATGCTGAGGCGCTCGGTGCTGGCCATGCGTTCCTGGATCATTATTGATCCGGCGGCATCGTCAGAAAGAGCCGCCCGCGGCGAAGGGAAATCGGTCGAACGCGCATGGCGAGGAGAGCTAGCCGCCGGGCGTATCGCCATGACGGACGAGCGGGCGACATACCCACGCAGGGCAGCTCCCCGCTCACGCCGCCCGGACGCACACGCCTAGCACCGGACGATGCGACGACGCTCAACCCGAAGTAGCGTACCTTCAGGCGTTTCCGTCGGCAGGCCGCTTCGAACCCGGTTTCCCCTACGCCATGGCAAGCAGGCGTGCAGGCGCGCCGGGCTCCCTCGCACGCGTCATCACGGCGGCGTGCTCGCGCAAGACGCATCTCATGCACGCGGTCGGCTCGGGCAAGATCGCTCGCCGATCATCCGAAAAGCGCATCCCTCTGCTATCGCGAGCACGGACTTTACCATCAATGGTTATCCGCTCCATCCGCGAGAAGAATATGGACGCATTTCCGCGAGAAATACCACCATATCGACGTGCCGCTGATCGACGATATTCAGTTCTTCGCGGGCAGGCGAGCATGACACAGACGGAGTTCCAGATCGTTCAACAAAGCTGCGCGCGACAACGGCAGCCAGATCATTCTGACCTCGGATCGCCTTCAGCCGCAGGATGTCAAGGCTGAGGATCGTCTGATCTCGCGCTTCGCGGGGCGGTGCGCCCGTCGATATCCAGCCGCCGGAGTTCGAGACGCGCGTTGCGATTCTCCGCAGAAAAGGCACCGACGAGGACGTCGATATCCCCGCCGATGGTGACCTATATCGCGAGCCGCGTGGACAGCAACATCCGCGAGCTCGAGGGTGCCCTCACGCGCCTCATCATCAAATACGCCTCCACGATGCGTATGCCGATCGACGAGACGACTCCGCGTCGCCGCGCTCGGCAACTATCTGCGCGAGAAGGGCGCCGCATCACGATGGAGATGATCGAGCGCATCGTCTGCACGCATTTTCAAAGGTGACGAGCGAGGACATCCGCCCTCGAAGCGCAGCAACGGCCATCGCCTATCCGCGCCAGATCGCCATGTAGCCTCTGTCACGAGATGACGGAGGTGGTCAGCGGCCGACGATCGGCGGCTAACGCGACCACTCGACGGTCATCCACGCGCACAAGAAGATCCAGAGTCTCACAGAGAGCGATCCCCGCGACCGATGCGCTCATCGTCGCTCTCCGCCAGATCCGCGGAATTTAACGAATCGCTGATCCGTCACCACCGATCCGTGTTTCTTCACCGCATCGACCGTGCGTCACGTGGACAACACTGTGCAGGAGACGTTCTCGCGACATGTGACGTACTGTGGAAAAATGACTCATCCATCACCACTCGTGTAAACTGTGGATAAGTCAGGCATAACTTTGGCCTCTTCACTATCCACAGGCACAGCCGCGTCAAAACTGGAGATTTTCCCATTTTCCACATATCCACAGCGCCTACTACTACCGTTGCTATATTTATATATATCACGTGGCGATCGAAACCCCACGCCGCACAGAAAGCGAAAGGACTGCATCATGAACATCACCCTCGCCCCAAGAGCGACCTGATCGCCTGCGCGCAGGTCGTCAGCAAAGGGCTCTCGACCAAGCCGCAGACACCGATCCTCTCTGGTGTCTCATGCGAACGCGAAGCACAGCTCGAACTCCAGACCACAAACATGAGCTGGGCTTTGTATCGTCACCATTCCCGCCGAAATTCACGGAAACCGGCACTGCGTTCTCCCCGGGGAAAGTGATATCTCGCGGAAGTTCGCGCACGCAAGCTGCCCGCCGAGGAGTCTCGATCAACACGCGGAGAGCTCCGACGGGCTCGCCGAGATCCGCTCGGCACTGCACGTTTCACCCTGCGCACGATGGAGGTCACGGACTTCCCACGATACTTCAACGTAATGGACCCAGCACTGCAATTTACCATCAAAGATCGTGTTCTTGCACGTCTCGTCAAGAAATCTGCCTTTGCCTGTCTCAAGGAGGAGCAGCGCGACCGGCGTCCGATCTTCACGGGCTGCCAGCTCCGAGGTCGAGATTTTGAGGCTTCAGGCGACGAACGTCCATCGTCTCGCGGTCAAGAGCGAGCAGCCTGAGGAGGAGGCAGGGCAGATCCGCGTCATTATCCCCGCACGCTTTTTAGAGAAAGCAACACGGACAATGAACAGATGTACCGTCTGATGTCCGTGCGTGTCGTGCTCCTATAATCAGATCAGTGTATCGTTCCGACAACATCTAAGGACCTCGCGTTCATTGAGGGAGCGTCTCGACTATCGCCGCGCTGGTCTGCGCAGGATGCGAATATCCGCACGAAGGTGACGCTCGATGTCGCGGCATTTTCGGCCGCGTCAATCGCGCCCGCTCATTGCGCGTACGGATCAGTACAATATCGTTAGTTGCGCTTTGCGGACGGATGATGCATCTCGAACAGCCCCGAGATCGGTGAGGAGGAGACGATCACGGCGCAGGTCGAGGGCGATGATGTGACGACGTTCAACGCCTCATCTGATGGATGCGATGGTCGCTCGACAGCGATACGTGTATCCTCTCTCTGCAGGGGCTCGAACGAGTAGGGGTCAACCTCTCGCCGATCACGATCCGCGAGGAGGCTGATCCGAACTATATCTATGGTAACGCCCAGAGGACGCACGACGTGATGGATATCGCGATTCATAACGATACGATCCAGTTGATCAGTTTCTGAACCGGCGGGGCCGTATGAGCGGCGGCGAGGTCAAGGAACCTCGCGGAGGGCATGATCCTGCGCAACGATGTGCCGCCGGACGCAATTTGATTTAATATCATCGAGGCGCTCACTACGTTGCCTTTTGACGCTCCCCATCGGCCATCGAGCGATAGTGGAGCCCATCGCGTGGGGGCAGACGGCGCGTACATCGGGCTTTCGATTTCGGCGTGGCACGATGTGCCGGGCGAGCTCTCCTTTACCTTTGCCCGGGGCGCGGCGACGCATTACCTACGCAGGGGAGAGCCTGCGCCAGCGCGACCTCGTCGGTCTCCCCGCCGATGGTGCTCTTTCCGAGGACCCTTCAGTTTACAGGTGCTGGCGCTCCGCCGTCGTTATTCTTCGATGCGGAGCTCGCAGGCGAGTCCCGCCCACTACGGTATTCCGCGCTATACGCGCATCCTAGCAGCGCAACGCGGTGCTGGCGACATCCGGCGAGCGTCTTGCCGCACCGGACGATCTCCGCCGTGGGATGCGCAGCTCGCAAGGAGTGCCGCCTAAGACGTGACGCGTCGTATCGCAGCAGTCGCACAGCTCGGTGCGCTCTCCGCGCGCGTGCAGGCGAGCCGCGGCGGGCGAGTGGTCGCGCACTCGCCTGAGATCGCAGGCGCGGGAGGAGAGGACTTTGATGAAGACGCATATGACAGAGCTACCCGCCGTATGTATAATAAGACGTTATGCGAGGGGCGTGCGTGATATTGCGCGGCGGAAGACGGCGTCGGCCGCATCTCGACGATTCCGTCCTGCGCGTCGGCGGCATGAGCCTCAGGAGCTGGCGGCTCGCAGGGGCAGTAAAGGGTGAGGCGGGCGCGCTCGCGCCGAAGCTCGCGAGCTCTTACCTGCAGGAGAACATCGGCGCCGATCCTCCTGATGATGTGATGGCGAGCCTCGATGCCGACCGCCGCCGCCCTCCTCGACTTCATCCGCCACGAGCACATCCAGACTTATCACGGCGACCGATGCGCGTATTTCCTCGCAGAACGTGGCGGGACGTATCGCATGTGGAGGCGGGGACGGTGTGCGGATGAGGTAAAACCGCGATAAAATAGTCTACGATGCCGATGGTATTGAGACAGAGGAGTGAAGAGACGTGCGTACAACACTTGGCACGGCGGGCGGCACATGCGCGCCGCGATTCGTCGCCCGGCTCCTCCTTTGAGCGCGACTACATCACGGCACCCTCCCACTGGGCGGACATCATAGAGATACGCATCGCCGCGTGCGGTGCCGTCGCGGTGCGCGACAAGAAGCTATTTCTCTATGCGCCCGATGCGGTCTGGAAGCACGAGATGCGCGAGCGCGCCCGAGACCGTCGCGCCGTCAACAACCACGCGGGCGGACGCATGGCGACGGACGGATCGCCTTTCAGACGGACGATGCGCCCCGCTCTGCAGATGCCGGACGATGCCGCAAGCGGAGACACTGCCGCCTATCGTGCGTGCGCTCGCACAGACGGGACCGTCGGATCGCCGAGATCGTATCGCGGGGGCGTCGCTCGCCGCCCGGATCGAGGACAGCGACCTGCGCATCGCGAATACTCGAGCGCGCTTCATCTGACGACGCGCAAGGCACGCCATCTCAGAGCGAAGCGCGCGGACTCACCCCGTGCCCCGTCTGTGGAGGCTCGTCCGCGGCGTCTGCATGGACTGTCGCCGCCGAGGCGCATGTGCGGCGCAGGTGCGCCATCCTGCGGCGTGAGCCGTGGGCAATGCTCGCGGACATCACACGCGCATCCCCGCGGCGGATGCTCATGGTCGCAGTGAGCGCGCCGACTCATCCGCAGTATCGTGACGCACGGAGTACACGGCAGGACAGCGAGAATGCGCCCTCACCATGCTGCACCGCGGCCCGCCGCCTGGAGCAGGTCACACCGAAGAAGATACAGAGCACCTTCTGGGAACTGCGCAACGAGCTCATCACCACACGTGAGTTCTGGGAAGAGATGAAAAAACGCAAGGCGAAGAAATCGTAGTGGGTGACACCCATGATTCTCAGTATTGATGAAATCCGCATAAAAATCCGCCCATCTGCGAGAAATACAAAATCAGGTGTTCTTGGTGCACGCGGCGAGGCGCGTGAGGACAGCGATGTGGACGTCTACGCCGAGTCGGGAGATCATGTGAGTTTGTTGGATTTATCGGTGTTTCGTATGGACCCAGAGGATGCTGGGTTGCCAAGGATGTCGATATGATTACACGCATTCCAAAACGAGTATCCGATTTTTGCAAAATATGTAAGTGAGACAAGGTACTGCTCTATGACGCTCAGTCCGAAAGACGCACAGATTCTGCAAATTATCGTGCAGTATTGTGAGGATATCGACGAGGCACAGGAACGTTTTGGTAAGACAAGAGATGATTTTACCATCAAGGATCGTTCTTTCAACATGCTTGCTCTATGGCATTACAGACGATAGGGGAAGCGTCGCGGAGCCCACTTACCACATCGAAGTCGCGTGGAACTCACTCAAGATGCGAAATTTTTGTACATTCCTACCATATTTCGATAGATATGGATAAAGTATGGATGATGGTCATCGAGATATTCCTTTTGCTTAAGGCATATTGTGTTAATATACTAAAAGAAAATCACTGTGATGTATTTCATAGCACCGATGACTCATTCCCCAAGGAGTATAATGGTGAAAAGAACCCAAATGAAACAACGGACGAGCAGACGTGAGATCCGTCCGCTGACCCCTCGAGGAGTGCGCAGCAGCTGAGGATGGCAGACGCGCCGATCTCACACGGTGGGCATCGCGATCTCGGAGGAGGAGATGGGCGATGAGGACCGCCGCGTCGACGCGGACCTGGCGTGGCGCGCGCAGATCCAGGTGCTGGAGGGACTGGAGGCGGTGCGCAAACGTCCCGGCATGTATATCGGCTCGACTCTCGAGCGCGGCCTGCACCATCTTCGGTCTATGAGGTCGTCGACAACTCCATCGACGAGGCGTCAGGCGACCGACGACATCGGCCGGCGTCACGACACACAAGGACAACAGCACCACACGTCACGGACAACGGACGCGCATCTGTCGATATGCATCGAGAGTCGGCATGCCCGCCGTCGAGGTCGTTCTTGACCGTCCCATGCGGCGTAAATCGGCGGCGACGGCCGGTTGTCCGGGGACTCCACGGCGTCGGCGTTCTGTCGTCAACGCCCTTCCACGGAGATATGGACGTCGAGGTGCGCCGGATGGAAAATCTTTGCGATCTCCTTTTCGCGCGGTGTCACCACGACTGCTGCACGAGATCGGCACGTCCGATACAACGGGCACGCGCGTCCACTTCCGTCCCCCGACCCCAGACCTCACCGTCACGACCTACGCTTTGACACGCTGAAGCATCGCTCAAAGAGCTCGCCTTCCTCAACCACGGCATTACGATCACGCTTCATTTTATCGAGCGCGGTGCCGAGGTGCGCAGCGACTTTCCACTTGACGGCGGTCTCGCTCCTTTCTGTCTCCCCACCTCAACCGCAAAAAGGAAAACGATTAATGAGGAGCGATCTACTTCAACGGCGTGAAGGAGACACCGTCGCTGGAGATAGCCATGCAGTGCCAAACGACAGCTATCAGAAAAATATTCACAGCTTTGTCAACAACATCAACACTGAGGAGGGCGGCACGCATCTGCGGCTTCAAGATCGCCCTCACGCGCGCGGCGAACGACTTGCGCGCGCCGCCTGAACGTGTTGAAGGACAAGGACGGCAACCTCCGGAAGAGACGTGCGCGAGGACTGACCGCTGTCAGTCAGCCTCAGTGCGCGAGCCGCAGTTCGAGGGCAGACCAAGACAAAGCCTCGGCAACCCGAGGTGCGCGGCATCGTTGACTCCATCGTCACCGAGGGACTGACGGAGTACTTCGAGGAGAACCCTGCCGTCACGAAAAAGGTGCTCGACAGCACTTCATGAGTGTCGCGCGCTCGCGTAAGGCACGCAAGGCACGTGAGCCGACGCGCCGTAAAGAACGCGCTCGAGGTCTCCAGCCTCTCGGCGTTTTCCGCGGATCGTTTCGCTGGCGATCCCGGACAGTGCGAGATCTACATCGTCGAGGGCGACCATAGGGTTCCGCGAAGCAGGACGCGACCGTCGTTTCCAGGCGATCCTCCAGCTGCGCGGCAAGATCCAACGCGAGAAGGCACGCCTCGACAAGATCTTGCCAATGCCGAGATCCGCACGACATTCACGGCGTTCGGCATACCGGCGAGGAGTTTGACCTCGAAGCGCCGCTACAGCAAAATCATCATTGGCACCATGCAGAGCGGACACGGCGCGCACATCCGTACGCTGCTCACGTTCTTCTACCGCTGCTAATAGCCGCTCGTCGACCACCGGGCACGTCTACATCGCACAGCCGCCGCTCTATCAGATCCGTACATTGCAGAAGCTACTTTACACCTACTCCGGACGATGAGCAGGCGAAAAGCCGACGAGATCGGGCGCGACGGCGTGACCATCCAGCGCTGCTGGGCGGGACTCGGCGAGATGAACCGAGCAGCTCTGGGAGACGACCATGAACCCAGAGGGGCGCACCATGCTGCAGGTCGGCGCAGAGGACGCCGGAGGCGGCAGACGAGCCTTTCCACCATTCTCATATGGGCGACAGGTCGAGCCGCGCCGCCAGTTCATCGAGGAGAACGTGCGCCCACGAAATCTGGATATTTGATCGAAATCGATATGAAAAACCCTGACGCCATGTGCGTCAAGGGAATTCTGCTGTCATACGACGTTCTGTGCTATACTAAACGCAAGCACTGTCGAAAGGGCGGTCACCAGCCCCCGGAGCGTATTCAGATGGAGAGCTGCGAGTTTCTTTACGTTTCTTTGCAGTGTTCACCATACCGCTGCATATCGGTTAAACGGTAACGAGAAATCGCCTTGCGCCGCAAAACCTTGGCGGGGAATCTCTGCTACTAACGAAGCACCGCCAGGCAGTGCCTCCTTGTATCTCTATTCATCATTTGCGCATAACGCCGGCAAGGATTTCCGTGCGTTGCAATCTTTGGCGTACGGCATGATCTACAGCGAGGAATACGACGAAGCAATTCTCGACCAACTTGCTGTGCCGCATGGGGACTGGACAGCGCTCTTTTCGGCCTGCTCCTCGGCAAGAGATGATCAGCGTTCAGCAAGCCTGTGCCGAGTACGTGGTGACGAGGACTGGAACGCCGATCTGAGCGCGGCGTAATCAGTCTCGGCACGCGCGAAATACCCGATCCAGTTTCATCGGCAGCGAGTCCGCATCGAGCGGCACATGGCTCTGGGGGCTGGAGAACATCCACGATTTCCCCGAAAAGATCATCCGCCTCGCGCGTGAGACGAGGGAGTCGGTGAGCGCAGCAGATCGAGGCACTGACGACGGACGAATTCGACCTGAACGATACCTATAACGGACACAACCTCTCCATCGTTGCCTGCGGACTGGCGGACGGATACGTCTACTATCGCCGCCTACATAACGGCGGCGCATCTTCGTTGGCCTGTCGGATGCCGGATGCGGTCTTTGATCCTGTTGATTTTCCACGTTTTATTTCGACGGTGTCAGCAGTGCATCCAGCAGTTCGATGATCACCGCCTCCTGGTTGAGGATTCTGGTGGAATCAGACGCCGTACGAGTGGCACGGGTCACGCATCACGGCACATTTTACGCAGGATCTCATCATCGCCTTTTGAGGATGTGGATGGCGCGCGGCGCATCTCCGCCATGCGGAGCATCTGACTCGATCAGCAAATCCCCTTGATGCAGCATGGCATCAGATTTATTTATGCCATACGTGTTTCTGTGATCGTAGTTTTCTCAAAAGAAGATATTGTATCTATTGAAATTTATTTTTGTCTGTGGTATTTCTAGGGAATCGCTGATAAAACAGTCTCAGATTGGCGTAGATTTTGTCCGATTGAGGCAGAACCGGACGGCGAAGCGAGGGCTGTGTGAGGATTTGCTAACGAAAAGCGGGCGAAAAGATGCGCCGGCGTGGTCGTCGCCGAATTTATCAGTGCTTCCTTTACATTTCTCGTTGTGTTTACCGTGCTGATTATATCCGTGAAACGATAAAAGAGAAAACCCCGCCTTGCGTTCACCAAACCCCGGCGGGGAAATCTCGCTACAGTGAGCGACCGCCAGGCAGTGCCCTTTTTGTATCTCGACTAACATCTGTGCGCCGCATCGTCAAGATTGCTGCAGCGCTTTTCAGACACGAAAACGGCTCTATGTCACCGTGCGACGCGGAGCCGTTTTTGCTGTCACGCCGCACGTAGCATTGTAGTGAAGCCGAGACCCAGCGAAAGGATGGTCTTTTATGAGAAACATGTTTCACTGCCGCACGCAGCATTGTGTGTGTCGAGACAGCGACCCAGAGTAAGATTCTTGCGGAACGTCTCGAAGCCCCAACGCCGCACGCAGCATTGTAGTGTGTCGAGACCGTGGAGGGTCGTAAACTCAACAACATCGCGGTCGTTTCAATGCCGCACGCAGCATTGTGTGTGTGTAGCCGGGACCGTCGTGGCAGCTCGCAATCAGATTTTATTTTCGAAGTTTCAATGCCGCAATGCAGCATTGTGTGTGTCGAGACGCAGAAGCGTGAGAAATGATCGCGATCAATTGGGTTTCAATGCCGCACCAGCATTGTGTGTCGAGACTCAAGAGCTTTTGGTTGATTGAGCGTTTGTTTGTTTAATGCCGCACGCAAATAGGGGTAAAGCCGAGACAACGTCGTCGTCGCTGTGCACGCGGGAGAGTTTTCGTTTCACGCCGCATCGGGCATTTGCGTGTGTCGAGAACCCATAACCGCATCCTCGCGCACGAAACCGTATGACTCGTTTCAATGCCGCACGCAGTATTGTGTGTGTCGAGACCGAGTATAGGCGTACATCGCTTGGGACACACCAAATTTGGAGTTTCAATGCCGCACGCGCAGCAGCATCAGGTGTGTCGAGACTGACACTTTTCGCCTCGGTTCTGTCTCCTCCGATGTTTCAATGCCGCACGCAGACATGTGTGTGTCGAGACGGTCAAGATCGATATCGACGGCGCCGCGAAATGTTTGTCAATGCCGCACGCATTGCGTGTGTGTGATCGAGACACCAGTGTCCCGCAGCCCCTTGTCCCGCGCGCGGCCGAGAAGGCATTTTGGAAAGACGCCGCTTGCGCTGTGCGTCTGCGGATGAACTCTGCCCCGAAAAGTGAGTTTCATCGGCGCTGTCCTTTGTGCGGTGCGGGCTGCACAATCGTTTCTGAAAGACGAAACGGCGAATGCAGCTTTTGCGCCCGGTGCCGGAGCACCTTCCATTTCCTTCTCTTTCTTTATCTTATGATAGCACACGCTTGTTCTTTTTCAATGACGTTTTGCGTCGATGCAGAGAGGTCGGTAAAATATATTAAAATGTGCTATTGGAATCTCTATTTTATCTGTATCAGTACTAGTGTAATAAATGAAATGTTACAAAAATAAAAATCAAATGGAGGAATTGTAAGAATGAAAATTGCAGTTGTGGCATCCAATGAAAAGCGAGCGTGCGATTAGTTGAGGAGCTTGTAGACGCGGACATGAGGTTACGGCATTTGCACGTCGCGATGAATCAGAGTGCGGCGAAGCATTTTGTGCAGAAGGATACATTCTAGGGAATCACTGATAAAATGAGGTTCCGCCAGATTGGCGTAGATCTCGTCTGAACGAGGTGGAAACCGGACGCAGAGTGGTGCTCTGTGGAGGCATTTTCCGCCGAAGCGCGGGCAAAAAGATGCGTCAAGATGGTTGTGCCGAATTTATCAGCGCTTCCCTAGATCTGACGAAGTGGGGATCTCGCGAAGCCGTGATGCTGTGGTGATGTCACGACGCTCCATCCGTCGCCTCTGATGCGCGTATTGCCCTTTGCGCCCGTGCGGTGGACTGCGCCATCGTCCCGCGCGGCATGCGCTGATACGCGATTCCTTAGTTTTTGCATCCGACTACTTTGTCCCATGCGTGT